>Ga0180015_1000127_pt1 | contig 21744 bp, 19 predicted proteins | sample KR13_S2_MetaG_FD_116508 | JGI IMG/M metagenome (GOLD analysis project Ga0180015, IMG submission 116508) | Groundwater microbial communities from the Olkiluoto Island deep subsurface site, Finland - KR13_S2_MetaG | ecosystem: Environmental > Aquatic > Deep subsurface > Groundwater | place...
AAATAATTTCAAGACTTTTTAAATTAATATATTCGTCATTCTGAATTTAGTTCAGAATCTCAATGGGATCCTGAAACAAGTTCAGGATGACGGATGTTAATATTTTTTTTAGCATTGTTGTTTTTTGCGGGCGACCGCAAGGGTCGCCCCTACATTTTGGTCGGAATGACAAGGTTGTTAATTGATTTCATTTTTTAAAATTTGGTTGTTTTCTCCTTGGTGGAGGGTGAAGATGTAATTGATATTAGTTATAAGAGGGTCTGGAGTGCAGACGAGGCCATCGGTAGAGCAGGTTCCCATAAACATGTCTTCTTTAATTATATCCGGATCATTGGAATCAAAATCATGAAAAGTATAAACACCTTTTTCCAGTTTTTCTGACAAATAAAGCAGTTCTAGTTGGTAGGAATCTTTGTCCGGCATACCGTAGAGCTTGAAATTAACAGTATCTTTGTCCTGATTTAGAGATGAATAGAGATAATATTCCAAAAGGTTATCTTTTTGTTCCGGATCTTTCCAAGAGTAATCATCATTCGGGTCACGAGTGAAAAGATGGTTTTTTTTCGGATCGGTGTTGTCTTTTTTGTATTCATAGGAGTATTGGTCAATTATGTTGTTGTCTTTGTCGAGCAGGAAAATAGTGTCTTTGTCATCGTCTAGCTTGAAATCAGCAATAAGTATAATCTCTTTTTCGGTTGGAATTTCTGTTTTTTTGTCATCGGGATCTTGATCCGGATTTAGCTTTGGTTCAATTTTGACACATTCATCCGGAGTCGGAGTTGGGTTGTATTGCTCCTGGTTATTTTCATCATACTTTGGCAGTGATGAATCAGTGTGGCAAATTTGCCATTCTGTTATATCAACAGGCTGGAATTTGTCATCGGACGGATTGTCACCGGCTTTGAGATCGGGAGAGCTTTGGGTGTTTTTTAGCCAAACCAGTTCATTCATATGAAATTTTGGTTGCGGTATAAATGCGGTTATTAATATTCTGTCCTGATTAGGATCTTCGGCTTTTGTTAATAAAATTGGCGTGAATGTTTGGACCATGGGACTAAATACTGTGATTTGAGCTTGGGGCTGGGGTGGAGTTTCGATTTCACCAAAGGCTGTTAATTCTATGGTTCTGACAGTTTCGGTGTTTCCCACTAAATCGGTAGAATAATAGGACAACAAAACAGTATCACTGGTATTAACCCCTTGACTGGCCAGATTAAATGAAGTCGAATATTCCTGCCAAGCATTTGTACCTGTTTTATAAAAAGTTTTTTCTACTCCGGCACCGGTGTCATTGCTGTTTAGAACTATTTGATTGTTGATATTAATATAATTAGGAGAAGCGGTAACTCTGACATTGTCTATCAGGGCAAAAGTGTTTGATGAAGGATTATTGTCAACAGAAAAATGAAGACGGATGCTCTGTCCGCTCCAGCCGGATAAGGAATGAGTGATTTCTTGCCAATAAGTGTCATCGTACCAACCGCCAATTTCATCAGAACCGGTAGTAATAATAGTCTCGTTGCCGGAAGGATTGTTGTCATCTATGATAGTGGCCTGAAAATAATCGTTGTCGACATGATCACCGCCGACTACCCGATACCAAAATGATAGAGTCGAGGGTGTATCAGCCGGTAAGGTTAAAATTTGATAGGTGTAATCCTGACCACCGGTGCCGACGGGGTCGTTTAGCCAGCCAACCAAGGCGGAGTTATCGGGACTTTTGACCTCAATTGAAGTTGCGGAAAGATCGGTATTATTAACCAATTGATGTTGGCCGGCTCCTGCCCAAGTCCAAAAAGAATCGTTGTCAAAATTACCATTATTGAGCTGATCTCCCTGGGCGTTTCTTGTGTCGCCAAATTCGCCTAAAGATAAAACAGTGTATGGGTTTTGGGTATCAATTTGAACTGAGTAAAAATCAAAGGGGCCAATGGTTTCCGGGTCCGGTAAATCTTTGTTTTCTTGATTGCCTTCTTTGTCGTAGGCAATAGTGGCAAAATAATAAAGACCGTCTCCCTCCGGCGCGTTGAAGTTAAAAGAGCCGGGGGAACTGGGAATATCTGTTAAGTTGGGATCGTCGCAATTCCAATCGTTTAGATCAAAAGAATAGCAAAGCTGGACATAGTCAATATCAATATTGTCACTGGCGGTGTAGCCTATGATAAGAGGCAAACCAGATTGGGCGTCGGAACTAAAAGTTGCGGTGATAGCAGAAAGTGGATTTTGCCAATCGCCGGAACTAATTGTATTTTCTAGAATTTCCTCATCAACAAATCCCCAAGTGCCATCGCTTAATTCCTGCCAGGCGGAAAAAACCAAATTGAATTTGCAAGTCCGATTTTGCAAATCGGGGTCGGTTGTGCCAAGAGATAAGCTGTAGACAAAATGCTGAGGAGTGGAGGAATCGATGAAAAAATCGGCATCGGTAAAATCGGAAAGAGCTGAAAGGGGACCGGTGTATTTTGGTGTAGCGTCGTAAAACGTGTTTAGATTGATAGCGTTGCAAAGATCCGGATAAGAATCGGTAGCGCCGACGGCCTGATAAGAAACTTTGTGCCAAAGAGGAATACTGATGGTTGTTTTTGATAGATCTATATTTCTGCTGCTGTCTTGATCAGGGGTGAGACGATCAGGGATAACACCACTAGAAAAATCTGAATCTGAGCTGACTTCCAAGTCAAGAACGGCGGAATTAAGCTGATTGTTTAAACTTTCTTCCGTGTCATCAAGATAGGCAAAAGCCGGTGATACTCCCCCGCCCCAAAAGAGGAGAGTGAGAGTTAGTAAAAATAATAATTTTTTTAATTTCATTTTATGTTTGTCATTGCGAAGACTCCGATTTATCGGAGGATGTGGCAATCCCGACGGGATCACCACGTCTCCGCCAGTTGGCGGATCCTCGTGATGACAGATGTTTCTTGCGGGCGACCGCAAGGGTCGCCCCTACTTTTTTCTTTTTAATTAATTTATTAATTTCTTTAAAAATAGTATTGATTTCACCGTATATAAGAATAGTAGCAGGGATGACTATTAGGAATATAAATCCGTTTCTGCTTTGGGCAAAATTACTAAAATAACCAAAAAAAGGCAAGTGGAAAATTACTTTACCGATAAGACTTTTGGCTGGAGTGATAAATGGATCGACAGTTTGATTGCCATCACCTTTGGTTTGATAGCCTAAATTTTCGCCCTGTTTTACTTCGACTAGGCGGTGAGTGGTGGGCAGTTTTTGGCGGTTGCCGTTAGAATCGTTAGTGTAATAAGTAATAATGTCATCTTTTTGATAAGAATCTTGGGGCTGGGTAATGATAAGAGAGCCGGCGGGAATTGAGGTACCCATGGAACCGGTAGAAATTACAAAGGCTCTAAGGTTAGATATTCCGCGACGGGATAAAAATGTAACGGCCAGAGTTAGTATTATTAATAGTATTAATAGTAGCTGGGTTAAGGCAGTAAAGATATTTAATATTTTTTTTAGTTTCATTGTCATAACACTACTCATGATAGTGGTTTGGATGCGCATTCCAAACCACTATCAGACAAATCCAAAGCAACACCTATTGTCAATCCGGTGTTGGTGTTGGACAAGTACTGTGTAGTAGTTCAGCCCAACTGAAGGCAACTTGCCCCCAAGTGGCACACCAAGAATCGTTTGGCTGAGTAGCAACTAGCTTGAACTCAACATTACCCGTAACTGGCTGTGGAAGATTGAAGGTAGTGGTTACCCAATTTTCTCCACCTAACAAAGCTTGATAATGACCGAATTTTGTCCAAATACCTGCAATCTTGACATAGAGGTCAAAACTGTCGTCTTGAGATCCGTCAAGATGGTTTAGGGTCAATTGAACTCCATAATCTGTGCCTGCGTGCATGGTAAATTCGGCAGATTCGTAACCAGCGTCACAACTGTCACCTGGACCAGTAAGAAGACGGAAAGAGCCATCGTCTCTACCACCATAGCCTCCACCCCACGCCTCTGTCCATGCGTTACTCCAACCTAGCAGGTTATGACTAGTATCTTCTCCTGTGCCAATATTGTACATTTCCAGACTATCACCATTTTGACAACGAGTCAGGCCGGCCAATTCACCATCCGGTGAAGGAGCACCGCCAACAATTTGTTGAGCAAATAGTTCAACATCAAAAGTCATTTCGTCGCCCTGGGCCCAGTTTCCGGTTGTGCCGTCCATGTGGTAACTTTGGTCAACTGCCATGATTTCTTGTGGCAATAAACGACCCAAATACATCCAAAAACCATTGATTGGTACACCAAGCAAATGCTCCGGTATAGGATTGTCATCTAAAACAAAGCCATCGCTTTCACTTATCAAAACATCTCCGTCAATTTGCATGTCATAGCGAATTACTCCGCCAATATTGTTATCTGATCCGGCTGGTTCTGATTCCGGCGTTAAACCGTCAGAATAGTTTTCTCGATCTATAACCAATCTTTTCCAGACATCGGCTTCGTTTTCACCAACATTTTTAATTTCCATCTGCATATAGTGGACAGTTGATGGCTTCATGTCAGCAATGGTGAAAGTTTCTGCACCGTTAACCAAACCAGCGGTGATATCAATAGTACCGGCATGAATATTGTTACCTGGAATATTTTCTTCATCAGTAAACCAAGCGCCGGATTGGGCGATACCATAAACCGAACCTGCTACTAATGCAAGAACTAATAAACTTTTTAATATTTTTCGCATATTTTATTTTTTAAATTTTCACCTCCTTTTATATAATTTAATTAATTATAAACAATGTAGACTTGAGACCCGCCTTTGCATAAAGCTACGGCGAGGCACAGCGGGATTGCCACGTCTCCGCCAGCTGGCGGATCCTCGCAATGACCGAGTCAAACTCGGCTACGCAGGTTTTTATTAATGGTGGGGCGGTAGAACAAAAAAAATCCCCCAGTTGGTGGAGGATTAATGTTCCAATGAATTTCCGTTCCAGTTTTTATTTTGATGAAAATAAAAAATATAGTGATAATTCATCTGTAAAGAATAATATGGCGGGGTGTGAAAATTGTCAAGAGGAGAATATCTTATATTGCTAGCAAATTTACCGCAGGAGGAGAAAAACAAAGCGGGCGTGAGCCCGCTTTGTTTTGTAAAAATCGAATTAAATTTTACTTAGCGAAAAACCTGAAAAGCCAGCCAAACATACTTTTTGTTTGCTGTTCCGCTTGTACCTGTTCTTGTAGAGCAGTATTTTGCTGACTCATGCCTTGCAGAGCTGTCTGCATGGCTGTCTTAAACTGTGTGTCAGCACCTTGATTGGCTGTTTGACTTTGTACTTGAGTCTGTAGCTGAGTCAAGGCTCCAAGCTTTTCCCGATTGGTTTCCATTAATTTGTTCATGGTCTTTATAGCACCATAATCAGGGCCAAAAAGCTTTTTTGCCAAGCCTTGTCTGGCTTCCAGCTTGTTTAGCTGAGTTTTGATTTGCTCTTGAATTCTTTTTTGCTCTTGGGCAATCAATTTAACCTGCGGACCAATTCCTTGATTGTCAGCATCGTCTGCACTCTCGATGGTAAGTAGATTCTCAACTTCCTGGGCAACAACATTAACATGCTCCCTTGTTTCTTTACTAATGTTTGCTGGGGCACCCATGGTTGGATCGCCTGAACCCCTACTTTCTTGACGACCATCTTCGTTACCGATATCATCGGCACTATCATTACCTGGGCCTTGAGCATTTTCACTACCTCCACGATTTTCCTGTTGAACTTTGTCCCCTACCGCCATAACAGAAGAAGCTATGACTGAAAAGAAGACGACTGCCAAAATGGGCAGAATAAGTTTTTTTGATTTTTTTAACATTTTTATCCTTTTTTGTTTTATGAAATAATTAACCATACATAGTATCACAAATTACCTTTTATCACTAGACCGATTCGTTTGTTGGTATTAGTAGGTTAAAACGGTAAACAACACTTGTAAAACCACCCTCCACAGCTACTATTTTCATCTTTATTTTTGCTTTCAACGTAACCATTGCCACAAGATCTCCATTTGTAGGTGCACTTACCACCGGATGTACTACAAGATTGACTGACTGGTTTTGCGGTGGGAACAGGCTTTGTGGTGGGAGTGGGTTTAACATCATTACTAGACTGGGGTGGTAAGCAACATTTGTAATACCATTTTTGACAACTGCTTGTTTTGCTTTCTATGTGACCATTGCTACAAGATCTCCATTTGTATGTACACTTGCCACCAACTGTGTCGCAAGATCCGCTAATTAAGATTGTGGGTTTAGGTGTAGGTAGAGATCTACTTGTTGGCCGCGGAGTACCGGTTGGTGGTATGGCTAGGGTCGGTGTATTTCTGGTTGAAGTCGGCGTATTTTGAACTGATGAAAGTGGCTGACATGAACTTGAATTTAGAGTAATTATTTCTGAGAAATTTTCTTGTCCATTGACCACCCCTGAAGCAATACAGGTGTCGTTACACATTCTGTCGAGGCAAATTAAATATTTGAAAATTCCTTTTTGATCTTCATAGATGGTTAAAGACTGCTCAACTTGAGTTATGCTGGCCCATCCCTGAGTCATTGATTCTTGAGTAACTTTTACTATGGCGTGTCCACCGGAGGGAATGTTTAGATCAAAAGGCCCACAGGAACCATTGCTGGCAACGCAACTGCCATGAGCAACGGAACCAACTTGTGTATTGTTTGAATCATAATAAGTTATGGTGTATTGATAAGTTTTATCGCTCCAAGCGTGATCACAATTATCAATTATCCTGTTGCAACCATTGCAACTTGAATCTCTCCAATCTTTCCAAATCTTTATCTCAAACTGGCCTTTGCAAATTTCGGCTGGAGTCGGGGTTATGGTTGGGGTTGGGGTTGAGGTTGGAGGCGGGGCCGTACAACAAGACGAGAAGGAAGGTCTGGCGACACAAGCATCTTCAAATTGAGGCATAGAGCAGTATGAATTGCCATTGTTGGCGTCGACACAAATTAGACCAGATTGACAGGGACTGGATGAGTTATCGCAGGGAGTGTAACCACAGATATTTGGCTTTGGAGTTGGGGTGTTAGTGGGAGTAGGAGTGGGGGTTGTGGTTGGAGTTGGAGTTTGGGTGGGAGTTGGGGTGGGAGTTTGGGTGGGCGTTAAAGTTGGAGTTATGGTTGAGGTTGGAGTTTGGGTGGGAGTAAAAGTTGGGGTGGGAGTAATGGTTGGACCGGTAACAGTACTGACACAGTTAAATAGTTTGTTATCCGGAGAGGTGTAATCATAATCGACCCAGCCATCTTCTCCGTAGGAGGCAATTTTGACCCAAACTTTCAGAGAATATTGTTGAGGATATTGGAAATTTGTTAAATCTTCCCTTGTATAGATTATATAGTTTTGCAGATTACAAATTACATAATGGTTTAGGTTGTCTCTTTCATCATAAGAATCAGTGGTGGCATAGGAACAGTTGATGTGAGAATCTCCATGAAGAATGTCTGTAGAACTAATCTCTGTGTTGCTTGGGTTAAAAATTTTGATTCTAAAGTCCATAAGGGTTTGAGGACTGGACCAATCTATTTTGGTATTGTTGTTGGTTTTGGTCATGGCCGGATGCCAGTTGTAGGCGGTTATTTTTTTAATAACAACCATTGGAAATATATGACTGCCGTCATTGGTAGCCGGTGGTATTGGCTGAGCACCATCGACGGGGTCATCCGGATATATGGGTTGATCTTCTCTGGGGATGATCATATTCCAATTAACATCAATTTGTTTACACTTAGCACATTCGGCAAAATTCCAGCTTCGACTGATTTCTTGTTCGCAATTTTTTCCTGAGGCTTCTGAACTGCAAAAATCCCATTTGTATGTACATGTATCCCCTCTGGGGCCTTTGTAAACCCACCTGACTTCTTTGTCGTTGCTCGGATAACCATCGGCTCGACAGCCATTGTAATGACTGTCATCTTGAAGCATTTGACAATAACCCAAATTTTCTCCGCGACCTATGGCATCTTTGTAATTCTCCGGTCCTTCACAAATACTAAACCATTTTTGGGATAAATTGTAGAGACGATGCCAAGAACATATGAAGTGATTACCGGCGGCTGATTTTCTTAATTCCTGATTATTTTTGACTAAAACCACAGCAACCGGTAGTGCCAACACCATTAATATCATGGCTGCAATTGTTGAGAAACCGTTTCTTTTTTTCATGATACTGGTAAATTTAGGATAAATGATTTTGTTAGAGTATGTCAATCACTAGTTTAATTTTAAAAATTTGCCTAACTTGGTTGACGTTTTTGTAAAAACGATTTGACCAGATATAAACCAAGCAGGATTCCTAATAGGTCTATAAAGGTGTCGGAGATTTTGCCGTCGCGACCGGGGATAAAGTGTTGGTGGAGTTCGTCGGTGAGGGCGTAGAGATAGGAGACAAAAATAGTGTATTTTTGCACTTGAGGAAAAATTTTGGTTTTAAAAAAGGCGAAGTAAAAAGTAATGGCAAGAATGGCGTATTCTATTATATGAAGAGTTTTGTGGATTAAAAAACGGTTAGTTCTGGAACCACCAATGCCGGTACTGGAACGGCCGGAGAGAAAAAAAATGACAAGCATCCAGAGGATTGATGGGATGAAATAATAGATTTTGCCACGCTTCACTTCCAGCCAGAGGCGGACACGGCGCAATGACAGATTGGGATTATGTGTTGGTTTGTTTGTTGTTTTTCCATTCATTGATTTTGGTAATTATGACAGGAATAAGTAAGAGTCCGCCACCAATTAACATAAAAATAGCCGGGAAAATGTTTTGATTGCCGGATTTTTCTTTTGAATTTGTTTTGGTTGGGGTGGGTGTCATGGTGATATCAGTGATACCCAGAACATCGCCGTCGTAATCTTTGTCTGATAATTTTTCTTTTAGTTTTTCTGTGGAAGACAAGGTCGGGGTGGGAGAAAGTTTTGAAGTGGGGGTGGGGGTTGGGGTTGGGACGAGTGTTGGCACTGATTGGGAAACTTGAAGGATGTGAAGATCGCTATCGGTTGTTTTTTCCTCGTCGGTTGGCTTGATACGGATTTGGACCTTGTACTCCCCGGTTGGGGCGGATTCTTTGACTTTGGCGGTTAAGATAAAACTGCCGGAGCCACCAACGCCAACTTTAAAAGACCGAAATTCAGTCCATGAACTACCGGTATAGTTTAGCCACTTGCCGTTGTTTTCGGTTTGTATAGAAGAATAATCGTTAACACCACCAAAAGCCTTGGCATAATATTCTTTTTGAGATGGAGCATTTTCGATTAAAAATTTGATGGTAAAAATTTGGTTTTGGGTGGTGTAAGAGGGTATGTCGATGATGCGAACTGAAAGTTGAGGGAGTGGGGTGGGGGTGACTGTGGGGGTGGGAGTTTGGGTGGGAGTTGGAGAATTGGTGGGAGTGTTGGTTGGAGTGGAAGTATTAGTTGGGGCTGCTTTAAAACAAGTGCCGTTGATTTCTCCTTTACTTGGATCGGCTTCGCACCAAATAATATCTGTTTGTTTCGACCAACTTAAATCCGTTGAACTTTTAGAATAGTTGAATTCATTTATATTAACACCTTGATCATTTAATAATTTAGCCGTATCACCACCATTGTTCAGGAATCCGCTTCCGACAGAAAAACCATAATAAGACTTAGCTTGGATAATTTCAGTTGGAATAGGCCTTGTTTTTGTGGTTTCATCTTGAATCTTCCAATTTTCTAAAATAATAGAAAAATTGTTGTTATTATAAATTTCAACCCATTCATCGCCATCTGGCGGATTTGGCATGATTTCATTAAGATAAATTCCCGAATTTGGATTCGTAATAATAGTTGGTGTTTGTGCGTAGCTTGTGTTATTGTACAAAAGGAAAATTAGAAAAAAGAAAAGGGGGATGCAGAGTTTTGGTTTATGCACAAATTAAGAATAGCAGAAAAAATGATATCAAATCTTTAAAATATCCAGAATTAATTTTTGCATATCTGTTTTAAATAAGTTTTTTGCAGGTTTGTTATTTTTGACCCAATTTATTTTATCTATAAGATCAATTGGAAATGTGTCTAATTTTTGGGCTACTGTTGGCGGAAAAATACCTATTGCTTTTGATGATGTGTCTATAAAAATTTGCTCCCAGTCAATTTTTTGATTTTTGGAAATAATCCAAATATCCACTACATCTTTGGGTTCGTCTCTGCTTATAAGGGCTGAAATTTTGTTTGAAAAAATATTAACCGGGTTGTCGACTTTGGAATATATAGGAGTTTTTTTGGTTTTACCAATGTATGAAGCTACGTCGTTTATTAAGTCTATTTTAAGTTTTTTGTCAATTTGGAGTGAGTAATATTTGTCTGCCTTTGTAATTATTTGGACTTTAAAGATTTTTTTTAATTCCTTTATTATTTTTTCTGAATTTGCTCTAAATTTTGGATTATCATTTAGAAATAAATCCAGATCATCGGAATACCTGTGATTAAAATAACAACGAGATAAAGCCGTGCCACCCGTTAAATAAAAGGGGCTTTTTAGTTTGTCTAAAATTTTTAAAACTTTATCTTGAAGAGGATAGAGCTTTTTTTTGTAGTACGAATTGATATCCATTTTTTATACTTTTGTTAAAAATTCTAGATTTTATAATATTCCAGTTTTTTTTTAGATAATCCATATCAATAAGATTTATTGCGTCATAGTAAGTGGCATTTTCTAAAACTTTTGTTGTGGCCCATTGCCTGTTAAACCACTTTTGGGTTTCCTTGCCATTTAGTATGTTAAAAAAAATTTGTGGAGAAATGTTGTATTCCCAAACCAGTTGTTTGTATTTATCTGAATTTTTTAAATATTTTTGCTGTGTTTTGTTCATTTCTATTATTATTATACTTTAAAAATGAGAGAGTAAGGGAAGAGCAAAGTTTTGGTTTATGCACAAATTAAGAATAGCAGAAAAAAATAAGTTATAATAAAAACAATGAGTTATGTGCAAGCAAGGTGTTTGGCTAGTAACGAAGAAGGCGAGCCTTGTGGTTGGGTTGGTGAGGAAAGACATTTCGCCGGAATAGGTTGGTTGCCTATACAAAGAGCTGTTCGACAAGCAAGCAAAGATGTTGCTGCACATCGTGAATTAACAAAAGTTCGTTCTCTTAATTCTGTTTCCTGGCATACGACAACAATTGGGATTGTGAGGAAATAATTAGATTTCTATACCGTCGGTGGTGACAAGGTTGAGATTCCCCTGCTTGTCAATATCAATTTCGGCAATGCAGTTGTCGTGAAACTTTTTGGCTTCTATGCCTAAAATTTCTTTGAACAAAGCTTTGAGCAGTTTTCCGTGTGTAACACAAATTAAGGTTTTTTCCGAACGATATTTGAGTTTTTTGATTAATTCTTTGACCCGTTTTAGGAAAAAATCGTAAGGTTCGTAACCCAAAACTTCTTGATCATTTTGGTAGGCATCAACAAGATCGGGGTATTTTTGTTTGGCTTCATCTTTGTTAACTCCACAAAGAAGACCATAGGTGTTTCGTTCTTTTAGATATACAAAAGTTTCGATGGGAAGATTTAACTCTTTTGCAATGCCTTTTGCCGTCTGGATTGCTCTTTTGAGCGGTGAGCTTAAAATCAGATCGGCTTTGACAGCTTTTTCTTTTAATTTATGACCGGTTTCTAAAGCTCCTTTTGTGCCTGCCGGTGATAGATCTGGGTCATACCAGCCACCATATTTGTTTTCGATATCGTCCATGGCTTCGCCATGACGGGTAAAAAATATTTTCATAGATTGATTATATATAATTTGTGTTTTAATTGATTAGTGAAGGGAAACAAAAGTTTTTGGTTAAAAATAATTGGCGGGATAATGTTAGTCGGATCTTTGGTGTTAAATGTTTTTTTCTATTCAGAAAATAAAAGACTGACTCCGGGGATTAAAGTGATTGGGGTGATTGATGGAGACACGATAGTTTTGGATGGAAAAGTGCGATTAAGACTAAGGCAAGTAGATGCGCCAGAGTTAGAATTTTGCGGAGGAAAAGAGGCTAAGGAAAAGTTAGAAGAATTGGTTGGTGGTGAAAAAGTGGTTTTGGAAGAAAAAATTTTGGATCAAATGGGAAGAGATATGGCCTTGGTTTATGTGAAAAATAAATTAATTAACGAAGAATTACTGGCCGGCGGTTGGGTAAAATACCACAGCGATTCTACTTCAAAGAAAGAAGACTTGAAAAAGGCCGGAGAGTTGGCAAGAAAAGAAAAAAGAGGAATTTTTGGGCCCGAATGCAGGCAAATGGAAAATTTGGAAAATCCTGAATGTGTAATTAAGGGAAATATTGATCCTTCAACTCAAGAAAAGAAATATTATTTACCCGGTTGCGTGCAGTATAAGTTTACGGTGGTGGAAAAAAATGTGGGCGAGAAGTGGTTTTGCAGTGAAAAAGAAGCACAAGAGGCGGGATATGTGAAATCAAAAAGGTGTCCTGAGAATGAGTAAAACAAGGAAGGTCGATTATAATCGATCTTTGTTTAATGGTCGATTATAATCGACTAATGATATAATGAGTAGTATGGATGTAAGAACTGACTTTGATTTTATAGAAACATTAAATCCATGGTGGGAGAAAAAAACGTTTAAGTATGATGTTTTTAACAGGCCAGCTTATTTGAGAGAAATTATGGACAGAAAAGATCGACTAATAGACATACTTATTGGAGCAAGAAGGGTTGGAAAAACATATATTCTTTATTCTGTTGTAAACCGCTTGTTAAAACATGGCATATCTCCTAAAAAAATCATTTTTTTGAGCGCTGATTTGAGAGAGGTGAAAGAAGCAGGATTGAGGCAAATAATTACTGATGTAATTAAATTAAATAAATGTAAAATCGGTGATTCTTTGCACATATTGGTAGATGAAATTCAAGAGCTTGATAACTGGCAGTCAGATCTAAAAACTTTGTATGACCACACTAAGATAAAGTTTTATATTTCCGGATCTTCCAGCTTGATATTGACGCAAAAAACCAGCAAATTGACTGGCAGATATTTTTTGCAAAAAATATTGCCATTGAGTTTTTCTGAATTTCTTAATTTTAACGGAGTGGTTGTTTCCAGACTTTCTAAAAATAAAAAGAAAAACTTACTTGAGGAATATTTGAAAAAAGGCGGTTATCCTGAATTTGTTTTAAAAAATAATCAAACATATTTAAAACAAGCAATTGAGTCTACTTTGTATAGAGATCTTCTGTCGCTTTATGGAATAAGAAATCCTGTTATTCTGGAGGATTTGCTTTATTATTTGGCTGATAAAATTACAACACCTGTAAGCGCAAAGAGAATTCAGAAAGACTTGAAAATAGATGATGAAACAGCCAAATTTTATTTGAAATACTTGGAATCGGTATATCTTGTTTATCCCGTGTATCGCAAAGGAAGATCTAATCGAATAAGTAGATCATCAAATCCGAAATATTATTTTAACGATACAGGAGTGTTAAGCTTGATGAGTATTAGACCAAGGATAGGACATTTGGTTGAAAATGCGGTTTTCCTTGAATTATTAAGGAGAGAGTCGTTAAGAGAAAAATATAGAATATATTATGAAATTTTTGACGACCTGGAGATTGATTTTGAATGCAAAGATGGTTTGTTTGAAGTAAAAACAGGGATGAAACTGGATGGTAAAATACTGGAAAGGTATGATTTTATTAATAAAAAAATAAATGTTGTTTCTATGAATATTTTAAAAAAAATAAAAGATTTTTCGGCTAATGTGAAATTGATCGAGTTGGGTGATTTTTTGAGATAAGTTGAGATATAATAGAAATGCTCGGGGATTGGCGCAATTGGCTAGCGCGCACGCATGGGGTGCGTGAGGTTGCAGGTTCGAATCCTGTATCCCCGACAATTCATGAATGTTCTGATTTTTTAAAGTGGCGCAGGCCAAACTCGCACCGTTGGCCAGCGCCAAGAATCCGTCATTTTGAAATTTTGGGTGTATTGTTTTATCCAATAAAAAGTAGTTCGAGCCGACAGTTTTGGCACCGATTAGTAAATCGGTGCAATTATTTTTTGCACGCGCGATTTTGTGCGCTAGTAGCGCACTATTAACAAATTCCGTAAATGGTTCGAGCCAACTCGAACCATTGGTATTAATTTCTTTGATTTTCTCCTCGGTGGTAACTTTATATTGAATTAATTCGTTTTTCTTTCTTTGGTAATCAAGTGGATCGATGGTTTTATCAATGTAACCATCGAGAAGATTATTAAGTTTGGAATCTGTATCTGAAATTGCCGAAGATAGGGTATTAATCTCATCTGATGTATTTTGGGTTTCACTATTAACATCATCACTAGCCCAATCAAGAAACTTTTTGGCGACAAATGGTGATATTGAAGCCTTAAAAATTATTTGTCTTAATTGATTTTCAAATATTGATGATGGTAGATATGATTGATGACATGGCATTTTCTTCTTACTGCACCGATAATAGTGGTAATCAACATCAATGTTTCGACGCAAGTAATGCTTACGATGTTTTTCAGCGGTAATGGACGAGCCACATTCGCCACAGGTGGCTAGACCTAAGAAGTGAAAATCAGTTTTGTTGGATAAATAATTTTTTGATTTACGATTGATTACCGTTTGAACTTTGTCAAAAAGTTTCTTGGTGATGATGGGTTTATGGACTCCCTAAAAGAATTCGCCCTTCATCTTCATTGTTCCGTAATAGATGGGGTCGATCAGAATTCGTTTTAATGTACCAATGTCGATTTTATTACCATGCTTAGAATAAATTTTGTGATCGAACAAAAAGTTTTGCAAATCAACATATGTATACCGACAGGTGGCATACATTTCAAAAATTTGTTTAACATATTTACCAGTTTTACGGTCAACTATCAACTTTTTGGTGGAATCCATTTGATAACCAAAGGGAGCTTTTGATGGCCATTCACCCCTGCGGAGTTTTTGCCTTATTCCGCGCCTTACATTTTCGGACAGGTTATCGACATAATATTTGGATTGGCCAAAAGCGATATTAAGCATAAATTTGCCTTGGGGAGTGTTATCAAACCAAAAAGTTGGAAACTTTAAATCAAGTAGTTTTCCAATGTCTAGAAGATATATCAGTTGACCGCTATCGATTGAATTTCTAGCTAGCCTATCCGGATGCCATGAAATGATGCCACCAACCTTGCCAGTCTCAAGCATTTGCAACACTTTTTGGAATTCTGGTCGACCCGGCTTTCGAGCGGTGCGACTTTCGATAATAAAATTGACAATTTCTAGGTTTTCTCTTTGGGCGAATTCTTTTACTTCGGCAATTTGAGCTTCAATTGAAAGAATTTGGCGATCAGGTTCATCAGTAGATTTACGGCAGTAAGCAACGTACTTCATAAAAATTTTTGCGTTTCTATAACTACTTTTATTGTACGCCCAAAATTTCAAAATGACGGATTCTTGGCGCTGGCCAACGGTGCGAGTTTGGCCTGCGCCACTTTAAAAAATCAGAACATTCATGAATTGTCGGCATTGTACCGAAAAATTCGAACTATATATATGAAATTATAACACTCGCCCCGCACGCCGTGCCTGTCCGCCTGTGGCGGAGGCGGTCGGCACGGCGTAAAACGCGGGGCTCGATTGAACAAAACTGTCGGCTCGTAACGCAAAAATTTTAGTAATATTTGGTTCTAAAAATTTCCAATATTCAAATAGCTTGATGTTATCAGCCAGACCGTTTTTGGTGATCCATTTAAAATGGATAGTGATAAAATTGCTGTATAATGCACAAAAATTATATTTGAACGATAAAAGTAAATGTCTATTAAGCAAAAAAAAAGTAGGAAATATTCTTAAATATCTTAGCGACGATATTGTTAATACGGTATTTTTCGATAAATCAATAAATGGGGTGGAAGTTAGTGATATATGTTTTGATTCGCGAGAAGTCAAACAGAATGCTATTTTTGTAGCAAATCAAGGAAGAAATTTTGATAGTCACAAGTTTATACAAGACGTCAAACAACAAGGTGCGGTATGCTGTATAGTTTCTGAGTTGCAAGAAGGTATAAATATCCCACAAGTTCAAGTTAAAGATACTAGAGAAGCGGTTGCAAAAATATCGAATTATTACTTTGGTTTCCCCTCAAAAGAGATTTCTGTTATAGGTGTTACTGGATCGAGTGGAAAAACTAGTACAATTTGGATGCTTGCTTCTATACTAAAACTCTGCGGTAAACAAGTAGATGCATTTGGTTCTTACACAAGTGGCGCATTATTTTCGTTTACTGGTGTTAAATCGGATAGCCAGATACTGGAGGCAAATAGAATTGTTGAAAGAATTCGTCTTGACGCGGACGGAGGTAAAAATGCCGTAGTCATGGAAGTGAACTCATATGATTTAGCGCTAAAAAGAGTTGACTCCTCTATGTTTACTGGGGCGATTTTTACGAATATCTCCAACGATCACATCGACTACCATGGTACGTTTGCAGAGTACCTAGCTACAAAAAAACATTTGGGTGATCTAATTAAAAGTGGCGGTTTTATAGTTACTAACAAGGACGATTCTACATTAGGCCAAGACAAGATCTTCCCATCCAATCTTAAAGTATTAACATTTAGCACCAAAGACAAAATGGCCGACCTCTACGCCGAAGAAATAATTGAAACACTTCGGGGAACTATTTTTTGTTTTACGATTAACGGAGCATCATACCAAACTAAAATTAATTTAATGGGTGCTTTTCAGGTACAGAATTGTTTAGCGGCCATTCTAGCGGCCGCCGAGATGGGAGTATCTATAGAAAACATTGTCAAAGTACTACCCGAAATCACGGTTCCTCCTGGTAGATACCAGATCATCGAGAAGAACGATTCTGTATTTGTGGTTGATTACGCCCACAATGAGAGCTCATTGTCCGAATCACTCAATTTATCAAGATCTCTCGTCAAAGGAAGAGTCATTGCCGTTTATGGAGGAGAGTGGGATGGCCAAAATCAAAAGAGGCGACTAATGGGACAAGTGATTGGGGAAAAAGCTGATATCGTTGTGATAACCACTAATAACCCTAAACTTGAATCAGTTGATGTTGCAGTAAAGGAAATTAAAGAAGGTGTTATAAAGTCAAATAGCGCATTTATTACAATTCCCGACAGAAGGTTGGCAATTAAAAAAGCTTTGGAAATACGACATCCGGGAGATTTAATTATTGTTTTAGGCAGTGGTCATCACAACCTCCAACAAATAGGTTCTGAAAAAATACCGTTTAATGATTATTTGGTATTAAAGGAATTACTTGAAAATGAATAAGGACAGCTTTCTGATAGGAGTTATAGGCCTTGGAAGAATGGGATATGGTATTGCTTCAAACATCATCAAAAATACTAGTAGCTCCATATTTGTTTTTGATAAAGATAAAGCAAAATCTAACAAATTAAAGTCAGAATTTGGTGACAGTTGCATAGCTTGCCCGGATTTAACTAGTATTGCACAAAGTGCAAAAGTATTTTTTATATGCCTGCCTCTACCAAGAGTATCAAAAGAAGTTATTTTTGGGAAAAATGGCATACTCAAATATGTAAAAAAAAGAAAGTCTCTTACCTGGAGTCTCCCATAAAAGGACGCGAAAATGATGCCAAACTTGGTATTTTACACTTGGAGGTAGGTGGAGCTCCCAATGTTTATAGAAGAATGAAGCCTTTACTCAAATTATTTTCAAAACATATCGTTTATACCGGCGATGTGGGTTCAGCATCAACACTAAAACTGTTGAGAAATACACCAAGATATACAAACTTGATCATATCTTTTGAGATATTGAGATTGATTAATTTGTTGAAATTAAATAAACGACATCAAAAAATTTTACTAGATGGAATATTGACAAATATTTATTGGGTGTGGAAAAGAAACATTAACAGTATACTGACCAAACAAATTACTCCAAGTGAATGTATTGACATCAGAGAAAAAGATACTGCCATGATAAAAAAATTTACACGAAAGTACGGTCGTTTTCCATTAATTGATTTAACAGAAAAAGTATTTTCGGGATACAAACATAAAGATCAAAATAACATAATAAAGTTGCTCGAAAAAGAATTATGATTCTAAAAAAGAAGTTTAGTGAAGTTTTGGTAAGTCTACTGGAAAACATAGGGGTCGAATATGTGTTTGGAATTCCTGGTGCTCCTATTAAACCAATACTTGAAGATATAAGTAAATCAAAAAAAATTAAATTTGTTCTTGCTAAATCAGAGTTAGGTGCTGGCTACATGGCCGAGGTATATTCGAGAGTATCAGGTAAAATTGGTGTGTGTCTTGTATCATCTGGTCCTGGTGCCACAGGGCTAGGAACAGCATTGGCCATGGCAAAATCCAACTCTACACCCCTTCTGATAATTTCGGGTGAGGTAAATACAAAGTATTTTGGTAAAGATGTGTTTCAGAGTTCAGATCCAAAGTCTATTAATGTCGTTGGAATGTATAAGATGGTAATCAACCAAAGTTTGATATGTACCAATCCAAAAAATGCGGTCAAACGACTAATTCAAACAGTCAATACAATAAATGACAAGAAACAGCCTATATTTTTATCCTTACCTGTAAATATAATTACTTCAGATGTCAGTGTCCTACAAACGAAGAATCTCCCAAGTTGCAAGTTATCTGAAAACAATTATTTACTAGATGAAAGTAAAAAAAATATATGCGCTGCTGTAGATAAAATTTCCAAAGCAAAAACGATTTTAGTTATTGGTGGACATGGAGTTTTAGCTTCTAGGGCAGTCGATGAATTTGGAGAATTAGTAAACAAATTATTCGTACCTGTGGTAACTACTAGCAAGGCAAAGAGTTGCTTTGCAAACAAAAACAAACTATTCTTCGGAACTATAGGACATGCAGGTTCATGTTTAGCAAATAATTTATTAAATAAAGAGAAGTTTGACATAGTATTAGTTGTCGGTTCAAGACTCGGTTCATGGTCAACGAACCTTTGGTGTGACAATCTAAGAGACAGCTTCATTATCCAAATTGATAATGATTTTGCCTCATTTGGGAAAAATCTGAAGGTCGGGATAAGTGTGCTTGGTGATATTAAAGTAATTCTAAAAGAGATGAATAATAGGATCAAATTACGAGCAACGGATACTGCCCTTAAGAAAAATTTAGAACTTAAAAGTAAATACTACGATAAGTGTGAAATCCTCAACAAAAAATACGACAAATCCGGCCTTGATCCTGGTATGGTTATAGATAAAGTCCGTTTCTTGTTCGACGATAAAACTATTTTTATTGTTGACGCTGGCACACCTCGAGCATGGGCCATAAACCGAATGGAGTTCAATACCCCGTATACTTTTATTGAAGGTGGAGGATTTTCACCAATGGGTTATGCTACTGCTGGTGTTATTGGTGCAAGTTTTGCCCTTAATAAACCTGTTGTTGCTATCGTTGGTGATGGAAGCTTCCTTATGCATGGTACAGAAGTGCACACAGCAGTTGAGTATAAATTACCGATTATATGGATAATTATTAACAATTATGGTTTGGCGGCAATTCACCATGGTCAGGTTCAAACCGGATTTACAAGCAGTGCAAATTTCTACAGTACAAAACCGAGGTTTGACACAATGGCAAGATCACTTGGTGCGGCTGGATATAGAATAACCAACTTGAACAACCTTAACAGTGAATTAGTAAATACAATATTGAAAAACCAAGTACCATCGGTTATAGATATAATCTCTAATAGAGATATTATGCCACCTGTTAGGTTCTAGTCATTTTGAAACCGAAAAAACCGGACTACTTTACCAAAATCTCTTTGCCATTGATGAGCAAATTTAGCTGGATTAGCAATATCCTCAAAACTATCGATAAGAACTATTTTTTGATTTAAACCTTCTGCATGCAAAATGCCCTGACTGGTCACTATTCCACTATGAGGGATCTTCTTTCTGATCCTAATAAAAACTATGTCACCAATTTTGAATTGGTTTTTATCAAATGCTTTTATATTGGCTTTTTTTCCAAGTACGATTTGGTCCAAACTGTTTTTAGGTAAAAGAACATTCTCAAGTTTGAAAATAATATTCTGGATCAATCCGGAACAATCGAAACCGAATTTAGGTGAACGTCCACCAAATATATATGGCATTCCCATATATGTAGAAAATATATCTGTTAATTTCCTCTCTAGTGTCTCCTGATCTGGAAAGACAAACTGTAATCTAGTAGAGTTTACTCTTGGAACTTTCTGCCAACGGTCTGAAAATTCACGATATTCTGGGATTTTATCGTTAAAAACCACAACACAATCCTTGTTTGGTATGCGGATCCATCCCATAGACAAGTCCTCTAACTGAACTAAATACCAACCACTAATTTGCTTCAGGACACGAAATGTTTCACCACTTAAAACATGTGTCGCTAGCTTCGGCTGCTCTTCTGTAGACCTATATGTGTTTTGATCTATAAGAGATTTACCCCAACCACTTTCCAGATGATCTTTTGGGTCTGATAAAGTTTTAATATTATCAGTTACAGTTATCTTTTTTCTGTTAATTATGCCCATAAATTTATTCTTTAATTTGACAGTTCCCACCTCGCCATTAAGAATAACTTCACCTTTGTTTTGGTAAGCAGTGATATCAAAAAGCACCAGACTTTGACCAAACTGTCTTGCTAACCTCTTCTTGAAGATACCAATCAAATTGTTTATTGTATCTATATTTTGATGCATATATTATCTATAATATCACAACTATTTGATTTCTATGAATATGAAAAAAAGAAAAGTTGTTATATGTGGTGGATCTGGTTATGTAGCAGGTGAACTACTTAGTATACTACTGTTACACAAGTTCACTGACGTGGTTCAAGTAACATCCCATAGTAATCCTGGAAAATTTATTTCAGATATTCATCCGCGCCTGAAGAGTTTTACAGATATCAAGTTTAGTGAAAACCTAAAGAATCTTAATCAATACAAAAACGATAATTTGACGATATTTTCAATATTCCCTTCTGATATCGTAGAAGATGAAATCAATACAATAATAAAGTCAGCAAAGACAGAACATGTAAACATCCAAATTATTGATTTGGGATCTTTTTTTAGGCCATCAATCCAACACCCACTGGTTAATAATGAATTTGTCTATGGTCTTTCGGAAATAAACAGAACAACAATATGTAGCTCCACAAAGATAGCAAATCCTGGCTGTGCCGCTACAGTCATTCAGTTGGGATTATTTCCAGTTCTATCAAAATACAACATCAACAACCTTTGTATCAATTTTAGTAGCGGGGCTAGCAGCTCCGGATCAGAACCAATTTATGGCACGCATTTCCCTATTAGGAATGAAAACTATAGAGCATTTAAAGTTTTTACCCATCAGCACGAAGATGAAATAGTTGCGTTTATTAATGACAAGACAGGAGTACGGTTAGTACCTGCAATAATCCCGCATGTTGGGCCGTGGAAAAGAGGTATGTTGGCTAGTATGTGCATAACTACAGATAAGACAGTAACCACATCAGAAATAAAAAATATTTTTACCGAACGCTACCGAGGCGAACCGTTTGTGAGATTCAGAGACGTTTCTCCCGAGATTAGAAATGTGTCTGGTACAAATTTCATTGACATTTCAGTTTACGCTAAGAACAAATTTATCGTTATTCTTGCCGCGATTGATAATTTAATTAAAGGTGGGGGGGGACAGGCTATACAAGATTATAATTTAATGAAGGGCTTTG
>Ga0180015_1000129_pt1 | contig 21594 bp, 23 predicted proteins | sample KR13_S2_MetaG_FD_116508 | JGI IMG/M metagenome (GOLD analysis project Ga0180015, IMG submission 116508) | Groundwater microbial communities from the Olkiluoto Island deep subsurface site, Finland - KR13_S2_MetaG | ecosystem: Environmental > Aquatic > Deep subsurface > Groundwater | place...
GTTTATATATAAACATAAAAATATAAACTAATTAGACCCAAACTGTGCTTTTTACGATCCGTCAGTAATTGACAGTGATTTATCCTCAAAAACCTATTATTCCTTGTCACTTTATTATCTTTCCAAAAAGACACGCTCAATTTATTTCCGACCTAACTGATAAAGAATCTATTGATCTTAAGAACACTACCGCAAAGATATTGACTGCCTATAAAGAAAAAGAAAAATGTATTGGCTATAACTTAGCCAGCAACAACGGACCGATAAAGGTAGGTCAAACAGTTGCCCATGCTCATATTCATATCTACCTTCGTTTTGAAAATGAAAAATATTCCCCCTACAAAATCATGGCCAATAGTTCACTTAGGGAAAATCTCAGTGCCAAGCAATGGCAACAACAGAAAGAACTGGCTCTAACTCTTTTGAATAACTAGATTTACATTTCACACACAAAAATCCTAACTTCCTCCAAGGCACCGAGCCAGTTTTGAAATATTGGGGTTTTGGGGGTTGGCACAGGCAGATATACAGGAAAATGCATAGATTACAGTCAGGTTGCATAGATTTAGTTGCTTTGATAGAATCTATGTAGATTAATAAAGTATGAATCAAAAACTATTAAAAATAGGAGAAGCAGCCAAGTTTTTAGGTGTTTCAATCGACACCCTAAGAAGATGGGATAAGGCCGGTAAACTTTCCTCAGTCAGAACCGGTAACAAAGGTCATCGATTTTACCGATTTTTGGATATTCAAAGCAAAATTAATTCTGCCACAAATCATCACAATTTAGCTCTAGAATGGGCTAAATCTCCACACGGATTTACCATAGATCCTCAAATTTATTGTCAAACTCGAGATGTTTTTCAGTCAAGGTTGGAAACTTTACAGTTTCAGCTAGGTAAAACCCTTCCTCTGGAAGGAATAGTTTCACTGGTCATTGCTGTTGCTGGAGAAATTGGTAACAACTCATATGATCATAATCTTGGAAATTGGCCCGACATGATGGGAATATTTTTTTACTATGATGAAATCAATAAATGCATTATTCTTGCTGATCGTGGTCTGGGAATTTTGGCCACTTTAAGACGAGCTCGACCAAGATTAACAAACTCCGTAGATGCTTTAAAAGTTGCTTTTACAGAAACTGTTTCCGGTCGCCAGCCCGAAATACGAGGAAATGGCTTAAAGTTTGTCAGATTAATTGTTATCGATAATCCATTATCGCTCAGTTTTCAGACAGGTAATGCATTTTTACACCTAAAACAACATGATAAAAATATTTTTATTCAAAAAACCGACACTACCATTAACGGTTGTTTAGCCATATTAAAAATTGAAAAAATACCATGATAATTCAACTCAAAAAATTTGGTACCACCTTAATATCCAGACCGTCAGGCAAAGAGGCCTTATTGGCATATACTCACACTCTCGATCAGATAAATCAAAAAGGACTAATTCTAATCGATTTTGCCGGTGTGATTGTATTAACGCCTTCATGGGCAGATGAGTTTTTAACTCCAATTTGTAAACGTTTCGGTAAACGAGTTACCCTGCAAAATATTGATAATCCTTCAATAAAAGCCACATTGTCAATTCTAAATTACTTTCAGGATTTAAAATAACTACTCGGCGCAGAGTTTACACTGAGGCAACGAAGTGCCCTACCCTTGTCCGCCTCTGGTGGACGCCGCACCATTCATCTTGAGTTCATCAGAGGAATTTTTCTGATTTGAAATTAGCTTGTACTGAGCCAAATCGAAGTATCCGTATTTTCCGATACAGCGGGAGCCAACATGGACTCGAAGCACATTTTGAAGCTAAAAAAGGTCCTAGCCAACAATACCCCGTCGTGGAATAAAGAACTTTTGTTAAAATCAGCTTAGTGAAAAACAAAACCAAAATTTTATTTATTACTCCAATTAAAGAGGTCATAACTAACCATAAAACCAATGAAGAATGTTTTTTAGTCTCAAACGAAAATGGCAGTAAATTTACAAAGGCTGACTTAACAAAAATAACTCAAATATGCAATCAACCTCTAGTTTATAATTTTTTATTTAAATATAAATTTAAAGGTAGGTCCTATAGAATTAATGATGCCAAGAAATTTATTGAGTGGATTGTTGAAGGATGGACAAAACAAAAGTGGTTCGTTTTTTTTATTCGTAACAGTCAAAATGAAATTATCGGAGCAATTGACATAAAGTCAAACAATCTAGAGTTGACAGAAGTTGGATATTGGGCTGACTACAATCATTCTGGCATCATAACAAACGCTACACAAACATTGATAAAACTGGCAAAAAGAGTTGGCTACAAAAAACTATATGCCACTACAATGCCAAACAACAGTCGTTCTCAGAATGTATTAACAAGAAATGGCTTTATTCGTGACGGGGAAATGCAAAAACCAAGTGGTATGCGTTTTAAATTTATCAGGAATTTATCACACAGGTCCTAACTTCCTCCAAGGCGGGGAGCTAGCTCATATTTCACCTATCCTTACAGCAAAAGCAGACACAATCAATAATACCCCACCGTGGACACTAGAACCTCTGTCAAAATCTCCAGGGTTCCATCACCTTATCTTTTTCAAATCTCAACCCCAACATAATCTTTTGACATTCTTTTTGGATTTCTTTTATCAGTGATACTACATCTTCACCCGATTTCAATAGATTTAATCTAACAATTTTATCTACTCTATCTGTATTAAGTAATTGATCTTTTCTGATCATGTACCATCTCCATTTTTGAGGTGGCACAGCCTTATTTTGGCAAAGGAAAACAAACTTGTTTAATGTATCCGAAATGTCTGACAAAACAAAAATCAAGAAAAATTCTTTACCATTGGATTTCTAAAACGAAGATTAATAGCCGTTCTAAACACATCCAGTGCTGTGTTGGTATCTATTTTGGATTCACCTATCTGTCTCAACTGAAACTTTAGTGGAATTTCTTTCACTTTGGCACCAAGAGTTACCATTTGAAAAAGAAACTCTATTTTATAACCAAATTTTAGAGAATAAAGATTGTCCATATTCATTTGATCAACAAAACCTTTTACACGAGAAGCCTTTAGTCCTGTAGTAGGGTCTGTAACTTGTAAGAAAGATTTAAAAGGAAAAAACATTATAAAGCGGGCTACAAAACCACCTACCTGGCTAAAAAATATCCTCTTAAAACCCCAACCTTTAGGAATTGTACCACCTTTAATTTTTCTTGAACCCATAACATAATCAGCTCCTCTGTCGATTTCTTTCAATAGATCAATGATACTTTCTGGTGGGTGTTGAAAATCGCCATCAATTTCAATCAATACGTCAGCTTTCAACTTATTTATGCCATATTTAAACCCTTGAACATAGGCGTTACCAATTCCCAATTTAGTCTCGTTCAAATAAAGATGTAAATTATTATATCTTTTTTGTTTTAAACGAACTACTTCATAAGTTTTATCTGGCGAAGTATCATCAACAATTAACAGATGACACTCCCAACCATTTATTTTTTTGAAAATATTATCACAAAGAGCGTCAATCATCTTTCCAATAACCTCTCTTTCGTTATATGTAGGTATGATTACAAGAGCTTTTTTAGATTTAGGTAAATGGGACATTTATAAATTTTTAATTATTAATCTTTTAAGGTTTTGTTGCAAAAACATATATATGGTTTCCTTTTTCAGGTCCAAACAATTCTCGTCCATGCTTCTTAAAATAATCTTTAGTTTCAGGAAAACCTCGAGTTGAAATTTCAATATTTGTACACTCCAAACCTTCTAACGCTTTTCTGAAGTAACCAGTGCTTATAATAGCTGGAATAATGTGGCTTGGATCAGTGGAGTAGGTATAGTCTTTTCGTCCTTTTCTCCATGAGTCTGGATTTGGGACAACAATATGTAACAATCCTCCTGATTTTATAACCCGGAGACATTCTTTAATGGCTTTAGTTGGTTTTCGGAGATGTTCTAGAACATCATAAGCTGTAACTATATCTAATGAGTTGATTTTAAATGGCAATTTGAACAAGTCAAATAAAATAAACGGAGATTTATTTCTTTCGTTTGCAAGGTTTAATCCCGTGTCCGTAATGTCTGAGGATAATATAAAAAACAAATCACCATATTCTTTTCTTACTAAACATGCCGTCATCGCTGTTCCTGTTCCCGCATCGAGCCATTTTAATTTTTGTTCATTTTCATTAAGTTGATATGCTTCCTGTTTTTGGTCCCATACAACCTTTTTTTGTTCTGCTAATTTTTCCAATAAAGCTCCAACTCTTCCTCCATGTTTTTGATCCTTACCTGGTAAAAACTCTGTTAATGGATATTCTCCCCGTTTCTCCCCATAGTACTGAGCGGTTTTATACTGGGAATTTTCTATGTTGTCTTCCATAATAATATTTAGTAATTATATATCAATCAAATAGCGATTAATTGCAATGTATGACACGCCACTATTCTCTAATAATGACTACCCTCAGACGACTTACTAGTGGTATACTTTACATAAGATTATTTCAGTAAGACAGGTTTATTCATTAAATAATTTATTTTGAACAAACAAAGAACGAATAAAATCACATATCTCGGAATCATAAAATATTTTTATAACAACTATCTTTTTATCGACAATATTAAAAAAGTTAAAAAATATTTTGGCTCAAAAATCACCGATACAACCGAAGAACAGAAAAAACAATTATCAGATTACCCTTTATTATTCAATAAATTTATTGGACAGAAACATTATAATTTTTCATTTAAAACCCCAGATTATTTTTTGGGAAGTCTAGATGTAGATTTTATAAATAAACAATTAAGAAATATCAGATGTCAACTGTTTGCAGAAGGATTTTTTGCAAACAATTTTGGTTTAAAAAATCAAAAAAAATACATTCATGATTTCTTTTCTAATAAATTAGGACAAACAAAAGAAATGAACCCTAAGATGCCATTCACGAATACCTTAAGTTGGATAGACAACGAAAACAATCTTTTTATTTCACTTAGCGATAACAAAAAACAAAAAGAAGTAAGAAGATACATATCGTTAGGAATAGAGTTGAATAGTAGAAATGCCTCTTATTAAAAAAATTGTCAATTCGGTTCTTTCTGTCAATTCAACGTTTGTTCTCTTTTTCGCTACCATTATTTTTTTTATTTTGGCCAATAAACACGATTCCAATATTTTTTTATATACAGCTTTTCTTTTTCTTTTCTGTCTGGTGATTGCCTTGTCTGGATTTATTGACTCATTGTTGTCACATCTTAGAAAACCAATCGCTTGGTCAATTGCTTTTATATTAACGCTTGGTTTTTTTTATTTTATGTGTTTATTTGGCAACTTTTTTTCCGATGAGGAATTGTTTGGGTTTATTTTTATGGTTATATGTGTTCTTATTCTTCTGTCTCTTGTTGCCAATTTGTTTATCATTCCGATTAAGGTTGTTTTTGGATTAATTAAAAAACTTAAGTGGAAAATAGCTAAAAAATTTGTTGCTTTTATTGATGGACTACTTTTTCCTTTGTATTTATTTCCAATTAAACTTCTAACCTATTCCATCTTTTATTTAATAAAACTTTTGATAAAAACTGCGATAGAAATATTTCAATTAAGTGTTGATATTGTTTCTTTTCCCTTTAAGAGTTTTAGACATCTGGTTAAGTCAATACTGGTAATCTTTTTAACCATGTATGTCGTGGCATCATTGTTTGTAATCGTTGATTATATCCGAACTCAATATGGGCATTATGGTAAGTTTTTTTGTTCGTATGGAACTCAAGACAAATTAAAAAAGTCAGTAGTCAGGGTTGTGGGTGGATATTCCGAAGGGACTGGCTTTTTCATATCAAGCGATCAAGTGTTAACCAACTTTCATGTAATAGCCGATGAACCTAGTCCAAAAATAATATTTCCTGACGGAAGTTTTATTACCCCAATCAAAATAACCGGAGATAAAGATGCCGATCTGGCGATTCTATTTACCAAGAACAGTTATTTTGATATGGTTATGCCTTTATCTGATTCGATATTTATAAAAGATGAAGAACCGCTATTGGCAACAGGATATGCAATGGGTACTAATTTGGCAGGTAAGGCTACAGTTTTACGAGGTAACTTTATTGATTTTCGAAACTCCAAACATGTTCCGGTAGAGTATATCCAAACCAATATCTCCTTGGTAGGTGGAATGAGCGGTGGACCATTGACAGATCAGTGTGGAGCAGTGGTTGGTGTAAACACTCAAGGATTAGCCGGTTTATCCTTATTCATATCAGGAGATGAAGCAAAAAAGCTAATTCCTAATTTTTCTGATCAAGAGATTGAGAAAATAGATGTTGATGCAAGCAAATCACCGGAAGATGCGGTTTTTGCTTTTTATACATATCTTAAAGCTAGAAGAATGAAAGATGGTTTCGATTTATTAAGTAGCGAGTATTTACAAAAAACAAACTTTGAGGAATGGACCAGTCGGTTTACTGATATTCTCGATGTTGATATTTATAAGTCAGAAAAATTTGAAAAAACAAAAGATACTGTACTGGTAAAATTCGAAACTAAAAACTGGGTAGACCAAGAAACAGAGTTTCATTGTTATGAAGGAACATGGCAAACTCTTTTCGAGGATGAAAAATATAAAATGCTTAAAAGCAACATTAAAGAAATAGAGGACCCTGATTGGTACTGGTTTTATGATTAAGTCCTAAATTTTTAGTTTTTTCTCATAATAGCTCTCAATAATTACCCCCTGTCTTGAAGACTTGAGTGGATAATTAACGAAAAAAATACAGGTGGAATATAAAACCATCCTGCATAAGACTAGATCACCAATTTTTATGAGAAAAGATGTATAATTAAAAGCAATTGATTAAATGGTTACAAAAATGGCTAACGACAACAATATTGATCTATTAACACTAGAAGAAGCGGCTAAAAAGCTGAAGGTCAGTATGGGTACATTAAGACGTTGGGACAATGAAGGTGAGCTCAAAGCTGTGAGGATTGGAACAAGACGAAAAATTGGGGACCGCAGGTATCGGAAAAAAGACATAGAGAATTATTTAAAAAATAAAATATGACAAAAATTAAGGATTTACCCAAACACAAGAGACCAAGAGAGAAACTATCCGAGAAGGGAGCAGAAAATTTAACTGATGCAGAGTTATTGGCAATCCTTATTCGTACCGGACGCGCAGGTAAAAGCGCATTGGATATTGCTAGAGAAACTTTGAAAAAATATCCCATATCACGACTATTGACCGTTACCAAAGACGAACTGATTGGTATAAAAGGATTGGAAGATACCAAAGCCATTACTGTTAAAGCAGCTTTGGAGCTTGGCAGTCGGGCAGTTGGTTCCTTTAATGATTCACTCCCTGTTCTCGATTCCGTGAAAACAACTGTCGCTCAACTTGCTGATTTGCGGGGTAAGCAAAAAGAATATTTTAAGACGTTGTATCTTAATGCCCGCAATCAACTCATTCATAAGGAAACTATTTCAATCGGGACGTTAACACAAACCTTGGTGCATCCACGCGAAGTTTTCGAACCGGCGATACGCCATATTGCCTCCTCAATCGTTCTGGCGCACAATCATCCGTCAAAAAACACAGAAGTATCTGATGAAGATATTAAATTAACCGAAAAATTGATTCAATCGGGCACAATTCTTGATATTGAAGTGCTCGACCACATCATCATTACTGACGATGGTTATATCAGCCTTAAAGAGAAAGGATTACTTTTTAAATAAAACAAAACTATGCCACAACCGGAAAATATTGAAGCAATCGAAAAAAGACTTTGGGGGGTAGCGGATACACTTCGAGCCAATTCCAATTACGCTAGCAATCAATATTTTATGCCTGTCATGGGTTTGGTTTTCTTGCGTCATGCTTATAGTAGATATTTAGCTGTAAAAGACGAAATTATCGCTAGTTTACCCACTCGTGGAGGCAAAACTCCAGAGTTAACAAAAAAAGACTTCAGTAAAAAATCTGCCATATTTTTACAACCCAAAGCTCAGTTCGACTATCTTGTCGCTCTTAAAGACAGTGATGATCGGGCTAAAGCTATTGTAGATGCAATGGAATCAATTGAATCTGATTACGAAACTCTGGCAGGTGTACTACCAAAAAAAGAATATCGGGAATTGGACAATGAAATATTGGGGCAACTACTTCGCGCGTTAAATCCTGAAGAACTGAAAAAAGTTACCGGCGATGTATTTGGTCGGATTTATGAGTATTTTCTTACTCAGTTTGCTGATCAAAAAGCCCACGATGGTGGTGAGTTTTTTACACCCGTTTCGCTGGTTTCACTCATTGCTAATGTACTGGAGCCAAAAAAAGGTACCGTATTAGATCCAGCCTGTGGAAGCGGTGGAATGTTTGTCCAGAGTGCTCGCTTTGTAGAGAAATTACACGAGAATCCTAATGATAAGCTAAATTTTTTCGGACTTGAAAAGAATGGCACCACTATCGATTTAGCAAAAATGAATTTGGCAGTTCATGGTTTAGTGGGTGATATCAAAAAAGCAATTACGTATTATGAAGATCCGCACAATCTATTCAACAAAGCTGATTTTGTGATGGCCAATCCGCCATTTAACGTAGATGAAATTGATGCGGACAAAATCAAAAATGACCCTCGCTTGCCGTTTGGATTACCAGGCGTGAATAAGAAAGGTAAAGTCAGTAACGGAAACTATGTTTGGATTAGTTATTTTTATAGTTACTTAACAGAACAAGGCAGGGCTGGATTTGTAATGTCTTCTCAGGCGTCTAGTGCCGGAAGAGGAGAAGCCAAAGTACGAGAAAAACTAATTGACACTGGTGATGTAGATATTATGATTTCTATTCGATCAAACTTTTTTTATACCCGAGCTGTGCCTTGCGAGTTGTGGTTTTTCAATAAAGCTAAACCAGCCAAATTCAAAGATAAGGTGCTAATGATTGACGCACGTAATGTTTTCCGTAAGGTAACACGCAAGATTTATGATTTTAGTCCGGAACAATTACAAAATATTCTTTCTATTATTTGGCTGTATCGGGGTGAGAATAAACACTTTCATGATTTGGTGAATCATTATCAAGTTCAAGCGGCGCATGAGGCAGGTAAATCAAAGCCCGCGGTTGAAGCTTATCTTGATAAATGTTTGGAAACAGACAAATTAAGATCAGCCTATAAAAAATTTATTAGGGCAGAGGGTGATAATTTGTCTTTACTTGCCAAGAAACTGCAAAAATTGATTGAAACTGATTTTCGGATGATGCTTAAAGCGGTTGAGGTTGCCAAAAACCGGGAAAAGCAAAAAGAGCTAAAGAAAGTCGAGGGGTTGAAACAACAGGCGGTTGAACAGCTAAAATTAGTCAGTTATTTTAACCACCAGGCGCAGTGGCTTATGGAAAGATTTCCGGAAGAAAAACTCAGCGATGTGGAGGGATTAGTGAAGTTAGTGGATAAAGCCGAGCTCAAAGAAAATGATTGGAGTCTGACACCGGGCAGGTATGTAGGCGTAGCGCCTGAAGAAATAGATCCGGACTTTGACTTTAGCGAAACCATGAAGACTATTTATTCTGAACTTGAGGATTTAAATACTCAATCCATTGAGTTATCAAAAAGAATTAGCGAGAATTTTAAGAAGATCGCATTATGAAAAATATGGTCAAGCTGAAACCTTATTGCACAAAAATAGGTAGTGGAATTACCCCAAGAGGTGGTGACAGTGTTTATATTGAATCTGGGGTAGCTTTGATCCGAAGCCAGAATATATATAATGGTTCTTTTTCGGCTGAAGGGCTTGCTTTTATTGATAATGACACCGCGCAAAGAATGAAAGGGGTAACTTTAGAAAAAGATGATGTTCTCTTGAACATTACTGGTGATTCAGTAGCAAGATGCTGTACGGTTCCAGAAGATTTTTTACCTGCGAGAGTTAATCAGCATGTTTCGATAATAAGAACACAAAAAGAAAATCTTGATTCAAAATTCCTGATGTATTATCTGATTTCCCCATGGATGCAGTCAAGAATGCTGTCTTTTGCTGGCTCAGGTGGTACAAGAAAAGCATTGACGAAAGAAATGATAGAAAAATTTGATATTCCTCAAATTGATTATCCTGTTCAACAAAACATAGTCTCGATTCTTTCTTCTCATGACAACCTTATTGAGGTCAATCAAAAACGGATACAGCTTTTGGAAGATTCAGCACGGTTTTTATTCCGCGAGTGGTTTGTATATTTTAAATTCCCAGGTTACGAAAAAGTGAAAATAGTTGATGGTATACCGGAGGGGTGGGAGAAAGAGCCCATAAAAAAATACTTTAACACAACGTCTGGTGGAACTCCGAGCCGTAAACATCCAGAATTTTATGATGGTGATATTAATTGGGTTAAGACGCAAGAGTTGAATGAGAAGTATATTTTTGATACAGACGAAAAAGTTACAGAGGAAGCTATTAATAAATCCTCGGCAAAAATCTTTCCGAAGAATACACTTCTGATTTCAATATATGGTAACGCCAATATTGGAAGGACAGGAATTGTTGCTGAGCCTTCCGCTTCAAATCAGGCGTGTGTGGCATTCCTTCCGAAAAAACAACATTATCATTATATTTATCTTCAGCAATATCTTCAAACGATAAGGGACTATTTGGTTGGTTTATCACAAGGTGCTGCACAGACAAATATAAGCCAAGATACACTTCGAAAAGTTAAGATTCTTATGCCCGGTGAATTACTTATGAATAAATTTCTTTATATTGCTGAGCCTCTCTATGAGCAAATAAAAAATTTACAATATCAAAATCAAAAGTTGGCTTATGCTCGGGATTTATTATTGCCAAGACTCATGAGTGGAGCAATCGAAGTATAAAACTATGAAAAAAGAAACTAAAAAATCGCAAATTATTATCTATCAAACTCTTGGCGATGAACAAAAAATCCGCGTCAGAATTGAAGACGAGAATGTTTGGCTGACTCAAAAACTGATGGCGGAGCTTTTTGGCGTGGATGTGCGTACCGTTAATGAGCATTTGGTGAATATCTATTTGGAGCGAGAATTGGATAAAAATTTAACTATCCGGAAATTCCGGATAGTTCAAAAGGAAGCGTCCAGAAAAGTTGCGCGTGACGTAAAGCACTATAATCTTGACGCAATATTGGCAATTGGGTATCGGGTACGATCTGATAGAGGAACCCAGTTTCGAATATGGGCAACGGAAAGATTGCGAGAATATCTAATCAAAGGCTTTACTTTGGATGACGAGCGGCTAAAGCAAGGTGGCGGTCGGGCGCGCTACTTCCAGGAATTGTTACAACGAGTGCGGGATATTCGGAGTAGCGAGCGGATGTTTTATCAGAAAGTGACTGATATTTATGCGACCAGTATCGATTATAAGGTTAATACGGAGTTGACACAAAAATTCTTTGCTACAGTGCAAAACAAAATGCACTATGCAGTTCATGGGCATACTGCAGCCGAAATCATCACTCAGCGCGCCAATAATAAAAAACCCTTGATGGGATTAACGAGTTTTAAAAGCGATTATATTACTACAGATGATATTGTTATTGCGAAAAACTATTTGACAGAATCAGAAATAAATCAGCTCAACCTAATAGTCTCGCTTTATATTGATTTTGCGGAATTGCAAGCCAACAGTGGCCGTTTAATGAAAATGCAGGACTGGATCAAAAAATTAGATGAATTTTTGACTATTTCTGAAAAAAAATTATTACATTCCGCCGGTAAAGTGAGCGCAAAGCGGGCGAAAAAGAAGGCATTAGCAGAATATGAAAAATATCGAGGAATACAGGATAAAAACTATGTTTCTGATTTTGATCGCGAAGTGAAAAAATTATGACTTATTTAAACGAAGACACACTAGTTCAACAAACAACTGCTGATTATTTGCAAGATAGTCTAAATTGGGAGTCTGTCTACGCATACAACCAAGAAACATTTGGACCAGATGGTCTTTTGGGTAGAAGCTCTGACCGCGAAGTTGTGCTTACGCACTATTTAAAAGATGCTCTAAAAAAATTCAATCCAAATCTTCCTGAAACTGCCTACGACGAAGCAGTACGCCAAGTAGTGGATTACTCTCAGAGTCAGTCAATGCTTTCATCTAACTTTGATAAATACAAACTGCTTAAAGACGGCGTGCTGGTTTCTTATCAAGGTGAACATGGTGAAATTAAAAAAGAACGACTCAAGCTATTTGATTTTAACAAAGCGACCAATAATCACTTTTTGGCAGTTAGAGAATTATGGGTTCGAGGCAATTTGTATCGCCGCCGGGTTGATATTGTTGGGTTTGTAAACGGTATTCCGCTTTTGTTTGTGGAGTGCAAAAATATCCATAAGGATCTAAAGAATGCCTACGAAAAAAATTTCGCTGATTACAAAGATACCATTCCTCATTTTTTCCATCACAATGCTATTGTGATGCTCGCCAATGGTGATAAAGCCAAAATCGGTACCATCACTGCCGGATATGAGCATTTTCATGAGTGGAAGCGATTATCGGAAATAGATCATGGCGTAGTGGACATGGAAACACTTTTAAAGGGTGTTTGTGATAAGAAAAATTTCATGGATATTTTTGAAAATTTTATTATCTATGACGATTCTACGGGTAAACAAAAAAAAGTGTTGGCGAAAAATAATCAATATCTAGGCGTTAACAAAGTGATTAAGTCTTTGATTGATCCAAATAGGGTTAAGGGGAAGTTAGGTGTTTTTTGGCATACGCAAGGAGGAGGTAAGAGTTATTCCATGGTTTTTTTTACCACCAAAGTACATCGTAAAATCGGTGGAAACTATACATTCGTAATTTGTACCGATCGTGGCGGTTTAGATACCCAGATTTATAAAACATTTGCAGGTTGTGGAGTAGCGGATAACGATAAAGACCCATCCCGACCTTCAAGCGGGAAAAACTTGGCAGTGTTAATGAGTCAACAAAAGTCGCATGTTTTTACTACCATTCAAAAATTTAATCAGGAAGTAGACCCGGACGAAGGCTATACAAGACGCGACGACATCATTGTGATAACAGACGAAGCTCATCGTACTCAATATGGCACTCTAGCTTTAAATATGCGTAATGCTTTGCCCAACGCTAACTTTATCGGGTTTACGGGCACACCGTTATTTAAGGACGATGAAATTACTGCGAAAGTCTTTGGTGATTATGTTTCCACTTATGATTTTCAAAGGGCAGTAGAAGATAAAGTGACTGTTCCCCTTTATTACGATTCGCAGGGTGATACCTTGGGTGTTGCCACCAATGACATTAACGAACGAATCGCTGAAAAACTGGAAGAAATTGAAATTGACGATATTGATGTCAGTCAGCGCTTAGAAAAAGAACTGAAGCGAGATTATCACATCATTACCGCAGAAAAACGACTTAATCAAATTGCAAAAGATTTTGTCGATCATTACTCCACCTCTTGGGAAGCTGGAAAAGCCATGTTTGTGTGTATTGATAAACTTACCTGTGTGCGGATGCATAAATTGATTAAGCAATACTGGGATCAGAAAATTGAGGAAATAAAAGAATCTTGGAAAATGGCTAGCGGAGAAGAAAAAGATCAATTTTCTAAACAGCTTGCTTGGATGGAAGAAACCAAAATGGCGGTAATTGTGAGCGAAGAACAAGGAGAAGTTGAGAAGTTTAGAAAATGGGGTTTTGATATTACACCACACAGACGACTAATAAAAAATGGCTTTGAGCTTTCTGATGGTACGCGAATTGATGTTGACTCCGCTTATAAGAAAGAAGAACACCCGTTTAGAATTGCGATAGTTTGTGCTATGTGGTTAACGGGGTTTGATGTGCCGAGTTTGGCAAACCTATATTTAGACAAACCACTTAAAGCCCACACGCTTATGCAGGCAATTGCCCGTGCCAATCGAGTTAATGGTGATAAAAACAATGGTTTGATTATCGATTATTGCGGTATTCTCAAGAATTTACGCAAAGCACTTGCCACTTTTACAGGCACTGGTGATACGGGAAGAACAGGCGGACTGGGACCGGATGAATTGGATCCAACTAGAACTAAAGAGGAACTTCTCGAGGATTTAAAAGAAACAATTGAGTTGGTAAGTAATTTTCTTCAGGATTATAAAGCTTCGCTTGACTCAATTATCAATACAAGTGGATTCGAAAGAAATAAGGCAATTATCGTAGCTAAAGAGGTGGTAAACGAAAACGATGAAACCAGAAAAAAGTTTGAGGTGATGTGTCGAGAAGTATTCATTAAATTTAAAGCATGTCTAACTATTCCCGATGTAAATGATTATCGTGATCAATACAGCGCTATAAATATTATCTACAAAAGTCTTCAAAAAGATCGGGATCAAGCAGATATTAGTTACATCATAAAACAATTACACGAGGTTATCGATGAGTCAATTACCGTTACGCCTGACAGGGTCAGAGAAACTGGCAAAGCTTACGATATTAGTAAAATTAACTTTGATCGTTTACGAGCTGAATTTGAACATGCTAAAACCAAAAATACCACCGTGCAAAGCCTTAAAAGTGTGATTGAGAAAAAATTACAACGGCTTATTCAAAGAAATCCACTTCGGACAGATTTTCAAGAACATTATGAAGCCATCATTGATGAATACAATAAAGAAAAAGATAGGCAAAGTATCGAAGAAACCTTTGAGGCATTATTGAAATTTGTGGAAGGTCTGGACGAAGAAGAAAACCGAGCGGTACGAGAGGGTCTTGATGAAGAAACATTGGCTATTTATGATCTTTTAGTAAAGCCCGATTTAAAACCCAAAGAAACTCAAAAAATAAAAGGAGTAGCTAAAGAATTACTCAAAATCTTAAAAAATAAATTAAAGGATCTATACAAATGGCAGGATAGAGAGCCTACGAGGGATGATGTGAAAGTATTAATTAGAGACTTTTTATGGAACGACAAAATCGGCTTGCCTGAAAATTGCTATAACAAAAATGATGTAGTTAAGAAAACCGAGGCTGTTTTCTATCATGTATACCGAGCATATCCGACAATACCATCACCATATTATGCAACGGTCTAAACTAGATATTAGTCTTTTTACTATTATGCAAGAAACAAAAAATATGGATATACAAAAAATAAAAATAAAGGGTGATTACAAGCTAGCGGATATTGTTCATGACTTTCGCATTTCAGTGTCCTCTAAACCCATTTCAAAACTCACTTTCATTGTCTGATTAGGATAATTATTAATGCTAGGTACACCCAAGCTCTAAAGGATGAAACAGTATAATCTGTCCTATACTTACATCGTTTAAAGTTTTCAATCCAAGCAAAAGCTCTTTCAACTAAAAATCTTACTTTGTATTTATCCTTCTTTAATTTGAACTTAGGGCCTTTTTTACGAATATAGTCATTCTTCCTTGTTTCCATATTTACATAAGTGCCGGATTGTCTCATTTGTCTTCTTAAATCAATCGAGACATAGACATTGTCTAAATTAAGTATTTTTTTCCTCTTTCCTCTGGTATTTTTAATATGTTTGTATAGAAATGTTTTGTCATGAATATTGCCTTTGTCAATTTCAACATCAACCGGCAATCCTTTAGTGTCCGTTTCTTTATTGGCTAATTGTTTGAATATCTTTTTAAGTCTTCCTCTTCTTTGTATCTCTTTAAAATATCTAAAACAAGAACTGGAAGAACAACCGCAATCATACATTTTATTCCAAGGAATGTCTAAAACTAAAACTTGAATTATTCCTGAAACAAGGTTTTTCTTATTACATCTTGGTCTTCCTGTTTTCTTTTGTCTGGGTAAAGGACACAAACTTAATAACTGACTAAAATGACTTGATTTAATTAATTTGTTAATATCATACATAGGGCAGGGGCTTAACTAGTAACTGCCCTATTTTCTTGGAATTAAACAACAAAAGTCAAGTTGGGAGGAGTTTTGAAATGGGTTTAAACCTCACACCTTGATTTCTAAAGATTTTTTCCGACTTGTCTGTAGAGTTGTGATTAACTCCAATTAATCCTACCTTTTTTAGATCAAAATCATTACATCGAAGTTTTTTGAAGAACTTAGGCAAACACCTCTCTTCATTATAAAAGGGGACTACTAAATATATTTTAATGTGAGGATTCTCCACCTTACTCTCTAGTTCAAAATTTAAGTTTAGTGTATTATATAATGAAATGTCATATATATGGGAAGAATTTACCATCTCTAGCCCAAAATTGTTTGATCTTCTTTCAAAAGTTGACCTCCATCTCCACAGTCATTTTTCAGACGGCTTAGTTTTCCCCAATGACGTAGTTTCTCAAGCTCAAAACAAAGGCTATAAGTACATTTCTGTCACCGATCACAATTCAATAGGAGGTTACGATCAAAAGTTGTTAAAACAGTGTCAAGAAAACCCAATTAACTTGATACCTGGTGTTGAAATGGATTGCGGCCAGGGACTCGATATTTTGGTATATGATAAATTATCTAATTCAATTTCACCTGAATTTCTAACTCAAATTGGAGCGATCACTAAATCTGAAAATTCAAAAAGACTCGATGTGGCCAGTAATTGTCTAAAAGTAATCATAAAAAGTTTAGATAAATATAATTTCCCCTGGCTGAATTGGCCCACTTGGGACGATAATCAAAAACAAAAATTTATCTCAAAATTTACAACCGAGAACCTCCTTAAGATAAATCTGGACTCGGGAGAGCTAGATATACAAGGCAGGGATTATTACATTAGCAAGTCCCATATAATTCGTTTAGCTCTAGTTCTTGACCTCATTAACGTGCCTAAGTTCAATGAACATTTTCAGGTTGACAACCCAAAAAAGACTGGTAAAAAACTTAAAAAAATACTTTTCAAAGACTTTTGCCACTGGGAATACGACGAGTCTGGTGTCGATGAATCACTGCTGACTAGACTAAAAAAAACCGGCTTCGTTTTGGTCTTGGCCCATCCTGGCAAGGCCTATGAAGATAGTGAACCTAAATCAATTTCTGAATCGAGTTTTCGCCAATTCGTTGCCCACACCTTTCGTAATTTTCAACTCGATGGAGTCGAGTGCCAGTACCGGAACTACAAAGACCAACCTTTCGATTACAACAAAATAGCCTTTGAATCCTTAAAAAGCATAGCTAACAACAAAAAAGTGATTATTACCGCTGGCTCAGACAGTCACAAGGGCTTTCCTGGCTAATCTTTCTCCTAATTCCTTGTTTACATACTCAAGGGCGTGGCTCGACTCATTATATTCAAAAACTGGGAAGTTATGGCTTCTTGCGTATTCAATTACGAACGACTGTAGATGATTAATTATTGTTAGTTGGGTATCATCAAAATTCGGCTTAAGTAAAGTTAAAGGTTGGTTTTTGGAGTTATGTTCGTGTGGATTTCGTGTCCTGTAGTAGTATATATAAATCTTTAAAATCAAACAAATACGACATAGTCCATGTACATAATATGTTGCCAATGTTCATACTTTCAACATTTAGAAAAACAATAGATTCGAAAGTTGTGTTTACATTTCACAATACTCCTGATCCACCCAATAGAATACTGGGGTATTTCAAAAATTTTTTTCTAGACAAAAGTTTTGCCGAATTCATAATAAAAAACAATAATTATGATTTACTTATTCCTGGTAGTAAATTTTATTATGATTGGGCAGTAAAGTTAGGTGCTAATCCAGAAAAAACAAAGTTAATTTATATGGGTATTGAAAAAGAAGTCTTTGATTCAAAATTAAGACAAAATAAGGCAATGTATAGAAAAAAAATAGGACTTCCTAGTTCTGATTTTATTGTCACTTTTCCTTCAAGAATAATTCGAAGAAAAGGAATATTTGAATTAATAAATGCCTTTAGTTTACTTAAAAAGTCAGGTTGCAATAACATAAAATTATTTCTACCCGCATCTTTTTCGCCGTTTGATTCTGGCTGTTACGAGGAAATCTCTCATTTGATTAAAAAATTAGGTTTAGATGGCATCATCCTTAAACCAAACAAATTATTTTCATACTACGATATGCCTATGGTTTACGGAGCATCAGATTTAGTAGTAATGCCTTCATATTATGAAGGATTAGGATTAGCCGCCTTGGAATCTATGTCTATGGGAATACCTGTTATTGCTACCAATGTAGTTGGTTTAAATGAAATATTTGAAAACAATAAAAATGGCTTGCTTATTAAAAGACAATCAGTTGAAGAGTTATATACAGCAATTAAAACAATATATATAAATCCTAAGTTGTATCATCGTCTATCTATGGGAGGTAAACAAACAATTAACAATAAATTTGAAATAAAAAATCAGGTTAATAAGTTAGAAAAAGTTTACACTCAATTAATAAATGAACAATGATGTAGTGGGTTTCATTCCTGTCGGAGGAAGAGGAGAAAGATTAAAACCATTGACAAATGCGTTTCCTAAACCATTACTATTAATGGGTAAAGACGGTAAGCGAATAATCGATTATCCTCTCCGGCTAATTAGACCGAATGTTTCTAGAATATTTATTTCTACTAGTTATTGTAGTAATTTGTTCGATGCATATTTCAACAACCACAATGTTGAAATATTAAATGATAGGTTTTTGCTAAATATTGGAGGCTCATTTCTTCAACACATGTCTAGATTTACAAAAGAAGGATCTTTGGGAGACCAATTAATCATGATCCCAGGTGACCATGTAATTCAAGGTGTAAATATTCAGGATATGTTAACTCAACACATGGAAAAAAAGTCAACAATAAGCATTGGTCTAGTTGCTGAAAGGTGCTATGGAGACTATTTCAAACTAAACCAAAGTGGTCAGGTGGTTGATAATACAAACCAAGGTGGCTTTAGTAGTACTGGTGTCTATATTGTAAATTCGTCTTTTTTGATCGATCGTCTTAGAGACTTAATAAAACGTGGTTGGGACAACACTCAATGTGATTTTACTAGGGAAATTGTATTTCCAGAAATCAAGAATGGTGGTGTCTATGGGTATAGATTCAAAAATAAGTCTTATTGGGATGATGCTGGTACTATAGGCAGATATTATGAAAACAACATGAGATTGTCATTGGGAGAAAATGTTATTGCTGCAAGTGCACGTGTTGGCGAAGGGGTTGTAATGAGAAGGTCTATCATTCTTGATAGTGCTCAAATTGAAGGCGGTTTTAAGATTGATAATTCCATTATCCCTCCCTATACAAAAGTGAGAAAAAAATCAGATTTTATAACAGTTAAACAAAGATATGCCTAAAGAAATATGTCTTGAAGGAGTATGTACAAGTGGAAAAACCACCTTAGGAAAAAAACTCGTTACAAAAGAGATTATATACATACCTGAGTATAGTCAAATAGATACTGGCGGTAAGCGTCGAAATGAATTAACTTTTCCACCCGCTGATATTTCATCTGCCTTGTCATCGGTTGACTATCTTCTTATTTTAGATCAGCAAAGAAAAGAATTACTCAATCATAGAGATGTGCCTACAGTATTAACTGACCGAGGCATAGTTGCCTTGCTTGCATTTGAGTATGCAATGTTTAGTAGGGGTAATATTGGTATCTTGGTGGAAAGCAGTAAAAAGATCAAAAGACATCTAGAATTACACAAATCTGGCCTCCCTGTAGGATGGGTTTATACTCGTTTTTCTAATCTCGACGACTTTGAAAGTAGAGCAAGTATTCGAAAATATGGACTCCCATTTCTTTTAGAAAGAGAAACGGCAAAATATTTACAGGAGTACTATGACCAATTTCTATTTTTGCTCGGCAACGATCGTTATTTGATAGTTGAAGCTACTGGAGACATCAATGGAAATGTTACAAAAGCCAAACAGTTTATAATTAATAGTTTTAATATGTCTTCGATAAATAAAGATAGACTAGTAGATACAATAACAAGAACTAATACCAGTTTACTAAAATAAACATGTGGAAAAAAACTAAATCAAAAATACTCCTTAGACATTCTCGTCTCAAAGTATTGGAAGATGATGTGGTTTTACCAGACGGAACCTCTACCAAATATTTAAAATTTGCCAAAACTCACGACTCAGTAACTGTTATATGTCAGAGAGAAGATCAAAAATTTTTGTTATTATCCGAGTATTCCTACCCTCCAAATAAATGGCTATTAGAATTCCCTGGAGGGTCTATTAAATTAAAAGAAAAACCTAAATTTGCAGCTAATAGAGAATTGATGGAAGAAGGCAAGTATTACGCAAAAAAACTAAAATTTATAGGAAAATATTACATAAACAACAGAAGGTCTAGTGCTCAAATGTATGTTTATCATGCCAGAGAGCTTGAATACAAAAGTTTACCAAAAGATCATGAAGAAGCTTTTAAGTATAAATGGTACAAAACAAACCAAATCGATGAAATGATAAGAGAAAATCAAATCACTAATTGCCATATTTTAGCCTCTTGGTCTCTTTTTAAAAACAAACTACAAAATCCCAGTAATTAGATAATTAAATAAGTCTCCCTGCTTACAATATTATATTCCACGCACCGCAGTCCTAACTTGGTCCAAGGCGGGGAGCAGTTTTTGAATGTGTTGGGTTGTCAACATGTCAAAATACGATCATAATTAAGAAGGAAACTTTATGAAACATTTAAAAATATTGATAATGGTTCTTTCGTTAGTGGTTTTAAGCGGTTGTAGTAAAACAGAACAAGAGGAAAATCAAACAAACAAACTTAAGTCAGATGGAAAAGGAATAACGGCCATCAAATCCCGGGAGAAAGTAAAACCAGAGGCAGATAAATGGAGTCAGAATTACAAAATTGCCAGTATTAGTGACGTTTCAGTTGCCAGCATACAAAGAATTGATGGCTTGTCAGCCGGTTGGAAGTTTTATCTGGAAGATTGTAGTGAGTATTTTACAGGATCAATGAGTAATACGTGTAAAACTGGAAAATCGAGAAGTTTTTATTTTCATACAGCCAAAATGTTGGGTTAAGGGGGATAGGGATAATTGTGATAGTAGTGACGGTTATTCGGTGTTTGTAAATCTTGAGACGGGTAAGACATATGAAAAAGAACCCAAGAATTAGTTTTATTTAAAGCATTATTCATTTCTATTTTTCTTGACTTTATTGATTAACTTAAATATCAATATTGGGAAAAATAAAGCAACCCAAGAGTATAATTACTATAAATGAAAAAGTTTCACATTTTCGTTACAGGGCTATTTGGATTCATACTTGGTTGCATAGTAACCCTTTGTCTAATCAAAACAAACAAAACCGATGTTTGCAGTAAAGCACGTCTGGAAAAAAGAGAAACCGGATATCAATACATTAACCCTCTTTTGGAATGTGAGTATACAGATAAAATTGGCGCTACTGAACAAACAATCTTACAAAAAAATATAAAAAAAATTTTACAACAATACAGCGACATTGAGTTTGGTATATATTATCGTGACCTAACCAATGGCCCCTGGTTTGGTATAGACGAAGATGTTCCATTTGCACCTCAAAGTTTACTGAAGCTACCTGTTGCCCTGGCTTACTATAAACTAGCAGAAAACAATCCTCAGATCATTAATAAAAAAATTGCATATAACAA
>Ga0180015_1000131_pt1 | contig 21556 bp, 18 predicted proteins | sample KR13_S2_MetaG_FD_116508 | JGI IMG/M metagenome (GOLD analysis project Ga0180015, IMG submission 116508) | Groundwater microbial communities from the Olkiluoto Island deep subsurface site, Finland - KR13_S2_MetaG | ecosystem: Environmental > Aquatic > Deep subsurface > Groundwater | place...
GGATAACCCAATGGGTTATCCGCTCAACGCAAGTGGTTAACCCCTTGTAACCCCGCATTAATGCGGGGTTACGACGGCCCGGAGGGTGAAAATTGCACGCCTCCGTGCAATTTTCAGGTATGACAACTGCTCGAAGCATTCGGTTCGGTGTCGTTGGCTTGCACGGATTTTCGCGTTCGCATATCGGTTCGATTCAGCGCCTGGAGCAGACCGGCGCCCCGGTGAAGCTGGCGGCCGCGGTGGCGTATGCTCGCGGGCAGGATGAAGCCTATGCGGCATCGCTGGAAGCCGCCGGCGTGCGGCTGGTGCCCGATGTCGATACGCTCCTGGCCCTGAAGAAGGAACTGAATGTTGTCACGGTGCCGGTTGGCATCGCCTTGCATGTTCCGATGGCCGAGAAGGCGTTGCAGGCGGGATATTCCGTGTATCTGGAAAAACCAGTGACGGGCGCCATCCAGGATTTCGATCGCCTGGCGGCGGTGGAGCGTCAGACCCCCGGTCCGCTGTTCATCGGCTTCCAGGATATTTTCCAGCCCAGCCTGTGGGAACTGAAACGGCGCCTGATAGCCGGAGAGCTGGGGTCATTGCGCCGCGCCGTGGTCATGGCGGCCTGGCCGCGCCCCCGGTCCTATTACGCGCGTAACGCCTGGGCCGGCCGCTTGTCCATGGACGGAACCTGGGTGCTGGATTCTCCACTCAACAATGCGTGTGCCCATTTCATCAACCTTGTTCTGTTTCTTGCCGGCGCTGACCTGTCTGCCGCAGCCTGCCCAATGGAGGTGACTGCGGAATTGTATCGCGCTAATCCGATCGAATCGGCGGACACGACGGCGGTGCGCGTCCGCACCGCCGAAGGGGTGGACATTGTGTTTGTCGCCTCGCATGCCTGTGAGCTCGCGCGTGGTCCCGTATTCCGGCTGGAGTGCGAAGGCGGGGAAGTGACGGGGGATCGCGGGAAAGTCCCGGACAATGACTGGCATCTCCATCGCCGGTCGGGGCAGGCCGACCGGATAGCGGTCATGCCGACTTGGGCGGACCCGTTTGAGCATGTGGCGCTGTTTCTCCGGGGTGAAAAGCCGGCGCCGATCTGCTCACTGGCCATGGCGCGGCCGCACACCCTCGTGGTCAACGGGGCGCATCTTTCCTCGCCGATCCACGATATCCCGGCGGCGCTCTGCGGGGAAGTGACCCGGCCGGATAACGATGGCCAGTCACTCGCCTGCAGGTTTGTGAAGGGAATGAACGATTGCCTGAACGCGTGTTTTGAGAAAGGATGCCTGCCTTCCGAATCCGGCGCCGCCGGCTGGGCCCGGCCGGGAAATCCAGTGGATGTGTCGCAATTGACTGTTTTTTTCCTGCCGAAGTGACGGACATTCGGCGGGCCACCGGCGCGCCATCGGGACGCTACCGGGTTTCACGAGTAAACTTCGAAATCCAATGATTGATCACCCCTCGGATCGTCAGCGGGTTACCGGGGGCATGGCGGCGGTGTTCGTTTGCTCGGGGACAAGCTCGATCCAATCGAGTTCGGCTGCCGCCCGGCTGGCCGTGTATTGGCTGTTGCAGGAAATTCCGATGCCGATCTTGGCGGGGATGGACCCGAACGCCTTCTTGAAATCCTCGGCCACGTTCCGTTCCTCGATCAGAAACTTCTTGCCGTCGCCGTCCTTCTGATTCCGCAAGCTGAACCACTGGACTTTCACCAGGCCGCCGGCATAGTTCACCATGCCGTTCGTGCCGACGGGCGTATCGGTTTCCCACCGGTAGGCAATCGAACGCTGACTGATCAGGCTCCCGGTGTTAACGTAGATGCCGATGGCCTGGTCGTCCTTGGCGGGGTCCCGTCCGTCTGCGTTTTTGGGAAACTCAGTGACGCGCCAGCGCCAGCGCAGGATGGGGGTTTTGCGCAGATTGACGGAATCCACTTTCATCAGCAGGGAGGCGCTGGCCTTGTCGGATTCCATCAGGAGGCAGGGGCTGTCGCAGTCCGCCGGTTGGGTGACCTGGAATGTTGCCGCTTTGACGCCGGGTTTGCCGCGCACCTCCCAATCGGGCAACATCGCCTTGAAATCTTCGCGCCAGCCGGGGGTGTCCTCGGCGCCGGTGCTTCCCGCCAGGATGGTGGCGGTCGCCAGGATGAGGAGCGCCGGAAGGATTCGGGAGGTGGTCGGGGTGAAGTTCATGGGTTTCCTTTCTCCGCGGTTATTGTTTCCAAGAGGGGAGCGCCTGTGCGCAGCGGGTCGCGGGGGTCATGCTCCAGGACCATGCCCTGGTAGCGGGCAAAAGCCTGAAATCCTTCGTCTCCCATGAAGCGCCGCATGAGGCGGGGGTCGGTTTTCGTCAGGTCCACCCGCATCAAGCCGTCGACGACGTTGGAGAATTTGCGGTCCACGTTGAAGCAGGAAAAGGACGCGTTGAGTCTCAAGTAATGCCGTAGAAGAATCGGGATGCCCTTGCCGTCCTTCTCGATTTCGGAAATCAGCAGGGAGACGTCGTCAATGTCCCGGAGATGCGATCGCAGCGAGCGGACGTCTGCGGTTTTGACCCGGCCGAAGCGATAGGGCACCCGGGGGCGCACGTAGCGGGATAGCTCCTCGTCCAGCTTGTTCTGTCGGAGGAACTGCACGATCAGGCGCTTGGAGATGATGTGGTAATCGTTGCTGATGCTCACCGGGCCGAATAGAATTTTGTGCCGCGGATGCCGGATGATGAATTGCCCGACGCCTTTCCAGAGGAGCGAGAGACAGCTGTATTCCTTCTGGTATTTTGAGACGATGAAGGAGCGCCCCAGCTCGATGGCGTTTTCGAGCTGGGTCAGGAACCCGGTCTTGAAGTGGAAGAGGGTGCTGGTGTAAAGCCCCTTCTTGCCGAATTGCTTCAGAATGACGTCAGTGAGCCCGAGCCGGTAGGCGCCTGCCAGTTCCGCCGCCGGGTTGTTCCATAGGAACAGATGGAGATAATGGGGGTCGAACTCATCCAGATCGAGCGCTTTACCCGTGCCCTCCCGGACATCGCGGAAAGTCGTCTCGCGGAGCCGCCCGATCTCGCGAAGTATATTGGGAATCCGTTCTACCGGGGCGATGAACACGCTGAAGTCCTCCGTTTCCACCAGGCGGTCTTCCGCGGGTAGACGCCGGATATCAGTCAGAAGCTGGTTTGCCGGTACCGCTGGAATGATTGGCTCCTGTGCCGTTTGCCGGGCGCCGATGAAAGAAAAGCGTTGCCGGGTCCGCTGGGCGCGATTCTGAAGAAAATAGGTGTTGGCTCTAAGATTCCGGATAATCTCTTCATCGGAGCCGAATTCCGCAAGTGTTTTCCAGGGTATCGGTTTGCCAACGTAAACGTCGATGGTCTGGGTGCTTTTGTTGGTCAGCTCGCGCGGGAGGAGGGCAGTCCGGAGGAGCGGATGCAGGAGTCCCATGACCTGGAAAAACAAGCTGTTTTTACCGGGAAAGTAAACGGGCAGAACCATACTGCGGGCGTGGCGAATAATGCCGCCGATGTGCGGGGTCCAACTGGAATCGGTTACTTCACCCTGGCTCCATTGCAGATGGGACACTTCGCCGGCCGGAAAAGTTACCAGGGCGCCGCCTTTTTCGACCCACTGAATGGCCTCCTTGAGCGCCCGCGCATTGGTCAGGCGGGCCTTGGGATTACCGAAGACATCCACGGGGATCACCTGGTCCCGGATTTCCACGAGGCGCTGAAGGAGATAGTTGCCGAGAATTTTCACGTCGGGCCGGACGCGGGCCATGATCCCGCCCAGGACGATGCCTTCGAGGCCGCCGAACGGGTGGTTGCCGACGGTGACCAGCGGGCCGTGTGCCGGGATTTTGCGGAGATCGGCCTCGGAAATCGCGTAGCGGATGTTGAAGTGCTCGAGGCATTTGGTGAAGAAATGGGTCTGGGCCGGGTCGCGGGCAATCTTCGCATACACCTCGTTGATCCGGCTGAGCATAAGGTTGTTTTCCAGCGGCGATGCCAGGAGCGCCATCAGCCCGCGATGCAAAGGATGGGTGGCCGACTTTTTCAAGTCGAATAGTTTCCCCGCCGGCGGTTTGGCGGCTGATGATTTGTTTGCCTCAGACATCTTTGATCCTAATGCTGGTGGCGCTCGTTCCGTGCGTCCGGATGGTCATAGTCGGCCACAGCCCGATTCATGTAAAATTTCTCTTAATCATAATGTTCCGATCTAACGCGATCAAGCCTAACGTTTTTTTACATTTGATTCTGCAAGGTAGCGTCGGCTTTATGCCGACTATTCACAGGTATAAAGCCTGCGCTCCCGGAAAATGACTCGATCTAATAGGAATTTCAATCTTGCGGTTCTACCGAACCGCCACTATCCGTCAGCCGACGGATTGTAGCGGCCGTTCGATAGAACGGCAAAGTGCCGAACCTAATAAATATATATAAAGTTTAAAATTATTTACGACTCAATACACTAGAATGTCACCATCGCCACGGCATAGCCGCTGGCGGAAAGTTTCACGAATAATGTGGCGGTGGAAGCCTGCCAGAGGGCCGGATCGGCCTTGCGATCGCCGTCGAAATCAGCCGGTTCCGCCGGTGACACCGTATAACGATAGCGGTTGCAATGGCGCAGCATGCCGATCTCGCTCGGTCCAAACCCGGTGCCATGATTCAGCGTGGCCCCCACGTTGACCAGGCTGACGTCGGCGCCCAGCGCCTGCATGGCGGCATGGGCGATGATCGAATTGGTGGGCGAAACCGTGTTGTCTCCGGCGGCATAGTCCTGTTCCAGCAGGCGATGGGTTGCCAGGCACACGTGGCCGCCCTGGGAATACCCGGTCAGAAACAGACGGCCGTTCAGGGTCACATTGATTTGCGCGGCCAATTGACGGGCCGCCCGAAGCGCGTCAATCACGGCCAGTGGTTCGCGGTCCGCGACAAGATAAGGGGTGACCAGCGAGTTGGTGTCGAACCCCAACCCGGCATAGTCGGGCGCCACGACGCAATAGCCGGCCGACGAAAAGGCCAGTTGCTCGATCGTTTTAGAATTTAAGGGCAGACTGGGCGAATAGGGACCGGTCGGACTGTCGTGGGGACAGGAGGGGACGCTCCAGCGATAGCTTTCCGTGCCATCCATTTTATTCTTGTTAGGTTTTACCAGCTGTGCGATAATTCAGTTTCAATACCAATAGCTTTGAGCCTTCCGGATGGGTAGTCTGCGGTAGGCATCTAACGGAAACAGTTTTTGGTAGTCCTGCGACTTCTTTCAAACAATAAGTGAGGTTATTCAATGAACTTTTTACGTATTGGGCTGGCGGCGGTCATTATCGGGTTGGCTTGGCCAGGCCTGGCGGAGACAACCTATTCGATCGGCGTGCTCTACAATCTGGGCGGGCTGGGTTATACGCCCCTCAAAGGCGATTACGACGGTGACGGCAAAACCGACCCGGCGGTCTATCAGGACGCCACCGGCAACTGGTATGTCGGGTTGTCCAGCAACGACTATCGGATCAGCGTCATCAATCTGGGCGGCTCGGACTATATGCCGGTGGAAGGCGATTACGACGGCGACGGCAAGGCGGATCCGGCTGTCTATGAGGAGATAACCGGCAGTTGGTATGCGCGCCTGTCGGGCAGTCAATACGAGATTTCCTGGATGCCGGATTTCGGCGAACGGGGGTATCTGCCGATGCCGGGAGATTACGACGGCAACGGGGAGACCGAGATGGCGGTGTATCAGATGTCGTCCGGAAACTGGTATCTGCTCAGCAACGATCCCGATGAAATCTCGGACTTGGACCTGTTGGCCGTAATGTATTCCAATGCCATGGTGAATGCCGCGAATGTGACGGCGAGCAAAATCCGGAGGGATTTGACACCCATCACGGAAGATACGGCTGGTTTGATCTGGCGCACCAATCCGGATACCGGCGTCCGCGAGGTGCTGGTGATGTCATTCATGAAAGAGGCCACCGCCAGTAATTATTATCATGCCGGTCAATATACGTCGTTGCAATATGGCGACTCCTGGGTGACCCTGGTGCCGGATCTGCAGACTATCTGCCGGAATTTTACCGGGACTAATCTTTGCCTGCGCCTGAAACAGGTGTTGGGCCTGCCGGCCACCAGCCTCAACGATACCATTGTGGAATATTACGTGAATCCGCTGAACCTGTTGCGGCCCGCGCGCGACCCGGAAATCACCGATCGGGAAGCCGAAGTGGCGTTTCGCGCTAATTTGCCCTATGCTTCCATGGTCAGCACCAATTACCAGGGTTGGTTCCAGCGAACCATTGACAGCCGTAATTACGGGATGACCAACGGCGTTTGGAACGCATGGCCCTGGACCCAACTGGGCTACACCTATGACTGGTCCAAGACCGGCAACAACGTGATGGGCCTCAGCGAATTCGTCATCCCGGCTGAAATGCTTTACAACGAGTATAGCGTTACCACCCTGGTCTATGTTGTCACCGTCACCGGGGCCGTGGATTACGCGACCGCGCCGGATAATCGGGCCATCCCGCCCCAGGGTTACACCATTAACGTGGCTCCGCCGGAAGACCGCTAAAATTTTCGTATTCAGGTCATTCAGCTTTGGAATGCGGTAGCCCGCCTGCAACGCTATGCGCAGCATTGCGGGCAGGCCGGCGCTACCGCTTTATGGCGCTCCATCCCACCCATTCAAATCCCACAGCCAAAATAGTCAGCTTGGCTTGGCGCTTGTCCCGCCTCGGCCACCGATATCTACTCGCGGCATATTGGATTGGATAAAACGTTATTCGTTGCCGAAACACAATGCTCGACTCCAACGTCCGGATTGGGTAGATTGCGACCATGAAGTTCACGCAATACTTCATGCACGTTCGCGAGCGGCCGGACCGCCGTGGTGTTCGTGATGAATGGATCGAGTACGTGGTGAAAAATCCGCATGCCGAATTTATCCAATCGGACGGTCGGATTCGGCGATGGTGCAGGATAGCGGAAGCGGAAGGAAGGTATCTGCGTGTCGTTCTGCTTGAGGACGGAGAAACGGTACACAACGCTTTCTTTGACCGGCGATTTCGGGAGAAAAATCATGAAGGTTAAATACTTCCCAGACACAGACACGCTCCTTGTCGCCTTCAGTGACAAGAAGATCGTCGAGACGCATGACCTCAACGAAAATGTCCTCGTGGAATTGGACGAAGATAATCGTGTGGTCAGCATGACGATTGAGCACGCCAAACAGCAGACTGACGTCGGCGAGTTCTCGTACCAGCTTGCTTCGGTCGGATGAAAACGGCCGCCCTCGTTATGTTCACAGCCGAAGACGGCGGCTCCGGACTGCGGGTCAGTGAGGTCTGCTGCCTTCGGTCCCACCGTATCGAGATCATGCCCGCTCCATTCCACCCATTCAAATCCCACAGCCAAAATAGTCAGCTTGGCTTGGCGCCCCGCGCGAAACGGCCTTGGCCCGGCGTAGCGCCTTACGCGAAGCCGGGCTCGCTTGGCGCTTGTCCCGCCTCGGTCACCGATATATACTCGTGGCATTGATGGATAAAATACTATTCGTTCGCGCGGAATAGAGACTGACATATCTCTGGACGTATGCTAACTTTTCACATCAGACACGCAAAGACAAAGAGGATAGCAAATGCCTGAGATCAGCAGATTTTTCGGAATCATCATCCGGATGTTCTTTGACGAGCACAACCCTTCGCATATCCATGCGGAGTACCAGGGAAGCAAGGCTGTGTTTGATCTGAATGGAAACATCACAAGGGGAGATCTCGGATCGCGCACAGCCGTTAGACTGGTGCGCGAATGGATCGACATACGCAGCAACGAACTGCGCGAAGATTGGGAACTCGCTCAGGCGGGAAAAGAAGTCAAGAAAATCGCCCCACTGGATTGAGGTGCTTTATGTGGAATCTCAACGACGTCCAACAGATTGAGTACAAGTCAGGCTATTCTTTTCTGATTGTCTTCGATGACCGCACCAGTGCTGTCGTCGATTTCTCTGAATACCTGCAACGAGGACCCATCTTCGCCCCGCTCAAGAATCCCGATTTCTTCCGGCAGGCGAGAATCGAAGGCGGCACGATTGCCTGGCCGAATGGGGCGGACATTGCGCCTGAAACCCTCTATGAGAAATGCGAACAAATGAGTTCATGCGACAACCCCGCGCCGGCGCAGTCCAGACCGTCTCCGCGGCTCGACTGAGCTCGCCGAAGTCCGGGATCTGCCCGTATCCGGTAAATAGCCCCCCTCGATAGAACCGGAATGATCCCATAGCTAAAAGGCTTTGCGCCCCGCGCGAAACGGCCTTGGTCCGGCGTAGCCGGCGCCGAAGCCGGGCTCGCTTTGCGCTTGTCCCACCTCGACCATCGTTGTATGCTTGCGGCACGCTGAATAAAACGCTATTCGTTCGGCAGGAATTTGATGCTATGATGACGAATTTGACAGATGCCGAGATCGCGGCTTTGATCGCCGAGGCGAAACCGTTGCCCGACGACTACCGGAGTCGTGTACAGACCCTGCTGAAGGTGAGCGACGTGACGTTTCTGTCTCGGGAACGGGTCAGGTCCACTTTCATGGAGGATTTCCGCTCCTTTATGGATGCGACTGTTCCAGTGGATCGGCGAGTTTTCGATTGGTTCGATCCGCAGCATGACCCTGAAGGCAAGTACCCCCTGGACTGTCGTCTCAATGGTATGCCGAAGCCGATCATGGTCTATGCCCTGCCCAGCGACGACCGGGTCCGCGACGCCACCATCTCCTTGCTGCAGTTCGAAAGATGGAATGTGCCGCATCGTTCTCTGGCGATTTTCGAGGACCAGGAAGAGGTCCACCGCAAGGTGCTGGCCCGTTTCAGCGACATGTGCGAGAAGCAATTCAGTAGCCTTGGTGCGAACAAGGATCGGATCGGCGCATACCTGCGGGAGGCCATGCAGGTGTAGGCGGGCACAACATTGGCATATGCGGAACATGCATATGAATCCGAAGATCGGCACACTGGATAAAACGTTATTTGTTCGGCGAAGAAAAATTCAAGAAATGACATTGACAGCGGTATGACTATGGTAATACCATACAACCATGAAAACAGCCGTATCTATCCCTGATGCCGTGTTCCGAATGGCGGACCGTTTTGCGCGACAGCGCAAACTATCACGCAGTGCATTGTTTACTCAGGCGCTCGAGGACTTTCTTGCCCTCCGGCGGAGCGATGACGTAACCGAACGGCTCAACCGCGTATATGCGGCCTCAGACTCAACGATCGATCAGGCGCTGCGAACCATTCAAAGCCGTTCAATCCCGAAGGAGCGGTGGTAATGCGACGCGGCGAAGTGTGGTGGGCATCGTTGCCGGAGCCCGAAGGATCGGGGCCGGGTTACCGTCGTCCCGTGCTGATTGTGCAAGCCGACGAGTTCAACAGCAGCCGGATTCAAACGGTGGTTGTGGTCGTTATTACCTCCAATCTCAGCTTGACCATGGCCCCGGGCAACGTCACGCTCAAACCGCGCGTATCAGGCCTCCCCAGAGAATCTGTTGTGAACGTGTCGCAAGTGATCACGGTTGACAAACTGTTTCTGACCGAAAGAGTCAAGATGCTGGACGCTCACACGTTGGGTCTAGTAGACGAAGGACTTCGTCTCGTGTTTGCACTTTAAGGAAAAGAGACCGTCGAACCCAGGTGCCGGAACCTACCTCGGCCCCAGCGGCCCCAGCGGCCTCGGAGGTTCAGCGCCATCGTTCGCTCGTAAAGAATTGAATATATTCACCAAACTTTGGGGAAGCACAGATAAACCAGTCTCCAGCAAACACCTTGCTGAGTTGTATCCGTTTTGATGGAAGAAAATGTCATGAATGAGGTGCTACATCGAGGTCACACAATAAGTACGGACTGGCACCCGATACCCGAACTTGGCAATTGGCCCTTGGACCACGTTTTTGTGTCCACGGAACAGGGACACAGTTGGGGATGTTTTGGCCGGGGTCTTGCTGAAGAACCTAATGCGCGAGTCATTTGCCAAGGATACGCTATCGAGCAATGGGCGACGGAAATTGCGGGGACTGATGGGAGCGCAGGCGTGCAGCATTGTGTCACTGGTGTCTGTCACTGTTGCGCGAATCGAATCCTTATCCCTGCCGAAGTTGACGTTCACGATGCGCCCGGGAACGAAATCGTCGTGCCGATCTTCGGGAAGTACGGTCTCGGCCTTCCTGCTCTCATTGACCGGGTCAAAGCGGCCGCCAGCGCCGTCAACAACCGAACACCCAATACCATTTCAGATTCGGCGCTTGAGCAGGCTATCCAGCGTGTCACAAGGGCCAAGGATGATGAATACGAAATCCTCATGGATGACATCGACGACTTCCTGCATGTGAAACTTTCGTCATTGCCCGTCGACAAACAGGCGTCTATAAAGGCCATCTACTCTGAGCTGTACGATAAGCGGCAAACAGACTATGAGCAGTTCGCGGCGGGCAAGATAACGGCGGATGAATTCAAGATGAGAATGCGTACCAATGTCACGGCTGCGCTGCATGAAGTGCGAGACCTGCTTGGGCAAGAGGCATTTCACTCGGTGTTCAGAATGCCTCCCGAGCTCGCTGCCGCATATCTTTTTGCACGAGAAGGACAATAGAATGTCGAACCATCGGTTCAGTCTGCCTCGCTCCGCTCGGTGGCTGAATCGTAACGTTAAAACGCTTTGCGCAATGTGTTAAACTTTGGTGTGAGCCCAATTCTGTCCGGGAAATTGCGATTGCCTTGGCCGAATTGCAGAAGAAAGGAAGAAACATGATACGAATTGGTCTGGCAGCGATTGTTTGTGACTTCAAAAGGTTCAGATATTGAAATGGAATTGGAGGAAATAAGAATGAAAAAGAAAGAAGTAGTAACGATGCGTGTTCGCGTTGGTGATCGAGAACTAGAGGTTACAGGTCATCAGGATTTTGTTGAGAAAAAGATAGCAGAGTTTGTTAAGGCTCCAATTGAACCCGAGGAAAAGGGTCGTCTTGTATCTCGGAAATCAGATGAAGCAGGAACGGGAAAAGCCTTGTCTGTTGCTCAATTCTTTAAGAAATGTAATCTGACCACAGATAATAATCGTGTTCTAGTTGCTGGTTATTATCTTGAGAAGAATAAAGGACGCGACAACTTTACAGTTAGTGAACTGAAGGAATTGTTTACTGAAGGAAGAAGAAAACCTCCTGCAAATACTCACGATGCTGTCAATCAGAATATTAAAAAGGGCATGCTTATGCCTGCGGGTGACCGAGAGAAAACAAAAACGTTTGTTGTTACTTCTGATGGAGAAGAATACGTTGAAACCTTGATGACGCATTTGGAATGAGTGCTCAGTTTTCAGTTTCTGATTTAAATGCCTTTCGAGCAGAATTGATGTCAGTTGTTGCGGCAGTTGCTGCAATTAAGACGATTACTGTTCGAGACGAAGACCTTCGTGAACGGTTTCGGACTCTTTTCCGAGTGTGGTCATCCAGTATTGAGACGTCCATACGAGACGTATGCCGCGACAAGAAAGACATCCTTAAGATCAAGGCTGAACTTGAGAAAATAGCTCAATTAGCTTCTAGAATTAAGACTGTTTCAGAGTATAGGAAGCGTTTGAATCGGGCTATATCTCTTATTAACGGCATTGCAATTTATTTGCCGTCTGCACCTTCAAGAAAAATAGCGCCAAGTATACCTCGAGATATGTTTCTGTCTGGAATTCCAGATGTTTCGGTCGCTCTTGTTCCTAATTCGATAGTGGGATGGAAATCTCGTATGCAGGTATTTCTGGACGACCATCCATTTGATCAATCAGTTTTCATCATGATTAGATATCGAAAACGAAATGATAGATTAATTCAAGTTATCAAGTCCATATTGAAAGAAAATGGGGAATATGGTGTTTTAGCGAATGAGCATAAACTAACAGATGATCTCTACAACCCAATCGCTTGTTTGTTATGTTGTTCGCGGGGTATTGCTGTGTTTGATAGACCAGAGAAGCACGAAAACTTCAACCCAAATGTTGCTTATGAACTGGGGATGCTGCATTTGTTGGGTCGTCCTTGTTTGATATTAAAACATTCGTCATTTATAACTCTGCAAACAGATATACTGATGAAAGTGTATGAGCCTTATACTACCTCAAATGATGCAGGTGAAATTATTGGAAAATGGGGAGGGGAGGGTCAGACCGAAAAAAGAGAAAATAGCGGATAGTGAAATGGCGGCGCAATCCGGTCCTCAGTGGCAAGCATCGAAAGAAATCTTAATTCTTATAAGTGATATAGGGTGGGAGCCGGAGCGTGTTCTATAATACCCCTCGGCCTTAACCGGGTAGAACTCTGACAGAAAGAGGAACTTTATGCCGCGGCTGACCGAACAGGAACAACAGGAAATCATCCGCTTTGTCGAGGCGGATAGGCCGTTGCCGGATAAGTACCGGTTTCTGCTGTTCGAGGATAAGCGCGAGGTGGAACTGGTTTGGAACGGCAAGACGAGCGAGGTCTGCAATATCGTCCTGCCGTTCCAAGTCATCGAGCAGGTGGATGAGCCGCGCGCGGAAAAGCCGGAAGAGACGGCGTTGCAGATGGAACTGTTCTCACTGGACGCCCGGGGCCGCCAGCTCAAGGGCTGGACAAACAAACTCATCTGGGGTGACAATAAGCTCGTCCTCTCCAGCCTGAAGAACGGCCCCCTGCGCGAGGAGATCGAAAAGCAGGGCGGCCTCAAACTTATCTACATTGACCCGCCCTTTGATGTTGGTGCGGATTTCTCCATGGACATCGAGATCGGCCCTTCGACAGGCTCAGGGCAAGCGGAAACCTTTACCAAGAAGCCCAACATCCTCGAAGAAATCGCCTACCGCGACACTTGGGGCCACGGCGCCGACTCCTTCATCGCCATGATCTACGAGCGGCTGGTGCTGATGCGGGATCTGCTGGCGGAGGACGGAAGCATTTATGTTCATATCGATTACCGATTGGTGGCGCCGTTGCGCCTGATTCTTGATGAGATATTTGGCACGCCACGGTTTATCAACGAAATCATTTGGAAAAGGGGCAACCATAAGAACACGGAGAAGATGTATTTAATCTCGCATGACAACGTGCTTGTTTACTCAAAATCGGATAACTACATTTTCAATCCGCAGTTCGTTGCTTACGTCAAAGACTACATTGAAAAATATTACGGGAATTTCGAATCCGATGGACGCCGTTATCAATTGCAGGGGATGTATGGAAAAGGATCAGGGCCTGCCATGTATTTTGGTGATAGACTAATTTCACCTCCTAAAGGCTTGCATTGGCGTTGGACTCAGGAAAGGATTGCTGAGGCTTTCAACAACGGGATTATCGTATTTCCTCGCGGCGGAGATGGAATGCCGCGTTTCAAAGACTATCTTGACGATAAGCAAGGAGTTCCTGTAAGAACAATATGGGATGACGTTTATGAAGTGAACTCGCAGGCCGCCGAGCGTATCGATTACCCCACCCAAAAGCCCGAAGCCCTGCTTGAGCGCATTATCAAAGCCTCTTCCAATGAAGGCGATCTCGTCGCTGACTTCTTCTGCGGTTCGGGCACGACGGCGGCGGTGGCGGAGAAGCTGGGGCGGAAGTGGATTGTCAGCGATCTGGGCAAGTTCGCCATCCACACGACCCGTAAGCGACTGATCGGCGTCCAGCGGCAGTTGAAGGAAGAGGGCAAGAACTACCGCGCCTTTGAAATCCTCAACCTGGGCAAGTACGAGCGCCAGCATTACATCGGCGTCAACCCCAACCTGCGCGAAGAGGAACAGCGCAAGCAACTGGAAGAAAAAGAAGCGGCATTCCTCGACCTGATCCTGCGGGCCTACCGGGCGGAAAAGGTAGAGAACTTCGCCTGCTTCCACGGCAAGAAGGCCGGGCGGCTGGTGGCGGTGGGGCCGGTCAACCTGCCGGTGACGCGCCTGTTCGTCGAGGAGATCATCCTGGAATGCCGCAAGAAGCATATCACGAAGGTGGACATCCTGGGCTTCGAGTTCGAGATGGGGCTGTTCCCGAACGTGCTGGACGAGGCGCGGGCCAAGGGTATTGACATTGCGCCCAAGTACATCCCTGCCGAGGTGTTCGACAAGCGGGCGGTGGAGAAGAACCAGGTGGTGTTCCACGATGTATCCTATATCGAGGTCAAGCCGCTCATCCGGGAAGGCAAGAAAGGCGCGGCGCCGGCCGTGGCGGTGGAGCTGACCGACTTCTCGGTGTTCTATTCGCAGGACTCGATTGCCAACGCCGAGGCGGAGATCAAGAATAAGGGCAGTCGGATCGTGGTGGAGAAGGGCCAGATCGTCAAGGTGACCAAGGACGCGAAGGGGATCGTCAAACGCGAAGTGCTCACCAAGAACTGGACGGATTGGATTGATTACTGGTCGGTGGACTTCGAATTCGAGAGCAAGCGGGAGATTGTGCGGGTAAAGAAAGAGAGCTCGCGCAGAGACGCAGAGGCGCAGAGTAAGAATGAAAACATGGAGTGGGAGGAAGTCTGGACGGGGGATTACATCTTTGAGAACGAGTGGCAGAGCTTCCGCACCAAGAAGGACCGGTCGCTGGAACTGAAGAGCGTCTTTCGCGAATGCACGCCGGGGCGGCGCAAGCTCGCGGTCAAGGTGGTGGACATCTTTGGGAACGACACGATGACGATCGTGGACGTAAGCGTGGGCGGAAAGAAGGCCTGAGGCCATTTATTGGTTTCCAAACCTATCGAATTCGATAGGTTTGAATAGGACGATTGCCGTCTCCTCCCGAATTCAGGGAATCCGAGCCGCAGAAAGGAAACAATCATGGCGGAGAAAATTGATGTTCAAGGCAAGGAAATCACGATAATTTCCAGAGAGCGACAGGATTACATCTCGCTGACCGATATTGCAAAATACAGGAACAGCGCCGCGCCCGCCGACATTGTCAAGAATTGGATGCGCAGCCGGAGCACCATCGAGTTTCTGGGTCTCTGGGAGCAATTGAATAACGCCGACTTCAAACTGGTCGAATTCGACCAGTTTAGAAATGAGGCTGGAGCAAACCATTTTGTGTTGTCGCCTCAGCGATGGGTCAAATCCACCCGTGCCATCGGTCTTATCTCGAAATCCGGCCGGTATGGAGGCACCTTCGCCCACAAGGATATTGCCTTTGAGTTTGCCTCCTGGATTTCGCCACAGTTCAAACTTTACCTGATCAAGGAGTTCCAGCGGCTCAAGGATGATGAATATAAGCAACTTGGATGGGACATCCGGCGCAATCTGGCCAAAATCAACTACCGGATTCATACCGACGCCATCAAAGAGAACCTGATCCCGCCGGAACTGAGCGCGCGCCAAACCAACCTGGTTTATGCCACGGAGGCGGACGTGCTGAACATGGCGCTCTTTGGCATGACGGCGAAAGACTGGCGCGACGCGAATCCGGGCACGAAAGGCAATATCCGGGACTACGCAGATGTATCGCAACTGGTAGTCCTCTCCAACCTGGAGAACCTGAACGCGCTGTTCATACGGGAAAACGCGCCACAATCAGAGCGGCTTCGCAAGTTGAACCAGATTGCCATCCATCAAATAAAACTGCTGACAGAAAACCCAAACATCAAGCGGCTTGAGGCAAAGGACAAATAATGGCCCTGCATCCAGATTTCCCCAATTCCCCGCACGCGATTCTCGATCCGGGTATCCGCTGGTTTCCCGCCGATGAGGCGTTGCGGGAAAGCAGCATGGAGAAGCTCATGCCGCCGCTCGTGGCGGAGCTGCGCCGCAAGGTGAAGGAGTTCCGGGATGGGGGCTACGTGGGCGCGGCGGATACCAGCCGGAGCCTGCTCAATTGGTGGTTCAACACGCCGCACCTGTTGGAACAGGCGTATCGCACCTCGTCCTCTGGGAGAGGGGCCGGGGGTGAGGGCTTGGCGGAGTTTGAATACTACTTTGCCCAGCGCGAGGCGCTGGAGACGATTATCTACCTCTACGATGTGGCGGGGGTTAAGGATAAGCACGATATGATGCGCTTCGACGCCAGCGGCCTGGTATCCGGGAGCATGTTCGACGAGACCTGGCGGCGGTTCGTGGTGAAGATGGCGACGGGCAGCGGCAAGACTAAGGTGCTGAGCCTGGCGCTGGCGTGGAGTTTTTTTCACAAACTCTACGAGCCGGACTCCGAACTGGCGCGTAACTTCCTGGTCATCACGCCCAACATCATCGTGCTTGACCGTATTTACCGGGATTTCCAGGGGCTCAGGATTTTCTTCGACGATCCGGTGCTTCCTGATAACGGCTTCGACGGGCGCAACTGGCGCGACGATTTTCAACTGACGCTGCATCTGCAAGACGAGGTTCGGATCACCCGGCCTACGGGCAATATCTTCCTGACCAATATCCACCGGGTTTATTCGGGCGACGACCTTCCGCCTTCGCCGGATGATGAAGACCTGCGGGATTATTTCCTGGGCAAGCGGCCCACGGGCGCGACCACGGATTCCAAGGTGGACCTGGGGATGATCGTGCGGGATATTGACGAACTGATGGTGTTGAATGACGAGGCGCACCATATTCACGATCCGCGCATGGCCTGGTTCAAGGCCATCGAAGACATCCACAACCGGCTGAAGCAGAAGGGGGCGGCCCTTTCCATGCAGGTGGACACGACGGCCACGCCCAAGCACGACAACGGCGCGATTTTCGTGCAGACGATAGCCGATTACCCGCTGGTGGAGGCCATCTCGCAGAACGTCGTCAAGCATCCCGTCCTGCCCGACGCGCCGAGCCGCGCGAAATTGCAGGAGCGCCAGAGCGCAAAGTACACCGAGAAATACGCCGACTATATCCATCTGGGTGTAATCGAATGGCGCAAGGCGTATGCCGAACACGCGAAGATGGGCAAGAAGGCGATCCTGTTCGTGATGACCGACGACACCCGCAACTGCGACGATGCGGCCGAGTATCTCCGGGCCACCTATCCGGAATTTGCCGATAAAGACGCCGTGCTGGTCATTCACACCAAGAACAACGGCGAGATTTCCGAATCAACATCAGGCAAAGACAAGGAAGAACTGGCTTTACTTCGCAAACAGGCGAATGAGATTGACGGGACGGACAGCCCGTACAAGGCCATCATCTCGGTGATGATGCTCAAAGAGGGCTGGGACGTGCGCAACGTTACCACCATCGTGGGTCTGCGCGCCTATGCCGCCCAGAGCAACATCCTTCCCGAGCAGACGCTGGGCCGGGGTTTGCGCAAGATGTATCCCGACGATGTGGAAGAGTACGTCAGCGTGGTCGGCACCAATGCCTTCATGGAGTTCGTGGAATCCATTCAGGCCGAAGGCGTGGTGCTGGAGCGCAAGGCGATGGGGGAAGGTACGGGGCCGAAGACTCCGCTGGTGGTCGAAGTTGACAAGGAGAACAAGAAGAAAGACATCGCCGCGTTGGATATTGAAATCCCGGTGCTGACGCCCCGCGTTTACCGGGAATACAAAAGCCTGGGCGATCTGGACATCGCCGCGCTGGGGCATCAGCGATTGTTGTATTTGCAGTTCAGCGAGGAAGAACAGAGGGAGATCGTATTCAAGGACATCGCCACCGGCGAGATTACGCATACCACGATTCTCGACGCGGCCGGCGTTGCCGACTACCGCAGCGTGATCGGCTACTTCGCGCGAAGCATCATGAAGGATCTGCGCCTGGTCAGCGGCTATGACGTGCTGTATGGCAAGGTCAAGGCGTTTGTGCAAGAGGGGTTGTTTGAACGCCCGGTGGAACTGGAAGACCCCAACACATTACGCAACCTGTCGGAACCGGCCGCCACCAAGACCCTGATTGAGACCTTCAAAAAGGCGATCAACGCGCTGACCGTCCGGGACAAAGGCGACGCCGGAATCCGGGACACGATCAAGTTGCGCCAGACCCGGCCTTTTGTGGCCAAGGATCAAGGCTACCTTGTCCCGAAGAAAAGCGTCTTCAACCGCATCATTGGCGACAGCCAACTGGAGCTTCGGTTTGCCGCATTCCTGGAGGATTGCGGCGACGTGGTCTCTTACGCGAAGAACTACCTGGCCGTGCATTTCAAGCTGGACTATGTGAACGCCGCCGGCGACATTTCCAACTACTATCCGGATTTTATGGTCAAGCTGTCCGCCAAACGGATTGTCATTGTCGAAACCAAAGGGCGGGAAGAATTGGACGTACCGGAGAAGATGGCGCGACTGCGGCAATGGTGCGAAGATATCAACCGGGTGCAGTCAGACGTGGAGTACGACTTCGTTTATGTGGACGAAGAGAGCTTTGAAAAATTCAAACCCTCTTCATTCCGGCAATTGCTGGAGGCCTTCAAGGAATATAAAGGGAAAATATAACAAAGTGCCGCGTGGAATGGCTATTCCGCTGTGCGTCATAGCCACCGGTGAGCTTAACCGTAATAGGAGTTATTGATATGTTGTTCTTATCCCCCCGGGAAACAAAACAGTGGGCCGGGCTGGGCGCTGAAATCCTGGCCGGGCGGGCCCTTGAACCCCATGTCTTTGACGGCGAGATCCGGTCCAACCTGCGGCCGGTGTTCGCTTATTTCGCGGGCGCCCTGCTGGCCGCCAGGGGACAGGAACAGCGGGCCGTCGCCTGATTGCGGGAAGGCGCCCGCGCGGAAGAAACCTCGCTGTTGTCGAATGCCTGCCTGGTCAGTTTCTTGGAATGCCATGGCGGCCGGATGATCATGCCGACTGTAGTGTAGTGATCCATACCCGAATTCACTCCGTGATAAAAGATAAAAATTGAGGAGATAATTTGATCTTGTACTTGCTGTTAAAAACGGGTAATTTTAGAAAATATATAGTTCCAGCAGATTGATGTTGGAGGCGGATATGGATAATACGGTTAATCACAAGCAGAGGTCAGCGGTAGGTCGCCGACCGGCCGGCGCTCATTGCCTGGTCACGCTCGCCCTCATCCTGAGCTTCATTTTCTTTTCCATTTCGGTTGCCTCCGCCGCCACCAAGACCTGGATCACGACTACCGGCGCTGCCGATTGGTTTGTGGGCACAAACTGGAGTCCCAGTGGCGTGCCTGGCCCAACCGATGATGTGGTGATTACCAATATCAATACCTACAACGTTCTGCTTACCGGCTCGGTAACGATCGCCAATTTTACTTTGGGCGGCGGCGGGGCCGGCACACGGTCGCTGGTTTTCTCCAACTGGAATACGACGCTGACCGCGACGAATGTGACGATTCTTACCAACGGCAATATGACCTGCCCGGGGCCATTCACGAATAATGTAATGTCCAACAGGGTAAGTATTGTGTGTTCCAATAAATTGCAAATAGATCCAGGTGGGAGCATAAATGTGGATTTCAAGGGATATGACGGCGCGGTATCCTGTGCGGGCGGCAGCCGCGGATACGGGCCCGGAGGTGGAGCAACATCAGGAGGCGGCGAAGGTAATGGGGGCGGCGGATATGGCGGCAAAGGTGGAGGTAATTATACACGCGGCGGACCACCTTACGGTTCAGCAACCGGCCCGGCATTGCCAGGCAGCGGCGGTGGAATATTCACCTATTCCGGCAAAGGTGGAGCGGGGGGCGGAGCTGTTCAGGTTGAAGTTGGAGATACGATCATAGTAAATGGGACTATCTCTGCGAGTGGGGAAAACTGCACTGTCGCTAATGCAGGAGGCGGATCAGGTGGCGGTATTTATATTTCTTGCAATATGTTTGCCGGCACAAATGGCATTATCCGTGCTAATGGCGGAACCCAATCCTCCAGCGGCGGCGGCGCGGGCGGCGGCGGTCGCGTTACGGTCCTATATAATACGTCCGCACAGTCAAATCAGCCTGTTCCGACTGTTTCATTTTCAGCTGCCGCCGGTGCTGCGAACTTAGTGATGATTATTTACAATTATATCGGCGATATCGGAACGCTCTACTTTTCTGATCCTACCTTCCTTTATGGCTGGACCAACATGGTTTCTTATCCGCATTTCGGGGAACTACTGGCGCCAGGATTCACGAATTGGTCCATAGACAATCTGGTGTTCAGCAATAATTGGATTCGTATTCCTGGTTCCGGTTTTCGTCTGACTGTAACGAATAATCTGCGTATTATCGGCAACAATTACGGTGTACACAAGCTGGAGCTAACCAATGCCATAATGACTGTTGGAAGGGATTTTACGATTAATAACGCGTCGCTGATTGTTTATCCGGCAACCAACACCGGAATAACATTCGATTTTACGAATAATTTATCTTTATCGAATGGGGTGCTTACGCTTTACGGCGGAAACAATAATAATAGCGCAACTTTCACTTACAGTTCAAATTTAACCATCTATGGCGGCACAATGACCCTGTACGGGGGGACGAATAACCAGGGCGCGCTTTTGGCTTGCAGCACTAATCTGACGATCTACGGGGGGACAGTTACCCTATACGGAAGCAGTAATAACGGTGCCTCATTGATATCCAGCGGCAATATTGCCCTTACCAACAGCACGTTTAATTTGTATAGCGGATTGACTTCTGCGCCGACAGTAAATTGTAGAGATGTTTATCTTAATAACTCCACCATGGGTTTGTATAATAATACGAATTACAGTTTGACCTTATTCAACTGCGACGGCAATTTAACCCTGACGAATTCCGCTCGCTTAAACATCGGTAGCGGCATGACCAACGAATCTACGCCTACGTTTGGCGCACTTCTCGATGTTACAAGCGACATTTTTATTACCAGCACGAATTGTTGGATTTGCCCCTATTCCCATACTACCAATGGCGGTTCACCTTTATTTCGTATGCGGAATTTAATTATTGCGGCGACGAATGCCGGCTTTAATGCGGATGGCAAGGGCTTTGCCGGTGGCGTTGGGACTAGTGTCAGAGGTTATGGACCGGGCGGGTCACCAGGCCAGGGGGGAGGCGGAGCGGCCTGGGGCGCTGGTCATGGTGGCATAGGAGGAGGTGTATCGGGAGGTAATATTTATGGTTCATCAAATGCGCCGGTGATACCGGGCAGCGGCAGTGGCGGTACGCCTTATGGAACAGGAGCCGGCGGAGCAGGAGGATCATTAGTCAGGATTCAGGCCAGAAATACCATAATGCTCAATGGCACGATCACCGCCAATGGTGTAGATGGGACAGGGGGAAATGCCGGCGGAGGGTCAGGTGGGGCAATTTATATTACCGCGCGAACGCTGGCGGGTACTAATAGCTGTCTTTATGCTAACGGCGCCAATGGAGGAGACGGCGGCGGCGGCGGCGGCGGGCGGATTGCGATCTGGCGCGCGCATGATACGATCGGCGGCATCATTCAAACCAATGTGGCCGGCGGCACTGGGACTGGTGGCTCCGGCGGAGTCGGTTCGGTCGTTTGGGGCGGATTGCCTGACCTGGCAGTGAACACGAACCAGCTGACGGCCTCGATCATGCAGGGCGGCTGCACGAACTTGAACTTTACTCTCTGGAACTCCGGGCTCGACACCAACAATTTATTCTATTACGCCATCACCAATTTAACCCAAAGCGGAACGAGCACGTGGCTGAGCGTAAGCACAACGAACGGCATCCTGACC
>Ga0180015_1000132_pt1 | contig 21489 bp, 20 predicted proteins | sample KR13_S2_MetaG_FD_116508 | JGI IMG/M metagenome (GOLD analysis project Ga0180015, IMG submission 116508) | Groundwater microbial communities from the Olkiluoto Island deep subsurface site, Finland - KR13_S2_MetaG | ecosystem: Environmental > Aquatic > Deep subsurface > Groundwater | place...
CCGTCCCATGGGTAGCTTTACGCACCGAGAGCGTCGATGCGCCACTCCGGCAAGGCGCGTGACCGAGGCTGTACTCACGTAGTACGCCGAGGGAGCGGAACGCAGCCGGTGTGGATGCAGCGGCGCTCGAATGCCAAGATATCTGTGGGACGGAGCACTAACCTTGAGGGGGGGTTCTCAACCTCCCCGCTTGGGCGACTCGAGATGATGCCGGCAAGGTGCCGGCGCTACGGGGAGAAGGCCGGAGGGCGACAGGAGTGTCGCCCCTCAAGGTGGGTGGCGGTATCAAATCCCCTTCTGCATCTCGCGGAGGCACTCAAGGAGGTAATCGACATCGCCTGAATCGTTCAGGTAGCTGAAGCTCACGCGGGTCACCCCCGTATCCAGGGTCCCTATTGTCCGGTGGGCGGATGGCGAGCAGTGCATCCCCGCCCGGGTGGCGATTCCATAGCGGCGATCCAGTATCTCCGCCGCCTCGGAAGGTGAATGGCCATCGAACAGCAGTGGTACGATGCTCACCCGTTGAACGGGGTCGCCGGGCCCCAAGGGCGTGACCCCGTCGATCAAGGCAATCCCTTCGAGCAATCGGCCCAGGAGTTCCAGCTCGTGCCTGCGTATCTCGTCAACCCCCCTCTCCTCGATAAACCGGACCCCAGCCTCGAGTCCGGCGATCCCCGCGGCGTTCAACGTTCCGCTCTCCAACCTGTCCGGCATCCGTCGGGGCTGCTCAAGCTCGCTCGACCGGCTGCCTGTTCCTCCGTAGCAGAGAGGCTCCACCTCCAGCCCCTCCCTCACGTACAAACCCCCTGTCCCCTGTGGCCCGAACAGCTCCTTGTGCCCGGTAAACGCCAGCAGGTCTATGCCATCGGATACGACATCTATTGGGATGCGCCCCGCGGTTTGCGCGGCATCGAGCAGCAGGGGAATCCCGTGGCTGTGCGCTATCGCCGCCACGTCGGCCACCGGGAGTATCGTTCCGGCGACGTTTGACGCGTGGTTGAGCACCACAAGCACGGTGGAATCTGTTATCTCTCTCTCGACGTCAGCGGGATCGAGTCGCCCCGTGGGATCACATTGGGCGACCGAGTACGACACTCCTGCCGCCCTCGCCGCGGTGAGCGGCCTCATGACCGAGTTGTGCTCTACCGACGAGGTGACCACGTGGTCCCCGGGCTTCAACAAGCCCTGGATTGCTATATTCAGCCCCTCGGTGGCGTTCCCGGTAAATGCGATGCGCAGTGGGTCCGGGACATTGAACATTCCGGCAAGCGCCTCCCTGGCCTTGAAGACGGCCCGGCCGGTCTCGACCGCCCTCCAGTGCCCCGAGCGACCGGCGCTACCTCCGACCTCGCGCATAAAGCGCTCGACTTCCCTGTAGACCACCTCGGGCTTTGGGTATGTTGTGGCCGCGTTGTCTAGGTATAAAGAACGTATACTCAATCCCCCCGGATATTCCATAATCTCAAGGCCAGTCTATCACCACACGCTCTGGCGGTTGCCATCTTCCAGGAGTAACGATGATTTTTCACCGATGAGTTCGGCGCAGAGCTTGAGTGCGTTTAGTCCGCATCCGGGGACCCGCGCCTGAAGGCGCGGCTCAACCTCAGGGGGGAAGGGCGTCTGGCGGTCGCCCCTCATTAGTCGATTATCCCGGTGGCGCCGTGACCCCCTCGCATCCCGCCCCAGGAGTTCACGATCTTCACGCCGCCACGTCCACCGCCGGCGCCATCGTCGTAACCCACAGCGCACAAAGCGTGTCCCCCGTAGCAATCCTCCCGGGGGCCGGGAACGTCAATCCACCCATCGCTATCGTTATAGAAGCTCTCGTACACCGGTATCCCCAGGAGAACCGGCTCGCCGGACGCGATCCGTGACTTTACGCTCGCCACGTCGTTGTCACCCGGTGACGTCCAGATAGCGGCGTAGTCGGTTATACGGTACGGCTTCGCCGCCTCCAACTGCCGCCGGGAAGGCATCGTCTCGATGTCGCCATCCTCAAACGGGAACTCCTCGATGTCCACGGCGCCCACTTCCATCAGTACATCGAACGCCGCAGGGAAAGTCGTCCCCCGGTCCACATTGCCGCACGCCTGGTTGTAAACCCATGAAGGGCTGAACCTCGCGGTTTTCACCGTTAAGCAGGCGGGCTAAGCGCCTTTCTTCCGCTGTGTGCGTTGTTTTCAAAGCGATTTTGTGTAAGCATTGAGCTGGTGCTTGGAGTCTTCTTTACGGGGGGAAGAATGGGTAAAACGCGACAGGTCAAGGTACTGATAGCTGAAGACCACGAGATTGTGCGAGAGAGCCTCTCAAACACGCTGAGCAACCATCCAGCCATCCACGTTGTTGGCACCGCCTGCAACGGGAGGGAGGCGATTGAGAAGGCAAAGCAACTCGAGCCGGATGTCGTCCTTATGGACATCAAGATGCCCAACATGGACGGCATCAAAGCCTGCCGGCTGATCAAGAAAGCGCAACCCGATGTCCAGGTAATAATGCTAACGGTCATGGACGACGAGTCCAATGTTATCGACGCAATCACCGCCGGGGCAAGCGGTTACATTCTCAAGAGCATGTCGGTCAACGAGCTACTCAGGGCTATCAAGCTCGCAGTCGAGGGGAGGTCCCTGTTGCACCCTACCGCCACCATGCAATTAATCAACGAGTTCAATAAGCTTAGCGATGACGGAGCCTCCAGGTTTCATATCTCAGACAGAGAGCTCGAGGTCCTGCAACTGCTTGCTTACGGGCACACAAACAAAGAAGTCGCGAGGGACCTGACGATCAGCCAGCAGACCGTTAAGAGCCACGTCATACATATATTCCAGAAGCTCGGCGCCTCCGACCGAACCGAGGCCGTCGCGATCGCGCTCCGAAGGGGCATGGTCGAGTAGAAAGGGCAGCCTTTCGGCTGCCCCCTCTTTCACAGCCCGGGAACTCGTTTCCCGTTCCCAGCCATCACTCACGCTGCAAAACACGTATTTTATCTCTTGTCCCTTATAATCTGTTGTCTGCCTTACGTTGACATCAACCAATTGCATGCTCTTGCCGGGCTATTTGAAGGATAGTCGGGATTCTGATCAGGGATGGGCACCCCTCAAAGCCCCCGCTTGAGGGGGTTCTCAACCTCCCCTCTTAGGCGACTGGGGATGATGCCGGCAAGGCTCCGGCGCTACGGGGGAAGTACCGGAGGGCGACAGGAATGCCGCCCCTCAATCCAGAACGCCCAGAAACACGAGGTTGACGAAGGCGGCCCACAGCCGTTCATCGGTGGCGACCTCCTGGATACGAGACATCCTCTCTCCCCCGCTGTTTTCACTCCTGGCGCGGACGCCACCTTCCGGCCCGCGGGGCTCCAGTAAGCCTCTGTTCTTCAGTTCCTCGATAGATCGCTCCACGTCGCCCTTGTCCGCCTTCAAACTCTTCTCCAGTTCCCGCGGCGTTACTCCCTTTCCGCCTGTGGAGACCACGTGCCTGATGATATCCATCTCCAGCAGGCTGTGGACGTTCCCGCAGGCGACCTTTAGCACCGCATCGAAAGCCGGCTCTTCAAGCAGCCTGGCGACACGCGAGTCAGGGTCAGAACGTGATGTGTGAAACTCCAGCAGGGCGGTCAGTATATCCAGGTCGATTGGCTTGAACACGTAGCCGGATGCCCCTAAACGATACGCCCTGTCAACGCAGTCCCTATTGGTGATGGCGGTTACGCATATGACCGGCATCTCCCGTACTCCACTATGTGCCGTCAGGGCCTCCAGCACCCTGAAGCCATTTGTAATCGGCATGTTAATATCCAGGAGCACGGCGTGCGGAAGCACTTCGTACGCCATCTCCAGCCCCACGGTGCCACCTTCGGCCTCCAGAACCTTGTAACCTCTCTGCGACAGGGCTATCCGAAGTAGGTGAATGATGCTGAGGTCGTCCTCTATATGGAGCACTCTTATCACTTTCCGCCCGCCTCCAACCTGCCCTTACGTACCCTCAAGTCGTCCGGCATCTTACTTCCTCCAGGGAACCAGGACCGTCACCTCGGTCCCCTCGCCGGGGCAACTCTCGATCTTTACCCTTCCGCCCGCGAGTTCGGCCCTCTCGATCAACGATTTCAACCCGAAATGCTCTCCATGCCCTGTTTCTTCCAGCACCTCGTCAACATCGAACCCCACCCCGTTATCGCGGATGCTTATCTCGATCATCTCTCCGCGGCGAACTACCTTCACCACCAGCTCCGTCGCTTCCGAGTGCTTTCGCACGTTTGTCAACACCTCTTGTGCCAGCCGGTAAAGGGTCACCTCGACGGTGGAATCCAGTCGCTCCAACTCCCCTTCAACATGGAGCACGCCGCGTATCCCATCTTGATCCTCCATGCGGTTCACATAATTCTCAATCGCGGGCGCGAGACCGGCGTCATCGAGAATCGAAGGGTGGAGGTCGAACATGAGCCGTCTCATCCCCGATATATTCCGCTGGAGGCTTGCCCTGGTCTTACTCAACTCCTCCCGCGCTTCTGATAACCGCTCTTGCTCTATCAACAACTCCACCCCCTCGAGCCGATAGAAACTGCCAATAAGTGATTGAACCGTGTCATCGTGAATATCGGCCGCTATCCTTTTCCTCTCGTCTTCCTGTGCGCTTATCATCTTGGAGAGTAGCATCCTGTGTAACCGCTTCTGCTCCTCCATCTTCAGGTAGAGAAACAGGTTCTCGATATCCACCCCGACGTCACGGATGGCGTCTTCTATCTTCACCAGGTCGTCCTGGCAGAATCGGTGATCCGGGTCCGCCCCTTCCATGTGAAGGGCTCCCGCCACTCTCCCCTTGCCTAAAAAGGGCACCGTAATTGAACTTCCGCCGGTGCCGCCGGGCCCTCCTTCGGCGTACTCCCGGCCTGTTGCTATCAATGGCTTCCCGCTCCTGACGACCTCTAACGCGGTACTGATAACGGTATCCGGGGGACTCCCTCCTTCCGCGTCCGGCACCCCGTGTGTTCCCACCCACGCTGCCAACCTCGTCCGCTCGAAGACCAGCAGGAAACCGCTTTCGGCGTGGACTAGCCCCATGATGAGATCCAGGAGGTCTCTCATGTGCTTCCTGACATCGTTTATCTCGTTCATGCCGGATTTCAGTGTCGTTTTCTATATCCTTTCATCCCGCGGGGTGTGATGATTGCCCGTAACATTCCAGTAATGACGCAGTCTATGGACCATGTCTGGTTCGTGAACCAATACACACAATCTCCGCCTTGCCATCCTCCCTGAGCCCTGGAAACGCCCGCCTCTCTGCAAGGCAGACCGCCCCGGCTACTATCGCCAGTCCTGCTCCCAGGAAGACCAGGTAGAACCCCGGCTGGAACCCGCCTTTGTACTTCAGGCAGGTAAGGTAGTGAACGCCAATCACGAAAGCGGCGATGACAAAGTTGGCCACCATGTAGAGCCCCTGCAGTACCCTGGCCCCCACCAGCAGGAAGCCGAGTTGCAGAAGTATCGGCACGAACATGAACCAGGGAAGCAACCCCTCGAGGCTTGACTTTATACCGCTGCCGGAGGCGTCCAGCCCCCACGGCAGGGCAAGCGCCAGCACCGCGCACAGGAACTCGAGGGCACACAGCACCACAATAACGTAGGTGAAACCCGATTTTCTTACGGTAACCCGACGTGACTGACCGGTTTCGTCCTTCATCTCCATTCCCCACGATCGTACATTAGGTCACCCGGCTGCCACTGATGCAGGCCGGTGCCCGATAGACGTTTATCCGGGTCTCCCGGGAGCGCCAGTTAGATGTTCTCGGGAAGGATACGGGCGTTCTTCGATGAGGGCTTGCGGCTGGGGTCCAGGCGTGTGGCGCCGGTCATGAGCACCTGCCCCTCCAAGAACTTGCGCCTCATGGGAACCGAGTAGGCGACCTCCATCGATATCTGCTGGAGCACCCGGTTCCTGGCCAGGCGGTTGATTACCGTTATAAGCGTATCCGGCTCCATGCAGTCGATGACCTTCTCGATAAAGGTGGTGAACTCGTCGAGCGATCCCGCAATAGCCGCGGGGTCAACCTCGCGAAGCAGCCGGCTGGTCCAATCGCTCATCGCGTTCAGTGTCTCGGCCAGGACCTTCGGGTCTATCTCGTTGACTACCTCGACCAGCCACCCTGAACTCGAGTTCACTCCCGCGGCGATGACCTTGGGGTCGATCCTCTGGAGAAGGTCGGTTATCAGGGCGGCGTTCTGGTTCGCTATATCCGCTATGACGCCAGGTGATATCTTCTCGGTCAGCCTGGCCACAAACTCGGGGTTCTCGTTTACCACCATCGCCAGGACCTCTGGGTCCAGTGACCGGGTGAGACCCATAATGAACCCCGGCGTATCGCTTATAATCTCCGCGACGACCTCGGGAGACAACGCGTCAATCATCTTCATCATGAAATCCGGGCTCATGTTGACTGCCTCGGCAATCGACGCCGGGTCAATCTCGTTCAGGAAATCCACCAGGACCTGCGGGTTCCCGTCCAGGGCGCCAACTATCACGGCGGGATCGATCTGCTCTATCATCTCTGAAACGAAGTCCGGGTTGTCGTTAATAGCGTCCGCGACAACTCTCGGTGAAAGCGACGCTATCGTGCCCGAGAGCAACTTGCCGTAGCCGATGAACGTTCCCGCCACCCTGCCGATCATCTCAAGGATCATACTGATCACCTCTTTATCCGACAGTTCCCCCGCCGGCTTGTCCACCGTACGACTTATAGTGTCCCGTCTCATAAATACAATGGCATTCGAACGCCGCTTCATCCACTCCGGCTACGTTCCGCTCCCTCGACGTACTCCAGGAGTACGACTCGGTCGCGCGCCTTGCCGGAGCGGCGCTTCGACGCTCTCGGTGCATCACCGTACTTATGAGACGGGACACTGGATACCAGTGTCCTCTTGAACTGGTTATAGAGTACGCGACGGGCCACCCCGGCCGCAACCCCTGAGATAGCCAATGTCCACCCCCCCTGACCCCCCCATCCCGGCCTTCCCCCCAGAGGGGGGAAGGGGCAGAGGGGGAAGGGGCGGAGCCCGTAATCTACAGGTTCTTATGGCGACCAGCCGATGGAGTCGTGGCCGCCGCCCCTCTGGTGCCAGTACATTGCCCGCTCGGCCATTATCGGGACCTGGGCCTCCACCTTGATGGAAGCGTCGCGGTTCGGTATTTCCCCGTTGGCGTACACCGTCACCCGGCTGTTCGCCGGCACGAACTGCGGGTTCCCCGGCACGGCGCCATCGTTAGTGAGATAAGTGACGTTCACCACTATATCGTCGTCACTGGGGTTCTGGATGCATATGAACGTCTCAAATCCCCAGGCGGTGGAGCCCTCGGCCAGGTAGATGGTGTTACTCGCCTCGGTCATGCCCACCGTGCCGTGGCCTGCCTTGCCTGTTCCGTTGTCCCAGTACATCGCCCGCTCGGCGATTACCTCTCCATTGCTTGCGACCGCGATAGAGGTGTCCGTGTTCTCTACCGCGTCGTTCACCAGGATGGTGCAGCGGGAAAGAGGCGGCATGGTGAAGGTCGGCTCTTCAACCGGGCCGTCCGAGGTCATGTAGGTGACGTCCACATCTACGGCGTTCTCCTGCGGGTTCTGCAGAAGTAACCACGTCTCGTACCCCCAGGCGGTGGAGCCCTCGGCCAGGTACCACTCCTGGCTGGGCTCGGTAACGCCTATCGAGTCGTGCCCCCCCCGCCGTCCGTCCCAGTACATGGATCGCTCGCAGATGATGGGCTGGTCGCTCTCGACCTTGGTGGAAACGTCGCAGGCGCCGACGTCCCTGGCCACGTCTATGGTGAACCTCTGCCCCGCACGGACAATGAAGTTGTCCTTCTCGATGGTCCCATTGGAGGTCATGTAGGTAACATCTATACTGGCGTTGTTCTGGCCGGGGTTCTGAATAAGTACCCAGGTCTCGAACCCCTCCAGCGTGCACCCTTCCGCCAGGTACCATGTCCCGGCCGGTTGGGTCACACCTATGGAGTCGTGTCCGTCAATGCGTTCGTTCCAATACATGGCCCGCTCGCAGACGATCTTCTGGGAGGACCTTATCTCGGTGGAAACGTCGACGTTGGGGACCTCCTCGTTCACGTGGAGCGTAACCCGTGAGTTCGGCGGGACGTTCACCGGCTGGGACCTCGGCATCGAGCCGTACTGCGTGGTGTTGTAGGTGATGTTCACGGTTGCGTCAACGTCGGTGGTGTTCTCCATAAGCACGTAGGTGTCGAAACCGTAGGCGGTACAGCCCTCCGCAAGGTACCACGTCTGGTCGGGCCGCGGAACCGCCGTCACTTCGAAGACAACGCCGTTGCTCTCCAACCCGATCGCGTTGGTCACAACAACCGGTCCCGTGGTCGCGCCCTCCGGCACCAGCGCCAGTATGTTCGCGTCGTACCACGCGGGTATCGTCGTAGCAGGAACGCCGTTGAACGTGACCGTGCCGGTGAGCTGGATTCCCCCGAAATCGGAGCCATTGATGGCCACCGGGGTCCCGACCGGTCCCCTGTCCGGAAAAAGGTTATCGATTTGCGGCGCCGTCACCTGTGCGGCCGCTATCCCCCCGGCCAGAACCGTCACCAGGAACAATGTCGCGGAGGCCACCAGGCACACCAGCCCAAACCTCCTGTTTTCGGGAACATTCCTCCTGACTTCAGTACTATTACGCATCCGGTTCCTCCTCGAGTATGTCTTGAACCAGTCCAGGCCTCCGCTACTCGTACATCTTCTGTATATCTTCGCCGAACCTCTCGGCGACCATCTTTCTCTTCATTTTCAAGGTCGGGGTAAGCAGGCCTGACGCTTCTGTCATCTCCTCGGACAGGAGAGTGAATTTCACCACCCTCTCGTGGCGGTCAAACTCGACCAGTGCCTGCGCGAGTATGTCCCTGTAGAGCTTGTCGACGCGATCATCCGTCAGCAGTTCGGAACCTTCGTCAAAGGTTATCCCTTCACTTCCGGCCCAGGCCTCCAACTCATCAAAGCTGGGCACTATGAGCGCTGACAGGTACTTACGCTTGTCGCCGAGGACACAAACCTGCTCGATGTACTTGTTCAGCTTGAGGGTGTTCTCGATGTTCTGGGGGGCGACGTTCTTCCCGCCCGCGGTCACAATAAGGTCCTTCTTGCGGTCGGTTATATGGAGGAACTCATCGTCGTCGAAGTGGCCGATGTCCCCGGTGTGGAACCAGCCGCCTTCCAGTGCCTCGGCGGTCTCCTCCGGCCGGTTCCAGTACCCCTTCATTATGTTCGGCCCCCTGGCAAGAATCTCACCGTCCTCGGCTATCTTGGCCTCGACCTCCGGGATCACCCGCCCAACACTCCCGAACCGGACCGCGTCCGGCAGGTTACAGGTGATAATCGGGGAGGTCTCGGTAAGCCCGTACCCCTCCAGGATAAGGATGCCCATTGCGTTGAAGAACTCCGCTATCTCCTTGGCCAGCGGGGCGCCTCCGGACACGAAGAACCTCAGCCGTCCACCCATCTTCTCGTATATCTTGGAGAAGACCAGCTTGTTGGCTATCTTGTGCTTTACCTTTAGGCCAAACGGTATGGGCTTGTGGTTTACCTTCAGCTTGCTGGCCTCCCCGCCGACGCCCACCGCCCACTTGAACACCTTCTGCTTGAACTCCGACTCGCTCTCGACGTTAGCCAGGACGCCTGCATGGACCTTCTCGTAGAGACGGGGCACACTCACCATCCAGTGCGGCCTGATGTCGGCGAGGTCGTCCACCAGGGCGTCTATCGACTGGGCGTGAACTATGGTCACCCCGTTGAACACCGATGTGTAGTAGCCGCTCATCCGCTCCAGCACGTGGCTCAGGGGCAGGAACGACAGGCAGACGTCGGTGTCATCCACCGTTATCAGGCTGGAAGCCGTACTTATGTTGGAGAGAAAGTTATCGTGGGTCAACATTACGCCCTTGGGGTTGCCGGTGGTCCCCGAGGTGTAGACGATACTGCAGAGATCGTCCGGCTTGACCGCCTCCAGGCGGCGGTCGAACTCTTCCTTGTCCGCGTACTCCTCGCCTAACTCGATCAGGCCGTCGAAGGTGATTACATCGGGATCGTCGGTCTCAGTGTTGTCCATCGTGACTACCTTCATAAGTTCGGGAAGGTCGTCCTTGACCTCCAGCACCCTGTCCATGTGGTCCTCGGTGCCTACGAAAATAACCCGCGACCCGGAGTCGGAGATGATGTACTGCGCTTGCCTGGCGGTTATCGTAGCGTAAAGCGGCACGTCCGCGGCGCCTATCGACAGCACCGCCACGTCGGCCATCTGCCACATGGGACTGTTGGCCGAGAAAATCGCCACCCTGTCTCCGGGCTGAATCCCCAGGGAGATGAGCCCCGGGCCGAGGTTCCTGACCCTGGAGTAGAACTGGTTCCAGGATATCTCCTTCCAGGCGCCACCCACCTTGTGCTTCATCATCGTACGGTCGCCGTACTTCTCTGTCTGGGACTTGAACATACCGCCTATGGTGTCCATTACCGCCCCTTTCCCCCTGCGGGCACCTCTGAAATCCGTCTTTGTCTCACTACCCGTTCATACGCGTACACCTAAGCGCTTATCATTATACATTCCAGGGCCCCATTTGATACAGAATCCCCTGGTTGCGTGAAGTGCGCAGCCCCCGCCTTGCAAAAGGTGACCGGCCCCAGACGCAAGAAAAACAAACAAACCCGGTTGAACGTAACCTAGAACATCACTCCAGGGTTTAGCACTCCTTCCGGGTCAAGAGCGTCCTTGACCGCTTTCATGGCATTCAGTTCATCTTCCGAGAACTGTATATTCAGGAGATGTTTTTTCAGCCTGCCGATACCATGCTCGGCACTGACCGTGCCGCCAAGTTTTACGGATTCTTCGGCGACTCCGGTACAAACACCCTTTGCCTTCTCCAGTTCATCGAGAGAACCAGGCAAAATGTTGATGTGCAAATGATTATCTCCTATATGACCAAAGACAACGTATTCCAAGCCCTCCTTCTCTACCGCGGACCTGGCAATCGAAATAAACTCTCTCAACTTGCCCTCTGGCACCGCCGTATCGGTGCCTATTTTGTGCAACCCCGATATGTCCTTTTTCCGCCGGCCGATAATACTGTTCACCGTCTCTGGAACCATGTGGCGAAAACGCTTCATTTCGTGCAGGTCCTTTTCATCAAACCCGGCCCATGTCCCATCCAAACTCAGTCCACATGAGACCATATCTTCATCAACCGCCTCTTCGACATCTTCATTTTCCATGAGAATCTCAAAATAGACCGTACATCCCACATCCCGGGGAAGATTCGGAAGAGTTTCATTCTCACGAAGAAGGGCAATGGCATTGGGACCAAAATACTCTATCGCAAGGCATTCAAGACGAGCGTCTGCCTTGACGGTTTCAACAAACTCCAGGGCCTGATCTTCAGTACCGGCATATACGATAAGAAAAAGACGATCTCCTGGTAACTTCGCTGCTCCTGTTTCGACCTCAGTGACTATTCCCAGTGTTCCCTCGCTGCCGACAAAGAGATCCACGAAGTCCATGTCCTCCCTCAGGTAAAGCCCCGCCGTATTTTTTACCGGCGGCATCCTGACCGTGGAAACGGGAATTACTATCTCCTCATCCCCGTGCCGCAGGACGAACTCACCATTCTCACAAACAGTATCGCCCCTCCGGACCTTCAATACCCTGCCGTCAGCCAGTACAATCGTAAGCGCCTTGATGAAATCGCGTGTTGACCCGTAATGATATGCCCTGGCTCCAGACGCGTCAGTTGCGACTGTTCCTCCCAGTGATGCCGTCATCTCTGTCGGATCTACAGGGTAATACTCGGATTGGGTACTCGGGATGTCTTCAAGTCTCACGCCGGCCTGAAAACGCCGGTCACCCAACTGAGCGGTCATTTTTTCGAGGCTTATGATCGAAGCGTTCTCCACTCCCGCCGCACCGCCGGCGACCCCCGTTCTTGATGCTGAAACAACTATCCGTTCGCCCCGGCCCCTTGTTTTCTTTACCGCATCAACCACCTGGGCCGTGTTCTCTGGAAAATATATCGCTGATACGGGCTGGTACTCCACTCTGGATTCATCAGTTAAATACGATGTGTATGACTCCAGAATCTTGCTCTCGCCCTCCACAACAAAACAGTTCTCCGGTTCAACATCTCTGAGTTCGACCTTATTCATAACTGGTACTTCTTCCATGAAAGCGCCTGTTGAGATATCAAATCATGTCGGAGGGCGCCCATCAAGATGACTCAAGGCGTGGAACGGGTAAGCAGGGGCCTGCCTTCCTGGCAATCCTTGACCCTTGCCACCACAGGGCACTTCACCTGGAACAGGAAGAACGCCTCGCGATCGCAGTCCTCCAGCGTCTCCCAGTTGCCCTGACCCTTCGATATGACCAGGTCCGCTGAGTAGAAGAGTTCCCGGAACCGCTCACTTGTCCGGGGCAGGAACGTGCCCGGCATCCTGGACCCGCTGGATACGATGCTGTTGCATACTTCCTGCATCCCGACCTGCAACGCGTCCTCCTCGGTCACATCGTTTATTATCGGCACGTCACGGACCGCCAGGGTGACATCGACGTCCCTCGTTCTGACCATGGTCTCAATGAGGACCCTGTCGAAGAGTATCTCGCCGCAGTTGTCGGCAATGAAAAGCACGGTATTCGCGCGGTCCAGCGACTCCACGAACGCGGGGTACGCCTCCAGCCCCGCCTCGCCGGTCACCGCCTCCATGATGCTGCTCTCCAGGTCGAACGACTCTCTGGCTCCCGGGTCTACGATGTTGCCGGCGATCGCCAGTCTGACCGCCATCAGCAAGGGGTCTCCGGCGGCGGCCACTGTCTCCCTCAGCCAGGGAAGAAGCGTTGCCACCACCCGGTTCTGCTCCTTCTTCTGTTCGCTGAACGGGTCGGAGTTCCCCGAGAGCCTGCGGATCATACCGTAGATATGCTCCCCCATCTGGGGAGGAGTCATTTCACGCTCCGCCCCGGTCAGTATCTCTGCCGCCTCGATGAGGCACCGGTAATGGAACGACTCGTCACTGGTGGCCAGCCGTGCCGCCGAAAGAGCCTGCCTCATGGCGCAGGCGAAGCACTCGGGAAGAAACTCCATGTTACTGGTCCATTCCCGCGGGCGCTCCCCGCGTGATAGCCCCGGGGATGAACACCCTCGCCTTCTCAAGCATTATCAGCATATCTTCCTCCGTGAACGGTTTCAGCTTGGAGAACCTCGGGTCGATCGTTTCCCTGGGACTGAAGTACTGAAGGATGTACCGCTCCTCCCCCCGCAGGTACTCGGCTATCCGCTCTATCTCCCCCGGGCCGTGCATCATGGGAACGACGGTGGTCCTGAACTCGTGCGGGGTGCCCGACTCCCGGATTATCTCGATGCTCTCCCGGACCCGGTCGAGCAGGTTATGCTGACCGTTGCCACTTACCAGCCGGTAGGCGGACGGCTCGAGAGGCGCCTTCACGTCCATCGCCACGTAATCGACCAGCCCGTCCGAGATCAACCCCGCGAGCATCTCCGGGAGACTTCCGTTAGTGTCCAGCTTGACGCCCACTCCCTCCGCCTTGAGGGCGGAGCAGAAATCAGGCAGGCCCTTGTGCAGACAGGGTTCCCCCCCGGTGATACACACCCCTTCTATCCACCCCGCGCGCTCCCGCATGTACTCACGTATGACCGAGAACGGTACCGTCTCGAGCCTCTCGGGATGCAGGACCAGGTCTGGGTTCTGGCAGTAGGGACACCTGAAGTTGCACCGCGGCAGGAACACCGTTGAAGCCAGCATCCCCTCCCAGTCGAGCATCGTGTTGGGGATGAAGCCCTTTACCTCCAGGCCGCTAACCTGCCTGTCTGCGCTCAAAGGTTAGCGTCCAACCTCTGCTTGAGGTCTTCGGCCGGGACGACCCCGATTATCTTGTCCACCTGCTGCCCGCCCTTGAACAGTACAATTGTGGGAATCGCGGTAACGCTGAACCTGCCCGCCAACGCCTGGTTATCGTCCACGTTGCACCGGGCGATCACCGCCTTGCCGTCGTACTCATTGGCCAACTCCTCGAGAACGGGGTGCATCATGCGGCATGGACCGCACCACGGCGCCCAGAAGTCCACCAGGGCCGGTTTGTCTGACCCTGTTATCTCTGCCTCGAAGTTTTCCCCAACGATCTCCAGAACATCTCCCATGTTTCCTCCCTTTTCTGACTACTCCACTGGTTATCTTAAACCATTTTCACGGCGTTCTCAGTACATGCGTGCTCGCAGTCCCCGCACAACTTGCACATCTCCAGGTCGATCATGGGATAATCCTCGGCGAAGCCGGGCTCCGTCTCCGACTCCTTTTGCACCTGGAACGCACCCTTCTCGCAGTGACTGGCGGCCTCGCAGTCCAGCGCCCTGATGCATTTGCTCTTGTCGATCCACGGCATCCTCAACGGCGGTGGCACCGGCATCGCGTCTTCCTCCCTCTGGTCCCGACACTGGGCTGTAGAACTTCAGAGATGGATGTTCGTGTCAATGATATATATCAGCAACCGGTCCGCTGGCGGAAATCACGCTCCGGGTGGGGCACCGTCAGGCTTTGTCCTCTCAGCGCATGAGCCCCTGCGATACGTGACCCGCCCCTCGCGAGTTCCAGTACATCGAGCGTTCCGCGATGATCGGCAGGTTGGAGAACACGTACGCTGAGGTATCGATCGACGGTATATCCGAGTTCACATGGATGGAAACCCTGCTCCCGGCGTCCAGGGTGAACCCGTCGCGGCCCATCAACCCGGCCGAGGTCATGTACTCAATCCCCACGTTCGCCTGGGTATCGTTCGGGTTCTGCACCAGTATCCACTCGTCGAAGCCCCAGTCGGTGGAGCCCTCGGCCAGAAAGCACTCCTGCCTGGGCTGGGGGGTCGCTATCGCGCAGTGGCCCCCCTTGCCGGTCCCGTTGTTCCAGTACATAGACCTTTCCACGACGATGCCCCGGTCGGCCGTCACCTTCGCCGAGACGTCACGGTCCGGCAGGTCGTCGTTTACGTGGACGGTCACCCGCGAGCCCGCCGGTACGCTCACGGCCGGTTGCGGCTCGGGCCCCTCCGGGGTCATGTATGTGATGTCCACACTCGCGGCCACATCGCCCGGGTTCTCCAGGAGGATATACTCGTCGTACCCCCAGCCAGTCGAACCCTCCCCCAGGTACCAGTCCCGCGCCGGTGAGTTTGTACCTATGGAGTCGTGGCCTCCCCTCTTTCCGTCCCAGTACATGGAGCGCTCGGCGATCACCCTGCGGTTCGCCACCACCTCGAACGACATCTCCTCGCCGGGGAGATCATCAGCGACATTGATGCTGTAGCGGCTGTCGGCGGGGATGCTGAAAGGCGACTTCTCCACCGGCCCCCCGGGGGTCATGTAGGTCACGTTCACCACCGCGGTGTGGTTGGATGGGTTCTGGATGAGCAGGAACGTTTCAAACCCGTAGTCGGTGGTCCCCTCCGCCAGGTACCATGCGTACGACGGCGATTGCACCCCGATGCAGTCGGTGCCCTCCAGGCGGCCCCCCCAGTACATGGACCTCTCGCAGATGATGTCCTGGTCCGCGGTTATCTCGGTGGACACGTCGGTATCCGGGACGATGTCACCTGCCGTAACGGTGACCCTGCTGTCCGGCGGAACCGCCACCGGGTATGGACTCAACGCTCCATCGGGGGTCATGAACGTGATTTCGCAGTTCGCCTGGGTATCCCCGGGGTTCTGTATCAGCACGTACTCCTCGAACCCGTACGCGGTCGAGCCCTCCGCCAGGTACCAGGTGCGGTTGCCGTCAGGGTCTACCATGAACCCGCCCTCGTACACGCCGGACACGAGCTCGGAGCTTTCAACCGTCACATCCCATAGCCCCGGTTGCGCGCCGGTAAGATCGATATCGCCTTCCAACTCTGTGGACCCGCTCGTGGTCACCGCGGTACCCGCGACGCAGTCCTCACCCTCCCGCTCCAGTAGGACCTTCATCTGATCCGTGAAATTGCTTCCGGTAACCTTCACATCCTGGGTGGTCCCCTTCCTGGAGTAATCCGGCGAAGCGCCGCTGATGACCGGGGCCTCGAGGGCCGGTTTCGCGGCCTTGAGCGCGGCGTCCGCGTCGATCAGCCCCCAGCCGTACTCGGGGTCCCAGCCGGTCTCCCCCAGGTCCCCGCAGGTCGAGGCCACCGCGGCGCGGACCTCACCCGCGCTCCACGCCGGACGGTGCGACTTCACCAGCGCGGCGACACCGGCCACGTGCGGGCAGGCCATGGATGTTCCCTGCAACGACACGAGTTCGAAACCGCTCCCTGGATCGCCGAACGTCTTGTACGTCTCCTGGATTATCCCGCCCGCGGGGCCGCCCCCCGGGGCCACAACGTCCAGGGCGCTTCCGTAGTTCGAGTACGATGCCCTCTTCTTGTTCCTGGTGGTGGCCCCGACGGCGATGCAGGCGGGAGAAGCCGCGGGGTATCCAACCGAATCCTCGTCTTCGTTGCCGGAGGACGCGCACACCACAAGGCCCTTTGAGAAAGCGTAGTCAACCGCCTCTTCGAGCGCCTCGCTGGGGTCCGGCCCGCTAAGGCTCATGTTGATGACATCCGCCCCGTTGTCCGCCGCGAACAGTATCCCCTCTATTATCTGCGAGTCGCTCCCGTTCCCCTCGTTATCTAGCACCTTCACCGGCATAACAGTGCAGTTGAACGCGACCCCGGCAACGCCGAGGACGTTGTCGGTGCTCTGGGCAACCGTGCCGCACACGTGCGTCCCGTGACCGTTATCGTCGTCGGCGTACTTGTCCCCGTTCACGTAGTCATACCCCTGAACGAAGCTGGTCTCCGCCAGGTCCGGCGCCTGCGCGTAACCTCCCCCATTCCTGTAAGCGACACCGGTATCCACGATGGCGACGACCACGCCGTTGTCACCTTTCTCGGTATCCCAGGCCGCCGGCATGTTGATGTCGCTGTCGTTCACCGGGTCGTTGAAGTTCCACTGCTTGTCGTAATCCGTGTCGTCGGGGGTGAAGTCCGCGCTGCGAATGAAGTTGGGCTCCGCGTACTCGACCAGGGCCGATGAGCGAAGGGCCTCCAGCGCCGCCTCCAGTGACAGCCCTTCGACCGTCAGCTTAGCGAGTCCGGGAATCATGAGTCTCTCGGTACCGGTCGCCCCCACAGCCGCCTTCAGGACCTCCAGCACCTCCTCCGGCACACCCTCCCGGAACTTGACCAGCACCTCTCCGGGAACGGCCTCCGAGGAGTCGTCAACGCCGTGCGCCTCCATCGCCCCGCCGGAGCCCGGCGAAACACCGGCGCACAGTGCGGTAGCGCAGACAGCTATTATCAGTAACGTCGCCAGTATGGTGCTGTACTCCCTCTTCATTTTCCCTCCATTGATTAAACGCGGGTAGTGGTGAAAAGGATCATGCTTGATATTACCACGAGAGGCCCGGTGGGACTTCTCCAACGAGCGCCTTCTCCCCGGCCGGTTTTACACCCCCTGGACAATTGGATAAGATAATTGCCTGTCACCAAACGATACTCGGGAGGGAATCATGGTGCTGTTTGCAAGTGACGAGTGGGTTGAGACGCTCAAGGAAGAGGCCAACGCCGACGCGGAGATGGCCAGGGCCGCAAAGGGTTTCGACGCCACAATCCAATTCATGGTCAAGAACACGGGCGAGAGAGGCGACCTGCCGTTCTGGACCCATACGAAGGATGGCACGTTCCTGGAGGTCCGCTCCGGAGAGAAGGAATGCGACTACGCCATTACCGGCGAATACGCGGTTTGGAAGGACATCGTGGAAGGAAAGCAGGACCCACTCCAGGCGATCATGATTCAAAAGCTGGTCTTCGAGGGCAATATGCAGACCATCATGAAGTACATCAAGGCAATAAACCTGTTGATGGAAGCGGTGCAACGCGTCCCGACCGATTTCGACTGACGCGCCCCCCCGCGGGCAGGCCAATGCCCGCCAGGAAGGCGGCCCGGGCCTTACCACAAGCCGGGCCTGATTTGTCATAGCCGCAGCCACCCTGTAACATCTCCACAAAGCCCCCGTAGCTCAGGGGAGAAGAGCAAGGGATTCCTAATCCCTGTGCGTAGGTTCGAATCCTACCGGGGGCACCAGGCGATAAAGCGCGGTGTTATGCGGATTTCTGGGGGTTGGCGGATTTCGGCTCGCGAGAAACACTTAAGTCATGTGGATTAGATGTTGACCAAATTTCACTTCTTCCTGGTTCCTGGTGGTTCTTTCTTGCCCGGGCTTCCCCCAAGTTCGCATAGAAATCCGCACGTCTCCCTTTACTGCTTAATTGCCTATGAGACATATAAAGGGCTTTTCAGTCAAACCGAGAGAACGTGGAAGAAGCATCTTGTGACAGCTGTATAAATCCCATGTCTTTAGCCGCTGCCATGATCCTATGGTCCGGACTGTCCGATGACCTAGGCCTCTTGAAAACATCTTGCGTCGTTATCCGGCCAGAAGTTGAAAATGATTAGTCCAATGTATCCCATGGACCGGAATTGACGACCTGAAAAAACCTACCGCACGTTATGCCCGTGACGAGAGACCAGGTCAAGGCTCCCATGAATCGGTTTCTCCAAACGCCCGCTGAGGTGTCCGTGTCGGGACATATGAAACGTAGATGTCATTGTTTATTCCCCAGCGGTGGTCCCACCAGGTGATGACGGTCCCCCCGGATCAGTCCGATGTTATCTGGGGATAATACTGATCGTTGGAGTCTGTGCAGATCGCCACTCCGTTCCCGGTCCACTGGCTGGCCCCCGCCCCGTCGACCCTCTGGGCGTAGATGTCCCCGTTTCCCGCGAAGATGTCCCCGTTTCCCGAGCGGTTGTCCTCCCAGGTGACGATGGCACCCCCGGATCCGTCCGATGTTATCTGGGGAGCCGACTGACTGTTGGGGTCGGTACAGATCGCCACCCCGTCTACGGTCCACATAACGGTTCCCGCAGCGTCGACCCTCTGTGCGTAGATATCATAGATGTTCCCTTCTACAAAGGGCCAGTTGTTCCAAGTGACGATGGCACCCCCGGATCCGTCCGATGTTATCTGGGGATCCTCCTGATTGCCGGATGCGGTAAAGATCGCCACCCCGTTCGGTTTCCACTGAACGGTTCCCGCCCCGTCGACCCTCTGGGCGTAGATGTCCCCGCTTCCCAAGCGGTTGTCAGCCCAGGTGATGATGGCACCCCCGGATCCGTCCGATGTTATCTTGGGAGCCCACTGACTGCCGGGGTCGGTGCAGATCCACACCCCGTTCCCGGTCCACCGGACAGCCCCCGCCCCGTCGACCCTCTGGGCGTAGATGTGCCCGCTTCCCGAGCGCCGATCCTCCCAGGTGATGATGGCCCCCCCGGATCCGTCCGATGTTATCTGGGGAGCATGCTGACTATCGGGGGCGGTGCAGATCACCACCCCGTTCCCGGTCCACCGGACGGACCCCGCCGGGTTGACTCTCTGGGCGTAGATGTCATGGACACCCGAGCGGTTGTCAACCCAGGTGATGATGGCCCCCCCGGATCCGTCCGTTGTTATCTGGGGATTAAACTGATCGTTGGAGGCGGTGCAGATCGCCACCCCATTTCCTCCCCATTGGACGGCACCCGCTCCGTTGACCCTCTGGGCGTAGGTGTCAATGTTTCCCGAGCGCCAATCCTCCCAGGTGATGATGGCCCCCCCGGATCCGTCTGATGTTATCCGGGGATGGTACTGACCACCTGTGTCGGTGCAGATCGCCACCCCGTCCGCGGTCCACTGGACAGACCCCGCCGGGTTGACCCTCTGGGCGTAGATGTCAATGTTTCCCGAGCGGTTGTCCTCCCAGGTGATGACGGCACCCCCGGATCCGTCCGATGTTATCTGGGGACTCTTCTGATCGCCGGGGGCGGTGCAGATACCCACCCCGTCCCCGGTCCACTGGACGGACCCCGCCGGGTTGACTCTCTGTGCGTAGATGTCAATGTTTCCCGAGCGGTTGTCCTCCCAGGTGATGATGCCACCGTGAGTTTCCCTGCTCACTGGCTCCTTCTTCCCGCACCCGGGTATCACCACCAGCCCCACAACCATCATCGCCGCACAGACAATACCCAGCATGAACACCAGTTGCTTGTGTTTGATCAGCTTCCGCATTAGATACCTCTTTTACTCCTCGACCTGAATCCTTGAGTCCATTAAATACCCTTATCCGGTATTTTTCATTTGAACTACTCAATGGCGAATTCCTGCGCTACGCCACTAATCTAACGTATCCAGAGGCGGCGACCGCAATAAGCATTGCCTTTAGTCGGATATTTGTCGAGGATCCACCTGAGCGGTTGTGTTATATTTGGGGTGTGCTGGGCAACCGCCTTTTCGTCCATTGACCGGCCCCCGTATATATACACAACCATACCGTGACCAATAGTTCCAGTCTTTCCGAAGCCAAGCCAAGGGCGTTCACCGATTCATCCCTGCCTTCCCCGTCTTGACTTATCGTGGGATATGTAGCATCATATAAGTACACTATATTGTACAGTATGGTGTACGTTATTACGAAGGAGGAGGGAATTATGGAGGCCATGAGCATAGCTGAAGCCAGGGCAAACTTCTCTTCGGTTGTGAAGGGAACTTCGTCCGGTGGGGAGCCTGTGATCATCCACAGCCGCGGAAAGCCGAAAGTGGTGATAATGGATGTAGCGGAGTACAGGGAGATTATGGCTACCCTTGAGGAGATGAATGATCCGGAAGCACGAGCGTTACTTGAAAAAGGTGAGGAAGATATTAAGAAAGGAAGGACGAAAACCGTAGAGGAGATCTTCGGTGAAGCAATCCTCTAGTAAACACGTCCTCAGGTTTTCAAGAGCGGCCGAGAAGACGCTTCGTCAACTTCAGGGAAAAGACAAGAGCCTCGTAGTAGAGGCTCTTCGCATCCTGGAGGACGATCCAATGAACCCCAGGTTCGCGGTCAAGTTGAGGGGGGATTGGGGTGGCTATTTCAGGATAAGAAAAGGCAACTGGCGAATTGTCTATCGCACGGAAAAAGATACTGTCAACGTGATGTACATACGGAGGAGGAAAGAGGACACCTATAGAGTGTAGAGTGGAGAAGTCGCCAGCTCGCCTGACGGATGCGAACCCCCTCAACAGCAAGGCAGTCACCGCCCCTTCAGATCGAAGACGACGAGATCTCATGTGGATTAAATGTGGACCTAACCAACAAGAACGACCAGAACCCGAGCGAACCCACGAGCAACCATAAGCAACCAGGAAGCACTGTCGACTCCCATAACCAAGCGTAACCAAGGCCACCCACCACGAACCAGGGATAACCATCAAAACCCAGGAGAAACATACATGAATAGTATTCCCAGTGTCCCGTCTCATAAGTACGGTGACGCACCGAGAGCGTCGGTGCGCCGCTCCGGCAAGGCGCGTGACCGAGATGTACTTCTTTAGTACTTCGAGGGAGCGGAACGCAG
>Ga0180015_1000134_pt1 | contig 21463 bp, 16 predicted proteins | sample KR13_S2_MetaG_FD_116508 | JGI IMG/M metagenome (GOLD analysis project Ga0180015, IMG submission 116508) | Groundwater microbial communities from the Olkiluoto Island deep subsurface site, Finland - KR13_S2_MetaG | ecosystem: Environmental > Aquatic > Deep subsurface > Groundwater | place...
CCGCCAAAAATCACGCACAGCGAGGCCCCCGACCATGCTGTTGTGGTGAAGACCTAGACAGATGAAAGGCCCTTTTTAAGGGAATTACGAAGAAACAACCCTCGAGTTGCGAAAGTCGGGTTAGGGTAATAAATAGGCTGACATCAGAATCCACATCACAACATTCTACAATTCAGCCTTGCCGGCCAGGTGGGGGATGGAAACGGAAGCCCGTGACCAGTCCCTGCCGGCGATAAATGATGCTTGCGGCACTGGTGTTCGCGCCCATGCGCAACGCGTGGCCAGCTTACAATTCTGTCCCGATCCGAGCGGGATGCGGAAAACTTAGCGCGTGAAAAAATCAGGTTAGGGCAGGGGGAACCGGTCGGTAAAGGCCAGGACCAGCTTGCGAACGTCGGCCAGGGCGGTATTATCCTTGCATTGGCGCAGGACTTGCAGAATCCAGCCGGCGATTTGTTTCATTTCCGGTTCCTTCATGCCGCGGCTGGTCACGGCCGGCGTCCCGATCCGGATTCCAGAGGTCGTCTGGGGGCTTTTTGTGTCGAACGGGATCATGTTTTTATTGACGGTGATACCGGCCTGATCCAGCGTGGTGGCGGCTTCTTTCCCCGTGATGTCCAGGGTCGATAAGTCCACCAGTATCAAATGGTTGTCGGTGCCGCCGGAGACCAGGCGCAAGCCCCCGGCTTTCAGCGCCTCGGCCAGTGCCTGCGCGTTACGGATGATCCGCTCCTGGTAGCTCTTGAAATCCGGCTGCAGGGCCTGGTGAAGACAAACGGCCTTGGCCGCGATCACATGCATGAACGGTCCCCCCTGCAATCCCGGAAAGATCTGGTGGTCGATGTCATGCGCGAAGCGCCGGCGGCAGAGAATCATACCGCCCCGCGGTCCGCGCAGCGTCTTATGGGTTGTCGTGGTTACGAATTCGGCATAGGGGACGGGGCTGGGATGACAGCCGGCGGCCACCAACCCGGCGATATGGGCCATATCCACCATTAGCAGGGCGCCCGTGCTGTCGGCGATTTTACGGAAGCGCTTGAAATCAATGATGCGCGAATACGCGCTGGCGCCGGCAACGATGAGCTTGGGCCGGTGCTGTTTTGCCAGTTCGGCCACTTCATCGTAGTTGATTTGTTCGTTATCCCGGCTGACGCCGTAATGCCGGGCGACGAACAGACGACCGGAAATATTGGCCTTAAGTCCATGGGTCAAATGCCCGCCATGAGCGGGTTCCATTGCCAGGAACGTGTCCCCGGGCTGGAGGACCGTTAAATAGACTGCCAGGTTGGCCGAACTGCCGCAGTGGGGCTGAACGTTAGCATGTTCGGCGCCGAACAACTGTTTGGCTCGTTCGATGGCCAAGCGTTCCGCATCGTCCACATATTGACAACCGTCATACCAGCGCTTGGCGGGATAGCCTTCAGCGTATTTGTTGGTTAACAGGGAACCGGTGGCTTCCCGGACGGCGCGGCTGACGTAATTTTCCGAGGCAATCAGTTCCAGGTTTTCGCTTTGCCGGCGGTTTTCATTCCGCAACACCGCATAGAGGTCGGGATCGGTGTCGTACACGTTCAGGGGATCCACCGTGTTGCAGGCGTACTGCTGAATTTTATTCACCCGCCGCTGGTGCCGCCCGCTCTGGTCAAATTTTCCTTTCAGCCATTCGCTGACAATGGCCTTGGCGTCCTCGATACTGATGAGTTCGCCGCCCAGGGCCAGCACGTTGGCATTGTTATGCGCCCGGGCCATTTTGGCCATGCGGGGAGTAACACACAGCGCCGCGCGGACGCGCGGAAATTTGTTGGCGACGATGCTCATGCCGATGCCCGTGGTGCAAACCAGGATGCCTTGGTCCACCTGCCCATCAGATACCTGGCCGGCCACTGCGGCTGCGATATCGGGATAGTCAACGGAGTTCTTGGAAAAACAGCCCAAGTCCCGGGTCTGAACACCCCGAGCCTCCAGAAACCCCTTGAGCGTTTCCTTCATCTCAAATCCGCCGTGATCCGAACCGATAGCAATTTTCATATGGGTAGCATCACTTTCAACAGCCACATGCTCCTTCACTGTGATTGGATAAGTGTGAAGTGAATTACGGCTGAACGACTGCCATTTTTTTCATTTCGTTATCTTTTGTTGGGATTATACCCATTCCCATAATTTTGTATTCTGCGCCTAACTGAATCGTTTCATGTGCAAAATCAGATCCAGTAGCGCGGCGTCTATTTCGTCGCGAATCCGCCGGTAAATTCGGATTTCACACCCGATCGGGTCTTGAATGTCTCCACCCCGGGCGGAAGGATCGAAGGATTTCAGGAGATGGATCCGATCCTTGGCTTCCGGGAAGCGCTGCTTGAGTTCCAACGCATGAGAAGCAGTCATTACCATAATCAGCGTTGCCGGGTCAATCTGTTCTTTTGTCACATGGCAGCTGCGATGCGGCGTCAAATCCACGCCGAGTTCGCCCAGGACGTCAATGGCCGGTTGACTGGCCGTTAATCCGTTCACCGCCGTCAGGCCGGCGGACTGAACCTGCCAGGAGGTCTTCGGTCCCAAATGATGCCGCAGGAGATACTCCGCCATGGGACTGCGGCAGATATTGCCCGTGCAGACGAACAGAAGTTGGCGATGCCGGGAAGTCATTATGTTTCAACGCCTGTTAAGTGTTTCCGGCCGATCCCGCATCAATTCCCGATGCATCTTGATAATTTCACGTCCGGGAATGGCGCCTTCCCGGAGAATCGTAATGGTCGTTTCCCCGATTTGAACAACAGTGCTGGGGCGCCCGCCCGGCGCCGGACCGGTATCCAATACCAGCTCCACGGCGCCACCAAGTGTCTCGGCGGCGGCCTTGGCCGTCAAGGCCGGCGCCGATCCGCTCCGGTTAGCGCTGGTCACGCGCAAAGCCCCGCCGACGGCGCTCAATACCGCCTGGGCCGCGGCATGGTCCGGGATCCGGAAACCTTCCCAGCCATTGCCGGCGGGTAGAACCAGGGTCAGCGCTCCCGGCCAGTAACGTTTCGCCAGGGCACGGGCCACGGGTCCAAGCCGGGCCGGCCACCGTTCGATCTGGGCGCAGTTCGCCGTGAGCAGAGGGATAGGCTTGTCCTCTGGGCGGCCCTTGGCCTGGCAGAGCCTTTGCTCGGCGCCGGTCACCCGCGGGTCGGCGGCCATTCCATAAACGGTGTCCGTCGGCAGGACGAGAATGGCGCCCTGGCGCAGAACCGCCAGCGCCTCGTTCAGAACGCGGGGGTCGGATCCATCCCAGAACACTATGCGGGGCGTGTTCAATGCGTGTGACTATCCAGCGCTTTGAGCCCGAGAAGGATGTCCGTTGCCCGCATGAGAATGAGATCGTCGCCAATGCGGGTGATCAGGGCTCGATCATGTTTTTCCTGTTCCGACAACCCCGAAAACAAGCCGTTGTCATCCTCCACCGCGTCCTTTGACTGGGCCTTTTCCTCAGTCTGAGCCACAACAACATCCGGTATCACGCCCTTGCCGTGATAATCATCCTTGCCCATGTCAATCCGCTTGATCGCGATATACAATACCTTGCCGTTGGCGATGGGCAGGGGTGTCCGGAGCCGGTTGTCCCCGCGGGTCGGAACGCCGACGATCATCACGCCGTGGCAGGTTTGGAGCACCGCCGCCAGCGTTTCCGCCGCGCCCCGCGTATCCCGGTTCACCAGGATCATCACGGGGCGATCAATGGGCTTGTCGTTTCTGGGCGTCGTGTAGGTTTTCAGCGTCTTATCGAAACCGTCTTTGATGGTAAAAAAAATGGGGGTTGCATGGGAGAACATCCCGGCGATCTCAGCCACCGCATCCAGGTTCATGCCGTTGGCGCCCCGCAGATCAATAATCATGCCGGCGCAGTTGGTTCCCGACCAGGCGTTTATTTGGGCGCTAATCTGAGTGCCGGCGCCTTCATACAACCCGTTGATTTTCATGTAGCCGATCCGCTGAGGCCAGAGTTCCATGGTTCCTGTCACCGGCATCTGGATACCGGCGCGTGTTACCTGGAATGTGCGTGCCTCGGCGCCCTTGTCTTCCGCACGGACCGTTATGGTCACCGGTTCATTCTTACGGCCGCGCAGACGGTTGACGGCCCGATCGAGGGTCGTGCCGTCCATGGGTTGATCCTCGATTTTCTCGATGATTGTTCTGGCCGGCACGCCCGCCGCCGCCGCGGGGCTATTGGTGGGCACCTCCATGATTTTCAGGCGCTTGTCTTTCAGGATCAACTTCAAGCCGATGTCGTAGAAAACACCTTTTTCCTCTTCCTGGAACTGTTCCGCTTGTTCGGGCGTCACCATGCAGGCGCCCGGATCGATCGCCCTGATTGCGGCATCCACAACATTGGACGCCAGCGCCTCGGTCTGGAATACCACGCCTTGGGCTTCCAGGAGCGCGCCGAGTTCTGCGACGTTCTTCTGCATTTCAGTCACGGCCCCGGTCCGGTCCGCCGCCAGGAGACTTCCTGCTCCCCAGAACAGCAATCCCGCGATCATAGTACAATACTTACTCATGAATATTCTCCAACAGCGATTGAACCTTAATATTTCCTTTTTTCACTTTTTCTTTCAAGGACTGTTTATATGCCTGGAGCCTGGCGGCCAGGTCCGCCCGGTGCAGCGCCAGGATCTGGACCGCCAGGACTGCGGCGTTGACGGGACCGGCGGAACCCAGGGCCACGGTGGCCACCGGAATACCGGCGGGCATCTGGATGGTGGATAACAGCGCGTCCAGCCCGTTAAGCGAACGGCTCGCGATCGGAATACCGATCACCGGCAGGGTCGTGTGCGCAGCCAGAACGCCGGCCAGGTGGGCGGCGCCTCCGGCGGCCGCGATGATGATCTTGATCCCGCGCCGGCCAGCCTGTTCGGCGTAACGGGCGGCCAGTCCCGGTGTGCGATGCGCGGAAATCACCGACACCTCGCAATGGACGCCGAAATCGCGGAGGATTTTAAACGCCGGTTCCACAAGGGCCCAATCCGAATCACTGCCCATTACCAGGCCGACCTCAGGACTGACTTTGCATTTGGATTTCATGATCAGGCTTCCATGTCACAAGTCGAAGGTCGCAAGTCCGAGCCTTCCTTCCATCACTTGCGGTATCTTTCTTGTGACCTTTAACTTTCGCCATGCGACCTGCGACTATTTTCTTTTCAGACCCCGCGCCGCGATGTCGCGGCGATATTGCGCTCCGGAAAATGAAATGGCCGATACCGCCTGATAAGCGCTGGCGGCGGTGCCGGCCAGGTTGGAACCCAATGCCGTGACGCCCAACACGCGGCCTCCGGCCGTCACTACCCGGCCCTTGTCCAGCCGCGTTCCGGCGTGAAAGACCTCCGTCTTCTGCATCGCCGCCGCCGCGTCCAACCCCTCGATGACATCCCCCTTGCGATAATTGCCCGGGTACCCGCCCGCGGCCATCACCACACAGACGCAAGGCTCAGGTCGGCAGGCGACCAGTTCCGGCGTAAGGCCACCATCTATACAGGCTTCCATGGCCGGAATCAAGTCCCCAGTCAGCCGCGGCAGGATGGCCTGGGTTTCAGGATCGCCGAACCGGCAGTTGAATTCCAGCACCTGGGGTCCGGATTTCGTCATCATCAGTCCGGCGTACAGGACGCCCTGGTAGCGGATGCCCCGGCGGCCCAGCTCTTTTAGCGTGGGATCGAAAACAAGTGTCTGAACCAATTTCCGGAACGCGGGGGATTCCATAGGCGCCGGGGAGTAGGCGCCCATACCGCCGGTGTTGGGGCCCTGGTCGCCGTCAAAGATGCGCTTGTGATCCTGGGCCGAAGGCAGCAGAACTGCCCGGGTTCCATCCACCATGGCCAGGACCGAAACCTCTTCACCCTCGATAAATTCCTCGACGAGCACCTTCCGGCCGGCCGGGCCAAATGCCCGGGACACCAGAATCTGGCGGATGGCGTCCTCCGCCTGTTCGCGGGTTGTGCAGATCAGAACGCCCTTGCCGGCGGCCAGGCCGTCGGCCTTGACTACCAGGGGGAGAGAAGCCGAACGGACGTAAGCCAGCGCCTTGGCCGCGTCGTCAAACGAGGCCGACTGTGCCGATGGCACGCCCGCGGCCAGGAGGACATCCTTGGAAAAGACTTTACTGCCTTCCAGCTGCGCGGCGGCCTGGTTGGGGCCGAATACCCGAAATCCTTCCGCCTGGAACCGGTCCGCAAGGCCGGCGCACAGGGGCGCCTCCGGACCCACTACGGTCAGCTCCGGTCGCTCACGCCGCGCCCAGTCCAGCAGTCCATCCATGTCTTCGGCCTGGATAGCCACGTTCGTACCCAGCGCCGCGGTACCCGCGTTGCCCGGCGCGCAAAAGAGAGTAGGCCGTGCTTTATCCCGGGCCAGTTTCCATGCCAGGGCATGTTCCCGTCCGCCGCCGCCGATGAGTAAAAGTTTCATGAGTGGAATCCTTTATTCGCCCTACCTTTCGGATTAAAGTCCGCAAAGCGCGGTTTTACGCGCCCTGCGATAAGTGCAATGGCTTGGGTCATTCATTTCACCGACTTCTTCAGCTCAACCATGAAGGATGGACTACGTTCCGCGCCGCCCATGAGCGTAATTGTCTTTTGCCATGTGTCACATCCTGGAGCTGTCGCCATTAAAACATGTTCTCCAGGGGTGGCAATCAGTTTGAACGCTTGCATTCCCTTGCCCGGCGGCAACGGTTTGCCGCTGGATACCAGTTTCCCGTCAAGATGGATATCAAAAACCGCTTCTCCTTCTGACTGGACGACGCAACCGAAAGGAATATTGGTTAATTCGGACTGCTTGCATGTGACGCATGATGTCAACGATAAGCATAAAACCACCATTGCCTAATGAAGCTTTCATTTTTCTGTTTCCTTTCTTTGGTGCCGAACTTATGGATTATCGCCGAGGGCCAGAAACAAATCCACACTGGCCCGGATGGCGCCGGCTTTCTCCTGCACAACCTGCCGGGCCCGTTCGCCATAGCCGCGGCGTTTTTCTTCATGCGTCCACAGATCGGTTACGGCCTGTTCCAAATCCGCCGGGTCCCGGATCTGGATCACGGCGCGGGCCGTCAGGAAATCGGCTATGACGGCCCGAAAATTTTCCATGAAAGGGCCGACAATGATCGGCTTGGCGAATACGGCCGCTTCAATGATGTTTTGCCCCCCATGGGATGTCAGACTCTTGCCGACAAAAATAACATCGGCGGCGGCATAGAAATGTTTCAAATCCCCGGTTGTGTCCACGAGCAAAACATCTTCCGCCGCCTGGGAGACTGCCGTGCCGTATCCCATCGCGCTCCAGCGGCGAAAGGCCAGGCCGTTTTTTTCGATTTCAGCCGCCACAGCGCCGGCCCGTTCCATGTGGCGTGGAACCAGGACCAATCGAGCCTCCGGCTGTGACGCGCGCAGTTTTTGATGGAGCGCCAGCAGGACGGTTTCCTCGCCCGGCCAGGTCGAACCGCCGACCAAGAGGCGGGCTTGGGCGCTGAATCCAGCCCGCTTCAGCAGAGCCGCGGCGGGAATCAGTCCGTTAGGCGCGGCTGCGGCGACGTCGTACTTGGCGGAACCCATGACCCGGATACGCGCCGCATCGGCTCCCAGATCGATCAGGCGGCGGCGTTCTTCCTCGCCCTGCACACAGAACAGGTCAATCAGCGCCAGCAGGCGCCGAGTGAGAAAACGGATTTTCCGATAGCGCGGGTAAGACCGGTCGGAAAGCCGCCCGTTCAACAGCATGACAGGAATGCCCCGCCGCTTCGATTGGCGAACCAGGTTGGGCCATAATTCGCTTTCGACCAGCACCAGTGCCAGGGGGTTCAGGCGATTGAGAATCCGCCGCATGACCGGTGGAAAATCAATGGGAAAGTACAGTAGGAGGTCCTCCGGTCCGATCTGCTTTTCAGCGATGGCGTGGCCTGTGGAAGTATTCGTGGTCAACACAAAAGCCGCCCCGGGCCGGCGGGTACGGACTGCCTCCATGAACTGCAAGGCCACGAAGATTTCACCGACGCTGACGGCGTGAATCCAGGTGCGTCGCCGGGCTTGCAGCCGAGCGAGCAGGGCCGGTTCGTATATGCCGAACCGCTGGAGGAATCCCCGGCAATACCCGCCGCGTCGGCGCATCCGGATGAGAAACCGCGGCAGCATCAGCAGGTAAACAATCGGGAACAGGCAGTTGTAAAATAACCAGATCATGATATGACGAACTGAAAATAACACTCCCCGCGGCAAGCCGCAGGGCATCCGTGGCGAAGCCGAATGGAACCAACGGGTAATGTAAAGGGTGGCTTATCAATAGTAAACCCCGGATTTGTTACAAGAATTCCGCGAAAAACCCGGGATTCAGTTTCAAAAGACACCGCTCTGATCGCCGCTAAAAAATATATCGCCTCAAATCGTCAAATTCGTTATCAAGGGAGCATGGGAATCACGTTGTCGAACGGCGCCATCATCCGGCGCTTGCTGGCCCTAAGCTGGCAGTATCGCGCCGGATGTATCAAGGCGATCATGTTGCAGGTCATATTGCTGGGCTTGGTTATCGGAAGTTTGAGCCTGGCCGGTTTGGGCATTGACTACATCCGTCACCAGATCGATCCGCCGGCCAGCGCCCCCCGCTGGCCGTGGGGGGTACCGCCTCCGGCCAGCTGGCACCCATTAACCGTCCTGGTCGTGATCGCCGTGGTCGCCCTGCTGTGCGCCGGCCTGCGCGCCATCCTGAGCAGGCTGTACGGCATGACCGTGGTCCACCTGCTCCAGCGGGGGATCGTCGTCAATCTGCGCACCCAGGTCTATGACCGGCTCCAGCGCCTGAGCTTCCGGTTCTTCGACGCCAATACCACCGGTACCCTCATCAACCGGATGACCGGTGACGTCCAGTCCGTACGCATGTTTATCGACGGCGTGGTCATCCAGGGGGTTGTCCTGGTGACGGGGCTGACCTGGTACCTGGTCTATATGTTCCATATTCACGTCACCCTGACGCTGACCTGCATTGCCATCGTACCGCTGATTGCGCTGGCCACCGCGCAGTTTGCGCGCCGCGTCCGGCCGGCCTATGAACGCGACCGCGTACTGGTGGACCAGATGATCCTGGACCTCAGCGAGCATGTGCAGGGCATCTCGGTGATCAAGGGATTCACGCGCGAGCGGGAGGCGCTGGCGCGCCTGGATGCGGATAATCGCGCCGTGCGCAACCAGAAACAGCGCATCTTCTGGGGCGTGAGCTTGTACACCCCCACCGTCGACTTTTTCGGACAGATCGGCCAGCTCATCCTGTTCGGGTACGGCGGCTTGCTGGTGATCCGCGGCGAACTGCCGCTCGGCCTTGGCCTGATTGTATTCCAGGGCCTGCTCCAGCGATTTGCGGCCCAAGTGAACACGATCACCAACCTCACCGACGTTATCCAGCAAAGTCTGACTGCGGCGCGCCGCGTGTTCGAGATCCTTGATACGCCGATCGAGATCGGCGACGCGCCGGACGCCGTCGCCCTGCCGCGGGCACGGGGCGCCATGCGTTTCGAGCACGTGCATTTCGCCTACGTGCCCGGCGAACCCGTGCTGAATGATCTTGATTTCGAAATCCAGCCGGGGCAATGCGTGGGCATTCTCGGCGCCACCGGCGCCGGCAAGAGCACCCTGCTGAGCCTGATTCCCCGCTTCTACGATCCGGGTAAGGGGATCGTGCGAATCGACGGCGAGGATGTCCGCCGGATCTGCTTGGAAGATTTGCGCCGCAATGTCGGGCTGGTCTTCCAGCAAAGCTTCCTGTTCAGCAACACCGTGGCTGCCAATATCGCGTTTGGCTGTCCCGAGGCGACCTGCGACCAGATCGAGCGTGCCGCGCGGATTGCCGCGGCCCATGACTTCATCATGGAATTGCCGCAGGGCTACGAGACCGTGCTGGGAGAGGCCGGCGTGGATCTGTCGGGCGGTCAGCGCCAGCGACTGGCCATCGCCCGCGCCATGCTGACCGATCCGCCCATCCTGTTGCTGGATGATCCCACCGCGTCGGTGGATGCCGAGACCGAGGGTGATATCATGGAGGCGATCGAAAGTGCGATGCAGGGGCGCACGACGATTATTGTCACCCACCGGATCAGCGTCCTGCGGCGGGCCGACCTGGTTTTAGTGATTCACCGCGGCCGGGTTGCCCAGTGCGGCCGGCACAACGACTTGATCAAGGTCAAGGGCCGGTATCGCCGTTCGGCCTGGGTCCAACTGGACGGATTGCTGGTCGGACCGGAGACACGCGATGTCGAATTACTGCCTCCATTGTCCGAAGACGGCCCGGGCGGTACCAGCGGGGGGTCCGTCGTCCATGACTGATTTAAAATCCATCACCATGACGTGTTCCTTGAAACCCGGTGAAGCGCGAACCGACACCCGGCCGTTGAACTTCGGTCTCTTCCGGCGCCTGTTCTCCTATGCGCGTCCGTATGCCGCCAAGCGCAATGCCCTGTTTGTCATGGTGATCCTGCGATCCATCCAGCTCCCGGCGCTGGCCTGGACCGCCGGCGCGATCATTAACGGGCCGATCGCGCACGGTGACCTGCGCGGGCTGGCCTGGGGGATTGCGGGATTCCTCGGCCTGGCGTTGTCCACCCAGATTACCATGCACTTCCGCCATCGGCTGGCCTTGGAGTTGGGCGAAGCGGTGGTGCACGATTTGCGCCGCGACTTGTTCCGCCACCTGATGCACCAGACGATGAGCTTTTACAGCCGCGTCCGGCTGGGCAGTATCATCAGCCGCTTCACCTCCGACGCCGAGGCGGTCCGCATCGGCGTCCAGAGCGTCCTGTTCGTCAGCCTGGTCAATCTTGGCACCATGATCATCGCTTCCGTTCTGATGTGCTGGTACTCCCCGATCCTGTTTGCCATCCTGCTGGCCATGTTGCCCGTTCTCTGGCTGATGAACCGCCGGTTTCGCACACGGCTGAGCGTGGCCTATCGCCAGGTCCAGGAAAGCTTAAGCCGCGTGACCGCCACCGTCACCGAGTCCGTACGCGGTGTGCGCGTGACACAATCTTTTGTGCGCCAGAATGTCAATGCGGGGTTGTTCCGCGACCTGGTCATTGATCATTCGGGCTACAACCTGCGCGTAGCGGAGGCAGAATCGGTCTTTCTCCCGATGATGGAGCTTAACGGCCAGTTTTTCCTTGCGGTGCTGATTCTCGTGGGCGGCTACCGGGTCGTGAATGCCGACGCGGGGGTGGACCTGGGGGGCCTGATCCAGTTCATCCTTCTCTCCGGAAACGTTTTCGGTCCGATCCAGTCCTTGTCGAACATGTACAGCCAGGCGCTGGTCTCCATGGCGGGGGCCGAGCGCGTGTTCAAGTTTCTCGATATGCCGCCGGACTGGACGGACGCACCGGATGCTGTCGCGCCCGACGCCTTGCGCGGCCGGGTGGAATTTGAGGCGGTCTCGTTTGCGTATAAGCCGGGCCGGCCGATCCTGCGGAACATCAGCTTCACGGCCGAGCCCGGCCAGACCATTGCACTGGTTGGCCACACGGGCAGCGGCAAGACCACGATGATCAACCTGATTGCCAAGTTCTATCTTCCCGGCGAGGGACGCATACTCGTTGACGGGCGGGATATCCGGGAGCTGTCCGGCGCGGCCTTGCGTCGGCAATTGGGCATCGTGCTTCAGCAGAATTTTCTGTTTACGGGTACCGTGCTGGAGAACATCCGTTTCGGACGCCCGGAGGCGGGCGAGGCGGAGGCGCTGGATGCCGTCCGCCGGCTCGACTGCCTGGACCTACTGGCAGGCCTGCCGGACGGGCTGGCCACGCGGGTGGGCGAGGAAGGCACGAGTCTGTCCGCCGGCCAGCGTCAACTGATATGTTTTGCGAGGGCCATGCTGGCCGATCCGCGCATCCTCATCCTCGACGAAGCCACCAGCGCGGTGGATGCCCTTACCGAAGCCCGGTTGCGGAAAGCCCTGTTCAAACTGCTCGCGGGCCGGACCAACTTCATCGTGGCGCACCGGCTCAGCACGATTCGCCAGGCGAACCTTGTGCTGGTGATGGATGGCGGCCGGATTATTGAGCGCGGCACGCACCGTCACCTGCTCAAGCTGAACGGCATCTACGCCAACCTCCACCACCAATTCATGCTGGCGCATCAAATTTGAGGCGACTGTTGCTTCAACCAAAAGGGGCAGGGGAAAGGGCAGGGTGTTTTATTGTACCACGTTATCATCACGCGCGGGGGTGAGCTTCGTCGTAGACTTTTTTCAGGCGCTTGATGGTGACGCGGGCGTATATCTGGGTCGTGGACAGGCGGGAATGGCCGGGAAGTTCCTGAACACGGCGCAGGTCGGCACCGGGATTACAGGCGCGCCCGCAGGGCATCGTGATAAATGCCGAAACGCTGAAGATAACCGCGGCAGCATCAGCAGGAAGACCATTAGAAACAGGCACGCGATGTGTTGGATTCGGCGGCGATGATTATTTCTTGAACTCCGCAATAATACGCCGGATATCGGCGACAATTTTATCGTAGTCGGCGCAGCGGGGGCTCTCTTTGATAGCAACCACCATAATATTGGCGGCCTCGCCGGGTCGGCCGAATAAGGCATAATCTTTGCCTGTTTGCCACAATATCCAGGGGCGCCGATTCATGATGAACGACTCCAGGAGCCCTCTCCGTTCAGCCATTTCTTGTTCTAAGCTGAGATTGCGTTTCCATTCCTCGAACAATTTAGGATTCTTATTGTTTCTGAAATGGCCGATTACATTGACGCGGTGGACCTCGGGAATATTAACCAGAGGTCCTACATACCACTGTTTCAACTCCGCCAGCATGCCGACCGGAGTTTTAACGCGGCCAAGTGTGCCTGAACTGGTTTTCGGGGGTCTTGGCCCTGTTGGCGTGATATACGTAACATGCCGCTGTTTGGGAGTAAGGGCATCAAGAGGAGCCCGTAAAAACAAACTCTGTGACACGCTTTCCGTTAACAAAGCCTGTTGTGCAACGGTCTTGAAATTCGGACCGGTGCCAAGAAAATCCAAAATCCATTTTTGAGTCAATGCCAGGGCCGCTTCATCATCGCCCATTATTTTAGTTAAGGTTGCAATCAGATATTGGACGTGGAGTTGCAGAGCCGGCACAAAACCGTCGGATTCAAAAAGAGCTTTGTTTTTTTGCTCCCAGGCCTGGATTTTATCGCGATCGGCGTTGAGCACAACGGCCGCATACGCATTTTTATATCCTTCCAAAAGGGCGCTCTCCGATGCCAGCAGCAGCGGCAACTGGTTGAGCAGACCTTTAGATTGTTCCATAAGCGAGACCTGGCGATTCTTTTCGCTGAGTTGCAGGAAGGCCTCAATCTTATCGAAATCCATCGTTGGTATGGGTGACCATTCCGTCTGCGCCCGTAATATATTCGGAGTCGGCAGGATCATCGCCAGGCTGATCAGACTGCCAAACAGGAATATCCGAATGATGGTCGGTAATGGCCTTGGTCGTGATACCCGCATTATGTTCTTTCGGGACAGCTTCATGGATTATTCCTTTCCATCATCCGTGGCATTATACCTCTTGGCCGGCATGAAGATATCATGAATTACTCACCGTGAGCTGCCCCCATCGATGGGACAGTGGACAGGGACAGTGGACAGTGTGCAGAATAGAATAAGATAATGAAGCTGAGTCATGCAATCTCCATTTCTGGTTATTCATCATCCGGCGCGGGGATGGGTATCCTCGTAGACCTTTTTCAGGCGCTCGATGGTGACATGGGTGTAAATCTGGGTCGTGGACAGGCTGGAGTGGCCGAGAAGTTCCTGGACACTGCGCAGGTCGGCGCCGGCGTCCAGTAGGTGCGTGGCAAAGGAGTGCCGCAGGGCGTGCGGCGAAATGTTCGGGTTCAGGCCGGCGCGGATCAGGTAGCGTTTCATCAGGCGTTCAACGGACCGCGGAGTCAGTCGTCCGCCGGTATGGCCGACGAACGCCGGCGGCCGCCCCGTGTTTTTCCTGAACAACGGCATAACCTCCGAGCGTTTGGCCAGCGCCGCGCCCAGGGCCTTGATGGCCGGCCCGCCGATGGGGCAGAGCCGCTCCTTTTTGCCCTTGCCCCGCACTTTGATCACGCCGGACAACACGTCAAAATTGTCCTCAACCAGACCGGTCAATTCGCTGATGCGCATGCCGGAGCTGTACAGTACTTCCATGATGGCCGTGTCGCGCGCCATGGCGTAGTCCAGCCAAAGACGTTTGGCGGCGTCAGTCTCATTCTTAATCGCTGCGGCGCCGACCTGGCGCGGCGCTTCCAGGAGACGAACGACTTCCTGAACAGTCAGGACCTGGGGTAGATATTTTTTGCGTTTTGGCGAAATCAAGCCGGCAAACGGATTATGCGGCACCTGATGATCGCGGGACAGGAACTTGAAAAACGAGCGTAAACTCGATACTTTCCGGCCCACCGTTGTGGCCGCCGATTCCTCTTTCTGGAACCGCACGATGAACTTGCGCGCCGCAAATTTATCCACGCTGTCCCAGGGATATGGCGGCCGGGCATCCACGCCCCAGGTGGTGAGGATGAATTGGCGGAGATCGATCAGGTAACTGCTGATCGTGTGGGCGGAGGCGTTTCGTTCTCCGTCGAGGTAGCGGGAGAACTGCTCCACCATTGGGTCCGTGGCGATGTCGGGTTTACTGCTCATTGTTCACGGTGGCACCACCCCGCAAAGGGGTGAAAAAAGATCATGATGCCTGTGTTTGCGGGTACGGTCAAGGATGGAACAACGCATGCGTAACCCCCTCAGTTATAGGGGGAATGCGGCGTAACCGAATTGGCCGGAAGGCTTCAGGTGTAGCAGCCGTTCGATAGAACGGTCCGTCAGCTGACGGACAGTGCTTCCCGCCAGGAGCGGTATAAACTCATATACGCATCTATACCCCCCCCTGTGACTGATTATAGCGTGGGCTGTCCTCAGCCGCCTGCCGATCGAAATTGACAATTCTCCTCCGGAGTATCATAAAGGGATTCCATGTCATTACCCATCACAGGAGGAAGCAGAAGCATGACCTCACGGGAAATTATCACTCGCAACCTGACGTTCAAGGACCCGGCGCGGATCGGCATGTCGTTTTCATTTGCCGAGAGCGTTATGGATGATATCTGCGGTGCGGGCTTGGGCCCGTCCGCAACATGGACCCCGCGCCGCTGGACCGAGGGTGAATTCGAATATTACGATGACGAGTGGGGTAATATCTGGTATCGCGTCCAGGGCCGGAGTGCCGGCGGTGAAATCCACGAGCCGGCCTTGCGGGACTGGGCGATGCTGAAGGACCTGCGGGTCCCCGATTTTGCCGAGCCGTCCCGCTACCGGGCGGCCGCCGAGACCTTTGCCAAGGATCCCGACCGCTACCACCTGGCATCACTCCCCGGTTTTCCCTTTGCCATCTGCCGGTATCTGCGCAAGATGGAAATCTATTTCCAGGACCTGATTCTCGAACGCGAGCATGTGGATGCGCTGCACGACCAAGTCACGGGCCTGCTGGAAGCCGTTATCCGCCAGTACGGCCGCACGGGAGCAGATGGGATTTTCTTCTGCGAGGATTGGGGTACCCAGGAACGGCTCCTGGTCAGCCCGGCTATGTGGCGCGAGATTTTCAAGCCGCTGTATCGCAGATTGGGCCGGGCCGCGCGCGAATCCGGCCTGCACGTCCTCATGCATTCCTGCGGCTACAATTGGGAAATCCTGGACGACCTGGCGGAAGTCGGCGTGAATTGCGTCCAGTTCGATCAGCCCAGTCTGTATGGCCTGGAACGGCTTGCCGAAAAACTCCAGCAGAACAAGGTATGCCTGTTTTCTCCCGTGGATGTTCAAAAGGTCCTGCCGACCGGTGACCGGAAACTTATTGAATCCACGGCCGCCGCGATGGCGCGTCTGTTCAGCGGCCGGCACGGAGGCTTCATCGCAAAGAATTATCCGGACCTGGTTGGGATTGGCGTTAAGCCCGAATGGAACCAGTGGGCTTATGATTCATTCGTCAGGGCGGCAACCGGCTGAGCCCCGAGGAAGTTGTTGGTATTTTGAATTGCGGTTGGAATCCATCATAAGATTCTTGAGTTGGCGCCTCCTTTTTTCATAAGGTATGACCGGAAGCAGCTATTAAGGGGAGGAACATTTCATGCAGATTGGCCGCATCGGGTTCTGCAAGGATGAAGCCAGAGGGTATGCCATAGCCGGTTTGGTTATCAGTTTAATTATGGGTGCGTTGTATCTCTTACCAGTGATTTTCCGGATCTAATGTAGAAAGGGAACAGATCATGAAACGTCTCGGAGGCATGGTAATAGTGGGAACGATATTAATGACAGGAGGTTGTGCGACCATGAAAACAAAAACGGCGGCGGTAACGTTTGGCAATGATGTTGAATTCATGCGGAAACATACCTCCGTTGTGGTGCTGTCCGGCGCCGCGGGGCAGGGGCAGGTGGCAATCGCGCCCGACTTGCAGGGGCGTGTCATGACCAGTACCGCCGGCGGGCCGGAAGGCTTAAGCTATGGCTGGATCAATCGCAAGCTGATGGCGGCGGGCAAGCCGGTGGAGCATATCAATCCCTATGGCGGGGAAGACCGGTTCTGGATCGGCCCGGAGGGCGGCCAATTTTCGGTGTTTTTCAAAAATGGCGTCCCCTTTGATCTCGATCACTGGTTTACACCGGCCCCCGTGGACACGGAGCCGTTCGAACTGGCCGCCAAGATCCGGAACCGGGTGCTTCTGAAAAAGGACATGCGGCTGGACAACTATACCGGCACGGTTTTTTCACTGCGGGTGGATCGGGAAATCCGCATCCTGGAACGCATCCAGGCCGCCGCCGCATTAGGTCTCCCACTGCCGGCGTCGCTCAAGATGGTGGCTTTTGAGTCCAACAACCGGATCACCAATACCGGCGATAATCCATGGATCAAGGACAGCGGCCTGCTGTCCGTCTGGATCCTGGGTATGTTCAATCCCTCGCCGGACACGACGATCGTGGTTCCCTTTACCGCGGGACCGGAAATGCGGCTGGGCCCGATCGTGAATGACGCTTATTTCGGCAAAGTGCCGTCCGATCGGCTCAAGGTCGCAGCGAAAGCGCTGTTCTTTAAGGGTGACGGCTGTTATCGCAGTAAAATAGGCCTTTCTCCCCGCCGCGCCAAACCCGTGCTCGGCAGTTATGACGCCGCCAACAAGGTGCTGACCCTTGTCCAGTATAGCAAGCCGGAAGGCGTCGTGGATTATGTGAACTCCATGTGGGAAATTCAAAAGGATCCGTATGGCGGTGACACCGTCAATTCTTATAATGATGGCCCCGCCAAGCCCGGCGCCGAGTCGCTGGGCCCGTTCTACGAACTGGAAACCTCGTCGCCGGCCGCGGCCCTGCAGCCGGGGGGCATGATCGCGCATACGCATCGGACGTTCCATTTTGAAGGAGCAGAGGCGGAATTGGACAAGATCGCCAAGGCGATCCTGGGTGTGTCACTGAAGGACATCCAGTCAGCGTGGAAAAAATAACAATAGACGCTTTCGGTCATAACGGCGGCCAAGGGACGGGCCATCCTACCTGTTCGGTTGCAGGCTCAAGCCCGCCTTAAATATTTTCAGCCACGGATGAAACACGAATTTTCACAGATAGAAGATGGCTGTGAAAAAAACGATTAAACCTGAGGTTCTTGCAAAACTCATTTTGAGAAATGGCAAGGAATCGGACGGCTCATTGGGATGATTTGAGTAGTAACTTTGGTGCGAGCGTTGCGCCGGTGTTGTTTAATTATTTTTGAAGAATCATGATTTGCCCGGCGTCTTATAGATAGAAACCACCGCACGAAGGAGCGGCATGGATAATATTGCCCAAACCGCCCCATCTGTTAAATCGGACGGGAACCGGGAGTTTGAAGTCATTATCACTGCTCATCAATCGGCTTTATTGCGCTATGTCACTCGCATTGTCAATGATGCCAATGCCGCCCAGGATGTTGTTCAGGAAACCTTTATCAAGCTGTTCCGCGTGTGGCGGGACGGCGCCCGTCCCACGGATAACCTGCGGCCCTGGCTCTACCGGGTGGCGCATAACACGGCGATTGATTATATCCGCCGTGAGTCGCGTTTGCACCATCTGCATGAGCAGGAAGCGTCGGAACGTGCCGCGCCGGACCCGGCTAATCCCGGCGACCCATCCGAACGTGTTCAGCTAATTTTGGGCCATCTGCGCCGCCTGGACCCGGCCGAACAACAGGTATTGCTGTTGCGCATGCAGGAAGGCCTTTCGTACCGGGAAATCAGCCTGGTTACAGGACGCACGGAAGGAAACATTGGCTGTATCCTGCATCATGCCGTGAAGAAAGTCAGCGCAAGTCTAAAAAAAGCCGGCCTGATAAGCAAAGGAGCAAATTAGCCCGCCCCGCGGCGGGGCGGGAATGGATTGAAGCTGTGGTCGGACGGGAAGGCGGCAATCAGTGTAATTATGGCCGTGTCTTGTAGGGCGCGAGCTTGCTCGCTGCCGCGGTTTTTGACCCAGAACGGCTACGACGCAAGGGCGCACCCTACATAAGATAAAATACGATTAGCCAAAGAGACTGTTTCAGAAGAGAGCGTGCCATGAATTGTCGGGAAATACAGGATTTACTAACGCCCTATCTGCTGGGCGATCTCGATCCGGCCCAGGCTGCGAACGTGCGGGACCATCTTCAGACGTGTGCACTCTGTCAAGCGAGTGTTGAAGATCTGCAGGCGACACTCCAGTTGTTGCGTGAAGGCCTGGCGGACACGTCGGCCGTGCCGCTGCGACTGCCTGAAAAGTTCATTCTCCAGTTCAATAAGCGACGCTGGCGTAGTCCGTGGGTCGTCAAGCGTAAGCCTGCACCCAGACGCTGGTGGGTAAGCATCACTGAATTAGCCGCCGTAGCGGCTGTTTTTTTGATACTCGCCGGCCTGATGCTTCCTAATCTGGCGTCAGATCGGGGACGCGCGCGGCGAGCAAGCGATATGGCAAATGTGCCTGCTGTTAGGAAATACGCCTCGGCATCGCCCATGTCAGCCGCCCGGCCGGGTGCCACTTCACCGCAGCCGAAAAGCGCTTCTATCGCCGATAGTGATTCTTCCATCGGCGGTGGGATGCTCCTGCCGTCCTCTAAGGCGGAATCAATCGCGCATGGACTATTCAGGAGAGAGCTAGGGGGTGTCAAATCTTATCAAAAAGACAAGAATGAATCAGGACGTGTAAGTGGCGAGCGTGGAGGCGGGAGTGGGGCCAGGCACGGAGACACCTCATCTTTTGAGACCGAAGGCGCAACCGTGACGCATGATATCAAATCCGGCACAGAATCCAAAGCGAACGAGGCAGAAGATTTGCAATCTGAGGGTAATGAAGAATATGCGTCTACGGCACCTGCGGGGTCTGATATGCCTCGCGATGATCTTGAGTTGAAGGAATCTCAATACGGCAAACATGAGCCCGCACTATCTTCGTTGGTATCGGACGGGGAGGAATCAGACATTATTTCTAAAATCGGCGCCGAACGGCCCGCTAAAAAGCCTGCCTCTACGGTCACGCGTCTAACGGACGACTATGCGGAGGGCATATCGGAGCCCCCGCCGACGATGTCCAAGGAGGCGGCTAAAGCCGAGACTAAGGATGAGACGGTCAATTTGGGCGCCACGGTGGAGATCGCAAATAAGGCCATGCCCCGCATTACCGTCGCGGCGCCGGCCGATTTAGAACGCGCGGAAACGGTGAAAGACACCCCGCCACCGAAAATAGCCGAAGTCAAAGTTCGTACGGATATGAACAAAAATATCGAGGGCGCCCGCGTCGCGCATCTCCAGGGAGTGCAAAAAATTCAGAAAAGCTGGGATGTAAGTGGAGAGAAACGGGCAATATCTCCGGTCAGCGGGATCCCGACCAATACGGTCCCAGCCCCGGAACCGGCGGCAAGCAACGTCCCGCCCGTCACCGTTCCCATTTGCCGGGCGACAGGCGTCAATCCGTTCGTGTCCGCGGCGGACAAACCGTTTTCCACGTTTTCGATTGACGTTGACACGGCGTCTTACTCGCTTTCCCGCAATTACCTGTTGCGCGGTCAACTGCCGCCGCCCGAAGCCGTGCGCACGGAGGAATTTGTCAATTACTTTGACTACGACTACACGCCCCCAAACGGGCCGACCTTCGCCGTTTACACAGACTGTGGTCCCTCGGCGTTCGGGCGAGGCTTGTCCCTGCTGAAAATCGGGGTCAAGGGACGCCGGCTCGGTCGTGAAGAAAAGCGGGCCGCAGTGCTGACCCTGCTCATAGATACCTCCGGCTCGATGGCCACGCCGGACCGGATTGAGCTGATCAAGAGCGCGCTGATCCAGATGGTGGAGCGTCTGGATCCGGCCGACAAGGTCGCCATCGTGCAATACGATTCCCACGCCCGATTGCTCCTGGAACACACTCCTGCAGCCGACAAGAAGCGGATCCTGGCTGTCATCGAGGGCTTGCAGACATCCGGCTCGACGGCGCTGGAAGAAGGCATGCGCGAGGCCTACGCCACGGCGGCGCGCGGGTTCAACAGCGCGGGTTGTAACCGCGTCCTGCTGTTGTCCGACGGCATGGCCAACCTTGGCACGACGGCGGCCGAAGACATTCTCAAATCCATCGAAGGCTATCGCAAACAGGGCGTCACGCTCTCCGTGTTCGGGTTCGGACTCGGCGCATATAACGATGCCATGCTGGAAACCCTGGCGAACAAGGGCGACGGAGTATATTCCTTCATAGACTCCCCGGCCGAAGCGAAGCGGGTTCTGGTTGACGACCTGGCCGCGACGGTTAACCTGATTGCCCGGGACGTAAAAATCCAGGTCGAATTCAACCCGAAACGCGTCAAGCAATACCGTCAATTGGGATACGAAAACCGGCAGTTGAAAAAAGAGCAATTCCGGGACGACAGCGTGGATGCCGGCGAGATCGGTTCCGGGCAATCCGTGACCGCGCTATACGAACTCGAACTGCAGGGCGATGCCCGCGAGTCCTTGGGCATGGTCCGGATCCGCTGCCGGAACGCATTGACCGGACAGATAGAGGAGATCGAACAGCCGATCACGCCGCCGGCCGGCACGACATCCATTGAGGCCATGGATGTTCATTTCCGGCTGGCGGCGGCTACGGCGGAATTTTCCGAAATCCTACGGGGCAGTCCCTTCGCCGCCGGCAGTCGGTTTGAAGACGTGGCCCGGGTCTTGCGTCCCATCGCGCTGGAACTGAGCCTGGATAACCGCATCCAGGAACTGTTGCGCCTGACGCAAACCGGGCTGACGCCGAAATTCCAGGAAGAAGGTAATCCCTGACCCAAGCAGACGGTTAGACGCTTTCCCGTAAAGATACACGTTTTTGCGTGTATGATTTAGCCGAGTTATGCGGCCAGATCAAGTAGTTGGATTGGTAAATCATGGGTTTTAACTTTCAATGCGGCAGACATGAAAG
>Ga0180015_1000139_pt1 | contig 21166 bp, 12 predicted proteins | sample KR13_S2_MetaG_FD_116508 | JGI IMG/M metagenome (GOLD analysis project Ga0180015, IMG submission 116508) | Groundwater microbial communities from the Olkiluoto Island deep subsurface site, Finland - KR13_S2_MetaG | ecosystem: Environmental > Aquatic > Deep subsurface > Groundwater | place...
CCGCACCGGAGCGGCGGACGTGCTCACTTTCCGTTGCCTGATTAAAAGCAATCTCTTCGACCACTACTGCAAATCTTGGCAGCGCGCCGCTTGATTATAACCAACTTTCTTGGCTTACACCCTATGAATCAGGCTAGATACCCAGAACCTTCGCCTTGATTTTCAGCAGTTCCTTCATCACGCGGGTAACCGGAACCGCGCCGGAGACGCCGAAGGCATCATGCAAAGTTTTGTAAACGACATATAATTCCCGGTAAACAGCGACATGCCCTGGGATCGGCCGGTACACTTTTTTCTTTACCCCGGTCATGGCTTCAATGGCGGATTCGATGGACGGATGGGCGCCGGCGGCAAGCGCTCCTGCAATGGCCGCGCCCAGCGCGCACGTCTGGGCGGAGCGTGAAATATACATCGGGCGATTGAGGACATCCGCATAGATTTGCATGAACAGGTCGTTTTTCTCCGAGATGCCGCCACAGCAGACGACTCGCTCGATGGGAATCCCGTATTCCTCGATCCGGTTAATGATGGTGAGGGCGCCGAAGGCAGTGGCTTCCAGCAAGGCCCGATATATTTCCACGCGGCTGGTATGCAGGGTCATACCAACCAACAGGCCGGTCAATTGCGGATCCACGAGGATGGTGCGATTGCCATTGTTCCAGTCGAGAGCCATTAACCCGCTGGCTCCCGGCTTCAGCGCCCGGGCCTCTTCCGTGAGTTTCACCTGCAAGCGGTCATTGCCCTGGCAGATAAACTTGACAAACCAGCGGAATATATCCCCAACGGCGGACTGGCCGGCTTCGATGCCGAAATAGCCGGGCAGAACGGAACCCTCCACGATTCCGCACACCCCGGTAATGTCCGGCACACTGGTTTTCGCCGCCATGATGTCGCAGGTGGAGGTCCCGACGATCTTCACGAGGGTCCCGGTCTTGATCCCCGACCCCACCGCGCCCAGATGAGCGTCAAACGCGCCAACGGCCACAGGGATGCCGGGCTTCAATCCCAGTTTGGCGGCCCAGCCTGCTGTCAACCGGCCGGCCTGGTGATCAATGGCCGCCGCCGGAGCCGCAATACGTTCGCGCACCCGGGCCAGCTTGGGATGCAGGGAGGAAAGAAATTCGGCGTCCGGCATGCCGCCCCATCGGGGGTTATACATGGCTTTATGGCCGGCGGCGCATACGCCCCGAACCACGGCTTCCGGATGCTCCACGCCGCATAGAACAGCCGGAATATAATCCTCCATTTCAATCCAGGCATACGCGGCATCGAACAGCACCGGATCCACATTCAGGCAATGAAGCACCTTGGACCAATACCACTCCGAGGAGTACACCCCACCGCATTTCGCCAGGTACTGCGGGCGGTTTTTTTTCGCGGCTTCGGTAATGGCGGCGGCCTCGCGATACGCCGTATGGTCTTTCCACAGCCAGGCATAGGCATTCAGGTTCTTTTTGAATTCGGGCCGCAGACACATGGGCCGGTTCTGATCATCCACGGGAATCGGCGTGGAACCGGTCGTGTCCACCCCCAAGCCAACGATCTGGTCCGGGGTTACCCCGGCAAGATGCCGCGCCTGTTTCAAAGCATCCACGACGACCTGTTGCAGGCCTTTGACATAGTCCAGGGGAGACTGGCGCGCCAGGTTATGATCCCGGGGATCCAGCAGGATACCCTCCGAACCGCTGGGATAATTACACACAGCGGTTCCAACTTCCTCACCATTGGCCACATTCACGACTAGTGCCCGAACCGAGTTGGTTCCGTAATCGAGACCGACGGCATAGCGCGCACCGACATGGGATTGGCCTTTCCGGGAATGGGATTTGTCTGATTTTGATTTTTTCATATCTTCAGCTATCCCTGTTTTTCCTTGCTGCCATGTGGGAGCCGCCATAGTACGGCGAATCTTCTAGACATCGCGACATCTTTATCCGATAAATTATTTTGGATTACCCGCGCCCCGCGCCGTTTGGCCGTAATAAGCGCCGGAACCGTGCTTGCGCCGATAATGTTTTTCCAGCAGGCAGGAAGCCACCGGCTTCGTCTTCCCGTTTAACGCATAAGTTAACCAAGCCATCTTACAGACTTCCTCCAGCACGATAGCGTTTTCCACGGCCTTCGTGGCCGTCGGCCCCCAGGAGAAGGGCGCGTGATTAGCGACTAAAATTGACGGACAATCCAGGGGATTCATGTTTAACCGTCGGATTTTTTTCACCATCAGGTCGCCGGTATGCGCCTCGTATTCGGACCGGATATCCCTCCGGTTCATGGGATCGGTCACCGGGACGGTTCCGAAAAAATAGTCGGCCTGCGTGGTGCCCAGGCAGGGAACCGGCCGACAGGCCTGGGCAAAGGCCGTCGCATACGTGGCATGGGTATGCACCACCGCCCCGATGCCGGGAAACGCCCGGTAGAGCACAAGATGGGTCGGAACATCGGAGGAAGGCTTGAGCGCCGACGCTACAATGGCGCCCTTCATATCTGTCAACACAATATCGGCTGGCGTCAGGGTTTCATAATCCACCCCGCTGGGTTTGATGGCCACGAGCCCGGCTTCCCGGTCTATGGCGCTGACATTGCCCCAGGTGAACGTCACCAGGCCGGAGGCCTTCAGGCGAAGGTTCTCCCGCCAGACGGTATCGATCAACGGTTTCATATATTTACGGATATCACGGACTTTGGATTGTCGAGTAGGCATAAGATGATCTCCTCACTAATACTGATAATCTCCGCGCAGTTTGGCCTGTCAGATCGTCCACCTCATGCGTTCCACCAAGTCTTTCTGGCGCTCGTCCAGATGTCTCCCGTATTCCTGCCAACTTACACCATCAGCTCGCTTACTTCAGGTTTACTTGGCGCGCTCATTTAATTTCTTTACGGGACCTAAGCCGCCGAGATTCTTACACAAAGCTACGAAAATGACAAAGTTTTCTTCTTTGTGTCCAGCCTGTATTAGGTAGGGCAAAACAGCATTGTTCCGCCGTCTGCTCTCTGTCAGCGGCCCCCCCCACGACTGAGGCCTGACCAAAAAACACGGGTTTTGCTTGCAGCACGGTGCTGTTCTCATACAATCATGGCTAGCAACACACACAATACAATTCCGGACCCCGGAGGCCACTTATGAAAAAAACATTCGTGCTCGACACCAATGTCCTGTTGCACAATTCCAATTGCATCGAATCCTTCGCGGATAACGTGGTGGTCCTCCCCATGGCTGTCATCGAGGAACTGGACAAGTTCAAGTCCAACAACGATGAATTGGGCCGGAACGCCCGACAGGTCATCCGGCGCCTGGACCGCCTCCGCCGGATCGGCCGGTTGGGCGAAGGGGTCCCGATGGAAAACGGCGGGATCCTGCGCATCATCACCGATCGGGAAATACCCCGTGACACCGGCCTGGACGAGGAAGTTGTCGATAACAAGATCATTCGCGTGGCGTACCACCTGAAAAAGACCGGCCAGCGCGTGATCTTCGTGTCCAAGGATATCAATGCCCGCCTGAAATCCGACGCCCTGGGCATTGAAACGATGGATTTCGAAAAGCAGAAGGTGAACTTCGATGACCTGTTCACGGGATACCGCAAGCTTGCGGTTTCCCGTAAACAAATGGATGAACTCAATCAGCGCGGCGATCTTCAGATACCGAACCTGGAATTGTTACCCAACGAGTTCGTCGTCCTCGCAGCTGAAGATGATGAAAATATCACGGTGCTGGCGCGAGCACAAACGAGCGGCGCCCTGGCGCCGCTCTCGTCCGAACGCAACAGCGCGTGGAACATCAAGGCGCGCAGTCAGGAACAGCGCATGGCCCTGGAGCTTTTGCTTGACGAGAAGGTGTCGCTGGTGACGCTCGTCGGCCAAGCCGGCACCGGCAAGACCTTGCTGGCGCTCGCCGCGGGGCTCGAACAGACTTTGAAAGTCAAACGGTACGACAAGATGCTGGTATCGCGTCCGATCATGCCCCTGGGTAAAGATATCGGGTTCCTGCCCGGCGATAAGGACACCAAGCTCCAGAACTGGATGCAGCCGATTTTCGATAACCTGGCCTACCTGATACGCGCCACGGGTGATCCCAAGCACTCGATCCGGGAAAAAATTGAGCGGCTTCAGCGCGATCATATCGTGGAGCTGGAGGCCCTGACCTACATCCGGGGCCGGTCAATTCCCAAGCAGTATGTGATCATTGACGAAGCTCAGAACCTGACCCCGCACGAGGTAAAGACCATTATCAGCCGCGCCGGCGAGGGCACCAAGATGGTGCTTACCGGCGATCCGTCGCAAATCGACAATCCCTACCTGGACTCGAACAGCAACGGGCTGACCTACACCGTCGAGCGCATGAAGTCCATGGCCCTGCACGGGCACGTGACCCTGAGGAAGAGCGAGCGCAGCATCCTGGCGGCGACTGCCGCCGAACTTCTGTAATCCTGATAGGAACAAGTCTTCGTAAGAAAAATACGATTGCATCCATGGCGGGGATTATGAGCATTGGTAAAGCATCCTTTCTTCTGATTTAGATATTGCTGGTCTTGATAGATGAGCAACTCTACTCCGCCCGGCGCAACGCCTTCAAGCAGGGCATGCTGGACTGCGAGGCGGGAACGCTTGACCTGCTCGTCTCCAAGGCAACCCAGGATATGCCGATTGCCATGGTTATGGAACTTAAGGTCTTTAATACGGTTGCCGGGATTAATTCAGCGAGCGGCAGGATTCCCAAAATACTCGACGCGTCAAAATTCTTAAATCATACGCTCCTGGAAAAGCTTTATGAAGCTGGCCAATAAAATCAGCCTGTCCATATTCCTGGTCGCCATGTTTTGCACGACGGTCGCCTGCTTAGGACTCTATCTGTTGGCCCGCCGCAGCATGGAAAATCAAATCAAGGCCCACCTGGAATCGGTGGCGCAGTCGCGCTCCGATCATGTTGTAACCTACCTCGCCATGCTGAAAAGTTCGGTCGGCCAGTTATCCAAAAGCGTGGTCCTGGAAAAAATATTAAAAGCGTCCGGCGCCGGACGGGACCGGCCGGACAGCGGATTTGAAGATGCCATGACCCGCCTGCGGCGAACCATGGAAGCCAACCCGTCGATATGCGAATTTATTCTGCTGGATAAAACCGGCAAGATCATCGCTGCCACCGACGAAAAAGACATCGGGGCGGACAAATCCATGGACTTGATTTTTATCAGTGCACGGGAAAAGACCTACCTCAAGGACGTCTATTATTCGGAAATATTCCAATCCCCCCTACTCGCCGTGTCCGCGCCGATTTCCGACAGTCAGACCGGTGAAGTCCTGGGTGTACTGGCAGCGCGGGTTAAACCGGATGACTTGAACACCATCTGCGCGGAAAGAACCGGACTGAGCGCAAGCGGGAATATTTATATTCTCAACAAATACAGCTTTGCGATTACCCCGACCTGGTTCCGGCAGGACGCCGCCTTAAAGCTGAAGGTGGACACGCTGAATGCGCGGCAGGCCCGTCTGCATTCCGGCAAGGAACATGCCGACCAGGACCACATTGGAATTTTTCCCGATTACCGTGGTGTCCCGGTGCTCGGCACACACGCCTTGATTCCGGAAATGCAGTGGACCCTTCTGGCCGAAACTGAGGCCCAGGAAGCGTTCGCGCCGCTGGCCATGATGCTCCGTGTTTTTATCATTCTTTTGCTTGCCGTTCCCCTGATCGCATGGCTGACCGGTGTCCTGGTTGCCCGGGCCATGACCCGGGCACTGACCAGATTGCACCGGGGAATCGAAATCATCGGCGCCGGTAATCTTGATTTCAAGGTCGCCACCGGCGCCCGGGACGAAGTCGGCCAGCTCGCGCGGGTCTTTGATCAAATGACTGACAATTTAAAACTCACCACCACCACCATCGATATGCTAAATAAAGAAGTTTTTGAACGTAAGCGGACAGAGGAGAAAATTCGACAGGCAAAAGAAGACTGGGAGCGCACGTTTGATTCCGTGCCGGACCTTATCTGCCTGATTGATGACCAGCATACCATCACGCGCATCAACCGCACGATGGCCGACTTTTTGGGAATCAAGCCGGAAGAAGCAATCGGCCGGAAATGCTATACCTGCGTCCACCATACCGATTCCCCTCCCGACTTCTGCCCGCATGTAAAACTCCTGGACGACGGCAAAGAACACATGGTTGAAATCAAGGATGCAAACCTCGGCAAGTGGCTGAATATAACCACTTCGCCGTTACACGATGATCAAGGAATTATCAATGGCGCCGTCCATATTGTCCGCGACATCACCGAGCGCAAACAGGCGGAAGAAAAGCTGAAGGTTTTGCATCATTTCCTGGAAATCGCGAACCGCAATCATGAACTTATACCATTGCTTAATGAATTCAAAAATGAACTGACAAAAATTACCAAGTGCGCGGCCATCGGGATACGTATCCTGGATCAGCAGGGTAATATTCCTTACCAGGCATATGATGGATTTAGCCAGAGTTTCTACGAATCAGAGAGCCCGCTTTCAATCAAAAGTGACCAGTGTATGTGCATTAATGTAATCAAAGGAACAACCGATCCTAAATTACCTTTTTACACAGCCGGCGGCTCATTTTACATGAATGGCACCACGCGTTTTTTAGCCACAGTTTCCGATAAGGATAAAGGAAAAACACGCAATAAGTGTAATGAGACCGGATTTGAGTCCGTGGCGCTGATACCTATCACTATGGATAAACACATCCTGGGTCTGATCCATATTGCCGATTATAAGGAAAATATGGTCCCGCTTGATATGGTCATCCTGCTGGAAACCGTTGCCAACCAACTGGCGGAAGCTTTAAAGCGGGTGATGGCAGAAACCGAATTGCAGCAGTCCTTCGAACAGGTCAAAAAGCTCGCGGTGGAAGCCCAGGCCGCCAGCGTTGCCAAAGGCCAGTTTGTCGCCAATATCAGCCACGAGATCCGCACCCCCTTGAACGGCATCATCGGTATCTGCGAACTTCTGCTTGGAACCAGGATGAGCACTGAACAGAAAGAATACGCCCAAATCATCAATTCCAGCGCCGAATCCCTGCTGAACATCATCAATACAACGCTTGATTTTTCCAAAATCGATGCCGGCAAAATGGAACTGGAACATATCAATTTCAATCTCCGGAGTATCTTCGATGATATTATCGGCTTGCTGGCGATCAATGCCGCCCAGAAGAAAATTGAATTGATCGGCTTCATCGAACCGGCCACGCCCCTTAACCTGATCGGCGACCCCGGCCGTTTGCGCCAGGTACTTTTTAACCTGATCGGCAATGCCATTAAATTCACCTCCAAAGGTGAAATTGCTGTCACCGTGGCGCTGGTTGAGGAGGAAGGAGCGGGATTCATGGTTCAGGATCCAGGGGGGCGGAAAGAAGACTCCGAAATTGTCGCTGGACAATCTGAACCCCGAACCCCGAACCCCGAACACCCCGCTTCTGTTCTCCTGCGTTTCGCGGTCCGCGATACCGGCATCGGCATTCCGCCCGACAAGATCGAGATCCTCTTCACGGCCTTCACCCAGGTGGACGATTCATTCACGCGCAGATTCGGGGGCACCGGTCTGGGCCTCGCAATTTCCAAAGGCCTGGTTGAGCAGATGGGAGGCAAGATCGGCGTGAACAGCACCCCCGGCCAGGGATCGAGTTTCTGGTTTGTGGTTCCATTAGGCAAACAACAACCGGAAACCACCTGTTCCTTCGAGCCGGACGCCTATTTCGGCGGCCAGAAAATTCTGATCGTTGACGATAACGAGACCAATCGGACCATTCTGTCCCTGCAACTGCAGGCGTGGGGTGTGGTAACCGAAACGGCCGCCAGCGGAGAACAAGCCCTTAAAATACTGCACCGGGCCAATGAACAGGACCCCTTCTGGGCAATCATTACCGACCAGCGCATGCCGGAAATGGATGGGCTCACGCTGGCTACAAAGATGAAGGCGGAGCCGGAATTTCAGCAGATACCCGTAATCCTGATGACTTCCATGATCCTACCCGCGGAATTATACACAGAACACAAACACCTTTTCGCCGGCATAATCCTGAAACCCATCAGACAAGCCCATCTTTTCTACAGCCTTCTGACCGTTATCAGCGGCGAAAAAAAGGATAAATTTGCGGAAAGAAAAGAAACAGTGCCGGAACCAGCCACGTTCAAAACAGGACTGCGCATTCTGGTGGTCGAGGACAATATAATCAATCAGAAGGTTATCTGCGGCATCTTGGCGAATATGGGACACTCCGCCAACGCCGTCGCCAACGGCAAAGAAGCCCTCCAGACATTGGCCATTGGTCCCTATCACCTGGTGCTGATGGATATTCAAATGCCGGAAATGGACGGTTTTGAGACCACCCGTCGGATTCGGGAGATGGAAGCCGAGAGGTCAGCGGCCGAAGTTCAGCGGTCAGAGATCAACGGAAAGCGGGAAGTGGGAAGCATTTCCAGCCAATCCTCAACCCTCAACCCTCAACTATCCACCATCAACCATTCCCGCCCATTCCACCCCATTCCCATTATCGCGCTGACCGCCCATGCCCTGGAGGGCGACCGGGAAAAGTGTCTGGCCGCCGGCATGAACGGCTATATCCCCAAGCCGGTTACAAGCAAATCGCTCGCCAATGCCATCGCCGACATAATGACCATTCACGGAATCAAAGCCGCCGGCATGGAAAAGACTCCCCGGCCGGAACCTGGGCCGGCTGTTTTTGACGAAAGCTCCTTCAGCGAGCGTTTGATGAATAACAAGGAACTCATGAGTGAAACCATCGGTATTTTCCTGGAAGACACCCCCAAGCGCATCCGCGAGCTCATTGAAAAAGTCAGGGAACACAACCGGGAATCCGTCATGACAATCGCGCATACGCTCAAAGGCAGTTCCGCCAATGTAAGCGGGCAGCAGCTCCAGGCGGCCGCCGCCCAAATCGAAAAAGTTTGTGCCGCCGGCGACTGGGATGCAGCGGAAGCGCAGGCGCCGAATCTGGAGAGCCAGTTTGGCCTGCTGGAAAGAGCCATGCGCGAGTTTCTGAAAGCAATCCAGTGAAACATGACCGTTAATTGAAGGCCGACCGCGCGCAAGCGCGCATCGCTACATACTGCCTAGGCAGTTACAAATGAAGAGCACATTATGAAAATACTGATCGCCGAAGACGATTTAACTTCACAGCTCATTTTGAAGGCCAATCTCACCCATGCCGGCTATGAACCGGTGGTGACCGGCGACGGCCGTGCCGCTTATGAATTGCTGATCAAGCCGGACGCCCCGAAACTGGCCATCCTGGACTGGATGATGCCCGGCCTGGACGGCGTGGAGATCTGCCGCAAGGTCCGGGAGTTGAAATCCGATCAGCCGGCTTATCTCATTCTTCTTACCGTCCGCACCCATAAAGACGATATTATCCGCGGCCTGCAAGCCGGCGCCAATGATTATATCGTCAAGCCTTACGACGTAGACGAACTCGATGTGCGGATTGGCGTCGGACGCCGGGTCGTGGAACTCCAAGCCTCGCTGGCCGGAAGAATTATTGAACTCCAAGACGCCCTGGCCCAGATCAAGAGCTTGCGGGGATTATTGCCGATTTGCATGTATTGCAAAAAAATCCGCAACGACAAACAATACTGGCAGCAGGTTGAAGGCTATATTTCCGAGCATAGCGAAGCCCAGTTCAGCCATGGGATCTGCCCCGATTGCCTCAAGACATATATTCAGCCGGAGCTGGATAAGATTACAAAGTGAAAAAGCCGGAGGCTGAAACCTCCGGCTTTTTCGTAAAATTTCCCGGCAACGAGCTACTCTCCCATGGCCTACACCACAGTACCATCGCCGCTGGGGCCCTTCACGGTCGTGTTCGGAATGGGAACGCGTGTTACCTCCCCGCCATGGTCACCGGGAATAAAATAAATTGCATAGGGTCAAGGCCAGCCGCCTGAGCTCAGGTGCAAGGCCATGAAAATGATCAAGCCGCACGGCAGATTAGTACTGGTCAGCTGAACACATTACTGTGCTTACACCTCCAGCCTATCAACCCCGTAGTCTTCGGGGTGCCTTTAGTGCCGCTTGCGCGGCAGGGAAATCTTGTCTTGGAGGAGGCTTAGCGCTTAGATGCTTTCAGCGCTTATCCGTTCCGTACTTAGCTACCCAGCGATGCTCACGGCAGAACAACTGGGACACCAGAGGTACGTCATTCCTGGTCCTCTCGTACTAAGGAATGTTCTCCTCAAATTTCCTGCGCCCACAGAGGATAAGGACCAAACTGTCTCACGACGTTTTGAACCCAGCTCGCGTACCGCTTTAATTGGCGAACAGCCAAACCCTTGGGACCTTCTCCAGCCCCAGGATGCGATGAGCCGACATCGAGGTGCCAAACCGCTGCGTCGATGTGAACTCTTGGCAGCGATTAGCCTGTTATCCCCGGCGTACCTTTTGTCCGATGAGCGATGGCGCTTCCACAAGCAACCACCGGGTCACTAGATCCTGCTTTCGCACCTGCTCGACTTGTAGGTCTCGCAGTTAAGCTCCCTTCTACCCTTACGCTCTACTCATGATTGCCAACCATGATGAGGGAACCTTCGAACTCCTCCGTTACCATTTGGGAGGAAACCGCCCCAGTCAAACTGACCATCTAACACTGTTCCCCGACCGGTTTCACGGTGCGGGGTTAGAATCTCAATGACTCAAAACTGGTATTTCACTGTTGACTCCGCCCCAACTAGCGTCGGGGCCTCACAGTCTCCCAGCTATGCTAAATATGAGAAACCAAGAACCAATGTCAGAATACAGTAAAGGTGCACGGGGTCTTTCCGTCCTACTGCGGGTATCCGGCATTTTCACCGGAAGTACAACTTCACCGAGATCCTCGTTGAGACAGTGCCCAGATCGTTACACGATTCGTGCAGGACGGAACTTACCCGCCAAGGAATTTCGCTACCTTAGGACCGTTATAGTTACGGCCGACATTCACCGGGGCTTCGGTTCAGAGCTTTGCACCGCTTGCGCGGCACTAACCCCTTGCCTTAACCTTTCGGCATTGGTCACGTGTCACACTCTATACTTCCTCTTGGGAGTTTGCAGAGTGCTGTGTTTTTGTTAAACAGTCGCCTGGGCCATTTGATTGCACCTCCTCAGAACGCTCTTGCGATTGCTCCGGGAAGGACCCCTTTTTCCGAAGTTACGGGGCAAATTTGCCGAGTTCCTTAACGAGGTTTATCTCGCGCGCCTTGGTATTTTCTACCATCCCACCTGTGTCGGTTTGAATACGGTCACCTGTTTGGCTTGCTAGAAGCTATTTCTCGTCAGCGTGGCATTGATCAATCCATCTCCCCTTGCGGTTCAACGTCCTCGTCTCTCAAGGTTGTGCCCCCGCGGATTTGCCAACGGGAACCCCTGCAAGACTTCGACCGTCACTTCCAATCGACGGCTGATCCAGCCTTCTGCGTCACTTCGTCGCTCAAAACGCCAAGCCGGTGGTACAGGAATATTAAACCTGTTTCCCATCACCTACGCCTTTCGGCCTCGGCTAAGGGACCGACTAACCCTGGGCGGACGAACCTTCCCCAGGAAACCTCAGGATTTCGGCGGTCCGAATTTTCATCGGACTTTTCGTTACTCATGTCCGCATCATCACTTCCATACGGTCCACGTTCGGTTACCCTCGCGCTTCACTCCATATGGAACGCTCTTCTACCATCCCGAGAACACCTTGCGGCGCTCTCGTATCCGCGGCTTCGGCAGCGGGTTTAGTCCCGATCATTTTCGGCGCAAGATCACTCGACTAGTCAGCTGTTACGCACTGTTTAAATGATGGCTGCCTCTAAGCCAACATCCTAGCTGTCATCGCAATCTCACATCCTTAGTCACTGAACCCACTTTCGGGGCCTTAGCCGGCGGTCTGGACTGTTTTCCTCTCGACTATGAAGCTTATCCCCCACAGTCTGACTCCACACGTGACAGAAACGGTATTCGGAGTTTGATTGGCTTTGGTATCCCGGTAAGGACCCTATACCATTCAGTGCTCTACCTCCGTTTCGAGCATTCGTGCAGGCTAGCCCTAAAGCTATTTCGAAGAGAACCAGCTATCACCGAGTTTGATAAGTCTTTCGCTCCCACCCACAGCTCATCCAAGACCTTTTCAACGGTCACTAGTTCGGCCCTCCACTTCCTGTTACAGAAGATTCGGCCTGGCCATGGGTAGCTCACCCGGTTTCGGGTCTACAGCATGCGACTGGACGCGCTATTCACACTCGCTTTCGCTACGGCTCCTCCGCCTAAGGCGGATTAACCTTGCCACACACTGTAACTCGCGGACTCATTATGCAAAAGGCAAACGGCCATCCCGATAACCGCCTTGCGGCGGAACCAGGACTACCATAGTTTGTAAGCACACAATTTCAGGTACTATTTCACTCCCCTAACAGGGGTTCTTTTCACCTTTCCCTCACGGTACTAGTTCACTATCGGTCATCAGAGAGTATTTAGCCTTGGGAGGTGGGCCCCCCGGATTCAAGCAGGGTTTCTCGTGTCCCGCTTTACTTGGGATACTTCTAGGGCCGCTTGAAGTTTCGCCTACGGGTCTATCACCCTCTATGGACAATCTTTCCAGATCGTTCGGCTACCTCTTACGGTCCCACAGCGAAGTCCCGCAACCCCTCCCGGCAAGCCGGGAGGTTTGGGCTGTTCCGCTTTCGCTCGCCACTACTTACGGAATCGCGTTGTTTTCTTTTCCTCAGGTTAATGAGATGTTTCACTTCACCTGGTCTCGCTCTGAAGCCCTATATATTCAGACTCCAGTGAGCCGGGATTAACCGGCCCGGGTTTCCCCATTCGGAAATCTCCGGATCAAAGCGTGTTTGCCGCTCCCCGAAGCTTATCGCAGCTTACCACGTCCTTCATCGCCTTCTGATGCCAAGGCATCCATTGTGCGCCCTTTGTAACTTGACCAAAAATCATTGGTCTCGCCTTTTCTACCTGAGCACAAGCAGGCTGTACCTTGTTACCCTATGCAATTGTCAAAGAACAATGTTTTTTGCCCGTGCAAAAAACAACAAAATTATTAATTTTGAATCGCCGATCGCATGCGCGCAATCCGTAATTCAAAAACAAAAATTTAGAGTGGGCGTGCCTGGAGTTGAACCAGGGACCTCGTCCTTATCAGGGACGCGCTCTAACCAACTGAGCTACACGCCCTAATTTTTTTCGCTGGTTCCTGTTCCAGTCAAGTCTACCGCGCTTCTCTAAGCTCAGATCCTTCAACCATCACGCCGCCCGTTAAGCGAAAAAAAATGAGTGGAGGCAACCGGGCTTGAACCGGTGACCCCGAGCTTGCAAAGCTCGTGCTCTGCCAACTGAGCTATGCCCCCACATGCGCCGGCCTGGCAACCATTCCAACGCATGACCTGACCGAGGCTATCTGGGGCCATTCAAGTCGGCGCGACTGCAAAATCATAAGGGTCGCCCCGCACTTTCACCCGCCTTCGCTCATCGCCCCATGGTCTTGAGCTACGGCGCAGCAATTCCGCCGCCGGTTACAACAGACATGCATTCAACCGCTCATTCGAGCTGGAACGGGTGTGACCGAGTCAGCTCCTGTTCCTGATTATTCCGCCAATTAGGCGCTCTTGCAAGCCCCGACTGAAACGGAACAGCTTGACCTCTCCATGCGTTCCGGAACACCGAAGCGTCCGGAACCCAGGATACTCCTTAGAAAGGAGGTGATCCAACCGCAGGTTCCCCTACGGTTACCTTGTTACGACTTCATCCCAATCACTCCCCACACCTTTGGAACCTTTCTCCCTTGCGGGTTAAAACAGCGCCTTCTGGTGCAGACAGCTTTCATGATGTGACGGGCGGTGTGTACAAGGCCCGGGAACGTATTCACGGCGCCGTAGCTGATGCGCCATTACTAGCGAATCCAACTTCATGGAGTCGAGTTGCAGACTCCAATCTGAACTGGGGCCGGTTTTTGAGGATTGGCTCCACCTCGCGGTCTTGCTTCCCATTGTACCGGCCATTGTAGCACGTGTGCAGCCCAGGACATAAAGGCCATACTGACTTGACGTCATCCCCACCTTCCTCCCACTTGATATGGGCAGTCTGTCTAGAGTGCTCCCCGGCTCATCACCGGGGGTGGCAACTAAACACAAGGGTTGCGTTCGTTGCGGGACTTAACCCAACACCTCACGGCACGAACTGACGACAGCCATGCAGCACCTGTGCAACACCCTCGAAGGAGTCCCACTTTCACGGGACGTGCAGTTGCATGTCAAGTCCTGGTAAGGTTCTTCGCGTTGCATCGAATTGAGCCACATGCTCCTCCGCTTGTGCGGGCCCCCGTCAATTTCTTTGAGTTTTAACCTTGCGGCCGTACTCCCCAGGCGGTACACTTAACGCGTTAGCTCCGGCACAGGAGGGGTCAAATCCTCCCACACCAAGTGTACACCGTTTATGGCTGGGACTACCAGGGTATCTAATCCTGTTTGCTCCCCCAGCTTTCATGCCTCAGTGTCAGTATCAGTCTAGAGAGTCGCTTTCGCCACCGGTGTTCTTCTTGATATCTACGCATTTCACCGCTACACCAAGAATTCCACTCTCCTCTCCTGTACTCTAGTCCTGCAGTTTCAAATGCCCTTTCACCGTTGAGCAGTGAGCTTTCACATCTGACATACAAAACCACCTACGCATCCTTTACGCCCAGTAAATCCGAACAACGCTTGCCACCTCTGTATCACCGCGGCTGCTGGCACAGAGTTAGCCGTGACTTCCTCTTCTGGTACCATCAAGGAGAAGGGATATTCTCCCTCCCCATATTGTTCCCAAATGACAGGAGTTTACAACCCGAAGGCCGTCATCCTCCACGCAGCGTCGCATTGTCAGGCTTTCGCCCATTGCAAATGATCCTCGACTGCAGCCTCCCGTAGGAGTCTGGGCAGTATCTCAGTCCCAGTGTGGCTGACCATCCTCTCAGACCAGCTACCCGTAAGCCTTGGTGAGCCATTACCTCACCAACAAGCTGATAGGACGCGGGCTCAACTTCAAGCGACAGGCCCTTGCGGGTCCCCGTCTTTAAACAATCCGTCAGGCGACGGACGATCACATTCAGGATTAATCCGCCTTTCGGCAGGTTATACTCAACTTGAAGGTAGATTACCCACGTGTTCCTCACCCTTCCGCCACTCTCATTCCCGGATTCTCATCTTGCGACTTGAACCCGAAAAATCCCGTTCGACTTGCATGCCTCATCCACGCTGCCAGCGTTCGTTCTGAGCCAGAATCAAACTCTCCGTAAATAAACGATCACGACAGCCGGCAACGCCTCGCGGCGCCGCCGTTATCGTTGACTCTCACTATAGCTTAGAACATGAGCTTTTCACGATCACACCCCTTCCGACTCGAAGTGAGTGTTGATGCATGTTTCTGTTGTCAAAGAACAAATAAAAGAAACTGCCCCGCGAGACCATCCGTCACAACCGCTTCGCGACGCAGACAATATTCACCATCAAAGAAACAATCCTTTTTGTGCTTTCAAAAACATGAATCTATCGGAACCAAAAAACATTGTCAACAAGTTTTTAAAGATTATTTTCAAATATCTTTGAGCATGATTGGACTTGCCTTGACGACCGATTTCATTATCCTTGCCCAGTAGATACGGTATCTATTCACTCGGTCAGTAATCCTGGCGGCCGCATATGCTGTGCGGCGAAAAAACGGATGGAGTGCGGGATCCGGCGCTGCCGCTTTATAGCTCACAGGGTGCCATTTGCTTTTCGCGAAGCAATCGTTTCCCGGCGACAAACGGCGTGCATAAGCTTACTATCTTTGGCCCGATTTATGAAAATACCGGAACTGATTATCGCTCTTGATCGCCCCTCCTTGAAGGAGTGCCTCGCCGTGCTGGACCGCCTGCCGAATTCCATCCGTTATGTCAAGGTCGGACTGGAACTGTTCGTCGCCGAAGGCCCCGAAGTCCTGCTCACCCTTCAGCGCCGGCAGAAAAAAATCTTCCTCGATCTCAAACTCCACGATATCCCTAACACGGTCGCCCGCGCCATATCATCGGCAACGCGACTCGGCGCTGCCCTGCTGACAATCCATGCCGGCGGCGGCCGGGCCATGATGCAAGCGGCGGCTGAGGCAGCAAAACAATCCGGGTCGCAAGCGCCCAAGCTGATCGCGGTCACAGCCTTGACCAGCTTGGGACCCGCGGACTTGGCCGATCTCGGTATTCAACGCACCATGACCGACCAGGTATTGGCTCTGGGACAAATGGCGCTGGGCGCCGGCCTGGATGGTCTGGTCTGCTCCGTTCACGAAGCAAAATTACTCCGCCAGCGGTTCGGTCCCGCCCCGATTCTTATCACGCCGGGAATCCGCCCCGCCTGCGTCCCGACTCTCCAAGAGGTCGGGACTACGGCCGACACGTCAACGGGCAAGCCCACCGGGGATACTCATAGTGATCAGAAGCGGGTGGCCACGCCGGCCATGGCCGTCAAAGCCGGCGTCACATTTATCGTCGTCGGACGTCCCATCCTGGACGCTCCCGATCCCCATGCCGCCGCCAAGGCCATTCTGGATGAAATAGCTGGATACCGGCGGTCTTAGCCTATGGCTAAGCCGCCATCCTGCTGGGGTAGTGTCCCTTACACTTTTTACCATATGAAAGGGAAAGGTAGAGTCGGTTTAATGCCGACTATTCGCCGGCATAAAGCCTGCGCTACCCATAAAATTGCGCGGCTATGTGTAAAGTTCTTTATGGGACTACCCGCAGTTTATTGAGCGCTATCGCGGCGGAAGGCCATATCAATGGAAAGATAATCAAAGTCCGATCCGGCTTCCAGTTCGGAGATCAAGATCCATGCGGCTCCGGTCCATCGGCGCAAGTTTACATCACGCGCGGCATCCAACGCGATATAATAAAACTCTGATGAATAAGGATCCGCTTGAAGCACGGACCAGCGCCCGTCGTCATTACTGTCAGCTATGATCCCGTATACCGGCGAGCTTCCTTCGGTCTCGATCATATAGGAATGCGCGCTGGCATTATTAAGGCAGTAAACCACCATCAAGGTGTTGGCCTGAGAGCTCCAGGCAATATCAAAATCGCGGTAGTCGGCGGTCTCGAGGATTCCAAAATCAGTGTAGCCCCCCCACACGCTTCCGTTCCAATACGCTCCCTGCAACTGCTTTCCTGACTGCAAGAAACAGGCATAGGCCTGCGAGCCATCGGCACTGTATTCGGTCCGAATCCAGTATGGCGCCGCGCTCAACTGGGTCGCATTGGTCATTTCCGCGCTCCATGAATTTAAAATCGTATTAAAGATCCGATATTTGGGTCTTCGTTGTTCAGCCGTAGTGGCCCCATTGATATAGACCACCAGCGCCGAATTGGATGACCAGGCCGCATCCATGCTTTCAAAGGCAATCTCGCTGTCGCACCCTCTCTCCAGGGGAATATAATTGGTCCACCCCGATCCATTCCAGACAATCGCGCTACTGTAGTTGCGCCGATCATTCGCCTTCTTCGGGGTCGTATTGCGCCAACGGGCCAGGCACATGATTTCATCGGAGCCGGGCTTGGCAATCAGCCGAATCCATTGAACGGGATTGGTGGCCCCCACATTGATCGAACCGGCGGAGGTCCATTGGTTGGAGATCCACAGGCGATACTGGGGATTTGCGGTGCCGATGCTGTACACCGCCAGGCCCCGTCCGCTCAGGTTTTCATAGGCGATATCAAACCCCCGGGCATCCTCGGCGGGCGCCTGTCCGGCGGCGTTCAAGAGGGTGTTGGAACCCCAGGCCCCATTGGCGTAGGTTTGAGCCCATACCCCTTGCTGGTCCTCCTGAACCCCCAACAGAAATGTATTGGTTACAGGGCTTGCCGCAAGTTTCTGCCACTGGACTTCATTCAACACCGACAAGCCTGTCATGGACGTATCGCTTAACCGTTTGAGACTCGAATACGTCCGATAGCGGGGATCATTTTGATTATTCTGCCGGTATACCACCAGCGCCCTCAGGCTCTCCCCGGCTTTCCAAATACTGGTCCACTGCGCCTCCGCCTGACGTCCGACGGAGGTAATCACTCCGTTGGAGTTCACCCCGGCGTTGAAAGTCGCCTGGCCCATGATCCCCGTGATCGTCAGCGACGAATTAGTGGTCCAGTTCGGATGAGTTTTGATGTAGTTCCGGGCGGCGCTGATGCCGCTTTCCGCGGCAAAAAAAGCCTGACCCTGGTTCAGCGCCTGGAGGCTCCCCAGGGAACCGACGGACACCAGCATGAGCACCGCCGCTCCCAGCAGACCCAGAATAACAATAGCCGCGATGATGCCGATGAGGGTCACGCCGGAACGAACACAGTCATGCTCATGATACGTTCCTATTCGGCCGGCATGGTTGCGGAGGAGACGCGGGACATCTTCCCGAAATCCCGACCCACGCCGTGAGGGCACGGCGTCTCCATCCGGAACGACTTCTGGAGACGGGACGCCCCCGTCCCGTCCGTCATTCATCAGAAATGTATTCATTTGAGGAAGCCCTCCCGCAGATAGAAATTGACGATCATCTCGGAGGCCGCAAGGTTATTGGTCACCTTGAATGACAACTCGACATGGTCTATCGCGGCGCGGTTTGTCGTTAACCCATTGGTATTATCATAATAATAAAATTGGCAGCGCTCCACCCCACGGGCCAGGGTGTTATTGTTGAGCATGACATCACTCCCTGATAGCAGAAATGTGTTGGTCACAGTATTGGTCAGGCCCCGGATGTTGACAAACGTCCATTGGTTCGTTGTCGCCGTGAGCGTGGACCGCGCCGTGCGCGACTCCCGCCGCATGCGGTCAACCGCATCCATGAGCTCGCTGTCCGCCTGGCGCTGGGCCAACAGCATCGTGTACACGCCGGCGGCGCTGGCCAGATACTGAACGGTGACCAGAGCGATGATACCCATAATGACGATGGTGACCACCAGTTCAATGAGGGTGAAGCCCAGCGGATCGGCTTTCTGCGATGGCGAGCCGGCAAAGCCGGGAGCGCGCGCAGGACACCGCCGTTCTAATGAACGGCCGCTACACCCTGGATGGAGAGGCGGTTCGTGAGAACCGCATGGTTTTAAATTCCACAACTTGAACTGAGGACTATCCTTAATCATACCGGCTCACCACCGACATATTGGAGATCGCCATATCCGCATTGCTGACCACGACCATGATGCGCTTGAAATCCGTGGAGTTATCCGGCGCCGGCGCGGCGTTGAAATTATTGGTGGGCACGTTCCCCACGATAACCCGACGGGTAACCCCGGAAAAATTCGACATCACGGTTCCGGTCACGGTCTGGGGCGGCGTTTCGGACCAGTCGTCGTAATCGTCCACATCGTCATAGGTCCGGCGCACTTCGCCGGCTTCCGGACCGAAGGAATTCGTCAGCACCGGATCCACATACCGCTTGGACCGGATTTCATTCATCAGTTCCTCGCTCAGAACAACTGCTTTCCGCAAATCCTTTTGCCGGCCCATAACTTTCAACGATTCATGAAAACTCATAACCAGGGCCAGCAGGACAATTCCGATGATGACAATAGTCACAATCAGTTCGATCAGGGTGAAGCCCCGCCCGTGTTGCCCAGTCACAAGTCGGGGAGAGGTGCTTGCCACGTCACCCCGATCGAAAATCGGGGCAAGCGGTCCCTTGGCGCTTGGCGCCGACGGGGCAGGTCGCAGGCTTGCCACGCCAAAGACGTGGTCGCAAGTCAAGACTTTGGACCTTCGACCTTCGACGTTAGACTTGATACTTTTCATTCTTCATTCCCGTTCGATATAGCCCGTGTCCGGCGCGATCATCACGGTCAAACCCGAATTGAAGACGATGGTTCCATTCGCCGTCAGCGGCGTATTTGTATTATAGCAGGGAATACCGTTGGTGCCGCTGAAATAGAGCGTGCTGCTGCCGCCAATGTTCACATTAGACAGGGCCACTCCTGAAAACCGCTCGGCCACATCGACCACCCACGGGGATTGGCTGACCGGATCTTTGGCCGCAACATATAACCCATTGGTATTGGCCAGAGACACGACATAACTATTCGAGACAACGCTGAATATCACCCGCGTCGAGCGTTCCCGGGTAATGGCCAGATTGCGGATATAACGCAGGTTGACTATGAGCTCATCGGCGGCCAACGGAGCGTAGATCGAGGATACACTGGTAAATTTTTCGACCGCCAGCACCACCAGGATACCCATGACCAGCATTACCACGATCATCTCGATCAGACTGAAGCCAACCCGATGAGTCGCAGGTCGCAAGTCTAAAGTCGAAGGTCGAATGCCGTTAAGCATTCGAATGCACTGTTTATAGACGTGTAAAGCCTCGACATCAAAATAGGGCTTGGCTGTTGCCTCTGGGTTCATCAGTCATGCTCCTCTGAACACCGAACACCAAATAATCACTCGGAGCAGTCACCATTCCGCCACGTCGCCCCGTAGCGGGGCCACGCGAGCCGCGTGGCAAGCAAGTTCACCACGCCCGAGGCATGGTGGACCCTTTGCCGCAGGACGGAGCACTCATTTCACCCTAACCACTATTTGCCGCGTCCCATTATCCAGGATGACATTCTGCTGATTCACCTTAAGAATGGTCCACTCATTGATGCGATCGCCTTCGCTAAGCAATTTACCGTTAACCATGGCCATCCGCTTCGAACCGGAGCGTGACGCGATGCCCGTGACCCGGATGGCCGTCTCCCCGGATCGAGCCGAACTCGCCGCCGGCCCGGTCTGCGACAACTGCCGGGAGACGCCGAATGGATTCCGCCGGGGCAGACGCATGGCGATTTTATATTGCTCATCCGCAATTCCAGGATCCAACAACGATTCCGGGACCACGGCGGCACGCGGCAACGACGCGGGAAGCGACCGGGCATCTCGCGGGGCGGCAACACCCGCCGCGACAAATTCCGGCGCCGGCGTGGGGCGCCGGCCAACACGGAAAACATTTGTCGCCAGAAAATAAATAAAAATCGGCCCCAAGATGATGGCTAAACCCCAGGCAATGCGATCTCTTTGTTTCTGTTCCATAAATTTAGATCATTAGCATCCCATAGCAAAAAGCCCGGAAATAGTGTATAGGCCTGCCAACCGACTAAAGGAGGCAGACATTA
>Ga0180015_1000140_pt1 | contig 21140 bp, 19 predicted proteins | sample KR13_S2_MetaG_FD_116508 | JGI IMG/M metagenome (GOLD analysis project Ga0180015, IMG submission 116508) | Groundwater microbial communities from the Olkiluoto Island deep subsurface site, Finland - KR13_S2_MetaG | ecosystem: Environmental > Aquatic > Deep subsurface > Groundwater | place...
GTGGTTTGCCACGTTGAACGTCTTGCGGCTGTTGGCCGGTACCGTCTCGCTGGGGCCGGCTATCTCGCCTGAGCCGGTCATGTAGGTGAGTGTCACGGTGGCTTCGGTGTCGTTGGGGTTCTGCACAAGGACCCAGGTCTCGAAGGTGCCACCGGTGGACCCCTCGGCCAGGTACCAGGTGGTGCCGCCGCCTATCGGGCCTCCTCCCATTGTGTAGAATATCTCTTTGTAGATATCACCGGATCCGGTCAGCACCGTGAAGGCGATGTGAGCGTTGTCGTTTGAGTCTATCGCCATGTCCGGATTGTACCCCTTCAGAACACCACCCCCGAGGTCCGTAACGCCGACGAAGCTCCCACCGCAGTTGTTGGTGTACTTTGCCTCGTAGGTGTAAGTGATGTCAACGTAAGTAGACCCGGAGTCGCTGCCCACTGTGTACCTCTCGTGCCAGGTAACGTGTACCACGTTTGTGGAGTCCATCTCCAACTGTGGCTTCAGCTTGCTTATAGTGTCGGAGGAATCCGAGATGATGATCGGTGTCGAGAACGACCCGGAGGTGTTATCCGTGTAGTAGAGATCCCACAAAGGCGATGCCTTTACCCAGGCGATGTGGACCTTGTTGTTCGAGTCCACTCCTATGGTGGCTCGATAATCATCGGTCGTGCTGGAGTCGCTTATGTTGGTACTGGAGAAGTCGCCTCCCGCGGCGTTGTTGGCGTAGAACACATCCGAACTCTCCCCCACGTCATGTTGCGAGTAAGCCACGTGGGCCTTCCTGTTGCTATCCACCACTATCTCATAGCCAGAGTCGATCACTTCCCCTTCGTCGAAGTTGCTGACCTGCGCCAGGTGGTGTGCGCCATCGTACGTCCAGTAGTAGACACACCAGTCACCCAACAGGCTACACCATATGATATGCGGGTGACCGGCGGGGTCGACCGCCAGTTTGGGCTTCTCGTTGATCGTGCTTCCCACAGGGTCTATCCAGAAGAAGTCGACCCAGGTACCAGCCGCGGTGCGCTTCCTGTAGTAGATTATACCGTCAGGGTCGTACCACGCCACGTGCACGTTGTCGCCCGAGTCGACGGCTATATTGAGATCGAAGTTATTCCCGGCAATGTCCTGGCTGACGTCCGTGGTGGCCCCCCAGGTTCCGCCCTGGTTGTTCCTGTAATATATATCGTAGCTATTGCCATCAATCCAGATGACGTGGGAAACATTGTTGGAGTCAACCACTATCTTGGGTTCCCGGTCTGTGTCGCCACCGCTCGATATCTGCACCGGCTCCCACGAGCCGCCGGTGTTGTCGGCGTAGAATACCTTGCTGTCATTTAACGACACTTCTTCCCTCCACACCACGTGAGAGCAGCCGTTCGAGTCCACCGCGATGTGGGCGTCGTTATCAACCTTGTCGTTGTTGGTTATCCGCTGGGGTGTAGTGAACGCCGCTGCTGCCGGGGCTACGGCCACCGTCAGCACCAGCGCGGTCACCAGCACCACCGGCCAGCTAATAAGACGGCGCGACGTGCGTGAAATCGCGACAGTTCCAGGTCTCATCAGACAACTCCTTCCCCGCGTGGGCCCTCGTATGATTGAGCCACGGTTCTTCCCTTCCATCACACCGTACTACGCTGAAGACGAAATATTTCTTACAAAATGACAAAACGGTGCCTGGAATGACACGCTGGTGAATGACACGCTGGTGCCAGGCACCAGCGTGTCATTTATTGTTGTTGGTTAGGCGATCGGACGGGGGGGGAGAAAGGAGCGGAGGCGACAGGCGAGTTCGGCGGAGTCCAGGCGTTCGCCGGGGGATACCGTTACGGTCTCCTTGCCGTCATCGCCGCGCTCACGGCGCTCAGTGATGAAGTCCATCTGTGTGAACCTCCTGATGGCCGTCTTGAACGTCACCCGGGAGATCGACTCCTCGCGCCTTATCGCCTCTTCGGCCAGCAGGCGTGACCCTTCCTTGAAGCACAGCTGGACCAGTTCGTCACGGGACATCTCGCTTCCCGGCTCCAGGCGGCCCACCGCGGTCGCGACCACTGCGTAACCCTCAAGCTGTGGTTCGATGAGGGAAGCGAAAACAGCGGCAGCGGCAGGTTCCCGCAGTTCACCGATGGCGCGCTCGACCGCGGCATCCCACTCGCCGCCCCGGCTCAGTATGAACTCCTGCCCCAGGATGTCCCTGAGGAACTCCATGTCGTCCAATATCCACGACTTTCGCATCGTGAGATCATCCGGGTGGCCCCGTAGCGACGTGGCGACAAGCGCCTCGGTGATGAAATGATGGACAGGGGTGTTCTTGTTGTACTCGAGAAAGCGCCTTCCGCCCCCTTCCAGGCGGTACCCGTCATCGCCGCTGCGGGATTCGGGTACGACATACCCTTCCTCCACAAGACGCTCCACGGCCTTCCGTGCCCCCTTCATGTCTGTATACAGGGGGACCCCCCGTCGGGACGCGAAGCGCAAGAGCATGCCAGCCACCTCGTCGACGTCACCCGCGGCTATCCACTCCTCCCCACCGGAAAGCAGGGCGCAGGCGGCCAGGGACCTCTCGGTAAGAGGCGTCACCTTGTTGATACCCTCGGATAGAAGGCCGGCAACACCATCGATATCATGATGCTCCAACAATGACCGCATGCTCGACGGTTCTCCGAACTTCACGTAGGCACGCCCCAGCTTGGAGTTCACCGACCTGTAGATGCTGGTGAAGCCCTTCACGCTCTCGCCGACCTTTCGGCCGCCGGCCATCTCCTTGATGTGCGAGCCTTCCTCGGGGACCTTGTCGTAACCCAAAAACACGGGGACCAGGGTCACGTCGGAGCACACCCCCATGCGGAGCGACTCCTCCAGTATCCCCAGGTAGCCGGTCCTGGGACTGGCGAGCTTTCCGTCCCTGCTCCTGGTGCCCTCGAGATAGACCACGGTCACGTAATTCTCGGCAAGCAGGTACCGAACGTAGGCGCTAAACACCTCACGGTACAGCGTTTCACCCCGAAACGACCGCCTCAGGTAGAACGCCCCGGAGTGCCTGAGCAGCCACCCCACCGGCCAGAAGTCGAGGTTCAGCCCCGCAGCCTGCTGGGGGGGGACCATCCCCGAGCGGAACATCGCGTACCCTATGAGCAGCGGGTCAACGTAACTCTTGTGGGAGCACACCAGGACAATGCGGTTGCGGCTGTCGCACTCGGAAAGGAACCGTATCCCGTGGCGGTCGATCTCCAGCCCGCTGAAGAAACGACCGAAGATGAAATCGAAGGCGCGAACGAACCAGCGCACAACGCCCACCCGGTAATCCGAGGCGATCTCATCGACGTATCCCTGGACCTCGTCTGAAACCTCCTGGCGGGAGAGCCCCACGTCTAGTGAGTACTGATTCATGTACGCGGTCAGCATGGGGTCGGACAGGACCCTCCGCCTGACGTCCCTCACCGGCTTCAGCGGCGGCCCCGCGCAGGCCCGGCGCTCCGACTCGACCGCCCCCCTGAGATCTACCCGAAGCGCGGCGCTATCCCCGGCGAGGTCCACCGCGTCCCCGCGGGTGCGCTCAAGCCACTGTGAGAGCACCAGCGGCCTGCAGTTCTTGACCCGCGCGGTACGTACGGTGCGGAACATCGAGGTGATCTTCCTGAAAAGCCTCCAGGGGGCAACGCGAGACAGGCGCGACGCGATCGACACCGGCGGGGCATCCGGCGTCAACTGGTGTGATGTCCTGGCGACAGGTACGACAACGATCGCTGATCTGCTCTGCCGCTGTATCGCTATCAGGGCCTCCAGGCCATCGCCGTTCCCCGCCCCTTCGTACTCTGTTATCGTCGACAGGCCCAGTGAGGCAAGCTCACGGGTCATGCCACGCCGGCTTCCGCGGTTGCCCGCGGGCTTCCGCGAACTCCGGTTCCCATTACCGTTACCGTTCCCGGCTTCTTTCCCGCTATGCCGGCTCATCTCGACTATGTTGATGTCACCGTGATGCCTCAACCTTGCGGCGAGAACAACCCTGTGGCGGTAACGGGTGCTTGGCAACGCAAACACCGTCAGGTTACCGGCTATGACCCAGCTCGGGTGGTGCGGCTCACCTTTGAGGGTTTTCCCATGGGATGACCCCTGCTCCAGCGGCTTCATAAACCGCGACAGTACCCTCACCAGGATGCCGGTGGCCGGGTTCGGCTTCCAGGCGAACATGGCGTTTACCAGGCCGGCGACCTCCCGGTACTCCAGCCGGGCCTCGTCAGTACCGCCCTTGCGCTCCACTGTCCTCTCCAACTTACGTCCTCCCTTTAGTACCCTGGTCCATAAATACGCTGGCATTCGAACGCCGCTCCCGTCCACTCCGGCTGCGTTCCGCTCCCTCGAAGTACTACAGGAGTACGTCTCGGTCGCGCGCCTTGCCGGAGCGGCGCGGAGGCGCTCTCGGTGCTTAACCGTATCTATCCAACGGGGCACCTAGGTCGCCACTGACAGTCCGGCGACTTCTCTACAGGCTCTTCTCCTCCTGCTCCGGGCCAGGTCGAGCAACGCCTCCATTCGCGTTTCTATTCCCGCCCGCCCGGTCTGCTCGTCTATTGTCAAAGAAAGCACCGGGATGCCCATCTCCTCCGACACCCGGAAAAGTACGCTCTTGGCTATAACCTCGGGCATGCAGGTGAACGGCAGGAAGTGTATGACCGCATCGAAGCCACGGCTGGCGAAGATAGCAGTGGCCCCCACCGAGAGCAATCCGTCGCCTCCCACCTCGTGGGTGAGATAAGGGCTGGCGGCACGCGCCACCTGGCGATCGCTGTAGCCGAAGATCGGGTTACGCCCGCCCGGGTACACCGTGTCCGCTATGTGCACACAGCGCTCCACCACCACGCCCCGTTTGCCAAGCCAGTTCCCGATGTCAAAGTTGAAGTACGGCTCCAGCACCACGAATATCTCCCCCACCAACCCGAACCTCATGTGCTGTCGGTTATCGTCCAGGGGTACCTCCTCGAACAACAGTTGGGCCTCCCGGCGCGCCCGCCGTATCTCCTTCCCGGTAAAAGCGGCGGAGGTCACCTGGCGTGCCTCCTCGGCGGCGCGGGCGACCGATCCCTCCTCCGCCTCCCGCCCTTTGAGGGCCAGAACCCACTTCTCTATCTCGTCGAAGACGACGACCTTGGCCAGCGCACGTTTGAGCTCGCGCACCAGCGTTCCTAATCGCGCGACATCCGGGCCCACGATTCCGCGAAGGCCGGAGTAGGCGGCCTTGAGCGACGTCGAGGGCGGGTCAAGCACTATCAGGTTGAAACGGTACCCTTCCTTCTCCAGTATTCTTCGCTGTAACTCGGCGTAGTAACCGAAGCGGCACGGCCCGGAACCGCCTCCCATAAGGAGAGTGTCCGCCCCCGCCTCGAGGGCCTGCACGAACGTTCCAACCACCGCCTTGAGCGGCAGGCAGGCGAACTCGGGGGCGAGGGACGCGCCTATGCGCACCGTCTCCTCACTGAACACCGGGGGCTCTATGTAGTCGATATCGAACCGGTGGGCCAGGTCCTCCACGATAAACGGCAGGTTCCCCATGCGTGGAGTAGACACCTTCACAGGACGGCACCCCTTTCGAGTGCGGCAGAGGCCGGTTTTCTCGCCGGGACACGCCGGAGCATGTCGGTGAACGCCTCCAGCCGGGTCACCAGCCCCGCCTCCGCCGAATGCTCGTCCAGGGTTATGGTCATGAACGGTACGGACCCCTCCCGGGACAGCTCGTCCTCCAGCAGGGCGCCAATGAACGACCCGGGGCCGCAGGCGAAAGAGGTGAGGAATATTATCCCGGAGACCGACGCGGTCCTGCTCCAGTGAAGCACCGCCCCCGCCAGCCGCCGCTCGAACCCCCAGTAAACCTTCCGGGGCAGAGACGCGGCTTGACGCCTCGCCTCGCGCTCGCTGGACTGCTCGATGGTAAGGGCCCTCGCCCCCATCCCCTGGAGCCGCTCCAGCATCCGGAGCGACACGTGGGGGTCGTTCACGTTGTAGAAGTGGCCGGCGACTCCCACCGACAGCGCGCCGTCGTTCTCGCTTTCACAACCGGTTTCCACGTCGTGCGCCTTGAGGCTTTCCACCAGGCCCCTAACCGCCACCGCCGTTGCGAGCCTGCCGCATCCGAGAGCGCGCCCCACCTTGTACCAGTCTCGCAACCACAGAAAACGGCGGTCTCCCAGGTCCATTGCCGGAGACAGCACCGGCGGCAGGTCGGGTGCCAGGGCGCGGGCCATGTCGGGCAGGCCAAGGAACTTGGGGCACGAGCACGTGCCGTACCCCTGGCTTATCACCCGTGGCACCAGGATCACGTCAGCGTTGTCCTTCAGTTCCAGGAGATGCCCGGAAAAAACCTTTACCGGAAGGCATGTCTCGTTATCGGCGTGTATCACGCCCGCGTTGACGATGTCACTGGACGTAGGCCCGGACAGCACCGCCTCGACTCCCAGGGCCTCCAGGAAGGAAAGCCAGCAGTCGCCGTAATGGTGAAACAGTAACGCCCTGGGAATGCCCACCCTCATTCCACGGCCACCTCCAAACCACACCGCAGGCCACGCGCTGTGGCCCATGTCTCGGCCCGCCTGCTCATACGGGTGTCCTCCATGATGACGCCGCCGGGTGTGGTACAACAGGAAGCCTGGAGAATCGCCTCCGGCGGCCGTACCCCGGCCATGACGGACCACGTCGCCTCCAGCAGTTGTACTTTCAGCCCCAGGGACCGGGCTCGATTCAGCGCCTCCCGTGCCGTGCCGGCACCCTCCTGTACGCCCCGAACGCCATCGCCTCCCGAGATGTCCCCGGCCATCCGTCGACCCATATCGTGGTTCCTGCTCGAGCGCGACGTGCACGTAGCCACGAAATCACCGATCCCCGCCGGGGTCATCGCGACCGCGGGATCTCCACCGATCGCCCCCGCGAACCTGGCGGTCTCCTCCATCCCCTTCCAGATTATCGCCGCGGCCACATTGTCACCCCACTCCAGCCCGTACGACATGCCGCAGCCAACCGCGTAGACGTTCTTCAACGCCCCCGCCGCCTGAGCGCCCAGTGGGTCGTGGTACGGAGCGAGCGACAGCAACGGGTGGGTCAACCGGTCAACGCCGCGTCGTACCGCCCCGGCATCCACTCCCGCCAGGACCGCCACCGACGGGAGGCCGCGCCGTATGTCGCCGGAGAGGTTAGGGCCGGTGAGGACCAGCGGTTCGTGAGGGTCGCGCTTGCCCGCGACGCCGAACTCCCACCTGAACACCTCTAAACTGAGCAGGCTGGTATCTTTTTCCAACCCCTTGGTTGCCAGCACCACCCGCGTCGTCGGGGCGAGAACGCCCCTCAGTCGGGCGGCGACATCCCGCGCGGCGTGTGACGGAACCGCGACTATTGACCAGGACGCGCCCTCCAGCGCCCGAGCGAGTGACGTTGTCGCTATCACGTTTACCGGTATCTGAAACCCGTCCGTATACCGCTCGTTTGTATGAAACCTGGTGATCTCTTCGCAGGCATCCGTCTCCACTGTGAAGAGGTTTACCCGGTGGAAGTTCGCCGCCTGGACCGCGGCCAGCGTCGTTCCCCAGGCGCCCGCCCCTATGACCGCGAGGCATCCGTCTTTCCCGGTGTCCCATGTAGTCCTGGTGTTCATGCGCATAATCCTCGCATCACGCGGAACCGATGGCGGCCATCTTCTCATCTCTGTCGTGACCGGCGATGTACCTCCAGGCCGCCACTCCTATCGCCACCCCGACGCCCACACCGGCGGCCCCCGCGAACATGAGCAGCCCACGGTGCCCGTGTGACTCCTCCTCCACCTCGACCTCGACCTCGACAGGCACTCCAAGCATCAACCGGGCTATCACCGCCTCGTGGAAGCCGTCAGGCGCGGGTATCCGCTGCATATCGTCCAGTGCCCGGACGACGGCCCTCATCGTCCTGGACCTTCGAAAATACCTCTTTTCCTTCACGCTACATCACTCCTTCCAGGGTCTCGCAGAGCATCCCCCTCGCCCTGTGAGCCCACGTCTTGGCGGTGTTCCTCGGTACCCCCATCGCCTTTCCTACCTCCCCGAACGTCATCCCCTCGAGGTGATGGAGAACGATCACCGCCCTGTAGTTCTCGGGAAGCCGGCAAATGGCCCCCTGTACGATCTCCTGTATCTCCCTGGCTACCGTCACGTCCTCCGGATTATCGGCGCGGAGGTCGGGCGGTTCCGCGCCCACACCCGTAGCCACCGCCCCGTCCTCCCTCACTGTCGGGGAGAACGCCGCGTCGATAGAGATGTCGTTCACCTTCGCGCCACGGCGCAGGTGATCTATCGCGGTGTTCGTGCCGATTCCGTATAGCCACGACCGAAAAGGTCTTTTCAGATCAAACGTATCAATCGCCTTGTACGCCTTTATTAACGTCTCCTGAGCGATGTCCCTCGCCTCCTCCCTGTCTCCAACCATCCGGTAGGCGATACCGTAGAGCGAGTCCTGGTACTTACTTACCAACTGGGAGAACGCTTCAATGTCACCCTGTCGGCAGCTTCTTACGAGGCGCGTATCCTCGCGCGCACCCTTGGACAACTTTCTACCGGGCATGCCCGTCCTTTTCGTATGTCAATCGGCAGTACTGCTCTATTCTTACAATACGTACCCGGGAGTCAAGTGGTTTCATGAAAATCCCCCCCAAACGGTGCCAGGCACCACTGACGCATGATCACCCCAAACAAACCGGGTCTTGCGTTTGGTGCCTGTCACCTTTTGCAAGAATGTTGCGTTTGGTGCCTGTCACCATCTTGCGTTTTGTCACACAAGCGGCGGTTACACAAAACAACCGACAGGGAAGCGGCGGCCGCCTTCAACGAGTCCAGGGCCAGGAACGGGGCCACCCCCGACGCCCAGGCGCAGGCGAGCGACGCGCTGAAGCCACCTCCGCGAAGCGCCATCCACGCGGTCAGCCACGCCAGGCCGGGAACATACAGTGCCGCGAGCCCGGCAAGCCCGGCCACCGTGAGCGGTATCACCCGCGGCAAACCCTCCCGGGGAGACCCCCACCTCTCTACGCAGAACCCGGCAACGTAGGCGGCGGCGACAAAGCCCACCAGGTAGCCTCCGGTGGGACCCAGGAAGCAGCCGACGCCGGCGTGCGGGGGGGCCGCGAACACCGGCACACCGGACAGCCCCAGGCCGAGGTAGGCAAGCTGGCTCAGAGCCCCCATCCTGCTACCCAGCACCATCCCCGCCGCCAGGACGAAGTACACCTGGAGGGTAACCGGCACCGGCTCGCGGAAGACCACCAGGCGGGCGCCCACCGCCGTGAGGATCGCAAACGCGGCGACACCCGCCAGCGGCCACGCCAGGGAGGCCGGGCCTCCGCGGTCGGCGGTAGTGGCCCCGGGCAACCCGCGGGGTATCGCGCCGCCATCCACCTTGTTTCTCACTATCGATCACTCCCGACCACTTTGCCTACTTGACTTTGATGCGTCCCTCGACGTAGTCGACGATATCCCGCAGGCACTTCATCTCCTCCAGGTCATCATCGGTTATCTCGATCCCGTACTTCTCCTCCAGGATGCCGTCGATCTCAACGATATCCAGCGAATCGGCGTCCAGTTCGGCCACCAGGTCGGTCGTGGCACCGATCTTATCCTCCTTGACCCCGAGCACCTCCGCGATAACAGACCTTACTCCCTCCAGAACAGGCATTGTCTCTCCTTTCTACGTCTTGCCACTTCCATCGCTTCTCGGCGTGCAAAAGGGGCCAGGCCCCTTTTGCACATTGTTTAGGGGTAAAGTATGTTCGTTTGGGGCCTGGCCCCTTTTGCACGCCACGCAACTGCAGGCCAGCTTTATGGCGCTGCTGATGGACTCGCCCTCCGAGCTTCCGTGGGCGACTATCACCGGCGCCTTCACCCCAAGGAGCATGGCGCCTCCGTAACTCGAGTGCCCGTACCGCCGCTTGAGCCCTTTGAGCGACGGAGCCAGGAGGGCCAGAGCCAGTCGCTGCGCCCACCCCTCCGAGAGGCTCTCCTTGAGCGCCCTGAAAACCTCCTGGACGGCACCTTCGGCGGTCTTCAGCACGATGTTTCCCACGAACCCGTCGGTCACCAGAACGTCCACTACACCGCGGGGGATCTCCCGCCCCTCCACGTTTCCCACGAACCGTACGCCTCCACGCCGGCCGAGTTCCTCCAGAATCTCCGCCGCCTCCACGGTGACGCTGTTCCCCTTTCCCTTCTCCTCTCCGTTACTCAAGATGCCGACCCGGGGCCGGTCCAGGCCCAGGTACGTCCGAACGCAATCGGAGCCCATCAAGGCGAACTGCACCAGTTGGCCGGGGCTGCAGTCCACGTTGGCCCCGGCGTCAACCATGACACAGTAACCGTTACCGGCGGGCAGGAAGGCAGCGAGCGCGGGGCGGTCGATCCCCTCGGCACGCTCCAGGACAAGCCAGGAGGCGACCACCGCGGCCCCGGTGTTTCCCGCGGTGACCAGCGCGTCCGCCTCACCGGAAGCCAGAAGCCGGGTGGACACCTTTATCGACGAATCCCTCTTGCGCCGCAGTGCCAGCGCCGGCGCCTCGTCCATCTCCACCACCTGGGACGCGTCCCGGAGCTCCAGGACGCCGTTGCCCCCGGGAGGTATCCCCCGGGACTCCAACTGGGCGTCGATATCCCGCCTGCGCCCCACCAGGAGTATCCGCTCCGGCCCGTCATCACGTCCGGCGGCATCTATCGCGCCCCGGACGATCTCCGATGGGGCCCTGTCCCCTCCCATCGCGTCCAACGCGATCGTTACGCCCATTGTGCTCCCTTAATGCCATCACGAGCCGCAACCGCCGTCAGGGATCGTCTTCCCCCCGATGCCCGGTTACCGACCTCGCCTTTGACCATCCCTCCGGCGGGAGACTGTGCCTCCCTTTTGGGGCACCCGCCCTCCTCCAACTCCTCCACCAGTCCGGTGTGATAGCGCCCCTCCTCGAACGCCGCGCTCGCAAGGAGCGCCTTGAGCAGTGGCAGGTTCGTTTCGACCCCCCCGATGCGCGTCTCGCCCAGCGCCCTTCGCAGTCGGATGCGAGCCCCGGCGCGGGTCGGGGCCTGAACGATCACCTTCATCAGCAGGGGATCGTAGAAGTAAGGAATAAGGCATCCCCGGCGCAGGTGTGTATCGACCCTCACGCCGGGTCCACCGGGAAACCGGAGGTCCCCTACCATTGTCCCGGGGCGCTCGGCGTATATCCGTGCCTGGATCGCGTGGCCGGGAGCCCCTGTCGGGGAATGCCTTCCCAGGACGGAACCGCCCGCCAGCCGTATCTGTTCCCATACCAGGTCCAGACCGGTCAGCACCTCGGTCACCGTATGCTCTACCTGGATACGGGGGTTCAACTCGATGAAGTAGTAATCGTTTCCTTTGACCAGAAACTCCACCGTCCCCGCGGTAGAGAACCCGGAGGCCTTTGACACACGAACGGCGTCGCGGGTAAGCCGTGCCTCCATCGCCCGGTCCAGCCGGGGCGGCGGCGCCTCCTCGATTATCTTCTGCCTGCTCCTCTGGACCGAGCAATCTCTCAAGCCGACCGCCCGGGTGTCACCTTCACGGTCCGCCAGCACCTGGACCTCGATATGGCGCGGCCGCTGGAGGCAGTGCTCAAGGAAAGATCTGCCGGATTCGAGTGACGCACGCACCTCCCGCTCCTCCAGGAGTCCCCGGAAGGCATCCTCGTGGGCGGCGTAGCGAATTCCCCGCCCGCCTCCCCCGCAGCGCGGCTTCAACACCAGGGGATAGCCGATATCCCCCGCCTTTCGCAACGCTTCAGGCCGTGAGGTGATCCCGTCGGTCCCCGGCAGCACCGGGACTCCGCAGCCCTCGGCTACCGCCCTCATCCGGCACTTATCCCCCGCCAGCAACAGCGCGTCGGCGGAGGGACCGATGAAAGACAGCCCATGCGCCGAACATATCTCGGAGAAACGGGCGTCCTCGGCCAGGAAACCATAGCCGGGGTGGACCGCGTCGGCTCCTAACTCCAGTGCGGCGGAAATGATGTTAGGCACGTTCATGTAGCTGTCTCGCGCGTCGGCTTCCCCCACGCAACAGGCGCGGTCCGCGTGCCGGACGTGAAGTGAGCCCTCGTCGGCCCTCGAGTAGATTGCCACTGTCCCTATGCCTTTCTCCCGGCACGTCCTTATGACGCGGAGCGCGATCTCTCCCCGGTTTGCTACCAGCATCGTGCCGAACTGCGACATGTAAACCTCCTCAGGGTTGCCCTTGGTCCATCTCCTCGCACACCAGCAATGTCTGCCCGAACTCGACCATCCCTCCGTCATCGACCTCGATTCCGATAACGAGCCCGCGCACATCCGACGTCACTTCGCTTATTACCTTCAATGTCTCGATCAGGCCAACCACCTGGCCCGGTTCGATCACCTTCCCCACCTCCACGAAAGGTGACATGCCCGGGCTCGGGGAGCGAAAGAAGATACCCACCGCCGGAGCCTGGACGGTCACCAGGCCGGCGGACAGCGGGTCGCCTCCGACGTCCCCTTCAGCCGTGAGCCCTCCAACCGGCCGCCCCCCGTCCCTCTTGAGCGCGAGCCTGCGGTATCCGTCATCCACGGTAACCTCGGTGAGCCGGTTCTCGTCCATGATGCGCACCAGGCCCTCGAGTTCCGAGATCGGGAGCCCGGCCTCTTTCCCGGTGAACAGCCTCCTGACGGGCCGGCGCCTAGACAATGGTCTCTCCTTCACTTCTTAAGTGCACCGCTCCATGAATACGCTGGCATTCGAGCGCCGCTGCATCCACACCGGCTGCGTACCGCTCCCTCCGCGTACTGCAGGAGTACGCGTCGGTCGCGCGCCTTGCCGGAGCGGCGCTTCGACGCTCTCGGTGCTTAACCGTACTCATAGAACGGAGCACTCTTCCTCCCGGCCGACAAGCCGGCTTACCTCCCGCATCACCATGAGCGTCATCCTCTCTCTGGGGCGTGAGTTACCTGCCGCCGGCCGCCTTCCGTCAGGGCACGATCCCTCGCTCAAATCCTCCGGCAGAATCGGGGGGCCGAATCGGACCTTTATCCGGCGGGGTCTGAACGACAGGAAGCCGTTGGCCATTGTCCCCGCGGTCCCGATCACCGCCACCGGCACAACCGGGCTTCCGGTGACGATCGACAGCCAGGCGGCGCCGGCCTCACCCTTCCCAGGCGACCCACTGCCGCGCTCTCCCTCGGGGAATATGCCGAGGACCTCCCCGTCATCCAGGAGGCGGCGCGCCGTTCTCAGTGCCTTCCGGTCGGCCGAACCCCTCGCCACCGCGAAGCCGCCGAGGCTACCGAGCAGGGCGCCAATCGGCCTGGAGGAGAAAAGCTCCTTCTTGGCCATGAAGTAAACCTTCCTGGGACAACCCACTCCTACGACCGGCGGGTCCAGGTAACTGCTGTGGTTGCTGGCCAGAATCACCGGGCCTCTCTCCGGGATGTTCTCGCGCCCTTCCACCTCAAGGCGGAAGACCACGTGCAACGCCAGGGCTACAAGTAAGCGGGCGGCGCTGTACCAGGCCCTCCCCAGGATGTCGACAACCGGTGATCTCCTCACGCCCGCCACGGCGTGCCCGGCTGAAACGGACACTTACACCACCTCCTCGAATACCCCGACCCGCGAGTACTTATCTAACCTGGCCTCGACCAGTCCGTCGATATCGGCGCCCAGTAGTCTCCCCAGGTGCGCCGCAACGTGGTCATGAAGGACAGCGGCGGCGGCGGCCGGGTCCTGGTGGGCTCCACCCGGAGGTTCGGGGACCACCTCGTCTACCAGGCCGATCTCCAGCAACTCCGGTGCGGTAAGCTTCAACGCGCGAGCCGCCTGCCGCGCCTTCGACTGGTCCCTCCAGAGTATCGCGGCGCAGCCCTCGGGGGAGATAACCGAGAACGTCGAGTTCTCCATCATCAAGACCGTATCCGCGACCGCGAGCGACAGGGCGCCGCCACTTCCCCCCTCGCCGATTACCACCGACAGTACCGGGGTCCCCAGCGACACCATCTCCCTCAGGTTCTCCGCTATCGCCAGCGCCTGCCCCCTCTCCTCGGCGCCCACGCCGGGGTAGGCACCGGGTGTGTCCACCATCGTTACCACCGGGAGGTTAAACTTCTCCGCTAGCTTCATCAACCGGAGGGACTTCCTGATCCCCTCAGGGTGAGGCATCCCGCTGTTGGTTGCCCTTCCATCACCGGGCGTGCCACCGCGGTTGTGCCCTATCAGCATCAGCGGGACCCCGTCAAGCCGGGCGAACCCGCCCACGATAGCGCTGTCGTCCCCGTACAGCCGGTCGCCCCTGAGCTCGAGAAAATCGTCGAAGATCTCCTCCACGTAAAACAGAAAGCGTGGCCGCGCCCGGTGCCTGGCCATTCGGACCACGTCCCAGGGATCGGTATTGGAAGCACCCACGGCCTCCGGTCCGCCCCTGCCTTGCCTGTCGGGCCGGGGGACCGGTACGCGACCCGCCCTGTGCTCCGCCTTCACTAAGTACCCCGCTCCATAAATACGCTGACATTCGAGCGCCGCTGCATCCACTCCGGCTACGTTCCGCTCCTCAGACGTACTACAGGAGTACGTCTCAGTCGCGCGCCTTGCCGGAGCGGCGCTTCGACGCTCTCGGTGCTTAACCGTATCTATGGAACGAGGCACTAAGCCGGTGAGGAACCGCACGATCCTTATCAACCGCCCCCGGAGGTCCCGGCGTTGCACCACCGCGTCCACCATTCCCCGCTCAAGGCAAAACTCGGCCGATTGAAACCCCTCGGGAAGCCGCTGCCGCACCGTCTGCTCGATGACTCGCGGCCCGGCAAACCCTACAAGGGCCCCCTTCTCGGCCAGGATGACGTCGGCCAGCATCGCGAAGCTTGCCGCCACGCCCCCGGTCGTGGGGTGGGTGAGCACGGAGACGAACGGCACGCCGCTCTCCTGTAACTCCCCCACCGCCGCGGCGGTCTTGACCATCTGCATCAGTGATATCATCCCCTCCTGCATGCGCGCGCCCCCCGAGGCACAGAAGATCACCAGGGGAATACCCCTCCCGGCCGCCTCCAGCGCGGACCGGGAGATCGCCTCGCCGACCACCGACCCCATGCTCCCCCCCATGAAGGTGAAGTCCATGACCGCCACCATGACCTGGATGCCCCCCAACCGCGCGTGTCCCCGGAGCACCGCTTCGTCAAGGCCGCTCCTGGCGCCGCTCTCCTCCAGGCGCTCCCGGTAACCGCGGGAATCCTCAAACGAGAGGGGGTCCAGGGGCAGAAGCCGGGTGGGTGTCGGCACGAAGCTGCCCCGGTCGAACACCATCTCCACTCGCCTTCTGGCTCCGACCATAAGGTGGTGGTCGCAGTGCGGACAAACCCGCGCGTTCTCCTCCAGGTCGCGGGAGAAGATGAGGCGCTCACAACCGTTACACTTGAACCATAGCCCCCGGGCAACATCGGTGTTCTTCCGTCCCGGCAGCCGTACATGTGTCCTTGCCAACCTGACCCTTTCGCTCGTATCCGTCGTCTCTTCTTCCTAACGTCACCACGGGGCAGGTTAAGAACCTGCCCTCAAGCGGAGTGGGCCTCTATCACCAGTGAGGCGCAATGGCCCCCAAACCCCTGGGAGTTGGTCATCGCAACCCGCACCTGCGACCGGCGGGCCTCGTTGGGCACGTAGTCGAGGTCGCAGCTCTCGTCGGGAAACTCGTAGTTGATGGTGGGCGGGATGACACCCTCCTCCAGGGCCAGGAGGCAGGCTATCGCCTCCATGCCCCCCGACGCGCCCAGGCAGTGGCCGGTCATGGACTTGGTGGAACTTACTGGCATCCGGTAGGCCCGCTCCCCAAAGACCCGCTTGACCGCCAGGGTCTCCACCGGGTCGTTCAGCGGGGTCGAGGTGCCGTGGGCGTTGATGTAGTCGATGTCATCGGGCCTTCTGCCCGCCCGGTTCAACGCCGCCTCCATCGCCCTTACCAGGCCGTCTCCGTCGGGGGCCAGGCCGGCTATGTGGGTGGCCTCACCGGCCATACCGTAACCGGTGACCTCCCCGTAGATATGCGCCCCACGGGCAACCGCCCTTACTCGTTCCTCAAGGATGACGATACCGGCTCCCTCCCCGATAACGAAGCCGTCCCGCTCCCGGTCAAACGGCCGGCTGGCCGCGGCGGGATCGTCGTTCCTCTTCGATAGAGCCCCCATCGCGCAGAAGCCCGCTACCCCCAGGGACGAGACCGAAGCCTCGGCACCACCAGCTATCATGGCGTCGGCGTCGCCGCGCTTGATAATCTCGCATGCGTCGCCAATGCCGTGGCTCCCCGAGGCGCAGGCTGTGACCACGGTGGTGCAGGGGCCTTTCGCGCCGGTGACGATTGCCACCTGCGCGCTTGCCATGTTGGGGATCATCATCGGTATTGTTAACGGGCTTACCCTGGCGGGCCCCTTCTCCAGGAGATTCCTGTACTGCTTCTCGAACGTGGAGAGCCCACCTATGCCGGTTGCGACAAGCACCCCGAACCCGGGACCCAGCCCGTCCGTGTTCAGGCGCGCGTCCTCGAGCGCCATTCGTGAGGCGGCGACCGCGAACTGGCAGAAACGGTCCATGCGGCGGGCCTCTTTCCGTTCAACGAACAGCAAGGGGTCGAACTCCTTCACCTCCCCGGCGATCCGCGACGGGAGGCCCGTGGGGTCGAACCCGGAGATGTACGTTACCCCCGATGTACCGGCCTTGAGCCCCTCCCAGTACTCTTTCTTCCCCACCCCGATGGGTGTAACGGCACCGATTCCGGTTATGACGACTCTGCGGCCTCCCACCTTAGTACCTCGCTCCATAAATACGCTGGCATTCGAACGCCGCTGCATCCACTCCGGCCGCGTTCCGCTCCCTCGACGTACTACAGGAGTACGTCTCGGTCGCGCGCCTTGCCGGAGCGGCGCTTCGACGCTCTCGGTGCTTAACCGAATTCATGGAACGAGGCACTTTGTTAACCCTCCCCTATCGCGGATTCTCCGTCGCCGCTTCCCCCGCCGACGCCGCCATCCGTCCCGCCCCAGCGAAGAAGTACCGCGCCCCAGGTCAGCCCCGCACCGAAGCTAACCAGGACCGCCAGATCACCGGCCGCCAGCATGCCGCACTCCTCGGCGTCGACAAGGGCAAGCGGTATCGAGGCCGACGACGTGTTGCCGTACTTTCCTATGTTCACCGCGGTCTTCTCCATCGGAAACCCCAACCGGTCGCACAGCGACTTGATGATCCTCGCGTTCGCCTGGTGTGGTATCAGGCAATCGACCTCGTCAAGGGCGCACCCCGCGTCCTGGAGCACCTGGTTCACCGACTGTGCCATGTTCCTTATCGCCAGGGTGTATATCTCGCGACCCTTCATCTTGAGGGTGTGCAGCCCGTCCTGAACGGTCTGTGCGCTGGCCGGGTACAGCGAGCCGCCCGCCGGCATCTTCAGCAGGTCCGCCGTGCCGCCGTCCGAACCAATGTGTATTGACAGGATGCCGGACCCCGTGGAGACGGGCCTCACTATCACCGCTCCCGCCCCGTCCCCGAAGAGGACGCAGGTGCCGCGGTCGCTCCAGTCCGTCACCCGGCTCAATACCTCGACCCCCACCACCATAGCGCGGGAATAATTGCCGTAGGCGACCATGTGGCCGGCCACCGATAGCGCGTAGAGGAAACCGGTGCAGCCCGCCGACAGGTCGAAACAGGCCGCCCGGGGAGCGTCGATCCTTTCCTGTAGAAGGCAGGCGGTGGATGGAACCGGCATGTCACCGGTCACCGTGGCTACGACTATCAAGTCGAGTTCTCCGGGTTTCATTCCCGCTTTCGCCAGCGCGTCCCGTGCCGCGGACTCCGCCAGGTGGGATGCCGCGATTCCCTCCGGCGCGATTCGCCTTTCCCGTATGCCGGTCCTTTTCACTATCCACTCGTCACTGGTCTCCACCATGCGCTCCAACTCGGCGTTGGTGAGAACATCATCGGGGACCGCGGCGCCTACCGCCACAACACCCGCGGGCATGCCGGAGGTACCCACATCATCCATCACCGTCGGCGCGTTCGTTCCCTCGCACGTTGCTGTCTCCAGTTGCTTCAACTCACATCACCAGTCCTCCACTGACGTTCAACACCGTACCGGTGGTGTATGTCGCGTCGGAAACCAGGAACAGGGCGGCCTGCGCCACCTCCCGGCGGGTACCCATCCTCCCCAGGGGGATCATCGCCTCGATCCGGTCCAGCCTGTCGCTCCCACCGGTCATGTCGGTGTCTATGAAGCCGGGGCTGATGGCGTTTACCAGGATGTTGCGCGAGCTGTACTCGCGGGCGACCGTCCTGGTGAGCCCTATGAGGCCCGCCTTTGCCGCCGAGTAGTTGGCCTGTCCGGGGTTGCCGACCTGGCCCACCACCGAGGTCATGTTGATTATCCTGCCCCACCGCCGCCTCATCATCACCGGCAGGACCGCCTTGATGCAGTTGAAGGCGCCGGTGAGGTTCACCTCCACGACCCTGTTCCAGCTATCCGTGCTCATCCGGGACAGCAGCCCGTCCTGGACGACCCCCGCGTTGTTCACCAGGATATCGACACCTCCCAACCCATCCACGATCGACCTGGCCATGGATCGCACATCCTCACTATCCGACACGTCGGCCCGGCACAGAAGCGCCTTTCGCCCCATACCCTCGATCATCTCCGCTACCTCGCGGGCCGCGTCGTCGCGTGAGCGGTAGTTGACCGCCACGTCTGCGCCCTCCTCCGCGAAAAGGAGCGCGATCTCCCTGCCTATGCCGCGAGAGGCACCGGTTATCAGCGCGGACTTCCCCTCGAGCTTCATCTTCCACCCGCCGATGCCGCCGGCGAACCGGCACACCCACCCGTGAGGTCCAACAGGCCTTCCAGGGAATCAGGGTCCTGGACTCCGGCTGTCGCCGAACCGGGTGAGCATCTCCTGACCAGGCCGGAGAGTACGTTGCCGGGACCCACCTCAACGAACAGATCGATCCCCCCGGAGGACATCCGCGCCACGCTCTCCTCCCACCTTACCGGGTTGCAGAGCTGCCTCACCAGGTTGCCGGCGATAGCCTCGCTGCCGGTATGGGCCCGGGCGTCGTAGTTGGATATCACCGGTACCAGTGGGACCCCTATCTCGACATCCGCGACCAGTGGCTCGAACTCCCGCGCCGCGGGTTCCATCAACGGGCAATGAAACGGCCCCGCGACCGCCAACCTCCTTGCACGCTTCGCGCCCAGGGATGGGGCGACCTCCAGCGCCTTCTCGATGGCGGGCGCCTCCCCCGAGACAACGACCTGGCCGGGGCAGTTGTAGTTGGAAACCGCGATGACCCCCTCGGTCCCGGCGACGGCGAGTAGTTCGCCGAGCGGACCACGGTCCATTCCCAGGATGGCCGCCATTCCCCCGTTTCCCCTTGCCGCCACCTTCCCGGTGATCTCGCCCCTCGAGCGAACAAGGCGGAGCGCGTCCGCCGCGTCCAGCGAGCCCGCGGCCACCAGCGCGGCGTACTCTCCAAGGCTGTGCCCCGCCACCACCGCCGGCGAGACCCCAAGGTCGTCAAGGACGGCTAGACAGGCGAGCTCCACCGCCAGAACCGCCGGTTGCGTGTTCTCGGTCAAGCGGAGCCGGTCCGGGTCATCCCAGCAGACCGAGGAGACGTCGAAGCCCAGGACCTCCCCGGCGGAGTCGAACGCCTTTCGCGCGGACGGAAAACGGGAGGCGAGCGCCCTGCCCATCCCGATATACTGACTCCCCTGGCCGGGGAAGATAAACGCAAGCTTCACTTCCGGCTCCTTTTCCCGGTTACAGACCGAAACAGCGCCACCGAGTCACATCCCCCCCGGGAGCGCCCAACTCTGTTCCAGCGCACTGGCACTACAGGTTCCATACGACAGATCCATCGGGACGGTTTCACGCGGATTAGTGCCCCGCTGGATGAATACGCTTGCATTCGAACGCCGCTGCATCCACTCCGGCCGCGTTCCGCTCCCTCGAAGTACTCCAAGAGTACGACTCGGTCGCGCGCCTTGCCGGAGCGGCGCTTCGACGCTCTCGGTGCTTAACCGTATTCATCCAGCGGGGCACTTGGCGAAACCGGACCCGGTGCGTCGCCGTACTAACTGTTGAGAGGTCACACGGACGAAAGCGGGAACGTGCTGGCAGGCAGAGAGATCACCGGGGTCGGCGTCGACATCATCAGGGTTGAGCGCATCAGGAAAGCGTCGGAGACGTCCGGCGTGTTCCTTGAGCGCAACTTCACCGAGCGCGAACTGGAGTACTGCCTGTCCAGGGCCTCCCAACACAAACACATCGCCGCCCGCTTCGCCGCAAAAGAGGCGGTGTCCAAGGCGCTCGGTTCCTCTTTTCGCCCGTCGGAGGTGGAGGTAACCCACGACGGGAAAGGCATCCCCACCGCCCGCCTGCTGGGGCGCACGCTGAAGGAAAACCGGGATACGGAGCTCTTCTTGAGCCTGTCCCACGACGGGGAGCACGCCATTGCGTTCTGCGTGGCCATACGATAAGCGCGCCCCTGACCGCGCGGTATCACCGCCGCCTTGCCCCCTGCCGGGCCGTTTCGGGGGAACACCGGTCTTCCACCACGAACTTCTGGACTCCACCCAGCGGGAAGCAAGAAGGCTTTTCGCCGTAGGGTTGCCGGAGTGCGTGGTCGTCTCCCGCCAGCAGACGGACGGGCACGGGAGGCGTGGGCGGTACTGGTGGTCGCTCCCGGGAAGAAGCCTCCTGTTCTCCCTCCTTGTCAACCAAACCGGCCCGGGCCTCGAGCCCCAGCGGGTGACCGTACTCCTGGCGGAGGCGGCGGTCGCCACGCTCGAGGAACACGGCGTACAGGCGTATATCAAGTGGCCCAACGACATCATGTTCGATGGGCTGAAATGCGGCGGCGTCATCGCGGAGGAGGTCTCCGGAAGCGGGGGCCGGGCCGCCCTGGTCCTGGGCATGGGGCTCAACCTCCACTACTCACCCGACGAGTTCCCCCTGGAGTTACAGGGCGTCGCGATAGCCCCATTTCAGAGCCCCGGACATACCCTCTGACTCTCTTCGGGATATTCGCTCACGCACAAGCCAGCAAGAAGCCTGCCTGACAGCATAAAATCAGCAGATTACCCCACGCAAATAGTCGCTGAA
>Ga0180015_1000141_pt1 | contig 20970 bp, 12 predicted proteins | sample KR13_S2_MetaG_FD_116508 | JGI IMG/M metagenome (GOLD analysis project Ga0180015, IMG submission 116508) | Groundwater microbial communities from the Olkiluoto Island deep subsurface site, Finland - KR13_S2_MetaG | ecosystem: Environmental > Aquatic > Deep subsurface > Groundwater | place...
ATATTATTCAGATCGTACTCTGTTTTGTCAGCCATTCCATTTTCGCCAGCTTTTCTGTAATCCTGGATCACTCCCTCATGTTTTGAGAATATTGAATTATATTCGTCAGAGATCCTGCCATAATAGAATGGATTTATCCAGATATACTGACCCCCCCATGGTGAAAGATATTTCTCTTCCATGTCTTTAAGCTGATCATTCGCCTTTAGCCTTGCATCTTTGGCAGAATCCGAATATTTATTATGAAGGTCAAATTTATGTTTTGCCAATCCCTCAAATCGCGTACTCTCTTCCTGATTCCCCAGTATTCCATACATTTCGCTCAATCTTTCATAAGCGATCATCGACTGAAGCGCATTATCATCGTTTTTCGATTCCGCTTCATAATAATCTTTTTCTTTTTCCATAATATCATTAATTAAATTATCAGATTTTTCTTTAATAGATCTAACATCATTTATGATATTGCTGTTGCGGATCTTGCCAGTATATGCATCTATCATTTTTTCAGACACAACGCCTTTCATAAGATGTTCATAGGCGCTATTGTGATCCCCCTTGCTTATTGAAGCAGTAGCAGCCAAATATGAATCAAGAAAGTCTGCAGTAGATGTTCCAATAGATATCAAGTCGATGAATTCCATGACATCAAGATTCTGGTTCTCATTGCCATATTTAAGGGAACGGCATATCTTTTCGGCGATCTCCCTGGTGTCCGCGTTGTTGTTATATGTATGCCCGCATACTTTATTGAGCGTTGGTATCACATCCGGGGGAGTATTTTTTGCAATGACTTTGAAACTTTGGGTTCCAGCGTTACTGGTAGAAATGGAATAAACCCATTCGTATTTCTGTCTTAAAACAGCGCGGGTATCAAAATAGAGATTAATATTGATCATTCCGGAATCTCCGGCATTGATATTATTGATGCTTTTTGGACTGGCGCTCACCCACTGTTCAGTACCTGAGATAGTAACATATTTAATCGGCTTATAACCGAGCGTTTCCCTGATCTCTATATAATCACTTTTTTGCTCGAATATTGCTGCATTTCCGAAATCCACAGTTGATTTGGATAGTTCCATTATAATTCCATGTTCGATCTTCACGCTGAAATCAACAGACTGGGAATCTGTGCCAGATCTTCCCTCTTTTGAGGTTGATATAGTGATCTTACCATTGGATGTTCCTTCGCTTGCTGAGGCAGGAGCCGAGATAGTGAGACTTGCCATTCCGCTGCTTCGTCCAGATATCGATTTGGTATAATCTGAAATCGCAATACTTATTCCATTTCCGGGATAACTTGATATGGATACACTATTGATTGATAATATCGAATCGCCAACATTATTTAAACCGATATCTATTCTTCCGGGAAAGCTATTCACAGATCCCTTAGGTTTATCAAACAGGATCGTTGTTGACTTTTCCCCTATAGAACCCAATTCAGCTGGAATCAAAGTTTTAATATCAAGGATAAGGTTCATCGTTTTACTGCCTGCCGATGCCGCATCAACAGTAATGACACCTGTATATTTGCTTGTGGATACGGTAGAAGGAACATAAATAGAAACTGTTACGGTACCATAACTTCCTGCAGATACCGAATAGGGACTTGAAGAAACGCTCAGGGAAATTCCGCTCCCGGGACTGCTGACAGTCACGCTGTCGATAGTCATGGAAGTGTTGCCGTCATTGTAAATATAGAATGTCTTTGAACTGGAATATGAAGACGCCTGGGTGAACCGGTTATCAAAATTAATACTTGCTGTCTGATCATTATCGACCCTCAGAACCGGCGTTGCAAAGCCAGAATTTGTCATGATGATAAACGAAAGCGATATAATAAGCATGTAATGGTATATTTTATTCAAGTATCAATCCCTCCAGCAGATCATTTCCTGAATCCACGTTATTTATTTCATCTTTCCACCGCGTTATTGACCATGAAAAATAGAGAGTTATCGCCAGGTAAATAATAATTATTAATATAATATATTTTATTACTGAGGCTGCCGCATCATTTTTCATACTCCTGACCTTGGATATCTGGTCATTTCCCTGTGTTTCGAGCTGGCTCTCCTGATGGGAATTAGATAACTGGTTTGCATTAGAGATGTCATTTTCAATATGGAAACCCCTGGCAAACAGTTCAATAGATGAAAAAAATCCTTCCTCTGTGTTTCCTGCGTCATTTATGAAACCTGTAGATTCCTGTATCGATCCTTTGATCAAATTGATGTCGCGATCGTATTCGGATCTCAATGCCTCGGCACGGTAGCTTATTTCTGCATATTTGGGATCGCCGGTATTTTTGTAAGCTCTTGCTTCATTTAATAAATATTTTATTTTTGTATATGTCTTCTTCTCGTTATTAGCTTTATTAGCAAAATATTCTGACTGTTCCTTAAAGAATTTCCTGATAGAGATCTTAATCAGCAAAGGATAGAATTTTTCTCTGGGTTCCTTATAATTATCGAGGCGTTCTATTTCTGCGATCATGGATTCAGCTTGAATAATCGCATTTTCATTGTTTTCAAGGCTGTCTGTAGCAGATAAAGTATGTATCTTGCCAAAAGAATCAAGGATCGTTAATATTATTTCTACATATTCATTTGTATTTTTATCAAATGTTCGCGCCTGCAGCGTTGAAAGGGTCTGGCTCTGTATGGTCTTGAGTTCAGGATAATCGCCATAGATCGCCAGATTACTCAAGGCTTTCAATTTCTCCCCGCAATCGTTACTATCAGAACATGACATTGCCGCCGCCTGACTTGTCAGGCTTATCAAGATTAAAAATAAATTCAATGATAATAGACGATACCTTCCAGTCATAATTGTATTATATCATGCTAAGGAAAAGTATAAATAGATTACTATAGTTATTATATTAGTAATAATTTACGGCATTAGTAAAGGGTTTCAGGTATCATTATGTCTTATCTTATGATAGGTTCAGGACAGGCAGGCGGTGCGATCGTTGACTCATTATTTAAATATAAATACATGAACCTTATAGCTGATCCGATCCTGATAAATTCAACCGCAAAAGACCTGCATAATATAAAAAACCTGCAGGACAGGAACAACTGGTATGGTGTTACGCAAACTCACGGGTTGATTTCCGGGAAGACGCAGGGATTCGAGGAAAAAGTCGTAGGGGGTTTCGGCAAGAATCCGGTGAGAGCCAATGATGTTCTGGAGATGAACTACCAGTCTCTTCTGGATATGTTCGATGACAGATATAAAAAAAGGGAACAGAAAGCTTCCAAAAACCAGGAAGGGAGCGAAGGAAAAAAGGATGATGCAGATATTCCTTTTGCATTTTTGTTCTTTGGGCTGGGGGGAGGCACAGGATGCGGGATCAGCCCTCACATAGCAAGGGCTTTGAAGGAATATACGAATAACAGGGTGAATATCATAGCGGTCGGGGTCCTTCCTGCTACCCGGAGAAATATAGTCAGAAGTTCGAACCAGACCGAAGATGAATCAAGCGACAGGCAGGCATGGAATGCAAATTACGGATTGATGCGGCTGAAAGATTTTGTTGATGGATTTATCATTGTTGATAATCAGAGGATCTCTTTTCAAACAAATATGGAAGCCATGTACCTGAGCTATAATGATTATATCGCAACATGCATTGCCGACCTTGTATCCGGATTGTTCTTAGAAAGGATCGACCCGAGACAGTACCCTGAACTCAACCCGCCGGTCATCGATATGAACGATATCATGACGGCTTTATCTTTTGATCACAAAGGCAGGGGAAAGGAACCAGGTTTTGCTTCGATCGGCAGGGCAAGCGCAATAACCTGCGACCTTTTGAATTATATTCTCCCGTTGAGCAAAAATAAGAAAATAGATACTCTTATGCTGGCAAGACTTGCTGCCAAAAAACAATCAATTTCGAATATCAACCTGAACGAATGCGAAAAGAACCTTGCTCTTATAAGGGCGCCGGCCAAATACCTCAAGAAGTCTGAAATAAGTATCAATACAAAGGGAATTGAAGAGTTTATGGTCAAGAACTCAAAATTGAATGAATGCCACCTTGGCGTTTCCCTTACAAAAAGGAACCTCGTTTCTCTTACTACGCTTTTCACTTTTGAAAAAGAACAGATCCCCAGGTTAAATGAGGTCATCAATCTTGCACGAAGCTATGAAGACAAATCAAAAAATCTTGCGAATATTGAATCATAAGAAGGAGATTTAATGAGTCCGAACGAAAGAAAAAATACACTGGCAAAGATAGTACTTGTAATTTCGATACTGCTGCTTGCTGCAAGTGTTATTAACCTGCTGTTGCCCGGCTTATTATCATCGACATCGACTGCAAGTGTTTCCTCTTCTCAGGAAGATGTTGGATTGGTTTATGAAGATCTTAAGAATGAATATGATAAAAACTCTGGAAAGATCAAAGAAGCCAATGATAATGCAAAAGATCTGAAGATTGAAACCGATGAGTTGAATGGCTATAAAGATAAGAACATCCCCAAATATGCAATTGGCGGTGGGCTCAGCATCATTATGGGATTGTGGATATCAACTATTATTCTTTATATCAAGGAAAAAAGAAGTCTGTTCAAAGAGTGATTGGATTGAAAAAGATACGGCTATTTTCGAATATCGGCTTATTAAGTGTAATATTAGTCCTCTGTCTCTTGACTTTTTCAGCCAGAGCAGATAACAATTCAATTACAAATGATACTGATAATTTAATCGTTGTAATAATTGTAAATGATAAAGAACTTTTCAGTGATAAGATAAAAAATATCACTGTTGATGAGACATTGAAATTCGGGATATGGGACAATAATAGCGGCAAACTCACAAAAGAAGGCAATATAAAAATAGGAGATAAAGTTGCAGAAATAAAGCCGCAGAATATCATTGATATGTTTTTGAATGTCATCGGTGCTACGGCAGGAAATTTTGCAGACTATGAATTTGTGGAAAAGCCTGAAACTATAAACTATTCCGTTAAAGTTGTTGGTGAATATTCCTCAAAGCCTACCAGGAATACAATAACCATTAATGTGAGAAGCAATTACATCACCCGGGAAGTTGACAAAGCAGCTAAGAAGTATGACCTGGAAACGATGAAAAACTTAAATAACCGGAGTCTGAAATTTCATAAAAATATTGCCCAGAATGCTGGAAATCTCATAAATAAAACTAATGAATATTTGGAAGCAAGTAATGATCTGCACAACAAAATATCAAACCTGACGGATAATCCCGGAAATAATGAGTTGAAAAATTCTGTCAGCAAATTCAAAGTTTCAGATGAAGGACTTAAAAATTCATTAGATGAATACAAAGTCAAAATCAATGAATTTCCATTAATAAAAGAAAATTCGACAAAAGAATTAGATCTGATAAATGAAGACATAAAAAATATTAAGAGTGAATTAATTTCAACATTTGAAGCAAAGAAAGAAAGTCTTCTGAAAACTGAGATTGCAGATGCCATAAAGTCGGAAAAAGTATCGAAAGATAATTTCGAAACCGCAAAATCCGATTATAGAACGGATATATTCAACCCCGCAGGGGCGCTTATTCTACTGGGCATTATTATCGGATTCATCAACGTGAACAGGTGGAAAAAAGAATCTGAATATTTCGGGCTTTATACAAGCAAAGCAAAGATCACAAGCCCTGTAACAATTGCAGTAATATTGACTGTAATCACATTAATATTAATTGCGGGAGTAGTTTATTCTATGACCGGTAATTTTGATATGTTGATAAATACGTTCAAGTTCTTGATATAGAGGTATACCTATGAAAATGGAAACAAAGAATAATCTGAAGATCGTGGCAATCGTCGTGGGATTATTTAGCGTCAGCGTGATACTTTTTTTTTACAGGGGTTATAATGACGCTCTTTATTTCAGTATCATAGGCATTCCGGTCATATTCATTATTTTTGCATACCAGTATATCAAGAAATTAAGGACTTCAAGACCGGATCCAGGTCTTACTCTCAAGACGCAGGAGACAGAAAAACTTGCTTATGATCTGAAGGCTCTTCAATCAAGCGCACAGAACCTGCATAATACCTATGGTTTGCAGACCGATAATACGGAAGCAGGATTAAGAACGCTTGCTGGCAGGAATTTTGCCCTGATCGGTATCAACGTGACTGAAGCAGAAGGGAAATTTGTTACAACTTTAGATGAACTTGTGATCCACAAAACCGATCTTGATTCCATAGATAATGTATCCGGGGAGCTGAGCAATTTACAGAGCCAATTTAATAATGATCTGAAAAGCTTTACGAATCAGGTTTCCCAGACGTATCTTTCGTATCTGGGAACTCTAAAAAATTCCGGTTATAACATAGAACCATTTGCATCAAATCTCCAGACAGCGGTAAAAAACAGGAGAGATACCAGCGATTTCACGGAAAATATTCGATACATAGACAGTATTACATCAATTTTCCGGGAGACTCTGCAATCCTGTATAACCCAGGCAGATAAATTAAAACAAAAGGTCAAAGAACTGGGAAAAGATACTTCAATTATCGAATCTGACCTTAAAACTGCCGGGGATGTTGTACAGAGCAGAAATTATAGGGATTTTGAAAAGGCGACAACCTCTCTTTCAAGAATAATGAAATCTCTTGAATCAACTGCGGGAGGGGATTTCAGTTCGATCAGGAGTAATTTACTAAGTGCGATCGAAAGGATACTTGCCTCGGTGGAAACTAAAATCGAGAATGAAGCCATCCAAAATCTGCTGGTTTTAAAATCCCAGATAAAGAGCCTTGATTCTGCTTCAAAAATAGGGGAATTACAGTTGATCGAACCCAGGATAATCCCTATCGCCAGAGAGATCGCAAAAGAAGTATTTGAGATCATTAATAAGAACGAAGCCATGATCAAGCAGGCAGATTTCCCGCAGCAGTTCTATCCTTCAAGAATGCAGTTTGAGAAAGAATATGAAGATATGATGAATGAACCGAATGTGGAGTCCTATTCAAGAAAGTTCTCAGGCGTTTTGCAGACCATGATCCCGGTGATGGATAAGAGCCATCTCAAAGCGAAAGTGATAGCGATATATAAGAAGATCGAAGGCAAGATCCAGAGCGATATCCAGCAGAAAGGGAAAGTTGCAGCCGCAGACCTTAAAGTAAAGAATCCTGAGGAGTTCATGGAATTATACAGTTATTTCCATAAGGATGTTAACTATGACAGTTTCAAAAAGATCCTGAGCTCCCAGGTTTCAATGAACTTATATAAGATCTCGGTCAGGGTGCTCAACGAAGAACATCAACCTCTAAATGGCGCTGAAGTTACGCTGAAGATCGATGACCGGGTGGTTAAAAAAGATAAAACCGATAAGGAAGGCAGACTGATCCTTGGGGAATTGATGAAGAGCCCATATAAAATATCGGCAAGATATGAAGGATATAAAACCAAGATCAAGAACATCGAATTGAATGAAGACCAGGCTTTTGACATCGAATTGAATGTGGTGCCTCCTGGAGAACAGATATGCAAGGATAAAGAAGAATCATTGCAGAAAATATTGCCAAAATTGAATGAGGTAATTCAGAAAGAGATGGCATCAAAAAAATATATCATGTCCACGTTCGATCTTAAGGTCAAGCCTGAATTCACGCCGTGCCTGTTGTATTTATGGTCAAAGAACAACGGAAATACAAGATTCACGAGATCAGGGAACGATTACATGGTATATGATGTTAATGTTATCAGGAAAGAGATCGAGGATTTTATTGATGATATAGAGATCGGCAAGAAGGCAAAAATTTCTGATATGGTTGATTTCCTTTCTGTGACTTTGCCCATGAAGGATATACAGGTCATTATTGATGAACTTAAGAAGGGATCTGAAAATTATAAGAAAATAGAGTATGATGCCAGCCAAATATGGAAAACAGCCGCATGAGAAATAAGAGAGGAATTTTATGAGTTTGGATGATGAATATATATCAGCACAGCCAGCAAGGATCGAACCGAAGGATGAAACCACAGAAAGAGATAAATTCACCCGCTGGATCATTCTGGCATCGGGGGAAGGCGCCGGAAGAGTGGCATCGCTGTATTTCACAAAAATGAAAAATGAGGCGATAGATGACAGGATATTGCTGATGAACAGCAACAGAGCTGATATAATCAATACCTTGATGGACCTTGAGAAACAGGCGACATCTGACGCTGAAAGAAATATCATTAACCAGATAAGACAGAAGAACACGCTCTTATTCGGAGGCGGTGGAGCCGGAAATGTGTATAAGGAAGGGGAAGAGTATGCAAGGAAAGATTTTGAGACAAAGATACGCCGCCCGATAGAAGCGCTTAAGACAGGAGCGGGCGACGTGGTGCTGGACATTGCCGCGCTCGGCGGCGGGACAGGGAACGGCAGCATTCCATTCATTATACACCAGATGAAACACGGCAACTCAGTATCTCTTCAGAATCACATCCATGTTGCTCTTGCGATATTTCCTTATTCCAGCGAGCTGCCCCAGCGCCAGTTCAATGCTATTTGCGGGCTTTCAAGACTCCTGAAATTCGGGGAGAATTCGCACCAGAATGTGGATATGGTCCTGATGGTGGATAACTCCAAGATCGCAGAGGATATCGAGTTAAGCGAAGGGATAGATCCCAAGTTCGGCGATATAAATAAGAAGATAATCAAGGCAATAGATCTGATGATCGCCCCTGGCAGGCGTGCAAAGGGCGTAATAGACATCAAGGATTATGTGAAGTTTCCCAGCCTGATGAACCTGTATCATTTCACGCCATGCATTTCAGTGGACAATGATATTAACTTCATTGAACTTGAGATGGCGCTTGATGATGCCGTGAAGAATTCTTTCGTTCGCATGGATCCCAAGACAGCAGTCATCGGGTATCTCATAGTATCTGTGCCTGAAAAATATTTGAATAAAGGGGATTTCACCGAGGACAAGGTCAACGCTATTTTCAGCAAGTGGAAGAAGAATAATATTATCGGCAAGATGGGAATGGTATCCCTGACATACACAAAGAGCAAGAAAGATACTTTTGATGTGCTGCTGCTGCTTGGAGGATTCAGTTTGAAAGAGACCCTTGAAAAATCCTGGCAGGAGTTCAAGTCATTGAAGAAGATCCTCATGATGGCTTCTGAAGGGGGTCATGTGGAACTGGATAATGTGAAATTATCTGTGGAGGAGATAGAAAGGATCGAAGGTATATTGAAGAATTATATGGCTCATACCGAAAAGGTGATAAAAGGAGTGCAGGAGGAAGAGAATGAGGGCGAGGAGGATGAAGGATGAGGAGGGGAGTTGTGGAGAGGGGGGTGGTTACTGGTCTTATTATTTTGATGATCGCTTCGTTTTCGATAGGTATCGTCAGGGCTGATAATGGGACTCTAGATGGGGATATTTTGACTTTGGAAGGAAATTTTCCGAAAAATAATACTTACCAGTTGGTATATATTGATATACCTTCAGTTGCTCCTTTCAATTATGCTAATTTCACTGGAAATTTAATCGTGCCGAATATTAGTTCATATCCTGCTTTAAGAACTTTAAAGTCAAAGAAGAATTTTACTGTAAACGTAACCAATTTAAGTAATAATTTTACAACCGAATTTAAAGTTGTTAATATTAATCCTGAAAGTACCCCACTATATAAACAGCAACCAACTGCTACGCAAGTACCAACAGCTGTCGACGCAAATGCTACCGATAATGGAACAACGGATACTGATACCCCTGACAAGAAAGAAGATATAGGTTTGCTCGAACAACTTTCTGAACAAAAAGGGATAATTATTGTAATTCTATTGGTGATTATTTTAATAACATTAATTCAATTAGGATATATTAATATCCGTTTGAAAAAAGATAAAGAGCCCAGAAGGTTAAGTCAGGTTCCTGAACAAACAATAGAAACCAACTATAAATTGATATTAGATTTAAATGACGGCACTGCGAGAATTCCGGACAGGATAATTGAAATTACTAATAAGAATGGAATTCTCATTGCAAATATCAAATCTGATATCAACGGCTCATGTACATTTGAACTGCCGAAAGATACATATATAGTCAATATAAAGGGCGGAGAAAATTATGAAGATTATTCTAAAAAGGTAAGGCTGTCAGACGATAAAAGGGATTCAATAACCCTTGTCAAAAAGCAGCATCTACAGATAGAGGTCGTGGATGAATCAGGCAAACCGATAAAGGGCATCTATGCAAGGGTCAGGGAATCTGGCTCAGGCGTTGATGCGCCGGGAAATCCAGAGACCGACGCCAATGGTATTGCAAGATTCACGCTTTCCAGGAACAAGAAATATACAGCTTCCATAAACGCTTTGACGCAGGATTACGGCATTCCCGGGAGTATGGAGATAACCTCATCAGATACTTCAAGGAAGTTCATTCTCAAAAGGAAGGAAGGTATGCTCGAAATAACCGTGACAGAGCAGGCAAAAGGACAGATTTTTGCAGGTATTCCTGTTATTGTTATGAAAAAAGGCGCTGCGCAGCCCCTTCAATTTTTTTCAGATAATAACGGAAAAATAAAACAAAAAGTACCAGTCGGGGACTATACGATACAGATCAAACCAGGCGCTTCCCAGCTTTATGAAGCATCAGAAAAACAGGTAAATGTCTCTGAAAATAGACTCGTGCCAGTGACGCTTGATCTGCGTTTCAGCTATAAGCCCGGTGATCAAACTATTACTGAAATCAATAAGCATTATGAAAAACTTAATAATAGTTTTAAGGAAGTATCCGCTTACGACAGATGCATCCCGCTATTTTTCAAGAGCGCTGGCGAAAGACCTTTAAAATTGATAGAGAGGATAATCAAACGACCTCTTGAATTCCTTGATTCCAGAACAACGCCTGATGAGATAATAAATTATATTTTGAGCGCTGAAGAAATTATTTCAGAAGAAATATCACGAATAATGCGTGAAAAGAGCAACGTGGATTTTTATTTTTCGATACAGAACCTGCCTCAGGTAGAGGAACTGGCTGTATCTGATTATTCACAGGAAAAATTCAACGAACTGGTTCAAGACCTTTCCAATTATCATAAGAACCATTTCAGGGAAATAGGCAACAAACTGCATGACATAGACACTGAAATCACAGATCTGAGCAGGAGCCTGACGATACAACCTGTCGCTGACCTGTGGAGAACGGCGCAGAAACTTCAGGAAAATTGCAATAATGAGCCTGATGCAAAGAAAAAAGGAGTGATGTTGTTCATTAACGATAAACTGCTTGATCATGTTAGAGAAATGTACACCAGAGATGAAGTAAAGGAGCGTCTGAAAGTCAGTATGCTTTGAAAAGAACAGGGAAAGAAAATAAAATAAACTAAACGAGATGAATAGATTTGGCTGGCATTGAAGAAATTATAGGATTAATTATAGTATTAATTATTATATATATTATTCTTTACCCTATTTATTGGATTACAAATGATGCGAAAAAAAGAGGTAAAAACGGGATCTTTTGGGGAGTTGCCACTGTTTTTTTCTATGCACTTACCGCAATAATCTATTTGATAGTCAGACCTAAAGGAGACCTTGTCAAATGCCAGTATTGCGGAAAAGAAAAGCTGGAAACATTACCGCAATGCCCGCATTGTAAGGGCTCTTCCGGTTATAGAATCAATGAAGAAGTCAAACCTAAAATAGTAACCGCAATGAAAAAAGTGTATGATGAATGCCAGAACTGCGGTGAGATCACTGATGATCTGGTATTTTCTTCAGATGGCAGATTATTATGTCAGAATTGCATCAATGAGGGAATTGCAAAAAAAAAAACAGGTCGCTACGCCTCAAACAAAGCAAATTGGTCTTCCTTCCTATACCTTAATCGTTGAAGTAAAAAATGTCTTCAATAAAGAACCCCTGCCCAAAGCCACCGTTTCACTCTGGAAAGACGCAGAACGACAGGAAAGAATAAGTGATATTGACGGGAAGGTAATTTTCGGCAAAGTGAAAGAAGGAGTTTATTCATTAATTATTAGCTCTAAAGGATTTGATGAAATAACGCAGGAAGTGAATATAAACAAAAATGATAGATTGATCTTTGAACTTCACGGAAAAGCCACTTTGAACATTAGCGTTCTTGATGCTATCAACCATGAGGGAATTGCTGATGCTATCATACGATTTGGGGACATGGAAACAATAACCGATGAAAAGGGGATTGCGGTCATCGAAGATATTTCGTTCGGAAAATATGATATTGCTGTTACAAAAGAATCTTATTTCCAGGAGTCTGCAACTCATGATATAAAAGATATCCAGCAGAACATAAAAATATCATTGAATCCCGATATCAAGCTGGAGGAAGAGTACAGGGTTCAGGGTGAAATGCTAAAGAACTCGCTGAATGAATCCATGAAAAAACTCTCATTAGCATGCGACATGTGCATCCCGGATTATTACAGGGGGATCTGCTATGAATTGATCAAATTGAACGAAGCCATCGCTTCTACTCCGGTTTATATCTATGCAGACGGGTCATCTGGTAAAATAAATACGCTGTACAGGATGACAGGTCAGATAACCAGAGAACTCGAGAATATACTGACGAACAGTGAAAATATCAATGAATTCATAACACTGGCTAACAACAGTTTTAAAACAAATCCGCCAGGAATAACTATTAGCCCATTCGATTATCATGATGCCATACAATCATACATGAGCGACACGAATGAATTCTCACGAAAATACAAAGCTCAAATTTTGAATAAACTTCAGGAAACTGATAGACAGATCACAAATAACCTTCAAACTTTCAATATTAATCCGATAGCCAACCTGTGGAGCGTATCCCATAATATCATTGCGAACGCAAAAAACGAATCCGATGAAGCAGCTTCACTTTTGCTTGCGAACATCCTGCTCGATAACACCAGGAAAATGTTCACGTTACCTGAAATTTCAAGGATATTGAGAAAAAAAATCACTTTAACATAACGAGTATGAATGATAAAATTTAGATTATTGACCCTGATCATATTGTGTCTGATTATTTCTACAGATACAGGGGGAGCAGTTATTGAGGTCAGGGGCGCCGCTGCAAAAGAAGCAGCTACATGGGACGCTTCAAGTTTCGCAGGTTTCTGGTATGATATTGAAACTGATAAGAGTACCGAGTCCCTGGTTGTTCGCGGTTCACTTGGTTATGATCGTACTATTCAATCAGGCGATCTGCTGTATTACACTTCGGATGTCGCTGCGCCTTATAGAATATACAGCGCCAGAGAGCTGACCGTGGACGGTCAGACTTCGTATAATGTGGTTGGGTGGATGGGTGAAAAGTATGTGGCTGTTAATGGAAAAGCCAATAAACTCTCCAAACTTATCCTTGAGCAGGATAACCAGGACAGCAAGGTGCTCGCAGTTGGAGAAACATGGGATATGGGAGATGGCTATACCCTTACTGCCAACTCCATTGATGCAAAAGCATCCCCGGGTCAGGTATGGTTTACTTTGAGCAAGGATGGGGTTAAGAAAGACGATAAAGTTGCTTTGCAGGGTCAGTCATACATTTTCAGGGAAACAAATCTGGCTGGAGCACCAAACGTACCTGTTTTTGTAACATATATCAATAAAATATATCCTGGAACAACCACCGACATGGTTGAACTGAAATATTCCTGGCTGATCTCAAAAAGCATTACATCAATTCAATCCGGTGATAAATATGGTCTTTTGAAAGTCTCAATGGCGAATGAGAATAATATCATACTGGCGAATGAACAAAGTATAGCGCTTCAAAAAGGCAGTCGGATAGATCTGTTCGGAAATATAAAATTATATGTGGCAGACAGCGAACTTTTCATTTACTGTCCTGTCAGGATCGAGGCATCTGACAAATATTCCATAAGGGGTGAGACGGCCAAAGGTGCAACTTCCTGGAATGCCCGGAATTTTGCCGGGTTCTGGTATGACCTTAACAGCGACCAGAGCACTGAAAGCCTGACTCTTGGCTCAATAAATATTGCAGGCAGATACATTGAAGCAAATGGTCTTACCTATAAAACTTCCCCGGTATCTTTGAAATATATGGTCACGGCTCAAAAAGGTATCCCTGTCAATAATATGAACTATTACTCTGTTGTTGGCTGGAATGGAGACAAGTATCTTGCGATCAATGGAAAAGCAAATAAACTGCTCAGGATAATCCGTGAACTGGGAACATCTGCCTCGGATAAAAAAACCCTGACAGTTGGAGAAACATGGGATATGGGTGAAGGGTGGACATTGACCGCCAACTCCATTGATGCCAGGGCAAGCCCGAGACAGGTATGGCTTACATTGAGCAAGGATGGAGTTAAGAAAGACGATAAAGTCCTAACATCAGGTACTGAAGTTGCCAGCCCCTTATACACCTATGTTGAGAGAAACCTTGGTGGAGAAACAGATGTTACTGTATTTGCAGTTTATATTGACAGCGTGTTCGCAGGCGCGACAACAGATATGGTGCAGTTAAGATTTGCTTTTCTGGTTTCAAATTCTCCCGGCAGCATAAAAGTCGGTGACAGGTTTGGAGTATTCCAGGTAACAACATCAAATGATAACTCCATTGTTTTGACCAATAAGGACAGGATCTCACTCTCTCCTGGAAATGTCGTCTTAATGGATAACATGAAATTCAAGGTTGCGAATGATCCATCGAACCTGAGGTTCTATCCTGTGGTCGAAAAGGATGCTCAGCGCGTATTTTCAATATCAGGCGCTGCTTATTCTAATACCCCATCAATTATTTCATCAACATACACGCCTCAATATACATATATCAGTACTGCCCAGCCATCAAACAATCAATCGACTGGATATGCTGTAATTCTGGTAATACTTATTATTATTTATTTTATTTACTTTTTCGGGCACAAGAAAAGCTCTCCGGAAGTTGAGAAAAAAGTCGAGAAAAAGCCAGTAAAGCCCGATAAAAAAGAAACGAAGGTGGACAAAAAGGTGAACCCGGAGAAGGAATCGACGCCAAAGGAGATGGAAAACACATATACTCTGATAATGGAATTAAGGAACATATCAGATAAGATCCCTATCAAGAGAGCAACAGTTATCCTTGACCATCCTGGGGGCGAAGTGTTCGAACGAACCAGCGACATCGACGGGAAAGCGATCTTTGGGAAACTCAAAGAAGGAGTGTATAGAGCCAGGATTGTTTCAAGAGGTTTTGAAGAATATTTCCGGGAATTAGATGTAAACAAAAATGACAGAATGATCATTGAACTTCGCGGAAAAGCCACGCTTTGTGTATCGGTGTATGATATCGTTAATGGAAGACCTCTTGCCGGGGCGAAGATCAAGATCGGAGATATGGAATTAACGACCGATGAACGGGGGAACTCAGTGATACAGGATATTACCTTTGGAAGTCATACCCTGTCGGTCAGTAAAGATTCCTATAAAACAGAAGAATTATCACTGGATGTTAAAGATATTACATTGAACAGGAAGATAGAATTAAATCCTGAAACAAAGTTTGACGATGAATTGACCGTTATTGGAGAGGGGCTCAGACGGTCATTCAATGATGCCATGAAGAAGCTGTCATCTTCATGCGACATGAGCATCCCGGAATATTACAGGAGCATCTGTAGCGAGATAATAAGGGTAATTGAAACTATTGCTGCTACCCATGCATATGCAGAATCAGATCAGTCGAGGGAAAATATCTATTCTCTCTATTCTGTGGCTGAGAGGATATGCAAAGAAATGGAATTAATACTCACGAATGAAGAAAATATCAATGAGTACATCAGCATGGAATCCAGGGGATATAGAACAACAATAGATACAAAGATAAATATTGCGGAATATGATCAAATTATCCACCAATTCATGACCGATATAGAGGGATTCACAGGGAAAAATGAAAATCATATCCTCAAAAAATTGCAGATCGTGGATCAGGAGATCACGGACAATATTCAGAAATACAATGTATCTCCTGTGGCGAACCTCTGGAATATCTCACAAAAAGTGATCAGGACAGATACAAAAGACATTTCGAAACATGCTGCATCGCTGTTATTGGGGAATATGCTGATTGATAAGACTGGTGAGATGCTCAAGAACGAAGAAATCAGAAAACGGTTAAGAAAATAATCTATCCGGTCTTTGCGCCGCAACCTGTACAGAAAATGCCATGTATTGTTTTTCCGCAGACAGGACAGATCTTTTGGATTGTTTCATCGATTGACGGCTTCTGATACTTCACCTCAAGACCATCCTCGATCTGTTTCTGCTGTTGCTTTGTCAGATTACAGGAAATCCTCATGACGTCCAACATCCCTCTTTCGCTTTCCGTGATTTCCTTACCTTTGCTGAAGATCGTTGCTGCCTGCTTTTTATAACTCTCGAAATCAGCAATTATATTATCAGTATTCCCAAATATCTCGTTTTCAACATTTTTTTTCTCAGATTCTGAAAGGAACAATTCTTTTGCCTGGTTGTCAAGGATCTCCCGTTCTTCAGGTGTTATATTACCATCTTTAATTGCCTGGACACACAAATCCCTGTATTTTCGAACCTTGGCTGTTTCCCTGCCGCTAATATTGCTTTTCTGGACTAAGCTATCCTGGATCGATATCGATGCAGGTCGATCGGATACAATTTGACCACTTTTAACAATGTCTCCGATCTGACCGGGTTCACCCTGCCCAACATTGCTTTTCTGGAGTACAGAATCTCTAATAGAAGTACCACTGACAAAGTCGCCTTCAACAACTACTGACGGTTTGGAGATCTCTGGCTTTATCGTGACAAATAATTGGTCTTTTTTTTCCTGAAGGCATTTACCCTGTGCTGATTTACATGTATTCAATATTGTGAGAGATGTTCTGCCCGCAGTTATTGGTCGGAATTCAAAGGTAATCTCTTTTCTTTCTCCAGGTTTTATTTCTCCCAGTATCCATGGAAAATCCACATGGTTCGCCTCTAATTTTGAATTTTTTGAGGTTTCTATCTCTGTCTGCAATTTGATACTGATCTCCCTGGCTTCCATCTCACCTCTATTATTAATTATTAACTTGAGCAAAGAATAGTTATTCTGTATCATTTCGCTGTCATCTACTTCGAACTCAAGTTTTGGATTTTTTGAACCAATATATATCTTTCCCGAGTGCTGTTCTATTAAAGTTTCCTGGTGTTTAACATATATATTGAAATCGACAACTCCTTCTTTGCAGGCAGTACACTCAAAAACAACCGGTTTTGCAGTAACAGGGGATATCATATCAAAACGGACTTCCGGCTTATCCAGTTTGACACTATCGCCATCTATTGAAAATACAACTATTATATCTTTCTTCACTTCATTGCTGACATTCTCGATCTCAAATTTTACTTCTTTTTTGATATTTTCCTGTAAATTCATTTCCGGCACTTTGATCTTTATTTCAGGAGGTAAGACCGTATAAGGGCTGGAATTGAATTCATTTGAGAATTCTTCATCGAACTCATCCTTGAAGGTGATTTTATTTTTCTCAGGTCTGTAATATTTCACTTCATCGCTTTTTAGATCCCTGTGGAATGATGTTGGTTTTTTTGGCTCCAAAAATGGAGTGATCAGTATCCCATCTATAATTATGTTCGTTGCGGGAGTTTCCCCTTCGTTGATCAATTCGAGACTCTCATTGACTGGCTCGCCCAGACGATATCTGGATTTCTGCAACAGGCTTTTACCCGTAATAAAAGGCGGTTTCGGGTATATCTTGATATTTTCAGGATAATCCTGTTTCTTGCCTTCATATTCAATAGAGATGTTTATCGGAGTATTATCACAATATTCTTTAGGAGTGAATGCCAGTTCAATATCTTTGTTTTCAGATGGATTTAGCTGCAGTGAAACCATTTTCGGAGTTATTTCGATCTTTTCAGAAGCAACATTGAAATTCAATTGCAGAACGTTTTTCCTGATATTCTTAATATTGATCTTAACAATCGTGGTTTTTCCTGATATTATTTTTGGCAGAGGTTGTTTAAAACCCCAGACATATGGTGATTTTTGAACGGGAATCTTGCATATACAATCATGGCTGAATTTGTTACCAAAGTCATCTTCATAAACTATCTTTATTGACAGGTCATTAACTCCGGAAGGTAATTTTAATTTATATATCAATGTATCTTTTGTTCCAGGCTTCAGGAGTGGTAATGAAAGGCTGCTGTCACCAAGCACTGAAATATTTTTTGCTGCGACCTTTCCTGTATTTTCAAAATCTATTATCATGCTGATATCGTCATCTTCAGCATTGAACTCATATTTAGGATGCTGTGAAATCTTCAATTCAACTTTTGGCGGAACTATTTCGAGGATCTTACTTGCTTTGACATTTTTATTTTTTATAGATAGGGCAACATTGCATTTTCCCAGGGTTTCAGGTTTTACCTCAAACTCAACATTTGACCGTCCTTTTGCGGGTACTTTGACTGCTGAGATCATTTTGTCAGGGCTGAATTCCCTGCATTCCAGTTCCAGTTCATATTCAAATTCCTTAGGGCTGTTGTTTATGATCTCTACCATCAATGTCTGCGTTTTTCCGATAGTTAATGAATCGGTCAGGATATTTATTCGGGGTTTCATTAAAGAAGAAAACATGTATATCCTGTTCTCAGAGATCGCAGAAATCGATTCCACGGAATTTACGCAGATTTTTAAAAGGGGCTCAGGCACGTCGAAATTGCCGAGCTGTTCGCCTTTATTGTTCAATATGAATACCCTGTTCAAAGAGATAGCATAAATACGACCATCCCATATTGATGCGTCTCTGAATCCATTCGCAATAGATGTTTCTGATATTATCTTGCCTTCGAGGTCCAGGATGCCAATACTTCCCTTCGTACAGACCGCGATAAAAGACCCATCGTTAGCCATACTGACAGCAGTAATTCTTTTTGTAAATTTAGACTTCCAGATAAGTTCGCCTCCAGTACCATAGCAGTGAACAGTATCCCATGAACCTGCTATTATGAACTTGCCATCAGGTGAATGACATATCCCACCATCACATGCCCCCTTGATCTTATGTTTCCATAACTCATTCCCGTTGCTGTCAATATTATAAATAATACCCTTATCAGTTCCTGCACAGATATTTTTCCCATCATCAGAGATAGATAATGAATTGATGCAACCACTGAGTTTTTTTTCAGATTCGCGCCTGCCATCCCTGGATAAAAAATATAACGAGCCTGAGTTATCTCCTACTACGATTCTTGAAGAATCGGATGACAGATCAAGGCATTTTATATTTCCCAGCGTCTGCTGCCATAGTTCTATCCCGTCTTTATCAAACAGATATATCCTCCCTTCATTTGAGCCAACAAGCAGGTATTTTCCATCCCTCGATTGACTAATGTCTGTAAGGGATTTTAATTTACGTTTCCAGTATGTTTCATACTCTGGGATTTCTGATATATTTTCACTCATAACCTCGCTCCGCAGCCCATACAGATTTTCTCCTTCGCATCGACTTCCCTGCCGCAGTTGGGGCACTTCCGCGCGCCGACGCCGATGGAAGAACGCTGGATTTTATCAAGCGACTGCTTCTTCATATGCATATGTATGCCCAATGATACGGTATTCCTTGGAAGTCCCCGTTTCAAGTTCTTTTCTGATTTTTTGCATTTTCTCATGCGTTTCTTTTGAATAGAACCGCTCGCCACATTTCGTGCACACTCCTGCCTTAACTTTAAGCACCGCTGCATTGCATCCACCTTTGATCAGCTTCTCGACTTTTTTCTCAATTACTTCGCCAGCGCAGATGGGGCAAATTGGAATTATCTTTTTCATATTTTCACCTCTTTGGTTTTCTGATTTTATAGTTGATCCATTTTTTTGGATCAGGAATATATGCGGTTATAAGAATTGCAATTTCATGCTTTTCAGAATATGCCCAAACACTATGAATATGTCTATCTTTTAAATCTTTTCCATATATCAAACTACTTGGAAATGGCATATCGTCAGAATAGTCTTCGATGACTTCACCATGCAGTGTGGAATAATACAGTTCATCATCATTTATTGAATCATTTGCAAGTTCATCATCAGCGTGGTCTGAGATGTTTACTTTATTTTTCCGAATGGCATTTCTTATATTTTCGATATCCATAAATTTCATCCTCCTATCTCTGTTCCGCACTCAGGACAGAACGTCGCATTCGCCTTAACCGCCTTCCCGCACTCCGAGCACTTCCGGGCGCCTGTGCCGATGGTGGAGCGCTGGATAACAGAATCCTTTACCTGCGTGCCTATTTTGTCGCCGTAGTGGATATGCTGCTGCACGATTGCATCATCGATAAAGATCTTGACATCTATCCTCTTTTCAATCTCATCCAGGATTCTATGATAGAAGCCTATTAACGCTTCATCCTTCTCTGCCCATACTTTCAATATCATGCGCGACTTACGAGCTCCGCCAACTACCTCCATGTATGCAGCGTAGCGATATCCTGTTACGCCTTCTGCATAAAACATGGCTAGCCCATTGAAAAGCGAAGGGGTGGATGTAATTTCAGGTTTAAGCATGAACATGCCATTATCCTTGATGACTCTTGATGTGATGTTGAACAGATTTTCAGCTGGGGCGGAAAGCTCTTTTATTTTCTCTTCTGCTTTTATTAATTCATCCGTGACTTTCTCCCATTGCTGCATGTCTATTTCTTTTCTTTTCAGGACAGGACAGATAACACTCAGGGATTTGTTTTCAATATCAAGCATCTTTCGTCCCTTGGCAGCATAATCATAATATTCTATCTTGCCAGAAACATTACAGTCTCCACACTCGCCAGTGGGACGGATTTCAAAGGTGACGGTCTTGCTTTCTTTAGTTTCGAGCATTGAAATTGCTTTTTCTTTTTCCGCAATAAGGAAAACCTCAGGCACAAAGAGATGAACCTTAATATCGCCAACAGGCTCTATGGCGTTGTTTTCTA
>Ga0180015_1000143_pt1 | contig 20777 bp, 17 predicted proteins | sample KR13_S2_MetaG_FD_116508 | JGI IMG/M metagenome (GOLD analysis project Ga0180015, IMG submission 116508) | Groundwater microbial communities from the Olkiluoto Island deep subsurface site, Finland - KR13_S2_MetaG | ecosystem: Environmental > Aquatic > Deep subsurface > Groundwater | place...
CGCGTCCTGGGCTGGGCCGGTTCTGGGCTGCTCCTGGCCGGAGGCATTTCATATACAATCGGCGCAATCCTTTATGTGATTGGCAGGAAGAAGCAGTACGCCCACTCGGTCTTTCATGTATTCGTTCTGCTGGGGAGCCTCTTGCATTTCTTGTGCGTAGTCTTGTTCGTCCTGTAGCACACCCTTATGCTTTTCCGAGGTTGGCGAAAGGGAGGGATTCGAACCCCCGGAACCGGTGAAGGCGGGGCGGTTTTCAAGTTCTAGGTGGTTCGTGTTATCCCGTCCGTCTGGTGTTATCCTGTATCATCCTGTTTGGTTTGCAACGCGTTTGCAGGGTGCCCCATAGCTGTGGATAATAATACCTAATAATATGCATCATTATATGGTAATATTATCCAGAGGTGAACATGAGCAAAGAAGTCACCAAGAGAGCTGAAACAATATTCAGGCAGCACGGTGGGATGATGGCTACGAAAGATGCCATCTCAGCAGGTATCCACCCTCGCACTCTATATGCTATGCGGGATGAGGGGGTACTCGAGAGGGTGAGCCGCGGTCGCTACCGGCTTTCTTCTATGCCTGCACTATCAAATCCAGACCTGGTGACTGTTGCAACCAGGATACCCAGGGGGGTGATCTGCCTTATCTCGGCCCTGGCCTATCACATGCTTACCGACGAGATTCCTCATCAGGTTTATATTGCCCTCAGGCCCGGTACAGAGAAACCCAGAATTGAACATCCCCCTGTACGTATCGTTTGGTTCTCCGGGGAAGCCTTCGCCGAGGGCATCGAGATACACGAGATAGATGGCGTCGACGTGCAAGTATATGGGGTGGCCAAGACCATCGCCGACTGCTTCAAGTTCAGGAAGAAGATCGGCGGGGACGTGGCACTTGAAGCGCTCAAGACTTACCGAAACCGGCCTGACTTCAACCTCGAGGAGCTTATGAGATACGCGAGAATCCGCAAGGTTGAAAAGGTCATGAGGCCCTACCTGGAAGCACTACTATGAAAAGATGCGATGTCAAGAATATGCCTGCCTCCGTTCACGGGCGCCTGTTGAACAGGGCGAGGGAGGAGCACCGGCCATTCGACGAGCTGCTTCAGTACTATGCCATGGAGCGCTTCTTGTATCGTGTCTCCAGGTCAAAATACAGGAGCGCGCTTGTTCTCAAGGGTGCTCTTATGATCGTAGCCTGGGATACCGCCGTTTCTCGGCCTACGCGTGATATCGACTTCCTCGCCAATGTAAGCAATGACGTCGAGGCCATCGAGGCGCTGGTCAGAGAGGTCTGCTTGCAGGAGGTGGAAGACGATGGAATGGTTTTTCATGTCGATACAGTCTCAGGTGAATCGATAACGGCTTTCGCTGAATACCAAGGTGTTCGAGTCAAACTTGAGGGACGTCTGGGAACCGCCAGAGTGCATATGCAGTTGGATTTCGGCTTCGGAGACATCGTGATTCCGTCCCCTACCATGTTGACATATCCGGGGCAACTGGACATGCCAACCCCCGAACTTCTTGGCTATAGCATGGAAAGCTTGATAGCGGAGAAGCTCGAGACCATTGCCAGGCTGGGATTACTGAATAGCAGAATCAAGGATTTCTATGACATATGGCTACTCTCAAGACAGCACTCCTTCGAAGGAGAGGTTCTTCAGCAAGCGACGGAGGAGACATTCAGAAACCGCGGAACCGAGCTCGGAAGCAGTGTCGTCCGAATCATTAATGATCTTTCGAAGGCGGCTACAACACAAGAGGCTTGGCGGGCTTTCTGCAGCAAGAAGCGCCTTGAACTTGCCCCCACTGATTTTTCATCGGTAGCCGAAAATATCATCGATTTCGTGGGTCCAGTGGTGGTCGCCACAGAAAAGGACAACGCATTCATCAGTAAATGGGGTCCATCTGGTCCATGGACTGGGTAGAGCGTGAGATGTTTGCAGCGCGTTTGCGGAACCGTTGCCTTCATTACTCTGAACCGACCTCAATGACCGCGTTCAATTCAGAGATATCCGCTTTATAAGGGGAAATATCGCTGGCGGAGGGAGAGGGATTCGAACCCCCGGAACCGGTGAAGGCTCAACGGTTTTCAAGACCGCCGCAATAGTCCACTCTGCCATCCCTCCGGTTGGTATTCTATATCAATGGCGTGTTGTTGTGGGTTGCAGACCCGCGACTAGTCGCGGCTCAAGTTGGTGGGGGAGAGGTATTCTATAGCAATGACGTGTTCCTGTGGGAGGCAGACCCGCGACTGAAGTTGGTTCAAGGGGGGGAATGCCGGCAAGATGCCGGCCTACGGGGGGGATGGCGGCTGTTGTCGGCGCTACGGGGGGGATGGCGGCTGTTGTCGGCGCTACGGGGGGGATGGCGGCTGTTGTCGGCGCTACGGGGGGGATGGCGGCTGTTGTCGGCGCTACGGGGGTCCGGAGGGGTGCCGGGGGGCCATGTCTCTACTCGATGAGGGTCATTCCGCCCATGTACGGCTGGAGTGCGGTGGGCACCACGACGCGGCCGTCGTCGAGCTGGTTGCTCTCCAGTATTGCCGCTACCGTGCGCCCTATCGCCAGGCCTGAGCCGTTCAGTGTGTGGACGAACCTGGGTTTTCCGCCGCTTGCGGGTTTGAACCGGATGTTCGCCCTGCGGGCTTGAAAGTCGGTGAAGCATGAGCAGGATGATATCTCCTTGAACTCGCCAGCCCCTGCCATCCAGACCTCCAGGTCGTAGCACTTCGACGAGGCGAAGCCCAGGTCACCGGTGCTGAGGCACACGACCCTGTAGTGAATACCGAGCCTCTTCAGGACCTCCTCGGCGTTGGCGGTCAACGACTCCAACTCGTCTAAGGAAACGTCCGGGTGAACGAACTTCACCATTTCCACCTTGTTGAACTGGTGCTGGCGGATGATGCCCCTGACGTCCTTCCCATAGGTGCCCGCCTCTCGCCGGAAGCAGGGGGTATAGGCGACGTACTTACGCGGCAGTTCCTCCTCGGCCAGGACCTCCCCCCGGTGGATGTTGGTGACCGGGACCTCGGCGGTGGTAATCAGTATGAGATTATCGTCTCTGCACCAGTACATGTCGTCGCCGAACTTGGGAAGCTGCCCAACGCCCTCGAACGACTCCTGGTTCGCGAGTATCGGCGGGAAGACCTCGGTATACCCGTGCTCCTTTGTGTGTATGTCCAGCATGAAGTTGATGAGAGCGCGCTCCATCAGGGCCGCCGCTCCCTTGAGCAATGTGAAGCGTGCCGAGGCTATCTTGGCGCCCCGCTTGAAGTCCAGTATGTCCAGCGCCTCCCCTATCTCCCAGTGCGGTCGCGGCTCGAAGGTGAAGCGCGGGGGCTTGCCCCAGGTCCTCACCTCCTCGTTGGCCGATTCGTCGGGACCCACCGGCACGGACTCCTGGGGGATGTTGGGGATGTCCATCATCAGTTCGGTTCTCCTGGCCTCCACCTCCCGGACCTCGGCGTCCATCTCCTTGATACGTTCAGATATCTCGCGCATCCGCTCCACTATCTGGCCGGCGTCTTCCCCCTTTTTCTTCAACGCTGCTATCTCTTCGCCCGCCACGTTGCGCTGGCGCTTCAGTTCCTCGACCTCGACCAGGATGGCACGGCGTCTGCTGTCCAGTTCCAGGATGCCGTCGACGTCCGTGACGTCAGCGTCCTTCCCGCGGTCGAGGATCGCCTGCTTTACGATGTCCGGTTCATCCCTGATGAGCTTGATGTCGAGCACGGCTTGCTCCTGTCTCTTCCGTGTTCCTGTTGTTATTATAACGAACCGGGAGCCCTCCGCAGTAACCGTCCCCCCAAGACAAAGCGGGGAATGCCGGCAGGGTGCCGGCGCTACAGGGGGGGAGTTGCTTGTGGTTCCTCCCCGGCGGGGGGTGGGGGAATGCCGGCAGGGTGCCGGCGCTACAGGGGGGGGAGATGCTTGTGGTTCCTCCCCCGGAAGGGGGAGAAAAAACAGGTGGTGTCCCCCCGCGGGGGGGGATGGCGGCTTTTGCCGGCGCTACGGGGTGGTTGCCGCGGGGTAGGAGCCCAGAAGCTTGAGTTCTCGGAGTTTCCCCTCCAGGTTCTCAATGGCGGTAGACACGCCCTCGTCGTCCTTGTGCCCCTCGATGTCTATAAAGAAGTAATACTCCCCAAGCACCTTTCTTGTCGGCCGGGACTCTATCCTTGTCAGGTTTATTCCGTGCGAGGCGAACTCCTGGAGTATCTCCAGAAGGCTGCCGGGTCGGTTCTCCTTGATGAAGCAGATTATCGACGTCTTGTCGGTGCCCGTTCGGGGAGTGTGCTCCTTTCCCACCACAACGAACCGCGTCACGTTGTGCGGGTGGTCCTCCACGTCGCGCTCTATCACCTCCAGGCCGTAGATGTCCGCCGCCAGTTCTGTTGCGATAGCCGCCAGCGGCTCATCCGACTTCGACACCGTACGGGCGGCCTCCGCGGTGCTGTTCGCCGCGGTCACCGGCGCCTCCGGAAATCCCTCGCGGAGGAAGCGCCGGCACTGGGCGGTGGCGTGGGGGTGAGAGATGACACCGGAAACATCCTCGGCGGAAACACCCTTTCTCGCCACAAGACAGAGCCGCACCGGGAACACGACCTCCATCTCGATCAGGATGTTCGTTTCGAAAGCCAGCGTGTCGAGTGTTGCGTTCACTGACCCCTCAATGGAGTTCTCTATCGGGACCATCCCGTTGTCGACATCGCCGTCCTGCACCGCCAGCAGGACCTCGGGTACCGTCGGATACGGGACCAGTCGGTCGAAGTCACCGGTAAGGTTTGCCTCCAACGCCTCCTGGGTAAAAGTCCCCCGGGGGCCAAGATATCCTATGCTCGGCATTGCCGCTCCCCCGCTCCCCGGAACGTAGGTGCCCGCACCAGTTACGAATCCCCCGGCTTCCGGTCCAAGGGCCGCTCAACGGGGTTGTCCAGCCCCTTGAGCCGTGGCGAGTTCGGTTCTCGCCTGCTCGATCTCTGCTTGGCCGGTTTCTTTGCCGGTTCTCCCGGAGCTATCCGGTCACGTTCGGCCTTCTGCTTCGTCTCACCCCGGCTGGGGCCGGTCTTCTTCCCCCGGTCTGCCGTGGGCTCAGGGGAGCGCCCCCCCGACGACCCCACGTGAGTCGCCCTGCCGGGACGTTTATTCCTCGCGCCGGCTATGGCCCCCTCCGCCCGCGTCCCACCTTTGCCAGACTCAGCGGGCTTTCTCCGTTCCGGCTCACGCTCGGCGGCGGGCTTTCTCGCCGGTTGCTCCCGCGTTGCCGCCTTCGGCCTCTGACGGCGCTCCTCCGGCTCGGCGCGGCTCTCAAGACGAACAGGCTGCTCCAGGGGTTCCTTATCGTGGAAAAGGCGAAGGTTCGCTATCTTCTCCTCGTGCTCGACGTCCCTGGCCTCCCCCGGCAGCGCCCCCTTCTCCTTGCTCTGCATGGCAAGTCGAATGGCCTCCTTCTCCTCCGGTGAAAGGTCGTACTTCGACTCCCGCTCGACTATCGGCTTTGTGTAGGTCCTCGAATCGGATCGACCGTATATCGAGCTGAAGATCAGGCCGTTCCCCCTGTCATCAAGCAACGCCACCGCGAAGCTCAACAGCCCCCCGAGGTCCCGGAACGCGTCAAACCGCACGACACCAACGTGCTGGATGGTCCCGGCCATGCGCCGCAGCACAAGTGCGTACATCTCGGACAGCCCGTCAACTTCCTCGATGAGCTTGTCGACCTGCGCGATGTTATCGTTTACTATCTCCACAAAGTTCTGGCCCCTGGTGTCGCGCAGCAGAAGCTCACACTCGCCCTCCAGCCTCCGGATGCGCCAGAGTAGGTATGCCACCAGCATGACCACAAAGGCCAACACTGCCGATATCACTACCACAAACGCTGTTATGTTGTTCTGGATCACGAATCCGCGCCTTTTCTGACGGCCCCGGACGGTCCGGCTTTTACTCCTGTACCGACCAAACCACAAGTCGTACGATTATACAATAGGGGGCGGTGGCATTTCACCCGGTCCGGGGAGTACGGTCAGTAAAGCGCTGTGACATCTTTTCTTTACCTTTGGGGCCGGGGAGCTGGGTCGGTACGCCGCCAATGGTATATAATGTTGTTAAAAGGCGTCAATTATTATGGACTCAAACCTCAAGGACAAGTACTGCCAGTTAAAGAAGAGCCTGGGAAACATGGGAAGCGCACTTCTCGCCTTCTCCGGGGGCGTCGACAGCACGCTGTTGCTGGCGGTGGGGAAAGAGGCCCTGGGCGAGAACTGCATCGCTGTAACCATCCACTCACCACTACACCCTGTCCCCATGCTGGAGGGCGCCGCGGCAATGGCCACCCGCATCAATGTGGAGCATATCACCGTCGCGACCGATGAGCTCGAAAACGAGAGTTTCTGCGCCAACCCCCCCGAGCGCTGCTATCTATGCAAGCATGACAGGTTCGGAAAGCTCGTCGAGATGGCTACCAGGGAAGGTATTTCCGAGGTCATCGACGGCACTCAGCTTGGCGATATAGGCGACTACCGTCCGGGAGTCGAGGCGGCGGCCGAGCTTGGCGTGCGCAGCCCGCTGCTGGAAGCCGGTTTCCAGAAGTTCGAGGTAAGGGCCCTCTCCAGAGAGCTGGGGTTGTCCACCTGGAACCACCCTTCAAGCACCTGCCTGGCGACCCGCATACCGTACTCGGAGAAGATCACACGGGAGAAGCTGTCCATAATCGAGAGTGGAGAGCGGTTCCTGACCGACCTGGGGCTTTCGCAGGTACGACTGCGGTACGTCGACGACAGGACCGCGCGCATCGAGGTGAGCGCCGCTTCCATTCCCACCCTGGCCTCCGACGGAACCCGGCAGAGGGTGCTGAACAGAATGATGGACCTTGGCTTTATCTACGTTACGGTGGACCTGGCCGGATACCGCACCGGCGCTTTGAACGAAGTACTGCGGGAAACCTAAGTGCTTCGTTCCATGAATAGGGTTAAGCACCGAGAGCGTCGATGCGCCGCTCCGGCAAGGCGCGCGACTCAGTGCCCCGCTCCATGGGTACGGTTGTGCACCGAGAGCGCCTCTGCGCCGCTCCGGCAAGGCGCGCGACTCAGTGCCTCGTTCCATGAATACGGTTCTGCACCGAGAGCGTCGAAGCGCCGCTCCGGCAAGGCGCGCGACCGAGACGTACTCTTGGAGTACTTCGAGGGAGCGGAACGCGGCCGGTGTGGATGCAGCGGCGTTCGAATGCCAGCGTATCCATGGAGCGGGGCACTTATGCGTACTTCTGTAGTACTTCGAGGGAGCCCAACGCAGCCGGTGTGGATGCAGCGGCGTTCGAATGCCAGTGTATCTATGGAGCGGGGCACTATAACGTACTCCTGGAGTACGTCGAGGGAGGGGAACGCAGCCGGAGTGGATGCAGCGGCGTTCGAATGCCAGCGTATTTATGGAACGAGGTACTAAGTGGCTGCTGACTACTCCCTGGAGTTCGCGTGAGCTACGAAGATGCCCTTCTGGAGTTACTCATACAGGTGGAATCCGGTCGGACCCCCCCGGTGGAGGCGCTCGACCGGTTGCGCTCACTGCCTTTCACGGACCTGGGATTCGCCAAGGTAGATCACCACAGGGAGCTCAGGCAGGGGCTGGCCGAGGTGGTCTACTGCGAGGGTAAGACCTCGGAGCAGGTCAGGGGGATTGCCGGCGCACTCCTGGAGAAGAACAAGGGAAATATCCTCCTCACCAGGGCCCGCCCCGAGATATACAGTATCGTCAACGAGCTTGATGGGCGCGCCGTCTACCACCCGGAGGCGCGCGCGGTAACCGTGGAGCGCGACACCTCGGAGCCGTTCGGGCTTGTATCGGTCGTTTCCGCCGGGACGGCGGACACGCCGGTGGCGGAGGAGGCGCGGGTCACAGCCTCCATCATGGGAAGCAGGGTCGAAGTGTTCTACGACGTGGGTGTCGCGGGGGCGCACCGGCTGCTCAATTATCGCGAGCGGCTCGTGCGCTCAAGCGCTATCGTGGTTGTGGCCGGCATGGAGGGAGCGCTTGCGAGTCTGGTCGGCGGGCTTGTTCCGTGCCCGGTGATAGCGGTCCCGACCAGCGTGGGGGATGGGGCCAGCTTCGGGGGCCTCGCCGCGCTCCTTGCGATGGTGAACTCGTGCGCGGCCGGGGTCTCGGTTGTCAACATAGACAACGGTTTCGGGGCCGGTTATACGGCGGGGTTGATAAACCGCATGGTTAACGCCGGGGAGGAGGATCGTTGACGTTAGCATACTTCGATTGCTTCAGCGGAATAAGCGGGGACATGATTCTCGGGGCAATGGTGGACCTGGGTCTCGACCTCTCCGACCTCACCGGGGCACTTAAGTCCCTGGACCTGGAGGAGTTCCACCTGGAGGTACGCGAAGTCGCGAGTTACGGGCTCCGCGCGACCAAGGTGGTCATCACAGTTCCCGAGAGTATCCTGGTAAGGACCTTTAACAACATCCGCGACCTGATAGAGAACAGCCCCCTGCCGAACACGGTGAAGGCCAAGAGCCTGGAGATCTTCATGCGGCTCGCCCGCGCGGAGTCGGTGGTGCACGGCAAGCCGATCGACCAGGTTCACTTCCACGAGGTCGGCGCTGTCGACTCAATCCTGGACATAGTCGGCGCCGCCTACGGCTTCGAAGCTCTCGGTTTCACGGAAGTGCTCTCCTCCCCGCTGCCGCTCGGCCACGGCATGATGAAGACCCAGCACGGTTCAATCCCCGTCCCCGTTCCCGCCGTGCTGGAACTCCTGGAGGGCACCCCTACTTACAGCAGCGGCATCCCCACCGAAACGGTTACCCCTACCGGCGCCGCGGTCATCAAGTCTCTTGCGACATCGTTTGGTAACGCCCCACCGATGGTCCTGGAGAAGATCGGGTACGGCGCGGGAACCAAGGACCTCGGCGTCCCAAACCTGCTTCGCATCGTTACCGGCGAGCCGGGTTACCTCCTCGCTGAGTCCGAGGAGCTTGCCTGCCAGATATCAACCAATATCGACGACATGAACCCGGAGTTCTATGACTACGTTATCGAGCGGCTACTTGGAGCGGGGGCCCATGACGTATGGCTGACGCCCATCCAGATGAAGAAGACACGCCCCGGGACAATCATCACGGTGCTCTGCTCCCCCGGAAACGCCGGTGCCTTCAAGAAGATACTGCTGGAGGAAACCAGCACATTCGGCCTTCGTACGGTATCCGTCATGAAGAAGGCGATAGACCGTGAGGTCATCACTGTCGATACCGCCTGGGGTCCCGTGAGCGTGAAGGTTGGCAGGGATGGAAACCGCGTCACCAGCGTATCCCCCGAGTTCTCCGACTGCGCTCAAATAGCCGGTGAGCACGGGGTTCCCATCAAGGAGGTCTTCCAGGAGGCACAGTCCCTCGCCCGGCAGAAGTTCGACCCCGGGCCTGATGTCGATTGAGGCGCTTCTCCACCACGTCGCCTCAACTCCCAGCCTCACCCTTTGAGCCGCGGGTTCAGCCGCGGATCGGGGATGCGGACTGCTGCACGCTCAAGTGGTGTTTGGAGCGATTTCCCCTTGTAGCGCCGCCTTCCAGGCGGCATTCGCCACGACTGATGCCGGCAAGTTGCCGGCGCTACGGCCTTCGTATATCGGTTCGAGAACCCGGTCCGGGGGGATGCGGACTTGGGTACGCGCTCAAGGGGAAAACGGCGGTAGAAAAACTGGCCGGTTACTCGGACCTCATTATGAAGGTGAGCTCTGTTTCGTTGTTGTCTACCTTGCTTTCCCCCTCAACGGGCCCCGCTATGACCTTCATGATGTTTGCCTTGTCGGTGCCGGTCGCCGGCTTCAGTTCCTCGAACACCAGTGCCGCGGTCTCGCCGGCTTTCAACCTTGTTATCTTCTGTGTTTCCTTCTGTGGTGTCCCCTCCGGGTCGATATTCAGAGTAACCACAACAGAGACATCCTCCTCTACCTGGTTGCCCTGGTTCTCTACCGTTACCTTCACCGTGAACGTGGTTGAGAACGGCAGTATGGATACCCCCGACTCGGTGCGGTCCACCCTTGCCGGCGACGTCGTCATTCCCACAATCGCCACGCCGTGAACCTCTTCTCCGGTCTCGGCACCCGATAACCCCTGGATGTAAGTAACGACCGCCGCGGTGCACGCATTGTCCATATTCGCCACATACACCGAATCCGCCACCTTCTCGAAGCTCAGGTTCGCCGCCTTCAGCTTCCCCTCGAGAGTGCCCCTGAACCGCTGGAGCGCCTCGTCACTGATCACGAGGTCCATCAACCCTTCGCTCATCATGGCCACCGCTTTCTCAGTATCCTTGTTGTCAAGCACATCGAGGATCGAGGCGCGGTACTTGTCAATGCCGGCGGTACGCAGGTCGAGTGTAAGCTCAAGCGACGGCTGGAGCCCCGTCGCATTCTCCGGGACCTTCATCTTCTTGGCTTCTTTGGCTATCTCCTTGCAATCCTCCACCATCTGGGTCAGCTTTCGTGAAGCATCGTCCCTGGAAACCTCAGCGATGCCCTGGCGCAGGGCGTCGAACTGCGTTCCCACCGTCGACGAGCGGGTGATCAGCTTGTTGGATTCCGTAGTGTACTCCCGTAGTTCCTCGTTCTCCCTGGCCTCCTGGTTTCCGCCACAGCCCCTTCCGAAAACCCAGCAGAAAACGAGCGCCACTATTATGCCCACGACAATGAGGACTGTTGTCCTTCTCTTCGCCATCGTACTCTTGGAAGACCCTGTCCGCCTTCCCCGGATGGGGCGCCCCCTCCGGCCGGTTGAGTACCTCGGCTGATTGCTCCTTTTAGACTCCGCCATATACCTAACCCTGGTGACCGCCCATGTCATCCGCTTCTGGTGGGCGAGGAGGGATTCGAACCCTCAAGCCCTCTCGAGCACAGGACCCTGAACCCTGCGTGTCTGCCAGTTCCACCACTCGCCCTCTGAAAAGCCAAGCCGCGAGATTCGCGGCGCCGGGTAGATCACTCTTCCTCCGAGGAGGTCAGAACGTCCACGATCTCCCCATCGGTGGCCCGAACCAGGTCGTACGACCTTATCTTCAGTATTGCCGTGGGCTCACCGCTGCCAGTATATATCACATCTTCTCTCAAGGTGTAATAGTCAATGTACGCCGGCATCTCGGTCTTGTGAGCCACCGGCGGGATGTCACCGGTAAGGTATCCGGTCAGGGGCGGTATCTCGTCACTGGCGACTCGCTCCACGACCTGGCCGCCTGTCACCCTCTTGAGCTTGGTTATGTCAACCTCCCGGTCCCCCGGGACAATAACAATCGAGGGTTTTCCATCTACCCTGAACAACTCCACCCTGGCAAGCTGTCCGGGCTCGAGGCCCAGCGCGACGGCCGCCCTCCGGATACTCCCGGCGCGCCCCGAGAGCTTGAATACCTCGTGTGGGATATCGAGCTCCTGCAGGTAGTTATGAACGTCTACGCTCGAGTACATATCAACCGGTCCCCCCACCGGAGGCCACGGCAACCGCTGGGCTCCCGGCCTGTCGCCTTTCCGTGCCATCAAGGTTCTTGGGGGCGCCAACAGCTACCGCCCCTGCGAATGGAACAATCCCCTGGAACCCAACGGCGCACCGATGGCCCTCGTCGCTGTGGAAGTTACAGCTTTACTTCATGCCACCCTTACGCCCTATCTTCTGATAGAACTCAGGGCCATACCTCTTCTTGGTGGTCTGGCCGCCTTTCTTCCCCCCGACGCTCCCAATCTTGCTGTAGAAATCGGAACCGTACTTCTTCTTGGTGGCCTGTCCACCTTTCCGGCCCGCCTCACTGCGGGTCATCTTCGCTTTCGCCAAGATTATCGCCTCCCCGTTGTTGATCATTCCACGGTGTCCTACTTAATGAGAGCCCTTATGGCTGTCATTCGCTTGCTCTATTATCCCACTCCATGAGCAACAATTCCAGTTGGTTGCTTACCTTCAGCGCGATGATTACCGCTACCGGGGAGGGGCGGGCAGCGTACCTATCCCGTCGGGGGGATGACCCCGCTCCGGGAACTCCCTAACCGGACGACCCCTCAGGCACCCATCGATATCCAGCTGTTACGACCGCTGCCGCTTTTCCGTAGTGCCTCGTTCCATAGATACGGTTAAGCACCGAGAGCGTCGATGCGCCGCTCCGGCAAGGCGCGCGACCGAGACGTACTCCCGTAGTACTTCGAGGGAGCGGAACGCAGCCGGTGTGGATGCAGCGACATTCGAATGCCAGCGTGTTTATGGAGCGAGGTGCTTAAGCAACTTGACATTGGTTGTACGGTGTATATAATTTCATTACTTTGGGCAGGTAATAAACTGCGATTATTTTCGCTGAATCGGGAGGGAGGTGTAACCGTGGAGCCAAAGGATGTTCCTTATCTTCTCTTGGGTGCCATGAGTACCATCAGGGAAGAAACGAAGAAGACCGTCGACGACCTTGTCGAGAGAGGCAAGAAGGGCCCGGGAAAAGGGTCCAAGGGGCTTGCCCAGGCCGACAAGGCAGTAAAGGATCTCGTTGACAAGGGCAGGAAAGAACGAGAGGACCTCCTGAACGCCATAGGTAAAGAGGTCACCCGGATTCTCGATAGTATGGGTGCTATCACCAAGACCGACATCAGGTCGCTGGAGAAGAAGCTCGCCAAGATCGAGAAGAAACTCAAGTAGGCGCGGCAACGCATCTAGAACCAGAAACACAGGAAATGAGGTATTGCCATGGATTTGAACGACATGCCTTATCTCTTGCTCGGGGCCCTCGCGTCGGTCAGGGATGACTCCATTAAGACCGTCGACGACATGGTGGGCAAGGGCAGGGAGCTAGCTGAAGGTACTAAGTCAAAGGCCAGAAGCGTAGCGGACGACAAGAAGCTGGAAGCTACGATCCAGGAACTTGTCAAGAAGGGCAGGAAGGAAAGCAAGGAGCTGGTGGAAGCTGTCGGCAAAGTAGTAACTGACACGCTCGACTCCCTCGGCATCGTAACCAAGGCCGACATCAAGGATATCGACCGTAAGCTTTCCGAGCTCGAGAAGATGGTTTCCGGAAAGACCGCAAAGAAGAAGCCTGCCAAGAAGAAGGCGGCGAAGAAAAAGGCCAAGAAACAGCCTGCCAAGAAGAAGGCGGCAAAGAAGGCCTAGGCGGCTTATGACGGACAAATAAAAACCCGTGACCGTTAGGTCGCGGGTTTTTTGTTCTCTATTGTCGTCGGTTCCGCCAGTTCCCGGTGGGAGCCGTCAGGGACTTCAGTCCAGGAACGCATCCTCGTTGCTCCCGCCCGCGGGCCCGCCGGCATCGACCTCGGGAGGTGTCGGCCCTCCTACCGGGGGCCCCCCGACCACGATCTCCTCCGGCTCCAGGAGATCTTCGAAAGGCGGCACCCTCTCTATTGATTTCCTGGAGATCAGGTTACCGACTATGCCCACGAGCAGAAGCAAGGCGCCGACTCCAAGGGCAATGTCAAAGTAGACCAGCATCAACGACCCCGAGTCTCTGAAAGTCTGGAGCACCACGCCCTTATACAGGCCCGCCGCGGTACCCTTCCACAGAAACCGGCATCCTATGCGTATGTAGATGGAGGCGGGCAACGCCGCCGCAACAACTATTACTCCCGCGCCGATCATCTTGCCCCACCCGCGGCAGAATATCAGGAACGGCACCGCGAACAGCAGGGCCATGCTTCCCAGGATTATCAACGGCCAGACCAGCACCTGGTGGGTTTTCCGGTTCAGCGAGGCGAGGAACGTTTCACACGTCGCCTTACCCCTCTCCTCGCCGACGCCCTGCGCGGGCTTCATCGGGAGGTCGCCGTAATATCCCTGGTTGTACAACTGCCGCTCGATCTCCAGGATGACCGAATCGGCGAGTTCCTCGGACCCCAGGGACGTGATTGTTTCAGCCTCCACTGATATGTCGACGCCGACGTCAGGTATCATGATCTGCGCGTTCTTCTTCTTGCGCGCTTTCGCCTTGAGGTCCTGGTAGTTCTCCTCTACCGCGCTCCTCGCGCTGGTGGCGATATCTATCACCGGAACCGCTATCTCCTGGGCCGCGCCCCGCCCTGATATCCTGTAGAGCCCCGCCGTGGTGAGAACCAGAAACAGCAACAAGGTGGTCAGTATCCCGAACACCCACTTCATATCGACGCGCCAGTGAGTGCTTTCGGCCCTGGTCAACTCCTCGAACCCTATGTTCTCAATCGGTTGGAACGGCGGCATTAGCGGGGCCGACGGCAACCCGCGGACATCGCCTCCCAGCGGCAGGAACGCCGGTGGATAGAGGTACGGGGGCATCGGCTGGACAGGCTGCGGAGGCACAACCGGTATCGGACCGGTCTGCTCGTCGGGAGGGTGTCCTCCACCAGTTTCCACCGGAGGGCCTTGCTGGTAGCCCGGGGGGTAACCGTAGAACGCGGCAGGAGGATACACCGGCGGGTACCAGTAGGGTTGCGGCGGGTACTGTCCGTATCCCTGGAACCCCGGGGTCTGTTGCGTTGCCGCCTCAGGGGACGCGGGCCCCTGTGGCCGTTCCGACTCGCCGGTTTCAGGGGTTTCCGGTGGGGGGGCCGCCACCTTCCTCCTGCCGGCTTTCTCTACCGCGGGTGGAACAGCCGCTCCCGGGCGGCTGCCCACTCCGTTGACGGGCGGGGGCGGGGTTGTCGTCCTTCTTTCAGGTTCTGCCCGGCCTTTCTCCTCCGGGGCGTTCGCTGCCTGCTTCTCCTTTCGCCTCTTCTCTGAGGGCGGTCGGGGTTGCTCCTGTTGTTGCGCGCCAGGGGTGGGGATCGGCTCCGGCAGCGGCGCTTTTTGCTCTCCGGGGGCCCGGGGGTGCTCTTCGACACTATGTATCGTGGGCGGCTCCGGGGCCGGGTACACCTGGCGCCCCGCTTCGCCCGGGGTCAGCCTGGTTTCGCTTCCGGCCTCGGCTGCTTCTTCTTTCTTCCTGCGCCTCTTGCTGCGCCTCTTGTGTTTTTTCTCGTAGCCCATGTTTTCCCCCGCGGAAGCGTCGGTGTTCGCAAGCACTCCAAGTGCCCCGTCTCACAATTACAATGGCATTCGAACCCCGCTGCATCCGCTCCTGCTGCGTTCCGCTCCCTGCGACGTACTCAGTGAGTACGCCTCAGTCGCGCGCCTTGCCGGCGCGGCGCACCGACGCTCTCGGTGCGTCACCGTACTTATGAGACGGGACACTGGCAATTTCTTCTACACTAATAGTATTCCCGCCTGCCGGCTTGTTTCCCTTATCGCACGACCGTATCCCCGAATCTCTTCAGGGACAAAACTTTAATCGCAGTTCTTCCGTACACCCCCCGATGCGGACTGAAGTCCGCACACAAGAGGATGATCGGCCCGGAGGGCGACAGGAGTGGCGCCCCTCAAAAGGGAGGGATTGCGTGCCACCTGTAGAGTCGGCACCTTGCCGGCATCCGGGGGGGCGTCCTTCAATTCCAGGGGGAGAGAAGAAGCGTGCTCGCCGCTTCTTCGGCGACCTTCGCCCTTGTGTACGGGAGCGGCAGGTATTCGACATTGCGCCAGTGCGGGAAGTGGTCCTTGTAATGCGGGCTCAGCCGGTGCCCCGACTGGCCCACGTCAAGGACCGCCCTCGACTTGTCGAGGTCACTGAAGTCGATCAGCATCCTCAGCACCGGCCCGGCGCAGGCCACCTTGCTCTCGCTGTCCGGGAATATCGGTACGTTAAAGGTGCCGCCCAGCGTCCCCCGGGCCAGCAACTGCGCCAGGCTGTCGCTTACCGGTGGCGACGCGTTTACCGTGTCCCCCTCGCCGTCGCGCGGGACGGGACCCACGTTGAGGATCCTGTTCAGGGGCCAGGCAATGCCCAGAAGGTGCTGGAACGTCAGGTGGTGCACGCGGCCCCACTTCCACGCGGACTGGTCGTCCGTCCCGAAGACCGATACCAGCTCGCGCACACCCTCCTCCAGCGCGTCCAGGACGAGACGCCTGTACGATGTGCTCCCCGGCGGGAGCCAGTACTCATCCTTGCCTTCAAGCACGTTCTCAATCGCCAGGCTGACGGTGGGCCAGCTCGTGATGTAATCCTGGTAGAGCGAGCTTCCAAGCCGGTGCCTCAAGAGCTTCTCCCGCAGCAGCTCCCACGAGTAGAAGTATATTGACATCGCTACCGAGTCGGCCCTTGCCTGGTGGTCCCACTCCTCCAGCCGCCGTACCGCTTCCGTCGCCGCCGGGGAGAGGTCCTCTCCCGGGGCCGCGTCTACCGCCATCTCGGCAAATCGCTTCCCGGGGAAAGTGAACACGTCGGCGTGGATCGCCGGCATCTCCTCGAGAGACCACTTCTCCTTCTCCTGGAGCAGCTGGGTTATCCGACCGTTCCTGTACGGGGCCTCCCACGCCTTTGTGATTATCTCGGTGTACCCTTCGCTGACCACCTTCGAGTTCGCGGTCACGATGAGGCCCTCATCCGGGTTCAGCACACGGGGCATATTCTCGAACGGCACGTACCCTTCCCACTCGTAGCCCTCACTGTCGCCGGGGTACGGAACCGTCCCGTCCCCCCCGGCGCGCCGGGGGATCTTCGCCGCGCCCAGGTAACCGATGTTGCCGTCAACGTCCGCGTACACCTGGTTCAGGGCGGGCCCGACGAAGTTCTCGAGCGCGCCCACGAACTCCTCCCACGAACCGGCTTTGTTCTGCTTCAGCATCGCCTGCAGCGAGTCGAGCGTCGTGTCCCGTCCAACCCACTTCATGGCGAGCCCCTTGTTCCCCTTCCTCCTTATGACCGGCCCGTGCCGGGTCGAGAGTATCCGGAGCGTGCGCGGCCTTGAGAAACGGACCTTTACCTGCTTCTCCACGACATCGGCCTCAACCCACTCTCCCTCGCAGAGGTACCGGTTGGATTCCTCCGACTCGAACGTCTCCACGTAGAGATCCTGCGTGTCCGGCACCAGGCTGGTGGCGCTCCAGGCGCAGTACCCGTTGTGCCCGTACGCTATTACCGGTAGCCCGGGGAATATCGCGCCGATGACATCGCGATTCGGGGATTTCAGGTGACAGAGGTAGAGGACGCCCGGCACGGTGTGCTGGATATGTGGGTCGCCTGCCAGGATGGGCTTGCCGGTCATCGTTCGTGAGCCGTCCAATACCCAGTTGTTCGAGCCGAATACCGACCGGCTTGATATGCCCTTCAGCCACTCCCCGCCCCCGGACTCGCTCTCGAAACCCCAGTCAATCTCCTCGCCTGGTTCAATGGTCCGGGCATCCGGCCCGGGGCCGTCCACCTTGAGCGGCGGGTTGTTGTAAGCGGCCGTCTCCGGCAGGAGTTCCATCGCCCTCTCGTATCCCAGGCTACGTATGAGCTTCTCCCTCATGAGATCGGCAAGCCAGAACGAGTCGAGCAGCCAGGAGATGAAAACACCCATAGTGAGACAGTCGGCGGGCGCCCAGGGCTCAGGTCTCCCTCCAGTGAGCAAGAACTCGAACGGAAGCCGTATCCCACGCCGGGACAGGAACTCGTTGATACCGTCACAGAATGCCAGCAGGCACTCCAGTGACTCGGGCTCGAGGTTGTCAGCGAAGGTCTCGCCGATCTCGCTCAACCCCACGGTGCGCATGAACCGGTCGATATCCAGCGCCATGGTGCCGATCACCTCTGAAAGCCTCCCCTGGGCTACCCGGAGCATCGTCTCCATCTGCACTATTCGGTCCTGGGCCATAACGTAGCCGAGAGCCCTGTTGGCATCGACGTCGCTTCTCGCCGTTATGTGGGGAATGCCCGCCCGGTCGAACACAACCTCGACTTCCTCGTCCAGGCACCGCAGGCGCATCTTTCCGCTCATGCGAGGCATTGACAGCAACAGCCTCGTCGCAAGGTAGCCCGCGCCACCGAAGATCGCGGCCGGCACACCCACTCCCAATATCTTCCCAGCCTTCCGCATATCAACACCTCACGATCGGCTACCGGCCCTCAGCCGGCGTTCCCTCAAGCGCTCCCCGGGTAAGCAGTCCGTTGCGGGACGGCTTCTTTTCGCACTCGCTTTAAAATCATAACATAACCGTTGTCCCCTTCTTTCGGCGTTTCCCGGGCGCTATTGGGCCGTGCCCGGTTTTCCTCGCGGTGTCATTTGTTATAATCAAACAGCCCCCGCGATGGAGATCGCGTTTCCAGGCGCCCGCCGTTCTACCGTAGCGGGCACCTCGACATCGGAGGTTACGGTGACTGCAAGAATCCGCGAGACAAACTGGCTGAGGACCACGCTATGGATTGCCGCGATAGCCGCCGCGCTGGTACTGCTCCCACCAATGGCCCTGTTCCTGGTATTTGTCTTGCTTGTTCCCCCTCTTCGCAAAGCGGAGAAGAAGCGCGCGGACCCGCCTTATGAGGGTGGCGCCGTCGAGGTCTCCCCATCCAGCGTCACCGCCGGTGGGGGCCCGGTGCCGGTCAGGATCTCATACCGCGTCGGCCCGGACGGCATCAGGGAGGGTGGCGCTATTCGGCTTTGCCCCGGGAAAGTGCTCCGCTTCGGCCCGGACAGGTGGAGACTTTGCCTGCAGTGGTCAAACGGCTGGGGACGCCTGCAGCGGCGGCATCCCGAGAGGGAGGATTACCTGGACGTCTCAACGGCGGCGGACGGTGTTGTGCTTCGCGTCTCCCTTCTCGAGCGGGCGGTAGACCGGACCCTTTTCCGGTGGCTCAAGAGAAAGTTCCTGCAGAAGATGCGGTTCCCCCTCAAGCACATCGACCCGGAGGACGCATTCCTGGAGTGCCAGAAGGTGACCGTGTCGGTTGCGGAAGGGGAACTGGTCCCCGGCGACGTGTTGGATTTCGAACTGGGAAGCGGTGCGGGTTTTGTCGTGCCCCACAGCGCTATCAGCACCGACTTCGCGATAGAGGTTGATCCAGGGGGCAGGGACGAGTTCCGGCTGGAGGCGATGGTGCCCTCCTTGAGGGCCACCGGTGGGGAGCCGGCGACCATCGAGGTAGTGGCGCCATCCGTCGCCGCGCCGGGTGAAATGATCAAGGTCCTTGTTCGGTGCCTGGACGAGCGCGGCGTTTTGACCCAGGGTTTCACCGGCAGCCTGCTCCTGTCATCCTCGGGAAACGTTCAGGTACCCGCTTCCGTTGTCGTTTCCGAATCCGGTGAAGGGGTGGCATGGTTCCAGGCCGCTGTCACCGGCCCCGGCGTTTCGTATGTAACCGCCATCGACAGGAAACGCGGCCTGGAAGGTGAAAGTAACCCTATCGTCTGCGCCGGGAGGCCGGACCGTCTATTCTGGGGGGATGTCCATACCCACTCCCTGGTCTCCGACGGGACGCAGGAACCCTGGTACTACTACCACCGGGCGAAGGACCTGCTGGGCTGGGAGTTCACGTCGGTGGTCGACCACGATATCTGGAGCCTGGGCGAGGAGCAGGCCAGGTCGCCGGAGGAGTTCGAGTTGATGATGCGGGTGAACGAGGAGAACAACCTCCCCGGCGAGTTCGTCACGTTTCCGGGCTTCGAGTGGACCCAGCATTACCTGGGCCACCGCCATGTTCTGTTCGGGCCGGGGGAGAAGCCGGTGTTCCTGCCGCACACCGACCCGCTGTATGCCACCCCCGGGCTCCTGCTGGAGGCGCTCGCCGGGCAAAAGGCGCTGGTTGTCCCACACCACCCCGCCTGGAGGACCCACTTCGGGGAGATGTACTTCGATTTCGGTCCCAGGGAGAGCCCGCTCCAGCGGTTGGTCGAGGTCTCCTCCCGGCATGGCAACTCCGAGGTCTACGGCTGTCCCCGGCCCCTCGGCCACGTCATTCTGATGGAGGGGTTGAAGGGGAAGATCACCCGGGCGGTCATGGGCACCGAGTACGCGGGGCCCAGGTCAGGGAGTTACGTCCGCGACGCCCTCGCGGCCGGCTACCGGTTCGGTCTTATCGCCGGGAGCGACGAGCACCTGGTCGGAGTGGACCCACGCAAGAACCCCGGACTCCTCTACAGCGGAGGGATTACCGGGATTTTCGCGGGAGCGGTGACCCGTGAGGCGCTGTGGGAAGCCCTGTCAAGTCGCAGGGTCTGCGGGACGACCGGCGCGCGCATCTTCATGGAGTTCCACACCGACGGGCATCCCCACGGCTCGGAGATCGAGGCCGACGGCCCGCCCCGGATTACCGGTCACGTCATCGGGACATCCGACCTCGAACTGGTGGAACTGGTTAAGTTCGACTCCGGGGGCTACTCCACGCCGTGGCAGCGGGACGGTGGTGGCCGCGAGGCAATCGTCGACTTCACCGCAGGCCCTTCCGGGAGAACTCCTTCTACTACCTTCGCGTGGTCCAGTCCGACGGCCACATGGGCTGGGCCGGTCCCACCTGGGTAGACAAATGACACGCTGGTGCCTGGCACCAGCGTGTCATCTCATCAGTGCGTCATTTTGTTGCGTATGTTGATGCTTTGTTTATTGTGCTTGTTGCTTGTCAGCGGCCGATGGTGTTGTGGCCGCCGGGGATGTCGCCCTTGTAACTGAAGTACATGGGGCGCTCGACCACAATCCCCACATTGTTGGTAACTTCCACGTATACGGCGGTGTCATCCGCCGGGCCGTCGACCGTTCCCAGAAAGTCGTTGGCGGAAACCGTTTTACGTGAGAGCGGGAGCACCATAACATCCTGCCGCTCAGTGGTACCGTCGCCTCGGATGTAAGTTATACTCACCGTCGCTCCCTTTTCCGAGGGGTTCCCCATGCACAGGTAGGTGTCGAAGCCGGGGCGGGTGGTCCCCTCGGCGAAGTACCAGGTCGATTTGGGGTAGGGGGTGCCCATTGTGTCGTGCCCCCCGGTCCAGGCGCCC
>Ga0180015_1000144_pt1 | contig 20768 bp, 19 predicted proteins | sample KR13_S2_MetaG_FD_116508 | JGI IMG/M metagenome (GOLD analysis project Ga0180015, IMG submission 116508) | Groundwater microbial communities from the Olkiluoto Island deep subsurface site, Finland - KR13_S2_MetaG | ecosystem: Environmental > Aquatic > Deep subsurface > Groundwater | place...
ACATCTTCACCATTCACATTTGGCTCGCACACTGCGCATCGCCGGGAGTTTTCCCCATTGGCTGAACAATTTCCGATAGAATTTTTATCAGTCGGAGCTTCCCAATACTTCTGGCCGGCCAAATCATTGCCGATCTCCTCCATCAGCGGAAGATTCAGACGTTTGTGGCCAGCGTTTTGCTTGCCCAATCAAGGACCGTCTTGGCCTTGCGGACAGCATCTTGCCACTGATCCTCCGTTACGGGTTCATCAAATCCTGGATAACGCCCCTCAACTGAGTATTGGGCGAGGGTCACGGCGGCTCGGATGTCCTCGGGAACGCACAACCCTGCCTGTTCAACGCGATTCACGAGCTCGGCAAGATCGTGGATGTACGGGAAAGCACCCTGACGCTGAAGCAAGACGGCTTTCAAAGCCTTCTCCGCGCACTGTTGAGCATGGTAACAGAGGTCTTCGAGATAAGCGCCTTGAATTGGAGTTTGCGCAATGGCGAGGTCGCTGGAAGCGCGGTTAAGCCATTCCGCCGGATTATCGGGGGCACATCGCTCATGCGGCATAAATCACCCGTCCTTCCTTGAGTGCCGGCGCAATGACCATGCTGGGGCTCTCGCGGTAGCGTTCCACATCGTCTGGTGTAGCAACGACGACATCCACGGCCCGGCCGACGCCAATCAGGGTCTGATAAATCTTTCCGACCACTTCACGGCGACGAACACACTTCTTGATGACCAGGACATCAATATCGCCCTCACCATCGCCGTCGCCTCTGGCTGATGACCCAAAGAGGATGATCTTCTCAGGCTGGGCCACCTCTACTATCCGGCGCACGATTTCACGCAGGATATCGAGGAATTGGGGCTTATCGCTTGCTGTGTTTTGTTTCGTTCTCATGATTCTCAAGATTTCCTATTCGAGAAAAAATTTCACGCCGGCACCGTTTCAACATGCAGTTCTTCAATGGCAACGATTTCCATGGCGTACTGAACGCAGGCGCGGATATCTTCCACTGTCAGGTCCGGGTAATGGTCGCGGATGATATCTTCAAACGGTTTGCCCGCTTGTACGACTTCAAGAACGTCCTGCACCGGAATCCTTGTGCCGGAAACACAAGGTTTTCCAAAATGGATTGCCGAATTTACTGTTATTCGATTTCTCATAGTTACCTCCAATTTTCGATGGAATTTTTATCGGGATAATGTCTCTTTGTCTTCTCGTCGATCAAATTCAACAGGCGCGATGCAAAGCCGGAAAAATCAAGGTCGCTCACGCCTCTTTCTCCCAGTCTTCCCATTTCAACCCTTCGACACGGGCAAACTCACGGGAGTTATGTGTGACCAGCATAAGCCCACGCGCCATGGCAATGGCTGCGATCTGCACGTCGTACGGGCCGATAGGCGTGCCGGTTGCTGCCAACTGGCCCTCAATGCTGCGGATGTCTGGGCCGCGGTGTCATCGAAAGGAAAGGACTCGAAGCCGGACACGAACGTGGAGACCTTTTCAAAGGCAGTTTCCGGGCTGCGGCATCTGGCCGCACCGAAGTACAGTTCCGCCTTGACCACGGAACATAACGCGACATCGTCCGGGGACTGCGCGGCAAGTCTGATGGCAACGGGGCTTTTCTTGTTGTTCAGATACTCAATGCAGGCGTTCGTATCCAAGAGGTACTTCATCGCAGCTCCTCCCGATGCTCATAGGCCCCTTGCGGTTGGAGTTGGATCGGATCCGAAGCCATGCAACCCGCCGTGCGTTCAATAAACCCCTGTGGCCATGAACATTTTGCCGCGCTCCTCAACCTGTCCAGCGACTGCACCACCACCACAACTTCCACGGTTTGCTCATGCATGTCCGTTCGCAAATGCAGGTCAAGGCTCCCGTCTTTCCCTGTTCTGGATTTCAACGTCATTGTGTTCATGGTTCAGTCCTTTCGATAGAATTTTTATCAGGAAGTGAGCATACAACGGCAGTCGAAGCGGGACAAGCGCAAATCGAGCTTGTAACAATCCTGTGTTAGGGTAATATTCAAAAGCAGTTAGATTGCATGATCAGGAGGCGGTCGGACCCCGATCCAAATCGGGGTCCGACCGCCTCCAAGGAGTGAATTTTGAAGATTCTGCTCATATATCCCGAGTTCCCGGATACGTTCTGGAGTTTCAAGCACGCGTTGAAATTCATCCGCAAGAAAGCCGCGTTACCACCCTTGGGCCTGATGACCATCGCCGCACTCCTGCCGGAGAATTGGTCCAAACGCCTGGTGGACTTGAATGTCGCCCCGTTGACCGACCAGGACCTGGCCTGGGCCGATATGGCATTTATCGGCGCCATGATTGTCCAGAGCCAGCAGGCTCGGACGATCATCAGCCGGTGCAAAAGCGCGGGACTGAAAGTCGTGGCGGGCGGCCCCCTCTTCACCAACGAGCACGACCATTTCGAAGAAGTCGATCATTTCATCCTGAATGAAGCCGAGTTGACCCTCCCGCCGTTCCTGGCGGACCTGGCCCACGGCGAGGCCCGGCGGGTTTATTTAACACCCGAATTTGCCGATCTGCGGCAGACACCGGTTCCGCTCTGGGCGCTCGCCAACCGGAAATCGTATGCCTCGATGAGCATCCAGTTTTCCCGCGGTTGTCCTTTCCAATGCGACTTCTGCAACATAACGGCGCTCCTGGGCCGAAAAGTCCGCACCAAGCAGGCCGCCCAGATCATCACCGAGATGGACAGCCTCTATGAACTGGGATGGCGCGGAAATATCTTTTTCGTGGACGACAACCTGATCGGCAACAAGCACAAGCTCAAGACCGAACTCCTGCCCGCGCTCATTGAATGGCGCCAACACCGGAAGGGCATCACGTTCAACACGGAAGCCTCCATCGACCTGGCCGACGATGAAGCGCTCGTCAAGCTGATGGTCAAGGCGGGATTCACGGAGGTGTTCATCGGGATCGAGACGCCGGATGACAACGGCCTGATTTCCTGCAGTAAACAACAGAACCATCACCGCAACCTGGTGGAGGACGTCAAGCGCATCCAGCGGGCCAGTCTCCAGGTGCAAGGCGGCTTCATCGTGGGCTTTGACACGGATCAGCCGTCCATCTTCCAGCGGCAGATCGACTTCATCCAGAAAAGCGGCATCGTAACGGCCATGGTGGGATTGCTCCAGGCACCCGTGGGCACCAAACTGTATGAACGGCTCAGCCGCGAGGGACGCATTCTCGGCCATTTGTCGGGGGATAATGCCGACGGCACAACCAATATCATCCCCGCCATGAGCCTCGACCGGCTGATGGAGGGCTATAAATCCATTCTCCGGAACATATACTCGCCGGAACACTACTATCAGCGGGTGCGAACTTTTTTGAAGGAATATCAGCCGCCAAAGGCTGTAACCCGGGTGCGCTTCAAAGATATGCTCCCCTTTTTCCGTTCCGTGTTTCACCTGGGCATTACCGGCCGGGAACGTTTCCATTACTGGAAACTGCTGTTCTGGACGTATTTTCACCGGCCCAAGCTAATGACGATGGCCGTGACCCTTGCCGTCTACGGCCGCCACTTCCAGATCATCTGTAAACGACAGGTGCGCTGAGTACTCGCAGGCGTAAAGCCAGCGCTACCAACATAATAAGACATGAAACAATAAATGTCTGCATGAAACACTACGCTAGCCGGCTACGTCTTCCAAAGCCGGCCAAGCAGATCCAGGGCCGTATCCACCATCTTGGCGACACCTTCCACGCTGGGCCGCGCACTGCGGGCAATGAGCGACTCGTACCCGCCGGCCCGCCACGCTTGTTCCGTTACCAGGTAGCCGAGGTAATCCGCGCCCAGTTCCACCGGGAAGGTCCAGGGGAATGGGCTTTCCGCCTTGATTTTCAGCCCCCACTCGATAAACAGTTCACCCGGCAGGCTCGCAAACCCGATCTCGCCAATGCGCCAGGCCTGGATCACCGTCCGGCTTTCCCTCACCCCGGCCTTTCGCATCAGCTCCAACTCCTTTCGAAAAACCGCCTGATCCGTTGGCAACCACTGGGAATCCTTGATCCGCTTTTCCTGATCGACGGTCAAATCCCGCCAGGGAACCACCACCTCCGCTTTTAACGCACCCAACTTTATCCCGCCTTTGCCGGGTTGGCGCTTATCCAAGTTCTGAATAATCACCGATGCCAATTCGTCGCCGACTTGGCAATACGAAGCCAGAGGATTGATATCGGCTTCCGCGCCCGGCATGAAAATCGGCACCACGCCGGCACCGAACCGCTCCCGGAGCCGGCCGGCCACCACCCCGGGATAATCGGCGCTGAAGCGAGGCCCAAAATTGGCGTTGGTATGCAGACTGAAATGCCAGAGAATGGCGATCGGCACTCCCTGCTCATCGTCAAAACACAAGATCCCCACTTCCGGATCAACCGGCGCGGCCGCCCCCAGGCATTGGATCTCCTCCTCGCCACGATGGAGAAGCCAGGTGTTGATTTCCCGCCCATCTTTAAACTTCAAGCGACGATTATGGATCATCTTTAAGCAATAGCCCCGTTTCCGGATCATTCGCGCCGGACGGCGGGACTTGTGCGCCGCCGCGACCGCCTGCGCAAACTTCTCGGGAAGGCCGTCCAACCATTCCTGGTTAATTTCCCCCCCGAATAACGGCATCGTATACGGGCCCGTGTGCGTGTGACTCGCCGCCCAAAGAATATTCGTGGGTGGAATGCCGGTACGGCTTGAGGTCAGCGCCACCGCTTCATCTCCAATCTCGCGGCCCAGAACGATCAGGTCTGCCAGCACATAGGCCAGTTTGACGCCGCCTGACTCCAGCACAACAGCCTTGAAAGTCAGGGGATCATCAACCCCGATTGACGTCCGGGGCTTAAGCGATCCGGCTAATGCGGTTCCCACGGGCGGCGTGATGTCCACTTCCGCCGCGCCGACTAGAAACTGATTTGACATGGTTTTCCCTTCTACCAATGCATCAGCGGCACATCCATCCATTTGCCACCCCGCATGGCCGATTCGTGGGCAACCAAGCCCGGAATGGTCATGTCCGCCGCCTTGACCGCATCAATCGGCGGCCGGGTGCCACTCTCCACCGCATTCAAGAAATCGCGAATCATATAATACTCCGAGGTGCCATGTCCGCCCTTCTTGGCCTCCTCCGGCGCATTGGGGTCAACGATCGGAGTCGGGATAGTTTGGAGATGATGCTTATCCATTTCCTTCTCGATAAACGTCAAACCTTCCTCGCTCAACCGGCCGTTTTCCAGGTGCCCCTTCGTGCCGAAGATGGAATACCAGACCAGGTGCGGCCGCGATACCACCTGGCTGCGTAAGATTTTGATCACTGACCCATTTTGCGTCTTGAACAGGCCGATTTCGAAATCGAGGAAACCGAGGTGCTTCTTGAACTTCGGCATCTTGTTGAACCCCGTGGTCAATCCGCAGGCTTTTACGATGCGATCCTTCATCAGCATCAGCAGGGGGCCCAGGGTGTGCGCGCAGTACCAGATCGGCGGACGTTCATGCCGCCAGTAGTACTTGCCGGTTTTGGCGTTGACAAGCAGGTTTATGATCTCGTGGAGGTACTCGCCCTCCGCGTAAAAGATTTTGCCCAGCTTGCCGGCCTCAACAAGCTTCTGCCATTCACGGATATAGTGAAAATAGCTGTAGTTCTCGGCCATCATGTAGGTCCGATGGCTCTTCTTGACCGCGTTCACGACCCGCCGGCAGTCTTTCACCGTATAGGCCATCGTCTGCTCACAGAGCACATGTTTTCCGGCCTCCAGCGCCTGGACCGTATGATCGGCATGACACTTGATCGGCGTGGCGATGATCACGGCATCCACGGGCGCATCAAGAAAACGATCGCAGGTGGTGTGAAGCGCACTGTCGGGCAGAGATAAGGCCTTGCCCGTCTCAGCCATAATTTTTTCGTTGAGATCACAGAGTGCCGTCACTTCCACCTTCGGATGCGCGGCAAACACCCCGACAATGCCTTGACCGCGACTGCAACCTGCGAGTCCCACACGTAGCTTTTTCATACCGCCTCTCCTCCTATCATGAATGAGATCCCTGTATTTCGACCGCTCGAGACGAATTGAACCTGGCCATACTGTATATCCATTCGCCATGATCCGGCTAGAGGAAAGCCTTGCGATTTAGGGTAAATATTTGCGGCGGGTACCACCGGCGGATGGAGACATTCAATTAGGCCGCCAAGGGTGGCAATCATTCCCTATGGGAGGCGCGCTGTCCCGATACCCGCCTTGCGGCGTGATCGGGACGCGCAGTAATTCCTGTTTAAAAATTACCATACCACGCATTCGATCAGCGCGACCGGAGAAGGCGGACCCGGTATTTTTCCGGCGAACACCCGAAATGCCGGCGAAAGGCTTTGCTGAAATAATTCGGATCCTCGAACCCCACCGCGTAGGCCGCTTCCGATACCCGCCGTTTGGGATCCGTCAGCAGTTCGACCACCCTTTTCATGCGCGCGTTGACCAGGTAAGACGACAACGTGAATCCACTTTCTTCACTGAAGAGATGCGAGAGATGACAGGCGCTAATGCCGAGATGCGCCGCAATATCCGGGAGGGTCACCGCCTGGCCGAGGTGGGCCTGGATATATTCCTTGGCGCCCACGATCAGCACCCGGCGCCGTTCCCGGGCCGCAGCCACGTCCCCGGCCGGCCGGGGAAAATCCAGTTCCCGGGAGGCCGACCACAGGAAGAGCAACAGACGATAGAGGCAGGCGCGGGTCATTTCCCACCACATCGGCCGCTGGCGCTTGAAACAGTCGTAGGTGTCGAACGCCAGTTCCCGCACCGTTTGCTTATCAACGGCGGGGAGCTTCGCCAGATTGCCATTGATCATACGCGGGAAAAGAGCTGGGGCATCCTTCCACTTAAACATCATGTGGAGCACTTCAAATTCCGTGCCCAAGGGAAATTCATCGCGATGCGGCATCCGCTCCGGGACCAGCAGCGTGTCACCCGATTTTCCCTGGAACACCTCGTTCTCCAGGTGCAGCCGGACAATGCCCTGGATGATATGCACCACTTCCCAGCAACCCCCCACGTGCTCACGTCGGGCGTGGATCGGATCCCAGACGGAAATGCCCATGGAATGGATCTCGGGGAGAGAACCGGAAAGATCAAGGTTATCCGGCGCGCGTTTCATGGTTGGTATGTATACGACGAATCAGGATGTTGACGGGATAAACAGGATAACCTGCCTTTGGCCGGATGATAGATTTTTCGTACCTGAATTTTGCCCCGTTTTCACGGGGCAGAGATCGGCCCAGAGGGTGAAATTGCATATTGCTGTGCAATTTTCAGGTCGTAACTATTAAGCCCATCCAATTTTGGAGTGCGGTAGCCAGCGCTACCGCTTTTCCACCGCGAAGCAATTGCTTCGCGGAAAGCAAATGGCGCACGGCGCGCCATAAAACGGGAGCGCCGGCTACCGCACTCCATATAGTTTTTTTCGCAGCACAGGCTTAAATCTTGCCCACGGCCTGGGCGAAGCGCGCCTGCCGGGCCACCGGAGCCGGGACCGCCGCGGCGGCGCCGATCATTTTCTCCACATCCGCGATCCGGTCATCGGGCGCCGGGTGCGTCTTGGCGAAATCCCGTCCACCGGGCTTAAGATACTTCTTCATCTCCGTCAGCATCGAGACCAGGGCGCGGGGATCATAACCAGCGCGCTGGAGAGTCGTGACCGCCGCCTGGTCCGCCTGCCGCTCGAAACCGCGGGCATAGCCGCTATTCATCATAGTAGAGGTGATGTCGCCAATTGAGCCTTCAAAAGCTTCCGTCAATTGAGCCAGGTCCTCGCCGCCTAACGACTTGCCGCTCTCCACGGCCAGGATGGTCAGGGCGGAGGTGATCCGGCTTTTCTTGATCGCCTGCAGGCCGTGCTGTTTCTCCACGTGGCCGATCTCATGGGCCAGGACGGCCGCCACGGCGTCCTCGCTCTTACAGCATTTCAGCATGCCGCGGGAAATAAATACCAGGCCGCCCGGCGCCGAAAAGGCGTTAATCTCCTCGGTCTCCATGATGAGGAAATGATAGCCGCCAAATGTCTCCGGTTTGTCCGAAAACTGGGCCAGGGTCTGCCCCAGCACATTCAGGTAATGGTTTGCCTCCTCGTTGGCAAGCGGCTTGTACTGATTGATGACGACCGCGCCCACCGTCCGGCCAATGTAATACTCCTGCTCCGGCGTGATGGAGTCAAACGTCTTTCCCACGGCGGATCCGGCCTTCTTCACCGACTGAGCCTGCTGGGGCGTCAAGACACCGGCCCCCTGCCCCACGGCAGCGCCGACTTCCGAAATCGCATCCATGGTCTGGCAGGCCGGCAATATGACCAGCGCCAAAACCGCCGGCAACAGATTAATAATTTGACGGACGAGGGGCTTCATTGAGCACCCCCTTTCGGCACCACGCCACCGTCCTTGAGGAAGGTTTGTATTTCCAAAGACGGGATCTTGATTTTCTCCATCTTGTCCACCCAGGTGAAATCAATAGCTTTATGGGTCTTCTTGAACTGGGCTTCGATGTCGGAATTGAAACCCTTGCCGGCCAGCGCCAATTCGTCGCCTGAAGCGCCGACTTTGGCGTCATCCTTGCCCGCACTAAGCGCAATCTTCTGCGAGGTCAGGGCGGAAGTGTGCAGCCATCCGGCGGTTCCGCCCGGCAAACTGACCCGTGCCCAGGCGCCCTGTGATTCCTGCACCTCGACCCGGTCACCGTACGCCAGACTGCCGACCACCTTGCCGATAAACGAGGGCTTGTCCCTCATCTGTGCGTCCTTCACCTGGACGCTCATCATCTTGCCGGCGGCGGCCCAGGCGCTGACTACCGTCAACGCGGCAAGCCCGACCGTCCCCATCCAACGTTTGATTTGTCTCATGATTTTCGTCTCCTGGGTATTAAATGAATTAAACCCTAGCACGATTGCATCCCGCAAAAAAGCTAAAATAATTCCGGGAACCGACCGCCAATCCGGTCTTCCCCATCCCTGCCATTCATAAGATACAGTCTCTTTAATTCGAATAATGAAGCACGAAGCCCCGCAAAGCGGGGCAAGCCCTTGAAGGCCGCCCAGGGCAGCAACTGTTTCTTTCGGTAGGGCCGGCAGTCCCTTGCCGGCCGATCGGTCAAAAGTCCCGCGGTCAAGGGACCCGCCTTCGTCCAGAGACTACGGCGAGGCGCGCTGACCGCCCTACCTTTCGAAATTCCTATGCATCAATACGGAGGTGATATGACAATGCGCTTACCCTTGGCCATGCTTTGCCCGATCGTGTGGGGCGCAACTCCGGCGCCAAGCCAGTCCACCCACAATACGTAAAATTTTCTGAAGGCGGCGGAAAAATACGTTCAGGCCTACCTGCGCCAAGACTATGCAACCTGCATGACCATGATTTTACCGGCAAAGAAGGGTAGCAGATAAAGGCGGAACCGGAGAGGAAAAAGCAGTAGATGAAGGTTAACAATCGGGAAAGAACGAGGGGTCAATCCTTCCACCGTCGTTCCCGCCGCCAATACCACTACCGCCCGAGAGTTTCCCGATTTCCGGAGTGCCATAAAAAAAGCCCCTGCCGTATACCGACAAGGGCTTATCAAGCAAAGGGTGCACCCGAGAGGAGTTGAACCTCCACAGCCTTGCGGCCACTAGGACCTGAACCTAGCGTGTATGCCAATTTCACCACGGGTGCATTGCACAACTAATTTTGAAAACATAACAAATCATCTGTAACCGGTCAACTGGGAAGCAATTCTCAAATGACCAAGACCGCCGGCAGGCGGTCATAATGAGAATCGTTGCCTTAGTTTTCGGGCTTGCCAAAAAGACCGCCGGTGGCCTTTTTAACTTTGGTCACCGGCCCCGATTCCATGACCGAGCCGGACTCAGCGCCACTTTCCCGCGCCGGCTTCGTGACACTGCCGGTTACCGCAATGCGACCGTTCGGCATACGCAGCAATGCGACGTTCCCTTTTCCTCCCGGAATATTTTCCGTCACCAGCGGAACCCCGTAGGGTGTAAAAACAAGGTGAACATAGGCTGTGCCTGGCGTCTGAAACAGAATATGCACGTTCCCGGATTCATCCACCTGCAGATCCGGCATGCGGACGCGAACAATGCGCCCCAGGTTGAACATCCCGTATATTCTTTTGGCCGTTTCGTCCTCAATGCGCAAATAGAGGTTTTCCTCCGACGTATCCTTCTGCATATATTCCAGCACATACGTCCGGGAGACCCTGGGATCATCGGGAACACCGGCCATCAGTCGCTTCAATTCAAAACCGCGGGCAACCTCAAGATACGCCGGGACCGACGCATAGGTCATTCCCCCATAATCCACCACCGCCCGCACTTTGTAGAGCCCGATCGACTGGATCGCGTACAGGCGGGGAATATTGAATTTCAGAACGCGCGCTTCTCCCGGCGTCAGTTCCACCCCTGACAACAGGGGAGTCGCGCTCAGCGGATTGACCAGCTTGCCCTCGCCCATCTCTATGTCGAACCGGACGCGCGCACACCCCGATTTTGGATCGAACAGCACAACTTGCCCGCTGTGATTCCTGAACGTCACCGTGGCAATGACCGATTCATACAGAAGCGCTTTCGATGACGGAACCTGCAGTTCGACGGCCAGCTGAGCTGAAGCCGGAAAAGGCCAACACCCCAGCAATACGCCTAGAAAAGCAGCCCGGAGAATGTTTCCCGGCAATCCCGTCCATCTTGTTAGCCCCAGCATATTCACTTTACATTGCTCCCTCTGTTTACTAATGTAACAGCATCCATTATTCAACTCAACCCGGATCATCATCTTTTTACCGGCCAGCTTGGAGCTAAAGTTGGTATAAAAAGATCAAAAGGATGCCGCAAGTGATGGCAAAGACTGACAATAAGTCGTGGCTACAAGCCATCTTTACCCAATCGCCGGACGGTATCGTCGTTCAAACGCTCGACGGAACCATTCTGGCCGCCAATGACATGTTCATCAAAATGTTCAGCGCCAAGAAAGAACAAGTCGTCGGGAAAAACATTCAGGATCTCATCCCCGCCGACCAACGCAACCGGTGGCAGCATGACATCAACAAGCTTATCCATGCTGAATGGACACTGGCGGAAGGCATCAGTCTCCAATCCAACGGACGCCGAATGCCCATCCAGATCAACCTCGTTGCCCAGGTTGACTATGACGGCCAGCAAGCGATTATACTTCACCTTCGCGATATCGCAGTGTTTTACTCCGTGGAACAGGCACTGGTGGCGTCCGAGGGACAGTGGGAACGCTCGTTCGACGCCATCACCGACTCCATGTGCCTGCTCGACCGGTCCGGCCGGATTCTACGCGCCAACCAAGCCATGACACAGCGATTTCAGTCTGTAAACAGCAGTCTTGTGGGACAAAATTATCTGGACATTTTCGGTTGCATTCATCGTCCAGGAACGCCGGCCGCTTGTGATCTCGTTAATGACGCCCCATGCACCATTGATGACATTTCCTTTCCAAATATTGAAGGCTGGTTCTGTATCTCAACTTTTCCGCTGAAAGACAGTCAGACGGCGCTCACCGGCGCCATTCTGATCATCAAGGACATCACCGAGGCATACAAGATGCGGGATGCGCTGAAAAAGAGCGAATCCGGGCTTCGCCAGGCGGCCAAAATGGAGGCCGTCGGCCGCCTGGCCGGCGGCATCGCCCACGATTTTAACAACATACTGACCTCAATTCTCGGGTTCAGTTCTCTGATCCTGCGGACCCTGACAAAGGACGATCCGACCCGGACCGACATTGAGGAAATCGTGCACGCCGCGGAACGGGCCACGGCCCTAACCCGCCAATTACTTGATTTCAGCCATGAACGGGCGCTGGAAACAAAAGCCGTTCAGCTCAACACCGTCATTAAAAATATCGAGACTTTCCTCCGCCGGACGATCGGGGAAGATATCAAGCTGGCATTGCAGCTGAGCGAAGGTCTCTGGAACGTCCAGGCGGATGAGTCTCGCCTGGAACAAATTCTTGTCAACTTATCCATCAACTCTCGCGACGTAATGCCCAAGGGCGGACAGTTGATCATCGAAACCTCCAATCAGATTCTGGACAGGAGTTTCTGCAGTATCCATCCCAAAATCACACCGGGACACTACGTCCTGCTCGATGTCAGTGATACGGGACATGGCATGCCCCCTGAGGTGCTGGACCACATCTTCGAGCCGTTTTTTACGACCAAGGAAAAAGGCAAAGGAACCGGGCTCGGCCTGACCACCATTTACAGCATCGTCCGACAGTTCGGCGGCTGTATTTCCTGCTATTCCGAAGTTGACAAGGGGACCACCTTCAAAATATACCTGCCGCGGTGTCGGGATGCCCAAGAGCCCACCCCAGACATCACGCCGGAAACCAGTCTGGCGCACGGACATGAAACCGTGCTGGTCGTGGATGACGAACCGAACATTGTGGCGATGATCGGCCAACTTCTGAAAGGATTGGGTTACCACGTCTTAATGGCCAACAGCAGTACTGAGGCCCTGAAAATCAGCGAACAGTATTCGCAACCGATCAGTCTGGTGCTGACGGACGTCATCATGCCTGACATGCGCGGCACGGATCTGGTTCATTCCCTGACCCAAAAACGACCCGAGATCAGGTTCATATTCATGTCCGGATATGCGAACGGCATCGCCCTGCAAACAACGGGTATAAATACAAATGAGATTTTTCTGCAAAAACCGTTCAGCCTGGAAACACTCTCCCTTTCCGTTCGGAAAATGCTGGATCAGCCTCCTCGCCCGGCCGACGCAGAACAACCCCCTGGATCCTAATCGCCCATGATCGAATAAATGTTATCAAAGGATCAAGTCAGCCCGCCCCGCCGCGGGGCGGGCTGACTTGATGGTGAAAAAACAACGGACCGGCCTGAGGGCAGGCCGGCTCCAGAAGCGACAGACAGATTAAAAATGGAGCCGGGGTGCCCTCACCCCGGTTGTTTCAGGAGAGATTTTTTTACCATGGCTACAAAACGATCAGTTGACGCGTTTATGAAATCCAGGCCCCACGAAGGCATCACTTTTGACGATGTCTCGCTGATTCCCCGGCATGCCGATTTTCTGCCCAAGGACGCCGATATCACCAGTCGCCTCACCGCACGGATCAACGTCAGTATCCCATTTGTCAGCGCCGCGATGGATACGGTCACCGAGAGCAAGATGGCCATCGCCATGGCCATGCTGGGCGGCATCGGAATCATCCACAAGAACATGGATATCACCCAGCAAAGCCGGGAGGTGGAAGTCGTCAAACATTACCTCAACGGCCTGATCCGTCATCCCATCACGTTCCGCGCTCCCGATACGCTCGGCACCGTGCTCGCCGTCAAGGCGGAAAAGAAATTCACCTTCTCCGGGTTCCCGATTTTGGATGCCGGCGACAAACTGGTGGGCATCCTCACGTCAGCCGACATGAAGTTTGTCAGCGACCCCAATATTCAGGTGTCAAAGATCATGACCCGCCCTGTGATTACGGGCGGACCGGACACCTCGCTCCGGCAATCCTATGAAATCATGCGACGCCACAAGATCGGCAAGCTTCCCCTCATCCATAAAGGCCGCCTGGTCGGCCTATACAGCTTTTCGGACGTCAGCACGCTGATCGAAAACGCGAAGCCGTTATTCAACCGCGATACCCGGCACCGCCTCCGCGTCGGCGCCGCCATCGGCCCCGACGACCAGGATCGGATCCAGGCGCTTGCTGCCAAGGACGTGGACGTCGTCATCATCGATACCGCTCATGGCCACAGCCGGGGAGTCATCGAGATGTGCCGCTGGATCAAGAAACGCTTCCCGGCCATCGACGTGGTGGCGGGCAACATTGCCACCGGCGAGGCCGCCCAGGCCCTGCGCAAGGCCGGCGCCGACGCCGTTAAGGTCGGCATCGGACCGGGATCCATCTGCACCACGCGCGTCATTGCCGGGGTCGGCATTCCCCAGATCACGGCTATTTACGAATGCGCCCGGGCGCTCCGCCTGGAAATCCCCATCATTGCTGACGGCGGCATCCGTTATTCCGGCGATGTTCCCAAGGCCATAGCCGCCGGCGCCGACACCGTCATGATGGGATCTGCGCTCGCCGGCACCGATCAGAGCCCCGGCGAAAAAATCATTCACCAGGGGCGTCAGTACGTGATCTATCGCGGCATGGGCAGTCTGGCGGCCATGAAGGCCGCCCTGGGCAGTCGTGAGCGTTACGGGCAAGCCGACGCGCGAGAGGATGAACTCATTCCCCAGGGGGTTGAGGGCATCGTGCCATTTTCGGGAAGCCTGGAAAAAGTGATGACCCAGTTCAGCGGCGGACTGAAAGCGGCGCTCGGCTACTGCGGATGCCGAACCATCCGCGCTCTTCAGCGCCAAGGGAATTTCGTGCGTATTTCATCCGCCGGCGTACGGGAAGCCCATCCGCACGACGTCAAGATCATCAAGGAAGCCCCAAACTACACCCTGCAGATGATGCCGTAACGCGGCGCCTCTATTGATTTGCGGCATTTGAGCAACGCCTGTTAAATTTTTCTCCATGAATCAATACTTTTGAAACTCGGCCCTCCATAACCGTACTGTTGGATACTAATCGAAGGAAAGTGTTAGATGATAAATCCCGCCAAATGCTGCTCAAGCGGTTCGAAATCGCTGCCCCTAGTTCCCAAGCCGGTGTCAGTCGAGCACGGCAAAGGTTGTTTTGTCCTCACCTCCGATACCATTCTGGTCACCGATGAGGCAAGCAAGCGGACGGCGGTTCAACTGGCCGCCTTCCTCCGTCCGGCCTCCGGCTTCAATCTGGCCATTGCCTCATCGGCTGGCCACAATGGAACCATAATAGCCCTTGCCCAGGACAAGGACATGGCGGACCTTGGCTCGGAAGGTTACCGTCTTGAAGTCACACCGGAAAGGGTCTCCCTCACCGCCCCGACGCAGGCCGGACTCTTCTACGCCATTCAAACACTTCGCCAGCTCCTGCCGCCCCTGATCTTCTCCACCCGCCCCATGAACATGGTCGAGTGGCGAATCCCCTGCTTGAAGATCAACGACCATCCCCGGTTCGAATGGCGCGGCTTGATGTTGGACACCGGCCACGACTTCCAGCACGTGCCGTTCATTCTCCGTTTCATCGACCTGATGGCCCTGCACAAGTTCAACACCCTGCACTGGCACATTACTGACCTGGGCACCTTTCCGCTCGAAATCAAGAACTACCCAAGACTGCAGGATCCGGCCAGTCTCGGCACCCGCATGAGAGGCGAACCGAAAAGAGGCGTGAAACCCGGCCGTTACACCCAGACCGAGGTGCGCGAAATCGTCAAATATGCCGCGGCGCGCCATATCACGGTTGTTCCGGAAATCGACATGCCCGGCCACTCCACGCCCGCCTTGATCGCCTATCCCGAGTTCGATTGTCCCGTTTCGCACAAGACCGGGGAATGGGACCGCTGGGAGTACTGCGTCGGCAACGAAAAGACGTACGGCTTTCTTCAGGATATTCTCACCCAGGTGATCGAACTCTTCCCGTCCGAATTCATTCACATCGGCGGTGACGAGTGTCCCAAGGATCACTGGAAGAAGTGTCCGATTTGCCAGGCGAAGATGAAGGCTGAGAACCTGCAGAACGAGGACGAACTGCAGAGCTATTTCGTAAGACGGATTGAGAAATTCCTGAACTCCAAGGGTCGCCGCCTGATCGGCTGGGACGAGATCCTTGAAGGCGGCCTTGCCCCCAACGCCGCGGTGATGGCTTGGCGCGTGGACAAGCAGGCGGCCACAATCGCGGCAAAGGCCGGCCATGATGTGGTCATGGCCTTGACGAGTCACCTCTACTTCGACTTTCCCGAGACCACGACGCCGCTCGAAAAGGTTTACAGCTTCGAGCCGGTACCTCAGGGACTCACCCCGGAACAGGCCAGCCATATCCTTGGCGCCCAGGCCCAGATGTGGACCGATAATCATCCGACCGAGAAGGAGATCGAGCGACTGGTTTACCCGCGGGCCTGCGCCGTCTCGGAAGTTGTGTGGTCCCAGGCAGATCCCCGCGACGACAGCGGCTTTGTCAAGCGACTCTCTGTACACTCGCAACGCCTTGCCGCACTGGGAATCGATTTCGAAGTATCGGCAGGAAAGAACGTCTAGCGCCGGCGGCGGTACGACCATTCGCCATCCTTCATCCCACGTCAGAAGGCGCCGAAATAAATGCTCGAGAACGTGACGATGGGCGAAGTCTCCCGCAGATCGTCCACCGCGGCCCGTACTTCAATCATAGTTTTCTTGGCCTGCTGGTACAAATCATCATCGTTGACCAGTTTACCCAGGGTGCCGGCGCCGCTGTTGATTTTTTCGGAAACGGCATTCAGGTTCGCGACCGATCCTTCCAGGTTGTCCAGGAGCCCGCGATCTTCCATCGCCGACCGGATATCGCCGACAATCCGGCGCGTGTCGGTGTAAAGCCCGTCGTCGTTGACCAGCTTGCCAATGGTCCCCTGCCCCTTATTGATTTTTTCGGAAATATCCCCCAAGTTGGCCGCCACGGTTTCAATGTTTTTCAGCAAGTGGCGCTCCTTGATGGACGTCTTCACTTCCGCGACGATGTCGCGGGCGTCGTTGTAGAGGGCGTCATCGTTGATCAGCTTGCCCAAGGTCCCCTCCCTCGAGTTGATTTTCATGGTGATGTTTTTCAGGTCCGCTACGACCGCCGACGCGATGGCGATTAAATCGTTGGGCTTCAGCCCCCGGACCACGACCTCCGGCGGCAAGACCTCCGCGGCCTTGCCTTCATCGATCTGCAGGTAGCGTCCGCCCAGCACCGAGGTGGCAATGATCTCAATCTTGTAATCCTGTTTTAACGTGACCGGGCGCAGGAGGGCCGACTGGATATGAACCCCATCCTCCTTCAGCGCCAGTTCCTTGACCTTGCCGACCATCATACCCCGAATCACGACGTTATCGCCGTCGCGCAGGCCCATGACGTCTTCGAAGACGACCTCAAACGGATAGGTGGTCTTGAAGAAGTTTTCGCGGCTGAGAAGGATGGTAAAAAAGCAGAGGCTCAGCAGAGCCGCAAACATAAAGCTGCCCACCACCACTTCCATCGTTAATTCCCGGGCTTTACTCGTGCGTTTCATGGTTTCCCCTTTCCCAAACGCCGCGTTTGGTGATATATTGCGCATCCAAAAAGCTTTTCACAACTTCATTTTTCGATTTGATGAAATCCGCCGGCTTCGCCATCTCAATAATCCGTCCGTCGGAAATCATCGCGATGCGTCCGCCGATCGACAGCGCGCTGAACAAGTCGTGCGTGACGACAACGCTGGTCACATTCAACTCCTGCCGCATCCGTTCAATCAACTGATCAATGGCCCGCGACGTCACCGGATCCAGTCCGGATGTCGGCTCGTCGTAAAGAATGATATGGGGATTCATCACAATCGCACGGGCCAGGCCCACGCGCTTGCGCATGCCGCCGGATAATTCGGACGGGTGCGCATCCATGACACCCTCCAGGTTCACCAGTTTGAGTTTTTCCTGGACCCGGCGTTCAATCTCCGCGTCCGTCATCGCCGTGCGTTCGCGCAGGGGAAGCGCCACGTTCTCGCCGACGCTGAGCCACTCCAGCAGTGCGCCGCCCTGGAACAGAACGCCAAACTGTTCTCGCAGGAGTTCCAGATCCCGGCCCGTCGCCTCGCTGATCGCCTCAGCGCCGATATAAACGCGGCCCAGGTCCGGTGTCAGCAGGCGGATGATATGCTTCAAGGTCACGCTTTTGCCGGCGCCGGAAAATCCGACAATGACAAAGGTCTCCCCAGGCTCGATATCAAGGCTCACGTCATCGAGCACCGTCCGCTCGCCGAAATACTTGGTCACATGTTCAAACCGGATCATTCGTATAACAACCTTGTAATGATATACCCCACCACCAGGATGGACAGGAACGAAATGATAACGCTTTGCCGTGTCGCCCGCCCGACGCCGACCGCCCCTTCCGTGGTCGAAAAACCCTGGTGGCAGGCAATGATGGTGATCATGATGCCGAACACGAAAGCCTTAAACAAACCAACGTACAAATCCTTGTTTTCCGCATAGCGGACGGCATTATCCATGTAGGCCGGAATGGAAACCCCCAACTGGGTCAGACCGACAATCCCGCCGCCGATAACGCCCAGCATGCTGGCATAAAACGTCAGGATCGGCGTCATAATCATCAGCGCGGCCAAACGCGGCATGACCAGCATACGCACCGGGCGGATGGACATCACTTCCAGCGCCGCGATTTCCTCGGAGACCACCATCGTGCCCAGCTCCGCCGCAATCGCCGATCCGACGCTGGCGGCCAGGATCAAGGCCGTCATAAACGGCCCCATTTCACGCAGCATAGACACCATCACCGCGACCCCGATATTAACCTCCTGCCCGAATTTCCGCAATTCCAGGCCGGTCTGCAATGCCAGGATCATGCCGGTGAAGATTGCCACAACGGAAATGACGCCCAGACTTTTAATGCCGGTGACATAAAACTGGTGGAGCACCTCCGGGCGCGAGCGCTGGCTGAACATGAAGCGGAGATCCAGGAGCGCTTCGCCCAGCATCAGCAAGGCCCGCCCCGCGTTGCGGCAGGTCAGCAAGACATTTCGCCCGAACTGACCCAGGCGGTTAATCGGCGGCGGGAAAAATTCCGGCTCGCGGGTAATCATGACCATCCGACCATCCTCCGTAATCTCTCAGGCGCCAATCCCCTCTCCTTCAAAGAAGGAAACATACTCGAACCCTTGGCCGGATAACAGGATTTTCATCCTGACGCCGCAACAGGTGATGGGGGTGTAGCGACGGTTCGGCAACACCGCATCGCATCCCCGGTTATCGGAACTACCACCGAAACAAGTAAAGCAGACGCGTCCGCTTCCGGTCCCCATCCCGCTCGCTGCCGATCAGGCCTTTCAGAAACGACCATTCCACACCATCACCGCTCTTCTCCCGTTCAATCGAAAACAGCGGAAAGAGCGACGTCTTCAGCATGCCGGCGGACGAACGCCGGTACTGAAACAGTCCCCAGAGCAGTTCATCCTCTTTCACATCACCGGAAACGGAGTGCGAATAGAGCGTCCACAGCGGCGCATAATTCCGCTCGATCACCGCGAAATCCTTGGCCGGGCACAGGCTGGGAAAGCCGAACCGGGAACGGTTGCCCTGGCGCCGGTAGGTGAACAGCGGCCAGACCTTAAACGCGCGGAAATCAACCGTTTCGGCGAGCACGGAACCCGCCGGATTTCGGCGCGTCAGGGTCTCCGAATACACGATCGGCAGCATAAAGTAACGCTGATTCACCCCCTCGGCCATCACCCGTCTGGAGGTGATCCCGATGGGCCAGAACAGGAATCCCGTCTGGGTGTCGCCAATGACCTTGTATCCGACCACCGGCCAGAAATACAGCTTGTCAATGCTTCCCGAACAGTACTGGAAAATCGGCCAGGGACAGTTGACCTGGGTCAACTGGGTGCCCCGTGAAAACCGACTAAACGGCGGCAGGAACATCCAGGATTCCTGGTCCGACAGTTTAATGTGCCCAACCACCGGGAACAGAATCCACCCGTAGCCATGCGACTTCGGATAGAAATAGCGGGCGGAGGTCCAGAACGGCCAGAGCAGGAAGCGTTTGTCAAACGCGTTCTCGCGGAGCGAGTATCCGTACAGGGGAAAAATGAAGGCACGCCGGACGGGCACATCCTTGCCGTGACTTGTCGCCAGCAACGGCCACAAATAGGTATAAGTCTCGATGTCCTTAATCCGCCCGTACCCATAGAGCGGGAACAATGCAAACCACACCTCATCCCACATCAGGATGTTGCTGATCTTGCCGCCCACTGGAAACACCGCCAGGTAGGGATTCCGGTCCGCGTCGCGTCCCTGGAAATAGAAAGGGATGAACCACATCGAGTAGCGCGAGTCCGGGTCGGTGATATCGTAATCGCGCCAGAGCCCGAAACCGGCCAGACGCCACTGCCAGAAATCACGGTGGCGCTTGCTGACAAGAAGCGGCCAGAGGATATCGCGTTCCTGGCGCTGATCCGAGGGATCCTGCAACGTGCTCACCAGGGGATGCACTGCCCACAGGCTCTTGCCATCGGCGGCCTTCCTTCCTTCATACAGCGGCCCCAGCATCCGCACTCGCGCGTCGCCGTTGACATCCACATCACGGGAAACCAGCGGCGCCCAATCGATGCCGCCGAAGGCTCCCGCCGGATTAACGGCGGCTCCTGGCTCCGCCGGACTGGCGAGAGTGCTGTGCCAGGGCGACTCCCGGGTATTCGTTTCAGCCCGGGACAGGGCCAGCACGCCCAGGATCCATCCGACGACAATGATTGCAAACAAGCGTTTCATAGTTGCCCTTTATCGGGAGGAAACTCTAGCCCGATTCGGCGCCTGACGCAATACCGAATGCGAGGTGAAAATTGCGCTCGTTCCCGCTATTTTCCTGCTGAAAGCTTGGGTGTTTAGCCGGATCCCTTCACCGGGAATCACGAGCAGCCACTGAAAAGAAGCGGAGTCCAGGGATCGAAGATGGAACAGGGAAGAGAAAATCTCCCCTATAATGGATTCTTTGTCTTTACGGCGTCAGACCCAATGCGGGCTATGCCCGCAACCCAATTATGTTTCTCCCCCGGCAGTGTGGCGAGTCGAGTAGACCGGAGGAATCTCACCCCCAGTCCCTCACGGAACCGTACTTGAGCCTCTCGACTCATA
>Ga0180015_1000145_pt1 | contig 20723 bp, 17 predicted proteins | sample KR13_S2_MetaG_FD_116508 | JGI IMG/M metagenome (GOLD analysis project Ga0180015, IMG submission 116508) | Groundwater microbial communities from the Olkiluoto Island deep subsurface site, Finland - KR13_S2_MetaG | ecosystem: Environmental > Aquatic > Deep subsurface > Groundwater | place...
ACGATAACTGGTTTGATACCGTCAATGGTTTATCATTTCCAAGTATCATCAGCTGATGAAATGGGCATGACTGGCAAGAGCTCGGACAAGAGTTTTAAAACTAAATCAGTAGCTCCGGAGATTTATAATGTGCATACGTCTAAAATTGAAGAAGAGTCAGCCACGATTGGTTTTATGACCAATGTGCCATGTTCAGCTATTATCGAGTACAAAAATTTAAATACCAACGAAACAAAGATGGAAGGTAACTCTTCATTTTTGACAGTACACTCTGTGCATTTGAAGAATTTAACCTTTGATACTTATTATTCTGTTATTGTTCGAGTTGAGAGTGAATCCGGCGAAAAGGCGGTGAGTGCGCCAATTACCTTTATCACCATCAAGGATGAGTATGCGCCCGTAATCACTAAAGTAAACACTGAGTCAACACTTTATCCTGGTTCGGAGAATAAAGTCCAAACTATTGCTAACTGGTGGACAGATGAGCCAGCTAAGTGTCAATTGTTTTATCACCAAGGCTTAATATCAGCTGATGAGCCATCAGCCTTGCCTATTGAGGATGGTTATAATTTGAAACACGTGGAAGTAATGACTAACTTTTTACCAGCTAGTGTTTATAAATATTGGATTATTTGTGAAGATTCAGCAAGGAATAAAAAGAAGTCTGACGATTTTACAATGTTAACGCCGAGTCAAGAAGAAAGTATCATCGATATTATTATCAAGAACTTTGAGCAACAGTTTAGTTGGCTTAAGAAGAAATAGAATTAATGCTCCCTCACCCCAGCCCTCTCCCGGCGGGGCGAGGGAGATACAAAAAATGCCAGAACCAATTATACAAGCTAAAGGATTAGAGATTACCTATAACCTTGGAAAAGAAAATGAATATAAGGCGACTTGGGGGGTAGATTTTGAAATCTATCCTGGGGAGTTTATCGCTTTTTTTGGTCCATCCGGTTGTGGCAAGTCAACAATCATGTATACTATCTTGGGAGTGTTAGCGCCGTCGGGCGGACAGCTCTTAGTGAAGGGTGAGAATCCTTATTCGTTTTCGCCGGAAGAAATGGTAAATTTTCAAACACAGACAATCGGGATTATTTATCAAGCCTTTTTTCTTATCCCGTCGTTGTCGGTAGTGGATAATGTCGCTTTACCGCAAATTTTTCACGGCACCTCACCAGCCAAGCGTAATGCCTGGGCACTGCAATTGTTAAAGCGTTTTGGCATGGATGGAGCAGGCAACAAGTTTGCTGATAACTTATCGGGTGGACAGAGTCAGCGTGTTTCTGTAGCCAGAGCCTTGGTAAATAATCCGGATATTTTATTAGCGGATGAGCCGACTGGTAACCTTGATAGTGTATCTACAAAACAAGTAATGGACTCCTTGGAGGAGATTAATATGATTGATAAGCGCACGGTAATATTGATTACGCACAACGCAGCGCAGTTGTCTTACGCGCATCGGGTCTTTTATTTTAAAGATGGCCTTTTGCAACGTGTGGTGCCGAATCCCGAGAAAAAACAAATTGCCAAGATTGATAGACAAAAGATTCTAATTACCGAAATGGATAAATTATCTAAGATTTATCCTTATAATACGCCAACCGAGTTAAAGGTAAAAAGTATTGTTAATTTTTTGACGCAAGATTTTACCTTTGATCAAATATTAAAATTAGAGGAGTTTACACAGTTAATGGTGGAGCGACTAATTGACAAACCGAAATATCTCAATGCCCTGATTCAAAGTTTTGCCGATGGTGGCGTTGGTATTGATGAGGACGTAGCCATGGTAATGGCGGATAAGGTGGAAAAAGTATTGATGCAATCAGAGGATGCGCGTCGTTTCCGTCGCCGCTTTTCGACTAATAATTTTTTTTCCCAGGAGAACGTTTTGATAAATAGACTGACGGGTTATGTTGTTCAAGAATACCCAGAAGTAATGACCACGATTCAAAAAAGAAGATTAAGGGAATTAGTTTATAATCGTATTGCCGGTTTGATTAGTCGAGATGAGTTTGAGGCCTCCCTGGCGACACCTTTAGAAGGTGGCGGTTTAGGATTTGTTAAGAAGAAAGCGAGAAAATTAACTTTATATTTTGAAAAAATATTAATTCAGGGCTCAGAAGATAAAGGGCACGGACACTAATTTTATGATGCGACCGCAGGATACAATTTCATTAGCAACGCGCATGTTTCGAACGCGACCGGCACGAACCTGGTTGACGATTTTTGGTATCGGCGTTGGTATTGCGGCGGTGGTTATTTTGGTGGGCCTGGGTTATGGTTTGCAAGGTGTATTGTTGGAGCAGATTGTGTTTGGTGATGCGATGTTGAGTTTGAATGTGGTGACACCACCATCAAAGGTTGTAGTGATTAATAAGGAAGAAGTTGTTAATTTAAAGAAGCTTGATAATGTTGAAGATGTAGCGCCGATGGCCGCTTTTGCGACACAGATTACTTTCGGTAATTTGAATGGTAGTGCCATGCTCAACGGTGTTGATCCAACTTATTTCCGTTACGCCGGCGTGGTTGCCCAGGAGGGAAAATTATTTGACAAGGGGGAGAATGATGCAGTTGTTTTATCATCAGCCGCCTTAAAACTCTTTAACAAGGAAGCGAAGGAGATTATTGGACAAAAGATGAGCTTTAAGGTTTTTTTGCCGATTGAAGGGACTACGGACACACAGGAAGTGCCATTAAATAAAGAGTATATAGTAAAAGGTATAATTGCTGACGAAACCTCAATTTTTGCTTATATTCAATTAGGGGAGTTTACTTCTAATTTTTCAATCCCTTTTTATGAGAAAGCCAGGGTCAAGGTGACTGATCGTGCCTATTTGGATACCGTGGAAGCAGTTATTATTGGTAAAGGCTTCGTGGTGTCATCTCTGTCTAAGACAGTTGATCAAGCTAATAAAATCTTTAGTGGTATTCAGGTGATGTTGGCTTTGTTTGGTGGTATCGCCTTGATTGTATCGGCGATTGGTATGTTTAACACGATGACGGTAACACTCTTGGAACGTACCAAAGAGATTGGAATTATGCGGACGATTGGTGGATCGCCCCTGAAGATTAAAGTCATGTTTTTAACTGAGTCAATGTTGATGGGTACGCTCGGTGGCCTGGTTGGCATAGGAATGGGCGTTGGTGGGGGATTAACGATTAATTTTATTTTAAGTATTGTGGCCGTGAACATGGGCGGTATGGCCATGAGTTTATTTAGATTTCCAATTTGGTTTTTGACTTTTATTGCCGTGTTCTCGATGGTGATGGGATACCTTACTGGACTATTTCCGTCTAAGCGAGCAGGGTCACTTAATCCGCTAGACGCGATTCGAGGATAATTTTTATGCAATTAAACTCTTTAACTAAAAACGAAAAACAAGTTGCCATTATTTCGATTATCATGGCTTGTTTTTTGCTTGTTTGGCATATTCATGGTTTTTTTCCTAAAAGAGTTGCAAAAAATATTGAAATAGATGAGGCAGTGGGGCAACAAATTCCTTTGCCGCCAAAATTTTCACGCATAACTTTTTTTCATTCAGCTAAGCCGATTTGCACACTGGCAATTCCTGAGGCTTGGGAGGGAAAGTATCGCTTACGAGACAACGGTAGTGAAGCTCATTTTTTGTATATTCAAGAGGAAGGTGATCCAGAATTATTTTATATTAAAAAATATAAAAAAAATGGAAAGATGGATGAGGTAAATGAGAAGAAAATTTTGGAAACTAAAAGTAATGTATATGTGGCTGGCTTATCCACACAAGGTGTTGACAAGTTTGTGCACAAAGACGAATTTGAAAAAATGACAAAAGAACTTGCCGAGGTATTGAATAATTTTAGATGTTTCTAGGGGTATTTTTTATTTTATATTAGCTTTTTTTCTATCAATATTTTAATGTCAAAGAAATATTAAAAATAGATTAAGGAGCTTTTGAACAGAATTGCTTTTTATGCTATAATAATAGTAATCTGTGGATAAGATTTTTCCACGTTAAAATCAAATTAAAATATTTTATAAATTAAATACATCCCCATGTCCAAAAAAATAAAAATGCACATAAAGAGGTCGATGCCGTATTTCATGATTTTGAGTTTGATCATGAGTAGTACTGTTATTGGTCTAGTCTTTAATTTCAATACGAGTACCAAAAAACTGGTTAATGAATTATTTAGACCAGAGGCGCAGGCTCAAAACGACACTGCGACCACTACGGTTACGGTTCGAAACGCGGCCCCGACTATCACTATTAAACCAGCCGAGGTTTTTGCGGCTGGCCTGGGTTCAACCTCTACTACGCCAGTTAATATCGGCGCTTCGATTGGATTTTCAGTCACGGCTGATGATATGGAAGATAATAGCTATTACTTGATTGTTTGTACTTCGACTACTGCGACAGCTGGTGTTGCTGGTGCTGCGCCTACTTGTAGTGGCGGGGTTGCTAATACGCTCTGTGTTTCTGGCCTTACGGGTGATACGATTCAGGCAACTTGCACTTATGGTTCAACTGTGGGCGCGAACGAAACCAAGGATTGGTACGCCTTCGCCTGCGATAATCATGCTACTGAGGCCGATTGTTCTCCCTATAGTCAAGGATCGGCGGTGGGCGTAGATGCAACATCCAGCCCGATGTATATTAATCACGCTCCAGTTTTTACAACCGGTTCAACAACAGTTGATTTTCGACAAGCGGGAAACAATCCTTTTACATTTACGGCTACAACTACCGATACAGACACCTTGGGTGGATTTGATGTGATACAATATGATGTGTGTTCGACTAACTCTTGGGCAACGACTACTGGTTGTGCCGCGGCAACTGTTTGTTCAGCAACTTCAACGATAAGTGGCGGTACGGCCGTTGTTTCTTGTCAGGCGACCACTACTATCCCAACTGTTGATAAGGCTTACCACTATTGGGGTTTTGTAAAAGATTGGCATGCCCTAGCTGCCTCATCTGGAAATGCGGTAGATAGAACTTATACGGTTATTAATACAGCTCCGGTAGTTTCTAGTGTTGTGGTTAATGGTGGTAATCCATTTACGCCGAATATGAAGAATTCAGCTACGACCACGATCCATATAACAGCAACGGTTAGTGACGACAATAGTTGTAGTGACTTGACTCAGGCTACAAGTACTTTGTATTTATCCAACGTTGTTGGTTTACAGAATTGCACCGCTGATAACGATAATTGTTACCAAATTTTATCAGCATCGTGCACTCAGAGTGCTTGTGGCGGCTCAACGACAACCAAAGACGCTTTATATGATTGCACTGCTGGTATTGCTTTCCACTCTATTCCAACAGATGCCAGCGCTAATAATAGTCATGTTGCCGAAAACTGGCTGGGCGCAGTGGCAGGAAAAGATGAAGGTGTTGCAACTGTGGCCACTTCAACCATTGGTCAAGAATTAGCGACAGTACAGGCTATTGCTGTTACTGAGCTAGCTATCCCTTATAATACTATTAAGGGTGGTCAAGATTCGGGTGCTTATAATGCCACCACTACGGTTATTAATTATGGCAATTGTCCGATAAATTCGCAAGTTAGTGGAACCGACATGACGGGTCCAGCGATAATTCCGATTCTTAACCAAAAATATGATTTAGCTCCGGCTACTTATGCATCCTTGACTAATGTTGCATCAGCAGTTCCTACGACGCTTGATATTAATGCGCCTAAGCCAACTACTAGTGTAATTAACATACAGGCAGGGATCTATTGGGGTATTAATATTCCCGCCGGAACTCTTTCTGGTAATTATGCAGGTACAAATGCCTTTGACTCGATTATTGACGGATCAGTTAGTTGGTAAAATATATACAACATATTTTTAAAAAAAACGAGAAGATTTTCTTCTCGTTTTTTGATATTTAAAAGTTGTTTAGATAATTTGCCTTAAAATTATATTTTATGTATAATAATATTAAATTTACCATAGATGTGGATAAGATAATATATAAAAAATTTAGTACATTAATTGCATAATTTGCACGAAATTTACTAATTTATTTAATGCGTAATGATTAAACGTTTTGTTTTAGCTGTAGCATTGATAGGAGTTTTTGCCTGGAGCGGTGTTGTTCAGGCTGGTTTTGGTATTTCTCCGCCCTATGTGAAGCCTAAAAAAGCGGTTTTCCCTGGTTCTCATTATGAACAAAAAATAACCTTGCTAAGGTCAGAGGCTGATAGCGCAATGACGGCTGTAATTACAGTTACAGCTCCAGAGATGAGTGGTTGGGTGACCGTAGACAAAGGTTTTGAATTCGATATGCCTGCTGGTGAATTGCAGGTCCCAATGGTTGTTAAGGTGGATGTGCCGGCGAAGGCGGAAATAGGTAACTATAAAGGAAATTTTAATATTAGAATTGTACCTAAGGGGGCTAGTAAAAATCCTGGAGTGGCAATCGCCCTCGGTGCGCGCGTTGATATGGATATCGACGTGACCAATGAAAGGTTTTTTGATTTTGCTGTGCGCATGACGACTATTCCCGATATTGGAGTTTTGAGTCAGCCTTGGAATTGGAAGATTTTTTCTTACTTTTTTTATCGTATCGCCGTTGTGCTGAAAATTGAAAATATTGGTAACGTGGCTGCTGGTCCGACCAAGGTACACTTGGATGTGTATGACGTCGAGGATAAGAAAATGCTCGAGTCTTATGATGACACTAAGATTGAGAAAATAGATCCATTTGTTACCAAAGATGTTACGGCTGATTTTCCAACTAAATTAGGAAAGGGTTATTATTGGGGAAGGATAACTGTCTATAATGGCAATGATATTGTTCACAAAGATAAAATTACTTTTGAAATTAAAGATCATGGTAAATTGAGCGGTTATAAGCATTGGTTGATGTTGGCAGGTCTTATTTTACTGGTATTATTGCTCGGTCTTTCCTTGGTTAAGGTTCGTGTTTGGAAATATATTTTTATGATCGTATATGTTCTACTTTGGCCATTGCGTATTATTGGACGCTTATTATTGGGAATAAAAAATAAGGCAGTTGAGGGTTTTTGGGATAAAATGGGGCAGAAGGCTGAAAAATATAAATCTGGAACCAGAAGAAAGCGATAAAAATAAGTAGTATATTTTCCTATGCGAATAAATTTTAATAAAATATATTATATTGTTTTTGTCGTATTTCTGATTATTTTTTTATTCAGATCTTCTGAGGTAGTAAGAGCTGATCCAAAATTTTTACCAACCACTGTTGAAGTTTTGGTTTCTTGCGGTGATGGAACTGTTGATGCGGCTGCTGGTGAGATTTGCGATGTTGGCACACTTGGATCTTGGCCTGAAAATGTGGGCACAACTACCTGTCAGATGTTTAAGGATGTTTTTAATAATCCGTTCGTAAGCGGAGTAATGCACTGTGCTACTGATTGTTACGCTTTTAATACAGAGGCTTGTTATACTTGTGGTAATACATACAAGGAGAAAGAAGAAGGTTGCGATAAGCTTGATTTTGGTAATAGCACCTGTTTGACGCTTGGTTTTGATAGCGGGTCCTTGATTTGTACCCCACAATGTCAGATTAGTACGATTAATTGTGTGGCGATGGCGCACGAAGGGGGCACCCCTGGTGGTGGTTCAATAGGTGGTAGCACTGGTGGAAGTAGTGGTTTGTCAACGGGTTTTAATCCTGGCGCCGATCAACCTAAAGCCGAGACTAAGATCACGGTTAAAGGAAAGTCTTATCCTAATTCCGATGTTCATGTATTAGTTGATGGCGTGGTGATTGGTATTGTTAAAGCAGACTCTAAAGCTGATTTTTATTTTGAATCAATTGACATAGCGCCTGGTGTTGCTAATTTTGGCTTCTGGTCCGAAGATGTGAGTGGTCTTAAATCTACTTTATTAACCATAACCCTTCGTATTGTCGCGGGCGCGGTTACAAATATTTCCGGTGTCTATATTGCACCCAGCATTGACGTCGATAAGCAATCGGTTAAACAGGGCGATAATGTAAAGATTTATGGACAAACAGTGCCGGGGTCAGACATAAAAGTTCATATCAATTCACCGCAGGAGTTTATTGAGAAGATTGACAGTCAAGATGATGGTCGATACGAATTAGTTTTTAATACAGCGCCCTTAGAAGAAGATTTTCATACGGCTAAGGCATATTTCGAAGTCACCGCCGAGGGTAATATTATTAAATCGGGATTTTCTAAATTAGTCAGCTTTCATGTGGGCAAAGAGGGAATTGCGCCAACACCTTGTCCAAACGGAGATTTAAATCATGACAAGCGCGTAAATATTACAGATTTTTCTATTTTGCTTTATAATTGGGGCACTAACAATGCTTGTTCTGACCAAAATCAAAATGGCACTGTCGACTTGATTGACTTTTCAATTATGATGTATTACTGGACAGGCTAGAATTAATTAAAAATTTTAAACAATGTTTCTCCCTCGCCCCGCCGGGAGAGGGTTGGGGTGAGGGAGTCGTCAACGAATAACTACCTCACCCTGTCCCTCTCCTGGCAAGGAGAGGGAACTATGTAATTATCTTCATATATGTTAAAAAAAATCCTAATCATTTCTATATTTCTATTACTTCCATTTGCAACCAAGGCGTCTACGCTTTATTTTGAGCCAAAAGATGCCGAGGTTGGCAACGATAGCAATTTCACAATGGATATTAAAATTGATGTCGAAGATTGTGTTAATGTGGTTGAGGGCTATATAGGTTTTGATAAGGACCATTATAAATTATTGGATTTTATGACGGGAGTCTCAATTATTAATCTATGGGTAGAGCAACCACAAGAGACTGATTATGAAAAAATAAACAACAATGGACAATTCCATTTCTCGGGAGGTATTCCTGGTGGTTATTGTGGTAAGATTCCCGGCGACCCAGGTCAAAGTAATATTGTTGCGCGTTTAGTTTTTGCTAGCAAGAGTATTAGTCAGGGTATTGATGAGGTGGTTGTTAGTGATGTGGTAATGCTGGATGGGACAAGAGTCTTGATGAATGATGGCCTGGGTACCGAGGATGCTAATTTGCAAAAAAATGATGCTAAGGTAACTATTTCAAAGAGTATTATGCCCAATGACAAGGCTTGGCAGAATGAGATAAATGCAGATAAAACACCGCCAGAACCATTTGTGATTGAGTTACATCATAGTCCAACTATGTTTGATGGTAAATATAGCTTGGTTTTTTATACAACCGACAAGCAAAGTGGTGTTGATTATTATGAGGTTTTGGAAATCAGGCCAAATGAAGTAATTGGTGAAAAGCAAAAAAGAAATCCCCTTGATTATTTTGGGGTAGGAGAAAAAGTTGTTGGTTGGAAAAAGGCGCAGACACCGTACTTATTAGAGGACCAGGATATGCGCAGCACGATAAAGGTTCGGGCCGTGGACAAGGCTGGTAATGAGCAAACGGTGGAGTATACACCGCCAGAATCAATAATGAAGAAACCTTTTTATTTAAGGTGGAAAGTGTTTGGGCTGGTTATTGGCGTCTTGGTGTTTTTGTTGGGTTTTTTATATTTTAAAATAAGAAGAAATAATAAATATGAGGAGGAAAATTATCAACACAATCTTCGGTAATATAATAATTGCATCTTTGATTTTTGGGGCGGTTAATATTTTTACTAATTCCGCGAGCGCTGCCGGCGCTTCATTGTATCTGACACCATCAACCGGAACCTATGTGATTGATGGGGAATTTACAATCTCGGTTAAATTAAATACAGGTGGTCAAGTGGTTAATGCAGCTGAGGGCGCATTAAGCTATGACGCTGCTCTTTTGGAGGCGGTTAGTATTAATCGCAATGGCGCAGTCTTTAACTTGTGGACCACTGAACCAGTTGCCACGGGTGGTAATATTAAATTTGGTGGCGGTGTGCCGATGCCTGGTTATAATGGTGTAAGTGGACATGTCTTGAGCGTGAAGTTTAAGGCTAAAGCGCCAGGCGTGGCCCAAGTTAATTTTACCTCTGGTGCAGTTTTGGCCAACGATGGTAAGGGTACAAATATTTTGGCTAGTATGGGTGTCGGTAGCTATACAATTTCTCCAAAAATAGAAGCACCAACGTCAGGCTTGGAAGATAAGACTGTTGATAGTGACAAGGCACTGCAATTAATAAATGAGAAGGTTGTGGCTTCTGGTGAGGAATATAATCATCCTAAAATTGAATCAATAACCAATCCTGATCAAAATACTTGGTCAAAAAATCCTAATGTAAAATTTAATTGGATACTACCAGCGGGTACTAAGGATGTAGCTTTTGTTTTAAATAAAGAGCCGGTTTGGAATTTGGCAGCAAAATCTGAAGGGGCTTTGTCTGAGAAGGAATATGTTGGCGTAGAGGATGGTCTTTGGTATTTTCATTTGCGCTTTAAGGATGCGAAGAAGTGGGGCACAGTTGCCACTTATCGTGTCATGATTGATACGCGTCCGCCTAATCCCTTGAATGTGAAGATTAATGATATCGGCGTTGGCGAGTGGCCGGAGTTATTGTTTAACGCCGCAGATGCTGAATCAGGTTTAGGTGATTATGAAATATTTATTGGTAGCCTGGAACACCAGTCCTTTACCTTATCTGGACAAGAGACGATGTTAAAAATTTCGGCTTTAAGCGTTGGTGACCATACAGCCATGGTAAAGGCCAAGGATAAGGCAGGTAATGAAATTGTTTCAACAATAAAGTTTGTTATCAATCCAATTGAATCTCCAAAAATCTTAAGCTATCAAGAGGAAATGAGATCAGCTAATGATTTTTATCTCAGCGGTACAGCTTTGCCAAATGTTGGCGTGATTTTATATTTACAAAGAGATAATGAGTTGGTGGCGAGTAGTACGGTGCGAAGTGATGCCAATGGCGCTTGGTTCTTTGTGGGTGATAAGAAATTAGCTAACGGACGTTATGTGGCCTGGGCCGAGGCAGTCAATGCCAATGGTATCAAGAGTAATCCGAGTGAGAAGGTGACCTTCATTGTTTCGCCACCAATCTTTGTTACGATCGGCAACTTTGTAATTAATTATTTCACAGTTTTCACAAGCTTGTTGTTCTTGATTGTTTTAATCATATTTCTGGTTGGCAAGGTTCGTGGTAGGTTAAAAAAAGAAACAGTTGAAGTGGAAAATGTCTCACGTACAAACCTAGACGAGTTGGAAGCATTTATTGATCAAGAGTTTGCAAGATTGAAGAAATTTGAGGGCAAGGTTAATTACACGCAAGAGAAGAAAAAAATGAAAGACGGCTTGCGGGCACGGGTGGGGGCAGTTGAGAAGAAGATTTTGAAGGAAGTGAAGGATGTGGAGGATATTTTGAAGTAAAAAATTATTTAGATAAAAAAGTCGCTAATTATAGCGACTTTTTTGTTTTTTAAAACTATATTGACAAAATGATAAAAAAGTGCTATTATTAAGCTTCGTACCTTGAAAAATGGTTATTTTTTAGAAAATTAATCTATATAGAAAAAGGAGAATGAATTGCGGAATCGAACTTTGCATGAAAGAGTGATGGGGGCTTGCATGATTAAGGCCTTGAATGTTGCCAAGAAAGCGGCAACGCTTGAGGAAATGATTGCAATCTACAAAGAAGAAATGAGGGCGTTTAACGCTATTGAATCCGCCAAAAAAACGCCTGACATCAATACAGCTATAAAAATAGTGCGTTTGAAAACCGGTTCGGTGCGGTCTCGCTCCGGCAAAACCGGTTTTATGCCGGAACAAGGAGATCTTGTCAGGGGTGCTGTTGAGCATTTTGATGGCGCTTATGTGCCCGGACTCGGTATTGTTAACAATGAAAACCTTGCCAATGCGCTGGGACATGACGAGAGTTCAGTAGTCGTGGCGAAAGGTTGGCGCCAACGGGAAGCTCTGACCAGGGATATTCTCGATCAGCAGGAGGTAGACAATCTTCTGCAGGCTATGTGAATGATTTTATTTTGAAAATTTAAGGAGGTTTTCGGATATGAAACAGAAAGGTTTTGGTGGGAAATTTGTTCTTACGCCTGAGGAGAAGGCTATTTTAGACCGGGAGATGTTAGGTGAGTTCGAAAGATCAAAAGCCTTTCTAGTGGTTGATGTGAATATAAGGCAAGTTGATATTTCGAAAGTCCCTCGGGATATTCAAAATAAGATTGCTGCGCTTTGCGGAAAGACGGGAACAATTATTTCGTTCGTCGCCGTAAAAACTTCAGACTGGATTCCGTCTCATCGCCATAAAGATGACTGCGAGATTTATTTTTACGGCAAAAATGCCAGTGTCCGGTTATTTGATGTTGATCAAAAAATCATTAATGACCATGACCTGGGCGCAGATGATTTTGCAGTGACGTTCAAGGGGGAGTCGCATGGGACAAATTGCGGTTCTGGAGCGCATTCTGTATTTGGGGTAAAATTTACCTGAATCAAATTTGGTTCCGTCAGAGTTCTTGCAAAAAAACTCTGACAGAACAAAGGAGAACCGCCATGCTGATAAATATTATTGCCGTCCTGATATGTATTGTGATGTTTTTCGAATATCGTGAAAAAAACAAAAAGACCTTGGAAGAACTTGCCGAAACCAATAAGTGGTTTGATGGCTGCAAGGATGATTTGTCTGATGTAACTGCAATGAGACACAATGTTGAAATCGTGAAGTTTCCCGATGGAAAACATTATGCCGTGCTCAGCATCTATTCCGCACTAAAAAGTCTCGTGCGCATGGACATGCTTGTCCAGGGCAGAGGTGAGCAAATGCATCATGACCCAAAAGATGTGGTGCAAAAAAGAAAACAATACGATACTTGCTACCTGGTGTATGACGAATCTACTTCGAGTGAGACCAGAATTCCCAGCATGGCCGTTGGTGAGCGGATGCTCATTTTTCCAGTTCCGGAAGGTCGGGAAAAAGATCTCTCATTCAAAGTTAGGGCAGTGTACCAAGAAGAATACATGGGGAATATGCAAACATTTGTTGAGAGTGATTTGTTTCTGGCTACGCGGACACATGCAGTTCGTCAGTAACAGCAAACAGACCCAAGAAAGAAGGTTTCAAAAGGGCCAAAGACGCAATAACGTCTGAGGTCCTTTTTTATTTGTATTATTTTAATTGAATATTTTTTTTGACTTTAATATAGCTTTAATTTATAATATGTAGAATATAAGGGAATATAAATAATATTAGTTGAATTTGCAGAAAATATCGCAAATTCGTATTTTTTTTCTATGGAAAATAACGAAAATAAGAGTAATTTTGCCAAGATGGAGGAGGAAGTTTTGGGATTTTGGGACAAGGGCGATATATTTGAGAAAAGTGTAAAAAGAGAGGCGCCGAAGGGGGAGTATGTTTTTTATGACGGACCGCCGTTTGCGACGGGTTTGCCTCATTATGGTCATATTGTCGGTAGCGTCATGAAAGACGTTGTGCCGCGTTTTTGGACGATGAATGGTTATCGTGTTGAACGTAAATGGGGTTGGGATTGTCATGGCTTGCCGATTGAAAATATTGTTGAGAAAGAATTAGGCTCGAAGAATAAAAGTTATATCGAGGAACACGTGGGCGTCGCCAAGTTTAACGAACTGTGCCGGGCTAATGTTTTGAGTTACGTCAGTGATTGGGAAAAGATTATCAAGCGCTTGGGTCGTTGGGCGGATATGAAAAATAGTTACCGCACGATGGACTTGGATTATATGGAATCGATCTGGTGGGTCTTTAAAGATTTGTTTGACAAGGGCTTGATTTATGAAGGCTATCGCTCAATGCACGTCTGTCCGCGTTGTGAGACAACTTTGTCGCAATCAGAAGTGGCAGAAGGGTATGCTGACATTAAGGACTTGTCGGCGATTGCGAAGTTTGAATTGGTGGACGAGCCGGGAACTTTTGTGTTGGCGTGGACGACTACGCCTTGGACATTGATCGGAAATGTGGCGTTGGCGGTTGGCAAAGACATTGATTATGTTAAAATTCGTGAAAAGGGAATCGTTTCCGTTGCTCCTATTGGTCAGGCATATCAGACATCTGAAAATAGAGAAATTTATATTATGGCAAAAAATTTATTTGCCAAAGATGATCAAAAATTGGTTCGTTATGAAATAGTTAGTGAATTCAAGGGCACTGATTTGATTGGTAAGAGATATCAGCCCTTGTTTGGTTATTATGCCAAAGATCAAGAATTAGAAAATCACGCCAATGGTTGGCAAATTTACGATGCCGATTTTGTGACAACTACTGATGGTACCGGTGTGGTACATATTGCCCCAGCGTTTGGTGAAGATGATATGAATTTGGGTAAGGCGAAGAATTTGCCGTTTATTCAACACGTGGCAATCAATGGTACTTTCAAGGAAGAGGTGCTTGATTTCCCTGGCTTGAATGTGAAGCCGATTGGGGATCATATGAGCACGGATATTGAGATTATAAAATATTTAGCGCATCACAATGGTTTGTTCTCGAAGGAAAAATATGAGCATAGTTATCCGCATTGTTGGCGCTGCGATACACCTTTGATCAACTACGCGACTTCTTCTTGGTTTGTAAACGTAAGCAAGATTAAATTGCCGATGTTGGAATTGGCGCAGGATATTAATTGGTCACCGCAACACATCAAGGAAGGCCGTTTCGGCTCTTGGTTAGAGGGCGCGCGTGATTGGTCAATTTCACGTCAGAGATTTTGGGCATCAGTAATGCCGGTGTGGCGTTGTGAAAATGAAGGTTGTGATCATCAAGTAGTCTTGGGTTCAGTTGCTAAATTAAAAGACTTAAGTGGTGTGCAAGTGACTGATTTACACAAACATGTGGTTGATGAGGTGACCTTTCCTTGTACTAAGTGTGGTGGCGTGATGCATCGCATTCCTGATGTCTTGGATACTTGGTTTGATTCCGGTTCAATGCCGTATGCACAGATGCACTATCCTTTTGAGAATAAAGAAAAGTTTGAAAAGAATTTCCCGGCGGAATTTATTGCTGAGGGGCAAGACCAAACTCGCGCTTGGTTTTATTACCAACATGTCTTGGCGACTGGCATCAAACAGAAGCCGGCTTTCAAGAATGTTATCGTGAATGGTATTGTCTTGGCCGAGGATGGTAAGAAGATGTCGAAGAAGTTAAAGAACTACCCTGATCCATCTTTATTGTTTGACAAATACGGCTCTGACGCACTTCGTTATTATCTTTTGACTTCACCGGTGATGCTGGCTGAGAATTTGAATTTTTCGGAAAAGGGAGTATTGGAGGCAGTGCGTAAAGTGAATATGATTTTGTGGAATGTTTATAAGTTTTATGAATTATTTGCAACTGATGTTGTTTTGGAAGGAGTGGAGCAACCAACGGAGTCACAGAATGTTTTGGATAAATGGATTTTGGCACGTTTGAATCAGTTGATAACTGAAGTGACAAAAGGTATGCATGAATATAATTTACCAAAAGCGACACGACCGATTATAGAATTTATCGACGATTTGTCGACTTGGTATATTCGTCGTTCAAGAGATAGATTTAAGGGTGATGATGAGGCGGATGCAAAGAACGCCTTGGCGACCACGAAACACGTCTTAATTGAATTAGCAAAATTGATGGCGCCCTTTACGCCATTTATCGCTGAGCAAGTTTGGCAGAAGGTAAGTGGACATGATTTTGGCGATGTGAATCAATCAGTTCATCTTGAAGCGTGGTCTAATGCGGGTCAAGTGAATGTGACTGTTCTAAAAGAAATGGAGCAAGTGCGCAAGATTGTGGAGATGGGACTGGCTGAGAGAGATAAGGCGGGAATAAAAATTCGTCAACCATTAAATCAATTGTTGATTAAAAATTATGACCTACGAACAGACTATGAAAATCTCTTAAAAGATGAATTGAATGTTGAGAATGTGATAGCAGAGCCGGGAACTGAAAATTTAGTAATTGAATTGGATTTGGAAATCACGCCAGACCTTAAACAAAAAGGTATCAAGCGCGAACTAGTTCGCAATATTAATTCCTTGCGCAAGAATGCTGATTTATCAATCGGCGATGACGCGGAGATTTATTATGAGACTGAGAGTGAAGTCTTAAAGACTGTCTTGGAAAAATTCGCGGCAGAGATTATGAATGATACTCTTGGTAAGGCAATCAAATTTGGCGTTGAGCAGGTAGGTGATTCAAAAGAATTTAAAATTGATGGTGAAATGATAAAGTTGGGAGTACGGAAAATATAAATTATTTTATTAAAAAATATATAAATTAACGAATTTATTAATTGGAATTTAACAATTGTCTGCCCTGAGCGGATCGGCCCTGGCCTGAATAATTCTTAGTTTACAGAAAAGTATGGCAGTAAAAAACATTGGAGCTCGAGAAATGAAAGAGCTTTTAGCAAGCAGAGAGAGTGTCGAAATAATCGATGTTCGTGAACAAGACGAATATGACATTATTCACATCAAGGATTCAAAATTAATCCCCATGAGTCAGATTCAGGAAAGAGCTGATGAAATTGATTGGAGCAAGGAAGTGGTCTTTATTTGCCGATCTGGAGCACGCAGTGGCGTAGTTGCTAACTTTTTAGCCGACAATGAGAAAAAGATTTCCAATCTTCGTAGTGGTATTTTTGAGTGTTATCGTGATGGTGATTGTCAATTAGAGATTTTGAAAGAGCAAATTGGAATGTATTTCTAATTAAATCTTTGTCATCCTGGAGCAAAATATGATGTCGTAATAGAATCTTCCGCTTTGGATGTTTTAAATTTCGAAGATCTTATCGCTTCGTTCCAGGATGACAAGACAGTCTATGAATAAAAAAATTAGAGCTTTAGTATTACTTTCCGGCGGACTCGATTCGATGCTGGCAGTTAAAGTTTTGCAGGAGCAGGGGATAGAAGTTGTTGGACTTAGTTTTAAGAGCTGTTTTTTTGATACGCTCAAAGCGCGCGAGTCGATTGGGCAGTTGGGAATTGAGCTTAAGGAGGTGGATTTTAGTATCGACCACTTAAAAATGACCAAGAATCCTCCGAATGGTTATGGCAAGAATATGAATCCGTGTATTGATTGCCATGGCATGATGTTGCAATATGCCAAAAGAATTATGGAGGACGAGGGTTTTGATTTTGTGGCGACAGGCGAAGTCTTGGGACAGAGGCCCATGTCGCAAAATCGAACCGCCCTGCAACGAGTGGCGAAAATATCTGACCTGGGAGATCGTCTCTTAAGACCTTTATCTGCGAAATTGCTAAATGAAACTGAGTTGGAGCGCATTGGAAAGATCGATAGAGGTAAATTGCAGAACGTTGAAGGGCGCGGACGCGATAAGCAATTTGAATTAGCCAAAAAATATAATATCACAGAATACCCATTTCCCGGTGGTGGCTGTTTATTAACAGATGTTAGTTTTGGGCAAAGATTGAAGACTTTGTTTACTAATTGGCCAACATGCGATATTAATGATGCCGCTATCTTAAAGACGGGGCGGATTTATTGGTTTAATGTCCAAAGTGATCGTATTTTAGCCTTGGTGGGTAGGGATATGCAGGATAATGAAAATATGTTAAAATTAATAAAGGAGGATGATGTTTTGGTTGAATTGGTTGACGAGATTGGTCCAACTACTTTAATCAGAGGATTAAAAAATTTAAACAAGGAGGAACAAATATTAAGTATTGATGTTCCTAATGCTCTAAATTTTGCCAAAGAAGATTTTTTGGAAACAAAAACCGAGGCAGATATTCTCCAAATAGTAGCCACTCTTACCGCTTATTACGCAACCAGACTAAGAGGGAAAACTGTTAAAGTTCGCATTAAATAATCTTAAAATACTTAATTTTTAAATTTATGCCAATCAAAGATCTTTCATCGACACAGACATATATTAATCCTGATACCGATGTAATAAATCTTGTTAATAGAATTATTAATAACGCCATTAAAGAAGGCGCTAGTGATATTCATATTGAACCAGGAAAGGATAAATTAATAGTTAGAATTAGAGTTAATGGTATTCTGAAAGTTTTGTTTGAAATCCCTAGTGATTTAACAAAGTCGTTGATATCACGAATTAAGGTGATGACGGAATTAAACACCACGGGTATACCACGACCGCAAGAAGGAAGCATTAAGGTTCAAATTGCCGATAGAGACATTGATCTTCGTGTTTCTATTTTCCCAATTATATATGGTGAGTGTGTGGTAATGAGAATTTTGGAAAGTATTAATAAGTATGAAAATTTTGAAGACCTTGGTTTTTCTGTCGAACAGGCAGAAATGCTCGAGGGAGTTATTCACAAACCATTTGGTTTGATATTGGTAACGGGTCCGGTCGGAGGCGGTAAGTCAACCACGCTTTTTTCAATTTTAAATAAATTAAACGAACCGACAAAGAGTTTGGTTACCTTGGAAGATCCGGTTGAGAGAAAAATGGACCATGTTCGACAGACACAGGTAAATCCAGATGTCGGCTTGACCTTTGCTTCTGGTCTGCATTTTCAACTTAGACAAGATGTGAATGTGATTATGGTTGGTGAAATTCGTGATCAGGAAACGGCTAATATCGCTATTCAAGCGGCTATGACCGGGCAATTAGTGTTGGCGACAATCCATGCTAATAGCGCCGCCGGTGTAATTGTCCGTCTGCTGGGTATGGGCATAGAGCCTTATATGATTGTTTCCGCCTTGAAGTTAGTTACTTCTCAGCGCTTAGCGAGAATAAATTGTCCGCATTGTCGAAGAGAGGCAATACCGCCGTTGAGTGCACTTACTAAAATGGGAGTTTCTCAAGGTACTAAGTTTTTTAACTCAAGCGGATGTGATAAATGCGGCGGAAAGGGAGTCGTGGGAAGATTTGGTATTCATGAGGTTTTGCGAGTCTCTGATAAGATAAAGGAGGCAGTTTACGAAAATTATTCTGAGAGTAAAATAGTAGAAATAGCGAAAAGTGAAGGGATGGCTCTTATGAAAGATATTGTGTTACAAAGAGCGGAAGAGGGAACTATTAGTTTGGAAGAAGCTATGAGATTAGCGGAATAACAATAGATATAAATTTATTTATAAATTTAAATTTTTTTACAATCGGGAGGGTTGTAAAAAATAAACAAAATTATATGAATACAACCTTATTAATCATTCTTGGAGTTGTAGTGGTGTTGATCTTTATTGTAGTCGGCATGTACAATTCTTTGGTTACTTTAAAAAACAGAGTAGAGGAGGCGTTGAGCGATATTGATGTGCAATTAAAAAGACGTTATGACTTGATCCCTAATTTAGTAGAAACAGTGAAGGGTTATGCGGGTCATGAGAGCGCAACCCTGGAAAAGGTGACAGCAGCTCGAACGGCGGCGATGAGTGCACAGTCAGGCGGTGATGCTAAGGCGCAGCTTGAGGCGGAGAATGCCTTGTCTTCAACTTTAAAATCAATTTTTGCCTTGAGTGAGAGTTACCCTGATTTGAAAGCAAATCAGAATTTTTTGGAATTACAAAAAGAACTATCTGACACAGAAAATAAAATTCAGGCTAGTCGTCGTTTCTATAATGGCAATGTACGTGATTTTAATACTAAGTTACAGGTTTTCCCGACTAATATGATTGCTAATATGCTCGGCTTTACAGCTCGTGAGTATTTTGAAGTTGAAAACGGAGCAGAGCGGGAGAATGTGAAGGTAAATTTCTAAATATGTCGTCATTATATAAGAATAGTGATTCAAATAAAACAAAAACTTGGTTCTTGTTAAGCGGGTTTTTCGTCTTTGTCATTTTGGTTGGTTATGTTTTTAGTGTCGCCATGAATGACTCGGGAATTTTGTATTTTGTAGTCATTTTATCATCAATGATGAGTATTGGCTCGTACTGGTGGAGTGATAAGATTGTTTTGGCCATGAGTGACGCCAAAGAAATACAACACGATGATAATAAAGATTTGTATCATTTGGTGGAGAATTTATGTATTACAGCCGGCTTACCTTTGCCGAAAATTTATATTATCAATGATACGGCGCCGAATGCTTTTGCGACTGGTCGCGATCCGGAGCATGCTGTGATTGCGGTGACAAGTGGTTTGTTAATAAAGCTGGATCGTAGTGAGTTGGAGGGGGTGATTGCGCACGAGCTTTCACATATTGGTAACCGTGATATTTTATTAGCGACAATTGTTACGGTGTTGGTTGGCGTGGTTGTCTTGTTGGCTGATTGGTTTCGTCGTTGGACTTTTTGGGGCGGAGGTAGGAGAAGTAATGACGAAAGAAGTAATGGTCAGGTGCAGTTAATAATGACCGTAGTCGCAATCGTTTTGTCAATCTTGGCACCAATTTTTGCTTATATGATGCAATTTGCTATTTCGCGAAAGCGAGAATTTTTAGCGGATGCTGATGGTGCTTTGCTAACTAGATATCCAGAAGGCCTAGCGAGCGCTTTGGAAAAAATCTCAGCCGATAGTGAGCCGTTGGAGGTGGCCAATCGAGCGACGGCTCATCTTTATATAGCCTCACCATTTAAATCAGATACTGATAAAAAAGTTGGTTTTTTTGCTAAAGCTTTTATGACACATCCGCCAATCAGGGAAAGAGTCGCGGCGCTACGCGGTATAGACATTTCTTAATGTATTTTAAATTTGTAATTTTCTCTATGAAAAACAAGCTACTCCACATAATTATCGTCACCACTTTCGTCTCCCTGGCGCTAGTTGTCCGTGCCCAAACCTCTCCCGATGCCATCGCTATCCGCATAATGCAAAATCCCAACCATTATTCCGCTTTGCGCTGGTATCAAGAAAAACATTTCGCTGGCTCTCCGCAATCAATCGTCGTTGACGG
>Ga0180015_1000146_pt1 | contig 20662 bp, 23 predicted proteins | sample KR13_S2_MetaG_FD_116508 | JGI IMG/M metagenome (GOLD analysis project Ga0180015, IMG submission 116508) | Groundwater microbial communities from the Olkiluoto Island deep subsurface site, Finland - KR13_S2_MetaG | ecosystem: Environmental > Aquatic > Deep subsurface > Groundwater | place...
CCTTTCTTCTTTTTTGTTTTATTTGGAAATTTAAATTTTAGATTTTGGGCTTTAACGCCATTTATAGCCTCATATACCACATCCGCCCTTATTAGCATTCCCGCTCCGCCTCCAAATGGTTTATCATCTACAGTTCCATAATCATCAATCGCCCAATCTCTTAAATTATGTATATCAAGCTCCAAGATCTTATTCTTAACGGCTCTGCCAATCATACTTTCCTCAAAAACCGACTCAAACATTTTTGGAAACAAACTTACCACATCAATTTTCATATTTGATTTTACCAAATTACTACACCCTATCTTCTTTTAATCTCCATATATTTTTATTATAATAAAAATATATGGCTGACAGAATAATCCCTGCTCAAATAGACCCAATCGATTTTTGGGGAAATTCAACCAAGGCATTGCTAGGTTCAGCCAGACAAGCAATTGATTGTGGGGAGTGTACAGGAGAGATTATTAATGTTCGGCAAAGAAAACCACTAAAAAAAAGACAACTATTGCAAGTACTAGTCGATTGTCGCGACGGTCCGCCAGCCAAAGAACCACACCCTCCTTGTTATAGAGAAGTCCTACCATCAAAACAAGGGCCAATCATAATTCGTTTAAATCAGTCTTCTTCTTCTTAAAATCCCTATCGTTTCATCAGCAATCTCGCCACATCGATTTTTATAAATCCACAGTTCCCAAGTCTTGGCAATTTTCACCAACGCCACGTGCCGTTTTCAAAACTCTTCTTGCGAAAGGTTTCACGTCTTTTTCTAAGTCTTTTGCTATTTGTCGTAAAATCGGTCTTATATGTACGAGTTCTCTCCTGTCTACGGTTCTAACTCTCATCAGCTGTTGTGTAAGTAACCCTCCTTCACCAGCCTCGCCTCCCAAATTGTGTATAAGCAACTCTTGTTACTCCATCATTCCCCACTTCGCGTACTAAAGAACGAACCACCTTCATAAACTAAGTATAACATGCCTGTTTTCACTATTTATTTTCAAAATTTATACTGTTATTATTTTTTAATGCCCCAGTTATAAAGTTATAAAATTAAACTCTAACTGGTGATATATAAAAAAGGTAAATTTTTCGTTATTTACGGATCAAACAATTTAGGTAAAAGCACTCTTAGCAAAGGAATTGCTCACTATCTTGAATGGGGAGGTTTTCCTGTTAGATATATAAAATATCCGGTTTATAGTCTGAAACCGACTGGGCCACAGATAAACGCATATCTTCGAAAAGGAAATCCAAAAAAATTGACCATGTTTGCAGCTCAAAAAATATATGCCCAAAACCGCAGAGATTTTGAACCCAAGCTAATAGACACAATCAATAGGGGTATTAGCGTTATTGCTGAAGATTATATAGGAACAGGAATAGCTTGGGGCATGACCAAGAATGTATCACAAGAATTATTGGAACAAATCAACAGCAATCTGCTGGATCCTGATCTGGCCATCCTTGTTGATGGTAATAGGTTCAATTCTGGCATTGAGCCCAATCACACACACGAAAGCTTAAATGAATTATGGCAGACAAATCGCCAAATACATCTAGAATTAGCCAAAAAATACAATTGGAAAATAATCAATACCAACAAACCAATAAAAAAAGTCCTACAGGATGCACTTCTGCATATTCTGCCTCTACTTAAAAATCGCTTTGTTTAATTTCTTTTTTTGTGGCAAACTTAAGATATGTCAAAACACAAGCGAATGCGCAGTCCGCCTCTGGAGGAAGCAAAAACTCAAACCGCAGTTTTAGTGATTCCAACCTACAATGAGGCCGAAAACATCGGTCTTATGATGGATCATCTTTTTAGCAAAACTTTCAAAAATATAAAAGCCAAAAAAGTAAACAAAAATAATTGGCAAATGAAAGTTCTGGTGGTTGACGGAAATTCTCCCGATGGCACCGGCAAAGTAGTCAAGCAAAAAGCCAAAAAATACAAAGATATTTACTTATATACCGAAACCAGCAAAGACGGTATTGGCGCCGCCTATCTAAAAGGTTTTAAATATGCCATCAATAAGTTAAAAGCTGATTTTGTTTTTGAATTTGACGGTGATTTTCAGCACCCTCCCGAGTCTATTCCCATCATGTTGAAAGCCGTAGAAGATGGTTGTGACTATGTAATCGGATCTCGAAAAATAGAAGGTGGCTCTAATCCGGAAGGTTGGGGGTTCAAAAGAGTTTTCTTTTCCGAAGTCGGCGGTTTCACGGCTCGTTTCATTTTATTTTTCCCTTTCAAAAACTTTTTCAAAGTTACCGATCCCACCACCGGTCTAAAAGTTACCCGAGTTAAAGGCTTTTTGGACAAACTAGACATGGATTATCATAATCTTTATTCAAAAAGTTTTGGCTATAAACTGGAATTACTCTTTAATACCTTAAAGTTAAAACCAAAATTCAAAGAAATCCCTCTAAAATTTCAAGTCAGGACAGCCGGTGAATCAAAAATTCAAACTCAAACCGCCAAAGATATTTTTAGAGTTGCCGTACTTCTTCGCTGGCATGACGATTTTACCCAAAAATTCCTCAAATTTGGCACAGTCGGATTTATAGGCTATCTTGTCAATGCCACCCTTTTAAGTTTTATTTCAAAAAAATGGGGCATAGAATGGCTTTCTTGGCTTCTGTCCACAGAAGCTGCCATTATCAGTAATTTCACCCTTAACAATCTCTGGACTTTCAAATCAGATGAGATAAAAGGTTTAAAAATTATTGGCAAATTCCTTCAGTTTAATTTTACCTCCATGGGGGCTTTATTGATCCAAACCATTATGGGTACAATCGGAGTTTATTTAACTAGCCCGGAGTACCGCCAGCTCCTTTTGCCCTTTATTATCGTCTTTATAGTTTTACCTTACAACTGGTTCATGTATAATAAGGTAATTTGGAAGAAGAAAAGTGGAAAGTAGAACAAAATTATCTTTTGAGAAACAAAAAGCTGTAAGTTTAGTTGTTGATGATATGGTCAATCTTTTATTGCAACCTGCCCCATCTGAAAGTCAAGAAAGAATTCAGAGACACGAAGCAAAAATCGATCTAAGAAACAGATTGGCACAACTTGTTCCGAAATACAAAAAAGCTCATTACATGGGAATTGCAATGCAAAAAGCAAACGAAATCAGGCGAGAAAGAGCCAGAAACTCTTCAAATTGACACAAACGTACATTTGTGGTAACTTATTGACATGAAAACAACAAATACTCAAATAATTAGCGCCACTCAAGTCCGAAACAACTTTTTTAATCTTTTAACACAAGGTTATTTAAAACAACAAACTTATATCATCAAAAAAGGCGGAATCCCCTTAATGCGTCTTGCCCCTCTTGACGATATTCATTTTGACTATATAGAAAAAGCCGAGAAAAAAATCAGCTTAACAAAAGAACAAACAGATCAATTGGCTCTTTTAGAGGAAATGGCCAAAATCAGAAAGACAATGAAAAAAACATCCGACTCCGCAATAATGCTTAGAAAAATGAGAAGACATGGCAAATAAGAAAAAATATTGTTTTGACGCTAATATCATTATCAAGCTGATCATCGAAGAAGATTATTCAGACAAAGCCAAGCATCTTTTTGTCCAAATTATCAAAGACGACAAAACAATCATCTCGCCTTCTTTTGCAAAAGTAGAAATATTTTCAGTGTTAAGAAAAAAAATATTTTTCAAAAAACTTAATCAAGCCAAGCTTGCAAAGAACCTACTAAAACTTCCGAAATTAAAAATCAATTACATATCCGAAAACTGGAAATTGCTGGATTTAGCCATGGAATTAGCCAAAAAATTAAAAGAAACAGTAGTTTATGATTGTATCTATCTTGCCTTAGCCAAACAGCAAAAAGCAATTTTTGTCACAGCTGATAAAAAATTCTTTAACAAAGCCAAAACAGTCTACAAACCCTCCCTTCTTCTTTCCCAATACAAACCAACTAAATAGAATCAGGTATCATTTCGTAGACACTAAGTTTTAAACCTGTCTAAAATTTTAATTTTTAGCGCCCATAGTTCAATGGATAGAACACTAGCCTCCGAAGCTAGCGATGAAGGTTCAACCCCCTCTGGGCGTACACATTTTTAGGTTATAATTCTAAATAGAAAAATGAAATTCAAATCAAACCCAAAAATTTTTAATGACAAAATCATTATTGCCAAAATAACCAATCTTGCCAATCATCCAAACGCCGACAAACTTCAAATTGTTACTTTAGATATAAAATCTAAAAAACCAGTCCATATTGTTTGTGGAGCAAATAATCTAAAAACCAATCAAATAGTCCCACTTGTTCTACCAGACGGGCAAGTTTTGGATCCAAAGAACAATTTGTTTTCAATCTCTGTTGCAAAAATTAGAGATGTAGAGTCACACGGAATGATCTGCTCGCCCGCCGAATTGGGAGTTGGCAGTGATAGTCAAAACATCTGGATTTTGCCAAACAGACTTAAAAAACACATCGGTAAACCCTTATCAAGCTTTTTAGACACTCTACGATTACCGCTAAAGTTAGTTAAAAATAAGCAAAAAAAAATAAAACAGGACACACAAACTGTCAAAAATCTTAAAGACTATATTCTAAAAGCTTGTAAAAAACTAAACCTAGAAATCGATCAAAATCAGATTATCCTTACTCACCCTCCCGACTCAAAATTCGGTCATTTTTCCGCTAATATCGCTTTTATTTTGGCCAAAAAATTAAAACAAAATCCTATTAAATTAGCCGACCAATTCAAAAAAGAACTGGACAATATCGTTGACAAAAACACTCTAGTTGAAAAAATCGAAATCGCCCCTCCTGGATTCATAAACTTCTATTTTAAAAAAGACTTTCTTCTCAAACAAGCCGAAAAGCTGAATTATCAAATCGAATTTAAAAAATCACTCAAGCAATACAATCATGGCAAAACTGTAGTAATCGACTATTCAGCCCCAAATATCGCCAAACCCTTTGGTATTGGCCATCTTAGGTCAACAAACATTGGCCAAGCTATTTACAACACCTACAAAATCTTAGGTTGGAATTGTATTGGCGATAATCACTTAGGCGATTGGGGAACTCAGTTTGGAAAACTCATAGTAGCCATAAAAAAATGGGCCACCAAAGACATTTCAAAAATGAGTATTAGTGATCTAGAAAAACTTTATGTCAAATTTCACACCAAATCAAAAGAAGATGAATCGCTAATCACGGCCGGCCGTCAATGGTTTTCAAAATTAGAAAAAGGCGACACAGAAGCTCGTCAACTTTGGCAACAATGCGTTGATATTTCACTAAAAGAATTCAACAGAGTATATGAATTACTGGATATAAAAACAGACTACGCTTATGGAGAATCTTTTTATCTAAAAATGCTTCCAAATATTATTCAGCAATTTGTTGACAAAAAGATTGCCACCAAAAGTCAAGGAGCTTTAATAGTTGAATTTGATAATTTACCACCGGCTATCTTGCAAAAATCAGATGGTGCTACCACTTATCTTACCCGCGATCTTGCCACAATTAAATATCGATTAGATACATGGAACCCGGATTTAATAATTTATGAAGTCGGAGCCGATCAGACTTTACACTTTAAACAAGTATTTCAAGCCGTCAAAAAAATCGGATGGAAAACAGAATTTATTCACATAGCCCATGGTTTAATTCGCTGGCCAACCGGCAAATTCTCCACCAGAAAAGGTGACACCATCCATCTTTCTAATGTTATAGATAAAGCCATCAAAAAAGCCACCAAAATCGCTAAATCCAGTTTAATAAATAAAACTCTTACTTCTACCCAAAAAAAAGACATGATCAATGCAGTTGCCATAGGTGCAATTAAGTTTAACGATCTGGTCCAAGACCCAAAAAGAGACATTATCTTCGATTGGAACAAAATTATGGGTTTGCAGGGTGATTCTGGCCCATATCTCCAATACACCTATGCCAGATGCAAAAGCGTCTTGGCTAAAACCAAAATCAAAGAACAAAAGAACCTTAATAATTTACCCCAGCAAATTAATCACGAAGAACAACAGCTTCTTGATATTTTTTACCAATTTAAAGAAAAAATAATCGAATCAGCTCAGCGCTTTTCACCTTCTGTCATTTGCCAATATTTGCTTTCAGTAGCCCGAGCTTACAATGAATTTTATTCAAAACACAAAATAATAGGGGATAAACAAGAAATTTTTAGAATCTTTTTGACTCAAGCTACCAGCAATGTTCTTAAAACAGGTCTAAACCTTTTGGGTATCAAAGCAGTAGAAAAAATGTAATCACTCAAATACTCTTTTATATATATCCCCGTAATTTTCCACCGGCACAAATTCAATGTCTTTCTTTACCTCTTTTGGAATTTTAATCAAATCTTTTTTATTGTCTTTTGGGATCAAAATAGTTTTTAATCCGGCTCTGTGTCCCGCAATTGCTTTTTCTTTCAATCCTCCAATTTCAAGCACATAACCTCTTATTGTTATTTCTCCTGTCATACCAACATCTCTTGGCACTTTTTTACCTGTTAAGGCAGAAATCAAAGCAGTAGTTATGGCTCCGCCAGCCGATGGTCCGTCTTTTGGTGTTGCTCCTTCCGGCACATGGATATGAATGTCAATTTTAGAAAAATCCTGTTTGATCTTAAATTTTTTGGCTTGACTTCTGACATAAGACAAAGCCGCCTGACAAGATTCTTTCATCACGTCTCCCAAGGTTCCTGTCAATATTAACTTTCCCTTTCCTTTCATTATGTTAACTTCGACAAACAATATTGACCCTCCCACCGGAGACCAAGCCAAACCTGTCGACACTCCTACGTCATCTTTTTTACCCTTGACTTGCGAAGAATATCTTTCCGGCCCCAGCATTTTTTTGATAGCGATTTTACTGCTTATATTTATTTTTTTAATTTTTTTGCTTACTATTTTTTTGGCGATTTTTCTAAAAACACTGGCCCAAACTCTCTCTAGCCCCCTTACCCCCGCTTCTCTGGTGAATTTCTCAATCATAAAACGATGAATTTCATCACTTATCCGTCCAGTATCTTTTATCTTTAATCCGTTGAGTTTCAGTTGTTTTTTAATTAAATATTTTTTGGCAATTTTTAATTTTTCCTCCATGGTATAACCGGAAAATTCTATTATTTCCACTCTATCGCGCAAAGGTCCGGGAATTTGGGAAACATCGTTACCCGTCAATATAAAAAACACTTGGGATAAATCCAGTGGGAAATCTAAATAATGATCCACAAATTCTTTATTCTGTTCCGGATCTAGAGTTTCCAGTAAAGCCGCCGACGGGTCCCCTCTGTAATCATTTCCAACTTTATCTATCTCATCCAACATGAATACTGGATTCATACTCTCGGCGTTTTTAAGTCCTTTTACAATTCTGCCCGGCATAGCTCCAACATAAGTTCTTCTATGCCCCCTGATTTCAGCCTCATCTCTAATTCCGCCTACTGAACTTCGTACAAACTTTCTTCCCATGGCTTCAGCAATAGATCTTCCTATTGAAGTTTTGCCTACACCCGGAGGGCCAACAAAACACAATATGTTAGTCATTTTTTGTTTTTCGCTGGATTTATAGCCATTTTTTTCTTTTAGCTTCATTACCGCCAAATATTCCAAAATTCTTTCTTTAACATCTTTTAGGCCATAATGCTCCCTATTCAAAATAGACATTGATTTTTTTATATCAACCTTAGTTTTTCCATACTTTCCCCAGGGCAAATCAACCACTATTCCCAGATAAGTTCGAATATAACTAGCTTCCGGAGCCATTGAGTTCATTTCCAAAAGTCTTTTGTGTTCCTTTAATATCTTCTTTTTAATATCTTTTGGCATTTTTGATTTTCTTATTTTCTTTTCCAATTCATCTGCCTCGCCGTTTCCGCCTTTTCCCAGTTTTTTTAGTTCTTTTTCAATCTGTTTTTTTCTTTCCTCTAAGACATTTCTCTTCATGCCTTTGTTAAACTTCAGTTGTGTTTTTTTCTCTATATCTTTTTCCAGTTCAGCTATTTTCATCTCCTTGATAAGCATTTCGGTAGCCATTTTAAGTCTTTTGCTAACCGTTAATGTTTCCAGGAGTTTTTGTTTTTCTTCTATTTTTCCCTCCACTGAAAAACAAACCTGATCAGCCAAATCGCTGGAAGATATGCCTGTGCTTAATCGCATCATGGCCGGTAAGTCAAACTGTCTGCCCAAAGAAAAAGCTTTTTTCAACTGCCTCAACACCGCTTCGGCTTCTTTTTGTATGTCGGTAATAGACTCGGTAACAATAGGTAAATCCGTAAATTCAGCCAATAAATGAGGTTCACTTTTTAATATCTTTAATATTTTGACTCTGGAAAGACCGGTTACCACTACATGCAAATTATCGTCAGTTTGCAATATATGCTCTATCCTTGCAATTACACCGGTAGAATAAAGATCTTCAATGCCTGGTTTTTCAGTTTTTGTATTTTTTGAGTACAAATCAAAACCATCCTGCCACTTTTGTCACAGGAAGTAGCTACGGCCGATTTTGACATTGGTCGTCCCACAAAAAGAGACGCCTCTACAGAGGGAAATAAAACAAGATTTCTTAACGGAATCAATGGCAATATCTTTACCCTAGATTCTACTACCTTTTCGCTTTTTTCTATCCTTATTTCGTTCATCTTCTTAGCAGTCTATCACCTAACCTGCCAACCGTCAAATAGAGTTAGTAAATGGGATTCTTCTCCGTTTAAGGCGGATCAGAATGACGTCTTTTCCATTCGTCATCCTGAGTGCAGCGAAGGATCCCGTTGGAAATGTAAGATCACCCTGTTTCTAACGTATAATACCACTATGCCTAAAACTCAAAGTCAAAAATTTGGCCGGGTTGTTTTGCTCGGCCGTCCCAATGCCGGTAAATCTACCTTACTTAATCAAATAATCGGTCAAAAAGTTTCTATAACCTCGCCTCGTCCTCAAACCACCCGAAAAAATACTCAAGCCCTTTTTGTAAGTTCCAAAGGCAAAATTATTTTTTCCGATACACCGGGTATCATGCACAAGGTTGAAGACTTGATTGGCAAAAAAATAAATCTAAAAACCCCCAAAGAATTAAACAAGGCCGATCTTTTGGTTCTTTTGATTGATATTTCTCGGGCAAAAGGGGAAGAGGAAAACAGGGTAATCGGTTTAGCCAGAAACTCTCCGGCCAAAAAGATTTTGGCTTACAACAAAATTGATGTAGCCAAGGGTAAAAAAGATTATCTCTCGGACTACAACTTTCTTGAAGAAGAATTTGACGGTGTTGTTGCTATCTCGGCTCTAAAAAGCACCCATGTAAAAAGCTTAATAGAAAAAATTTTTGATTTGCTTCCAGCCAAAGCACCGGTGGGGATAAAAAAAGACATTAAATTAATGGAATCCCAAAAATCTCCGATTTCTGATCAGTCGTCTGATACCTATATAAGTGAAATAATCCGGGAAAAAGCATTTTTGGTATTAAGAAAAGAATTGCCCTATACTGTCAGCGTAGAAGTAAAAGAGATTAACGACAAAGGTAATATAATAGTTATAAAGGCTAATCTTTTAACCACCGACAAAAGATACAAAAAAATGATCATAGGCAAAAAAGCCTCTACCATAAAGCTCATCGGTCAAAAAGCCAGAAGAGAACTTGAGCTTGTTTCACAAAGGAAGATTTACTTAGAGTTGACGGTTATTTCTGACCCTCACTGGCCCGAAAGATTTGTGTAGTATAATCACACCATGAAAACCAAAAATCCTACAAACCCTAAAGACTTTATAAATTTTCTCAAAAAAAACAACGTTTTAGGATTAGCTATTGGTGTAGTTATCGCCAATGCCGCCAAAGATCTGGTTACTTCAATAGTAAACAATCTCATCATGCCTTTTGTTGGCATATTCACCCCAAACGGATCTTGGCGCCAAATTTCATTTACAATTGTTAATTCTCAATTCAAAGTAGGGGAGTTAATCGGCGCTTTTGTTGATTTCTTTATCATCGCTTTCACTGTTTATTTCATTATGAAAAAACTCTTGAAAATAGACGACAAGAGCATTAAAGTAAAAAAACAAAAGCTGATATAATCTGTCCCAGTATCACATTTTTTTAAATTAAAGTCATTGTCATTCCGACTGAAATGGAGGAATCTCTGAACTTGTTTCAGAAATCCCGCTATAAGCGGGATACCTCAGACAAGCTGAGAGATCCCTCGACTTCGCTCGGGATGACATCAAATCATGTTAAAACTTACAAAAATCTGTAAATCATTTTCAAACACTCAAGTCTTAAAAGACATTAGTTTTGAAATTCCCAAAAACAAAATAGTCGGACTTCTTGGTCCTAATGGTGCCGGCAAAACCACTATCATGAGAATTATCACCGGGTTTTTGACCGCTAATCAGGGCACCCTGCGCTGGAAAAGAAAAATAATAGATCCCAGAGATCCCTCCTTTCGGTCTCTGATAGGATATCTCCCCGAGTCTAATCCTTTATATATGTCATTTACTCCGGTTGAATATCTTTCTTTTGTCGCTCGCCTAAAAGGCATATCAAAAACCAATCTGGTAAAAGAAGTAAAAAAAGTTTCACAACAAACCGACATTGCTTCAGTTTTAACAAAAAAAATAGAAACTTTATCAAAAGGATTCAAACAAAGAGTCGCTTTGTCTGCCACCCTCCTTGGCGATCCCCAATTGCTTGTTTTAGACGAAGCCACCTCTGGCTTAGACCCAAAACAAATTCTTGAAGTCAGAAAATTAATTAAAAAACTAGCTAAAGACAAATCAATTCTTTTTTCTACTCATATACTTCCAGAAGCCAAGGCTATTTGTGATCAAATCCTTATTATTAATCAAGGTAGAATCGTACTAGATTCAGACATCAAAAAAGTTAGAAATCTAGAAAAAAAGTTTATCCAACTAACCCAATGAAAAATATTTTGATCATTGCCAAAAAAGAATTAAAAACTTATTTTACCAATCCGATTGGCTATGTTTTTGCCATCCTTTTGCTGGTTGTCAGCATTTGGATTTTCTTTGCCAATTTTTTTATAAATAATCAGTCAAGTCTTTCTTCTCTTTGGGAAATGGTAATTTTTCTTTTTTCTCTTTTTATTCCGGCCATTTCCATGACTTCTATCGCCGACGAAAAAAAGTATGGTACCTGGGAACTTTTGTTGACACTGCCTCTTTCTGAAACAGAATTAGTTTTGGGTAAATTTTTGGGACTTTTATTTTACGTTGTTACTGTTCTTCTTTTGTATATTCCCATAACCATTACCTTGCTTTTTATTGGCAAACCGGACATAGGCATTCTTTTGGGAGGCTTTTTATCAACCATATTTTTATCGGCTAGTTACATTGCTTGTGGCGTTTTTGCCTCCAGTTTAACCTCACAATCCGTTGTGGCTTTTCTTATCTCTTTAGTATTTTTGCTCCTTAATAATTTTTTTGGACAAGAATTTTTTCTTTCTCGTCTCCCTTTATTTTTAAAAAATATTTTTTCTTATCTGAGTCTTTCATGGCACGCCAATCAGTTTTCGTGGGGAATAGTCAGCCTGATTGATGTTGTCTTTTTTCTATCATGGACAATTATTTTTCTTATACTAACCATTTTATCGTTAAAATCCAGAAACAAATGAAAAGAATTCTAGTTTATCTAACAAATATCAATTTAATAATAAGCATTATTGTTATTAACCTTATTGTTATCGCCTTTCCCCAATTTAAACTGGATTTAACCAAAAATAAAATCCACACTTTGTCTCCAAGTACAAAAAAAATAATTAAAGATCTTGACGATGTTGTAAACGTAAAAGTATATCTGACACAACAACTTCCCCCAGAAGTTGAGCCCCTTTCCCAAAGTTTAAAAACCATTCTAAAAGAGTTTTCCGGTTTAAATAGTTCCAATTTTGTTGTTAAATATATTGACCCTAGTAAAGATGATGACATAAAAACAGAAGCCATCAGGGCCGGGATTCAACCGCTTCAATTCTCGTCTGTCAAGGGTGATAAGTTCGAAATCAGCAATGGTTTTTTTGGCTTAACCTTAAACTACGCCGATCAAAAAGAAACTCTGCCTGTTGCCAGTGACATTGGAAACATTGAGTATTTTCTTGTCTCGACTATTAAAAAAATGGCTTCCAAACAAGTTCCCACATTATTGCTTTCATCAGGATACGGTGAAATTGATTCAAGCGAAATTCAGATTTTAACCAAATATCTTAGCCAAATTTACCAGCTCGAAACAGTTGATTTATCCGACACAGAAAATCAGCTCAATGATTCAGCCACCACTCTTCTTATGCTTGGTCCAAAAGAAGAGCTAAACCAAGAAGCTATAGAAAAAATAACAAAGTGGGTAGAACAAAAAAAAGGATTCATTTTATTAACGGATAAATTTGACATCAACACCAATCTGCAATCTTCTCTAATAGAGAACATCGGCATAGAAAATCTTTTAAACAAAAATGGCATAAAACTGGAAAACAAATTAGTTCTTGATGAATCTTCCTCAATTGCTAATTTTCAAGGCCCAACCGGTCCATTTTTAACTCGCTATCCATATTGGATAAAAATACTTCCCGAAAATTTTAATGCAGATATTCCGGCAGTTTCTGGTTTAAACTCTCTGTTGTTATACTGGGCTTCACCGCTTACTGTATCCTCTCCGGCCCAAAGCTTATTTACCAGCAGTCAATACTCCTGGTTGGTAGACGAAAACGCCGATTTAAGCCCCGCCAAACAAGAAAAAATATCAGATTCAGAATTAAAGGTAAGCACCTTAGCTGCCGTTAATCTAAAAGATGCCAAGATTGCGGTTATTGGCGATACGGATTTTATAAAAGATCAATTTATAACCAACGATCAAAGTAATTTAGCTGTTTTAATGAATTTAATTGATTATTTTTCTTCAGACGAGAGCCTTCTTTCTATTAGAAGCAAAACCTTAGATCCGGCTCCCATTATTCCGCTCAAAGATGAATTTAAGCAACTGATAAAGTGGGTAAATATTGCAATTCCGCCAATAAGTTTGATAATAGTCTTTTTTCTTTCTTCTTTTATCCGCCATCAGCGCAACAAAAAATTTGTTTAAAACAAAACCATGAAACAACTAACAAGTTCCGGTAAATCCTTATTAACTAGTTTTATCATTCTACTTGTCGTTATTACGGGCTTCCTTTTTTTAAAATACTCCACTACCCGTAGTCAACCAGTCGAACAATTTTATTTTTCATTAGACGACCAAGACGAGATTTGTTTTGATGATTTTTGTTTAAACAAAAAAGACAATGCTTGGTTTATCTCTGAGTCAGATATTCCGGTTGAGCAAGAAACGATTGATCGCTTTATTAGCCAATACAAACAAATAAAATTAGAGGATCTTATTTCAAAAAATCCCGACAAGTCAAAAGATTTTGGTTTCAATGATGATCAAAAAAATATTTTAAAAATAGGGGACAGGCAACTTCAAGTTGGCAGAATTACCGATTCCTACGATTCCACTTATGTCAAAAATCCCCAAAATGACAATATTTACATAATTCCTTTTACATGGAATCCAAACACGCTCAAGCAGGATTCTTATTGGCAAAATTCCACCGTTACCAATTTACCCATTTTTCAGATTAAAAAAATCATCATTAGTAAAGACAACAAAGAAACTGAAATCACAAAAAAAGACGACAAATGGGAAAACGATGAATTTATCGATAAGGTTTCTCATTTAAGCGCCAGTGATTATTTGGGTCAGCAGGCCCCGTCAAATCCATTTCTTACTATTAATATAGAAATAGAGGACGATAAAACTTATTCACTTGATATTGGACAAAAAATAATATCGTGGAAAGAGTCAGTATATTGGGCAAAAACACCAGACAACTTTTATTACCGGATAGAAGCGGAAGATTTCAAAACATTGACTTCATTTTCTAATTAGCCTACACTGAAAGTGTAATGTCATCCCGCCACGGCGGGATCCTGTTGGAATCAAAATTAATTATTTATATTTTTAACAAAACAAAATGAATCAAACAAACTCAAAAAAATCAAAATTCTTTTTAACGGCAGCGCTCGCTGCAATAGTCGGTGCCGTTGGCGGTTTATTATTAGCCCCCAAATCAGGCAAAGAAACCAGAAAAGATCTTCTTAAGCTGGGTGCAAATTTACAAAAAAAAGTAAAATCAAACGCCAACGAGGCGGAAAGAAAGGTTCGTAAAGTTTTTGGCAAAGTGACCACAGATGCCAGAAACAAGTACGATGAAATCCAAAAAAAGGCTCTCAATAAAGTTGCCGCAGTAAAAAAAGCCGGTCAAGGTATAGATAAAGAAAAATATTCAGCCATAGTCGATGAAATCATAGAGGAATTTAAAGATGATTTCAAAAGTACCAAAGGCGGAGCCAAAAAAATGGCCTTTCAGCTCAAAAGTGATTGGGACAAAATCCGCAAAGCCCTAATTTAACCTGTCATTCTGAGTCTTTTGTAGGGGCGACCCTTGCGGTCGCCCACAGACATAGCAACCTGTCCGCCTCTGGAGGAAGCGTAACGAAGGATATAGCAAAGATTTGTGTATCAAGTCTGACAATTTTTTGATGCTCTCCCCATCTAATATTGACACGGCAATTTTGGCACCAATTTTTTTAATAAAAACATCAATCTCTTTTTTGCTTAACAAATCGCTTTTTGTTAACACTATAATCTCTTTTCTGCTCGCCAGAGCCTCACTGTATCTTTTTAATTCTTCCTTTATGACTTCATAATCTTTTTTAGGATTCCCTGAATCCGCCGGTACACAATGAATCAACAATTTTGTTCTTTCTACATGTTTCAAAAATTTAAAACCCAAACCCTTCCCCATCGACGCACCTTCGATTAATCCGGGAATATCCGCAATTATCTTTTTGCCGGCACTCACACCCAAATTAGGTTCAAGGGTGGTAAAAGGATAATTAGCCACTCTGGCTTTTGCCCTGGTTAGCTCGTTTAATAAGCTTGATTTTCCTGCATTTGGTAGCCCTATCAGGCCAACATCAGCGATTAACTTTAATTGCAAAAACAAGTTTCTCCATTCCTTTTTTTCGCCCTCTTCAAATTCCTTTGGAGTCGTATTAATAGAACTTCTAAAAGCATGGTTTCCTTTTCCACCTTTTCCACCTTTTACAATTATCACTTTTTCGCCTTTTTCTTTTATTTCCACACTTGTTCCGTTATCATAATTAACCACGGTCCCAATTGGTATTTTAAAAATCATATCTTCTCCATTCTTGCCATCTCTTTGATTCGTGCCACCCTTTTCACCATTTTCAGCAAAAAACCTTTTTTTAAAACGGAATTGTTTTAACGCTGTTATATCGTCAACTCCTTCGAAAATTACTATTCCTCCATTCCCTCCGTTTCCTCCATCTGGCCCCCCTTTTGGCCTATGTCGATCACGGTAAAAATGCATCATTCCATCTCCTCCGTCTCCAGCCTTTATCTTTATTTTTGTTTCATCAATCAACATGAGTCATTTTATCATCTCTCAAGCTACATAACTCATGTATACTTGCATTTATGCCAATCAAGATCTTTAATCCCACCAAGCACCAAATTGATCCGAATGTTAAAAAAATTATTAATAAATACAAAAACAAAACAGACCTAGTCATTACCGTCGGAGGTGATGGATCTATCTTGGGAGCCGAAAAAAAATATCCATCCATACCAAAACTTCCGTTGCGTTTTTCAAAAATTTGCAATCATTGTTATTGCATAAGCAACCTGGAATCGGTCATGCAAAATATTATTAAAGAAAAAATCAAGCCCAAGCAATACACAAAACTTAAAGCCAAGTATAAAAACAAAACACTCATAGCCTTAAATGAAATTAATATTAAAACAAAAGACCCCCGTTCGGCTCTCCGTTTTCAGGTTTCCACTTCATCAGCAAAAAAAGAACTTATGGCCGACGGTCTGGTAGTAGCCACTCCTTTTGGCTCTACCGCTTATTTCAAAAGCATCAGCAACACCACTTTTACCCAAGGTATAGGGATTGCCCTAAACAATGCCGTTACTCCTGAAACTACAAAAATAGTTACAGAAAATACAAATATCACTATAAAAATTCTTCGCGGTCCGGCTCTGGTTTTTGCCGACAATCAAAACATTTTTTGGCAATTAAACAATCTCGAAAGTATCACAATAAAAAAACATTCCCAGTCAGCTTTTGTTTACTAGCCGATCAGTTTCAAATATTCTTCTTTTTGCCTAAAGCCAAGCAAACTATTTTTTATTTCACTATTTTCAAACAATATTACATTTGGAATAGATGAAATGTTGTACTGAGAAGATGTCTTGGGCGATTCATCTACATTAACCTTAACTATCTTTATTTTTCCCTCCATCTCCTTACCTAGTTCTTCAATTACTGGTGCTAGCATCTGGCATGGCCCGCACCAAGGCGCCCAAAAATCAACCAAAACCTTTCCATCGTGATCAAGTACTTCTTCTTTAAAATTTTCATCATTCGCATTTATCATATCTTCAGTTTACACCACAAAACTCTTTTTTTACATCAAGCAAATCTTTTATGCTAGAAATCGCAACAATTCTGCTCCTTAATTTTTTTGCGTTCGGCAATCCCTTTGTATAGGCCAAAAACTTGCTTCTTAAACAATCCATTTTTCTCTTTGGAAAAGTTTTGGCAAAAATTTGACTATGCAAAAGCATTGTTTTAAATTTTTCTGTTTGATTTATTTTCCTTACTTTATCCTCAAAAATCCACGGGTTGCCAATCGCCTTTCTTCCAATCAGAATTCCGTCCACCTTATATTTTTTTATATATTTTTCTGCTTCTTTCCGAAAGCCAATATCTCCATTCCCCCATATCAAAACCCCAGAACCTTTGGCCATTTTAACAACCTCACTAATCTTTTCCCAATCGGCCTTGCCGGCATAAGCCTGTTTTAGTGTTCTTCCGTGTACGGTCAGAATATCAATTTTTTCTTTTAATAAAACTGATATCCATTTTTCTATAACACAGCTATTTATTCCCAGTCTAGTTTTTACCGACACCGTCGGCCTAGTCGTCATTCTGAATCCGCCAGCTGGCGGAGAAGAATCTCCTCGTCTACTGTACTTTTTATTATTTTCTATTACCTCGTCTGTCATTCCGAGCGAAGTCGAGGAATCTCTTGACCACTCAGCCAATTTAGCATAACTCTTATTGTCTTCAATTACTTTTAATATTTTTTCTTTTAGTTCTATCTCAAAAATCATTTTTTTATTTTCAGCCCAATCTTTTATACCCGTTTTTACGGCCCTAATTAATTCTTTGGCTAATGCGGGGTTTTCTATTAAAGCCGCACCGCTTCCATGTCCGCTTACTTTTTTTGACGGACAACCCATGTTTATGTCAATTCCATCAAAACCAAGTTCAGCTAAAATAATGGCAGATTTATAAAAACTTTCCGGATCTTTTCCAAAAAGTTGTGCAATAATTGGCCTTTCGATAGGGGAGTAGAGCAATTTTTGGTAGAGTTTTATTCCGCCCCGAGACAATCCTTCGGCGCTGACAAACTCTGTAAATATCACATCGGGTTTGGCTATTTTTGCCTGCAATAATCGCATTGGCTCGTCGGTTACTCCATCCATTGGCGCCAACCCCACCATTTTATTATTTTTTATATATTTTCTAAAACCTGTCATATTTGTTTTTCACCTCCTGTCATTGCGAGGAGTTCGACGACGTGGCAATCCCGTCGGAGTTGTAAAACTTAATTAATTACAGCGGACTTTTAATATTTTTTAATTTCGGATTGGTTACTTTAGTATAAATCTGTGTAGTTCTAATGTTTTGATGACCAAGTAATTCTTGTACATACCGCACATCAACTCCATTTTCTAGCAAATGCGTGGCAAAACTGTGGCGTAGCGAATGAAATGTTGCACCCTTTTTTATACCAGCTTTTTTGAGAGAATGTTCAAAGGTTTTTTGCGCAGTTCTTGTTGTTAATTTTCCCCCTCGTTCACTCATCAACAAATAATCATTTTTATCTTTTCCACCCATTGAGTCCTTAATGCTCGTCTTTAATTTTTCAGGAAAAATTGTTATTCGGTCTTTGTTGCCCTTAGCTTGTTTGATATGCAGTGTTAGTTCTCCCAATTGAACATCTTTTACTTTTAAATTAATAATTTCACTGACGCGTAAGCCAGCCCCATAAGAAAGAGCAATCAGAAGTCTGTGTTTGGCGTTTTTTGTAACTTTTATAATTTTCCTTACTTCACTTCTGGAAAGAACAATCGGTAGTTTTTTAGGTCTTTTTGAAAATTTCAAATCAATCATACTCGATGTTTTAGCAACCTCTTTATAAAAGAATTTAATAGCATTAAGGTAAAGATTAATTGTTGAGCCCGCTAAGTTTAATTTCTGTTTTTTGTATAAAAACTCTTTAATGTTTTTAACATCTATTGTGTTCAGGTTTGTTTTCTTGAAAGAGAAATATTTCTCCAGGCAATAAAGATAGCTTTTTACAGTTTTTTGACTATAACGGCGAATTTCAAGTTCAAACTTCGTTTGTTTTAAAAAATATTGCATTTTCAATAGTGTTTAGTACAATTTAAACTAGTTAGCAATTATTATTTTATTTTAACTTCGTACAGAAAACAATAACTGGTTATCTTTACGAAATCACTTCACATAGAAACCAGTTATATGAAATTTGTTTTTAACTTTTAAAACAAAAAGAATAAAAGAAATTTTCGGTTTATTTTACATATTTATTATGTGTGATATAATAAATACATTAGAAGTTAAAAAAAATATGGCAGAAGCAATATCAAAATGGGGTCCACAACCTTTATCGAGTATAGCAATAAGTCATTCAGATTATGATGAGTTTGGGTGCCCTGTTTGTCTTACCCGTGAAAAAAGGGCCACCCCCCTCATACAGGTTCCTGGAGCAACAGCAGTATCGTGTGGAAATTGTGAAACAGGTTATGTGATCGTGCGAAATGGATTAACTCATTCTCCTCTGGGTATGAGTGGCAAGAAACCAGGAGAAATTGAAGTTGTGTCGCATCCCAGCCACGGGTTAGGCTGTTTTACTACTGTAAAATTAAGATTGGTGAATCCTAGCTAAACCGAGAAATTTCTTTTATACAATCTATAAAGTCAAAAACAAACTTCTCCGTTCCTCGCCCGCCAATTATTTATAGTTTTTAAATGTTGGCGTTCTGCGGTACTCGACCCCGCTGCGCTTTCAGTCGGAGAGTAGGAAAAATTATACTCTCCTCCTTCGGGTCACATAACAGAGTATATGCGGTTCACCGCTCGGCTCGCGGTTCTCCCAAATTATCTAAATTTATTGTAAAATATTGTAATAAATTTATATAACTTCGCATATACTCGACGTTATATGAAATATGACAAAAGCAAAGTTTTGGTGTAAACTTTCATCATCATGGATAAAACAAGCGAAAAACCACAAATAGTCAAATATGAAATATCTCCTCTTGCAGGTGGATATAAGTTCCGACCCGTAGTAGGTGGAAGATGGGACATTGCCGAGGATGCGGGAGATTTAATAGCAAGGATTAGACCAAGCGAAGAGGAAATAAAGAAATTGGGTGATCGCTGGAGATTTCGACCCGGAGTTATGGAGGGTCAAGCAATTTCTCAGTCGAGCGATTAGTTTTAGTACATGTGGTTTTTTGTAAATTCAACATACATATATTCCGCTTTTGTCATACTTCTCCGTTCCTCGCCCGCCAATTATTTATAGTTTTCAACTGTAGGCGTTCTGCGGTACTCGACCACATTGCATTCTCACTCAATCGGTTAAAAAATTATACCGTTTTTTGTTCGGGTCACATAACAGTGTATATGCGGTTCAGTCTTTGCATTCCTTCAACCCAAATTGCTCAACTTTTTGATACAATCAATTATAAAGTTGGCAACTTCGCATATACAGAAACGTTATGTGAAATAATTTGATTTTAGTTAGCATCTCAAAAGGAATTTAGTATGGATATAAAAGACTTTACTGAAAAATCGCAAAATTATTTGTCCAGAATTTTTTTTCAATCGTCTTTCAATCTCAATGACCAAAATATGTTTGGTGTTATTGAGGAGCCTGTTAAATTGAGCGGTGTTAGTTATTCACCCTTTTTCTTCAAGCCTTTGACAGGTTATGAGCCGAATCAAAAAGATAAAACACCTGTTCTTTACACCTTCTATATCCTTGTCCCGCCAAAAGATTTAAAGGAAAATTTTCTTCGTGAGCTTAACAAAAAAAATTCTGGACAAGCACACGATGAAAACGTAATTGGTCAATATTATCTTCCTATGACTCCCGGGAGTAATGATTTTGAGGAACTCATCGTCGACTTAACCAACTTGTTAGAAATGAATTTTTTCCAAGGTAAGGGATATAAATTTTCATTTCACCTCGTTTGCCCTACAGCAGATTATAATTTTGCTTTGATTTTTGTCGAAACAAATTCTGTATTAAAACTGAGCTAAGTGACAAAACGTGGAGGTAAAATCAGTTCTTTTTTCCTAACTAATCGCTTATTCCCAATTTATTAATACTCTGATACATTAATTTCATGAAAAAAGACACTGTAAACAATGAAAAAATGTTATCCAAAAAAGAGGAAAAACAGCCTCTGGAAAACAAAGATGGTATTGCCC
>Ga0180015_1000147_pt1 | contig 20641 bp, 21 predicted proteins | sample KR13_S2_MetaG_FD_116508 | JGI IMG/M metagenome (GOLD analysis project Ga0180015, IMG submission 116508) | Groundwater microbial communities from the Olkiluoto Island deep subsurface site, Finland - KR13_S2_MetaG | ecosystem: Environmental > Aquatic > Deep subsurface > Groundwater | place...
CGTTAAATTGACGCGAAGGGGTTTTTTCGCTGAGAAGTGCGGCGTAGAAGTTTGGCGCGTTTTCTTTTGAATTCAAGAAACCGCCAACCAGACGGCTTTTTTTTTTTGCCCCCCCCCCCCCCCCCCCGAACCCTGAACCCCGAACACTCAAGCAGCGCCAGCTACTTTGCCGGCAATAATCCGTTCAGCCGGATGGTTTCCTGTCCTTCGCTGGAGAGAATATAGTCGATGAAATCCTTCACGGCCCCGGCGGGAAGGCCCTGGATCAGCAGGAACACCGGCCGGACCAGTTTGTACCGCCCCGCGACGATTTCCTTTTCGGTGCACTCCACGCCGTCCGTGCGGACGGCTTTGACTTTCTCATTAAGCAGGCCATGCGACAGGTAGCCAACCGCATCCCGGTCGTTGGCCACCGTTTCGCGGATGGTCCCGTTCGAGTCCTGAATGATGGCCGCATTGGCCAGGGTGATACCGCCGATGATCGTTTCAAAGGAGGAGCGCGTTCCGGACCCGGCTTCGCGCGATATCACCCGGACGGGATGGTCGGCCCCACCCACTTCATTCCAGTTTTTGATGGTTCCTTCAAATATCCCGCGGATTTGTTCCAGGCTGAGGTTGGTCAAGATGTTCGCCGGATTCACGATGATGGCGATGCCGTCCCGGGCCACGGTGACGCCCAGGAGTTCCCTGGCCTCGGGCGGCAGTTCCACAAGATCCGCCATGCCGATCTGGGCGGCCCCCGAACGCGCCGACTGGATGCCCAGCGCGGATCCGCCACCCTGGACCGTGATATTGACGTCAGGGCGTTTGGCCATGAATTGCTCGGCCAGCTTTTCCGCAAAGGGCTGGAACGCCGTGGAGCCGGCCACGGTGAGCGACGCGCCGGTCTTCCGCCCGCACCCGCAAACGATTAATGAAACACAAATTCCCAACACCAGGCAAATTTTCGATAGCATCGTCGTTTTCTCCTTATTCGTTCTGGTTAACTGAATAAATAACCTGCAAAGATTAGCACAATGTGGCCAGATTGATATTAAGGAAATGTTAGAATTGTGTTAGGAGAAAAATGTTTATACCACGGCAAGCAATGTCGTCATTCCTTCGTCAAACTGAACATGACCGGAACCGACCTGGCTTTCGCGGTATCACCCGCTCACACGATTCACGGTCAGCGCATCCGGCAGGGTCTCGACGTAGGTCCGGATTTCATCGCGGATGCGGCGATAATGGCGGAGGGCTTCTTCTTCGGTTCGCGCGCTTTTCGCCAGGCACGGCGGATCGTCGAAGCCGACGTGGACCGCCTTGGACGGACCCGGGAAAATCGGACAACTCGCGCGCGCGGAATCGCAGACGGTGATCACGAAGTCGAAGACCGTACCCTTGAATTCGTCTACGGATTTCGAACGCTGTCCGGAAATGTCCACACCGGCCTCGGCCATCACCTTGATCGCGCGTGGATCGCGGCCGCGGGCTTCGACGCCCGCCGAATAGGCATCGATGACTTCGCCTTTGAGTTTCCGCGTCCAGCCTTCGGCCATCTGGCTCCGGCAGGAATTGCCGCCGCAGAGGAAAAGAATTTTTAATCGGCTCATGTCATTCGCTTCTTTCCGAAGCGCGCGTGATCATGGTCTTGTGCTCGTTGTTCAGACAGCAAAAGCCGGATTCGTCGACGAAGGCATCGCAATCCCAATCGGTGTTCGGGGGCAATTCGTTGATGACCTCGATCCGATGCCAAGGGACAATGCGTGTGGTAGTCACGCTCTCCATGATGCCGCCGACATATTTTTCAGGGCGAAGTTTCGCCTTCTTGCCGCCGACATGGTCGCCGAAATGGTAGGCCTTGCAGATCAAGATCAGATAATTGTCGGTTTCGGCGATCACCGATCCGATGGCAACATGGTTGTGCGCCGTCGGATACTGTTTGACCCAGCGCACTCTTACGACTTTATTTTTCAGCATGGGGAGTCTCCTTTTGCGATCGCATTCCCGGGCGTTAATTCACCGGTCATCAAGATGTCATTTCTTGCCATAGCCTCTTCCCCGGCGCCAGGGACCTGCTGGTGACGTACGATCCGGCCCTCGATCAGGTAAATCAAATCCTCGGCGATGTTGGTGGCATGGTCCGCGATCCGTTCCAAATGCCGCGAGATATGCAAAATTTGAAGCAGGGGCTCGAAGAGCTGCGCGTTCCCGGTGACCACGGTCTTGACCTGTTGGGAAATTTCACGATGGATGGCGTCGATTTCTCCGTCGGCAACGCACACGGCCCGGGCCGCCGCCTCGTCGAGATTTACAAAGGCATCCAGTACGTTTTTCAGCATGGCCTGGGCCTTGTCGGCCATTGTTCCCAGCCGGAACGGAAGGGCGATACGGGGTTGTTGGCAGAGAAACAGGCCGCGTTCGGCGATATGCACCGCCAGGTCGCCAATCCGTTCCAGATCCTGGTTAATCTTGAGCACGGCGACAATCATGCGCAGGTCCGACGCCACGGGCTGATATAAGGCCAGAATTTTCAGGCATTCTTCCTCCACGTCCACTTCCATGACGTCCGTTTCCCGGTCCCGCTGGATGACGGTGTGGGCCAGTACGGCATCGCGATTTTCGACCGAGCGCACCGCCGCGCGGACATTGCCCTCCACCTCGGCGCTAAGTTCCAGAAGCCGGCATTTAAGGTTGTCGATTTCCCTCTGCATATGCGTTCTCACATTGATCCTCCGTATTTTTCGCGTACCTCACAGCCGTTCATCCAAACCGGCCCGTGATGTAATCTTCCGTTTGTTTTTCCCTGGGTTTGGTGAAAATCTCCTTGGTGGGGCCGAATTCGATTAAGACGCCCTCATATAGGAAAGCGGTGAAATCCGAGACTCGCGCAGCCTGCTGCATGTTGTGGGTCACAATGATAATGGTGTATTTTCCACGGAGCACGGCAATCAGGTCCTCGATGCGCGAGGTTGCCCGCGGGTCGAGCGCCGAAGTCGGCTCGTCCATGAGCAGAATTTCCGGGTCCACCGCCAGGGCGCGGGCAATGCAGAGCCGCTGCTGTTGGCCGCCGGAAAGGCCGAGGGCGTTCTCATGCAGCCGATCCTTGACTTCATCCCACAACGCGGCGTCCATCAGGCTGCGCTCGGCGATTTCCGCGAGACGATTGCGGCCCGCCTGGCTGTGCAGTCGGGGGCCGTAGGCGACATTGTCGAAAACGGATTTTGGAAACGGATTGGGTTTCTGAAAGACCATGCCCACCCGGCGGCGCAGGGCGACCACATCCACGTCCGGACTATAAATGTCTTGTCCGTCGAAGAGGAGCCGGCCTTCGGCTGTGCAGCCGGGCACCAGGTCGTTCATCCGGTTGATGGCCCGCAACAGGGTGCTCTTGCCGCAGCCGCTGGGGCCGATGATTGCCGTCACCTTGCCGGTGGGAATTCCCATGGTCACATGTTTGACTGCCGGGTTTTTCCGGTAAAGGACCGAAAAGTCGAGGGCTTCCACATGGGACCGTTCGGCCGCAGGCTGAGCCGGCACGAGCCGGTCCGCCGTGTCCGGTTTGCTTTCCAATGCTTTCCCCGGATTTACGGGCCGGTCGGCATCATCCGCCAATGTCTGCCATAACTCCAGGATGACTTCGTGTCCGTGCATCATAATTCTTCTCCTATCCTCTCAGTCGTTTCGAAATCCGCGCGCGCAGGAATATCGCGGCCAGGTTCAGGATCAACACCAGGCTGACCAGGATCAACACCAGGCCATATTGCACGTGGCGGATTTCATCCACGGCCTCGTGTTCAGTGGCCAGATTGTAAATGTTCCAGGACAGCGCCGGCGTCGCCTGGGTGAATACCTGCCACAATGCCAACGGCTTGCCCACGCTGACAGCGGCCGTGAAAATGATCGGCGCCGTCTCCCCGGCGGCCCGCCCCATGCTGATGACGATCCCGGTCAGAATACCCGGCAAGGCTGCGGGCAGGATGATGGTCCGGACGGCATGCCAGCGCCCGGCGCCGAGACTGAGCGCCGCCTCCTTGTAGGTGGCGGGCACCGCCCGAATGGCTTCTTCCGCTGCTCGAATGACAGTGGGCAGGATCATAAGGGCGAGCGTCATGGCTCCGGCCAGGACGCTCTTGGAACTTGACACCTTCAATGTATTGATGAAGAAAGCCAGCCCAAAGAGGCCGAACACGATGCTGGGAACACCCGCCAGGGTACTGATGCAAGTGCGCAGCATTTCAATAAACCTGGTTTCCCGCGCATATTCGGTCAGATAGATGGCGGCGATGAGGCCCAGGGGAAGGGCGAACAGCATGGCCCCGACCGTCAGATAGAACGTGCCGAGGATTTCAGGCCAGATCCCGCCGAAAAAGTGAGAATCGAATGAGGTGTCCGTCAAAAATTGCCAATAGACCGTTCGACGGGGAATCAGCATCCCATCGATATTTTTTTCGAGATAGGGGAAAAGAGGTTCCAGCGGAGTTCCGATGAAATCCGCGGAGCGGGGCTTGAGACGCATGATTCCGCTGCGGGTGGGATCGGAATAATCCCATTCCTCGCGATAGAGCGCGCGCGAAAGTTTCACCTGGGCGCGGTCCCAGCGTGTCTGGCCGTACTGATCGCGCATCAGCATGGGGCGGGGCGCGCCGGGGATCGGGCCCAGCAAGGTTTGAACCGCCTTTTTAAATTCCCGAAACGGCTTTTCGTATTGCCGGCGTGTTTCCGGCACGGTAGTCGCAAAGAATTGCTCAAAGTCGGCCAGCATCCGATACACCGGCTCACGCGCCTTCCGTGCGGCTTCGATTTCGGCTTCCAGTTGCGGCCGATTCCCCCGGTCGAACCGCTCCAGCATAAGCCGCCGATGTTCGACCGTCGCGGTGAAAACGATCGCTCCCGCGCCGCGAATGAACATCGGCGCGAGCAGGACGATCAGCGCGGCGGCCATGAGGACGATGGCCAGGATGCCCGATCCTGTAAAGGAGCGATCCAAAAGTTTCCGCGTTTCGAGCCGCATGGCCTTAGCCTCCTGCCTTTTTTCGCGCGCGCCGGACAATGCCTTCACTGATGAAATTACAGACAAACGAAAAGACCAACAGACAAAGTGCCATCGCGAAAAGCACGTGATAGCGGGCGGATCCGGTAACGTGGTCCGCTTCGCCCATGTCTCCCGCAATCGTGGCTGTGAGGGTACGCACGGGGTCGAGCATATTATACCACGGGCTCGGGATTCGCGCCGCGTTGCCGGATGCCATCCAGACCACCATGGTTTCACCGATGGCCCGCATGATGCCCAGGATTATGGCGGCCAGAATTCCACCGGCAGCCGCCGGCAACACGGTTTTGACGACCGTCTCCGCACGGGTCGCACCGAGGGCGTAACTGCCCTCGCGCAATTCGCGTCCTACGGCCTGGAGGGCGTCCTCGGATACGCTGACCACGGTCGGCAGGGCCATGATCCCGAGAATAATCGAGACATTCAACGCATTGGTGCCGCTGGCGATTTTCAACGCGTTCAAGGTGTGGCCGATCCACGTCAATCCGGCCAGCGCCACGCCGCCGAACAGCACCATGAGGATCACCCGGATCATAAGCCGAAACTGGTCCCGGAGCCGGTCGGTCGCCACGTCGCTGAGAACGACGATTCCGAGGACGGCCATCGGCAGGCCGAGAATCCAGGAGGCAACCGCGAGGAGATGGCCGCCTTGCTGCTGCAGGAGTGGTGCGAACACGACCAGGGCGAAAAATCCATAGGCCACGGAAGGAATAGCCGCCAGCATTTCAATAACCGGTTTGACGAATTGGCGCAGAGAAAACGGGATGACATCGCTCAGGCAGACGGCGGCGGCGATGCCGAGCGGCACCGCGACCAGAGTGGCTCCAAGGGTAACCAGTCCGCTCCCCACAAACATGGCCAGCGCGCCGAACTCTGCCTCTCCGGCGGAAGGATACCAGTGGGTGCTGGTGAAGAACTCGCGCATTCCCTGCAGCCGGAAAAAAGGCATGGCGTCCCGTGCAATAAAGAAGAAAATGAAGAACACGGCAAGCATCGAGAGGGAAGTCACCGCCAATAGAAAACCGTTGCCCAGCGATGCGGCGAGGCGCTGCCGGAGGATGGTCCGGTGGCTTAACCGCAATGACGGCATAGTCCGTGTTTCCGTTTTCATGTTTTCGGTACGCATTGGCATTGCTTGTTACCCTCGCGCAAGAGTAAAGGCGGTGGCGAGTGGCTCTTACCCGCCGACCGCCCTTTGCTCCTCAACCTGTCAAAGCCCGGTTACTTCAGGGGAACAAAGCCAGTATCTTCCACAATTTTTTTGCCCTCGGGCGTATCATACAAGTTGACAAAATTGTAGAGCGGCGAATCCTGCGCCGGGCGACCATTGGTATACATGTACAGCGGACGGGCAATCGGATAGGTCTTGGCGAGCACGGTTTCCGGCGTGGCTTCCATACCGTTCACTTTTAGCGCCTTGACACCTTCCCGGAAAGCCAGCCCCACGTACCCGATAGCACCTTGAGTGCTCATCACCCGCTGACGGATCGCCCCGTTACTGCCCACGTACTCCGTTTTGTCCGTCATTTTCTGCTTGTTCATAACCAGGGTTTCAAAGCACTCATAGGTGCCGCTGTTTGTGTCGCGGCTGATGATCACGATTGGCCTATCCGGTCCGCCCAAGTCCTTCCAGTTCCTGATCGCACCGGTATAGATGGAGCGGATCTGTCCTATCGTCAGGTCTTCAATCGGGTTGCCGGGGTGCACGACCATTGCGATGCCGTCCATGGCGACGATATGCTCGATCGGCAAAACACCCGCATCCTGCGCCGCTTTCATTTCCGAATTTTTCATGGGCCGGGACATGGTGGCGACATCGCACGCCGCATTAATCAGGCTCTTGGCGCCATTGCCGCTGCCCGATTCACTCACTGTAATATTAACCTCCGGGCGTTTGCCCATGTAATATTCCGCAAACGCCTTGGTGATCGGCCCGACGGTTGTCGAACCGTCCACCACGATTTTGTTGACATCCTTGGCCAACACTAGCCCGCCGCCCATTACCACCGCCGCCAATGTTCCTGCTATGAATCGTTTCATGACTATCTCCTTTTTCTGTTTAATTACATCATTGCCACGTTAGTCTGTTATTAGAATCCTGTTAGAACTTCGTTAATGTTTACCCGCACCCGCGATTGTCACGCCGAGCTTCGCCACATGGACTGCCGAATTTTGGCGACCCGCTCCCGGCCGAGTGAACCACCCCGGCTGTTTATAGTTAGAGCGGGACGTGTGCCTAGTGCCGGGTGACACATCAGGAAAAAGTCCATATCTTCCTTTGTATAACTCACTGGTCTCAGGCGTTCCACTTCGCGGCGCTCGATCATCGCGTCCAAGATGGCGCGGACTGTGCCGGCGTGCGCATCGGCATCCCGGCAGAGTTCCTCGAAACCAACCAGACGATGGATTTCCAGCCATTTCCGGATCCGCTGCTCCAGATGCCGCTCGGCCAAATCTTCCCGAAATATGAACCGTTCCATGGGACGCCTCCTTCCTTGACGTTAGAACGCCGCCTGCAGATCCAACTGTAACCGGTTGTAATCCGTTCCGCCGTCGGCGGCGGAGATTTTCTTCTGATCCAGGAAGAAAGTCGCGCAAGCCTGCAGATTTTTCAGGATCTGGTACTTGGCGTAGAACTTGCTCCCCTTTCCGTCCGTGCCGCCGCCCCAGCGGTCGGAGTCGGTGAACATGCCGAGCGTCGCATCCTTCTCCAGCTTGGTATAACTGTAGCCGACCTCGAAGGTCTTCGGATTCTTGGCCTTGCCGAGCGCCAGGCCGCCCATGTAACCGTTCTTGTTATTGTCCGCTTTCGGATTGGTCAGCGCCTGGCCGTAGAACGACAGGGGGAAGCCCAGCCATAAGTCGAGTTGCGCAAATCCCATGATCGGGGTGAACTCGGTCGCCCAGGCCTTGTTGGTCGTACTGCCGCTAACCGTGCCATTGATCGTACTGTTGCCATAGGAATTGTTTTTATTTTCCCAGTCAATGACGTCATACCCCTGGATATTCTGGTATGCGAGATAGGTGCCACCCACAGTCAGTCCGATTTCCGGCATGAACTGGAACTTGAACGCAACCTGGCCGGCAAGACCAGTGGCATTCTTTTTGGCGTCGCGCTCCTGAATATACAGACCTTCTGCATTAAGCAGGAGGGCCACAAAATCGTTGCCGAACCGGGCTTTCGCGGCCAAACCTTCCGGCGTCAGATCCGGATCCCACACCAGGTCGTCGGGCATGGTAATGAGCGGCTGCTCCATCTTGCCGCCGATGGCTCGGAGTTCATTTGGCGAGTCACCCAAAAAACTGTAGTCGATATAGGCCAGGTCCAGACGAATGTCCTTTTTCTGGAACCCGTCGCCAAGCGTCTGGTTCCCGGAAATGGGATCTGCGCCGCCGGTGGAAAGCCGGATGCCGGCCTTCAGGTCTTCAACCTTGGCTTCCGCTCCAAGTCGGGCCCGGATGCGGGCGCGATCGCGCGTGTAGTCCTCATTCTGGGAGTTTTTTTTCGAATCATCGTTGATGGTCTCATATCTCAGGCGGACATCTCCCTTGAGGGTGAGGTAATCCACCCAGGTCTTTGGCATCGCTACCGACACGGGCGCGGGTGCGGCTACGGACGCGGGCTCGGCTACAAGCGCCGGCCCGGCTACGGTCCCTTGCGTTGGGGCCAGGGGCATTTGGGCCCATGCCGTTCCCGAGATGACTATGCCCGCCAAAAGTCCGACCATACTTAGTTTCATGACTCCTCCTTGTTTGTCGTTCGCTGACTTACGGGTTTCGAACTTAACTTTCTGCATCGTCGCGTCTCCTTTCTGTTTGCCGGCATTGAGCAATCCCCGCCGGTTTCTTTTTGGCCGGGGGTACAGCCTTTTGGTTCTTTTGACGGGCCTAATTACAGCGCGGCAACGTTAGGATAGAATGAGAACCAAGTTAGAAGTTGGTTAGATTCTGCTTCTGGTCGAGGGGATCACGGCAGAATACAAACGCGCAAACCGGTTAGCGCGGATCGAAATGCGGGATATGGTCAAGCACTTCCGGCGACTGGCAGATCAGCCGGGTTGTCGGGTGGGGATTCTGATCGTGAAAGTACTGCCCTGCCCGGGCTCGCTGACGACAGTCACCGTGCCGCGATGCGCCAGCGCGATATGTTTTACGATGGCCAAGCCGAGCCCTGTGCCGCCCATCGCCCGGCTACGGGCCTGGTCCACCCGATAGAAGCGCTCAAAAATCCGGTCAAGATGTTTTTTTTCAATCCCCGGTCCCTGGTCGGCCACGCTGATTTCAACATCGGTCCCTTTGAGTTTGGCGCTCACGAGTACGCGCGTCCCATCGCTACTGTATTTGATCGCATTATCAAGCAGGTTTCCCACAGCCTGTTCCAACAGGACGGCATTGATGGATGCTGTTAGGTTTTCCGGACAATCAACTGTTAAAATTATTTTCTTATACTCCGCCTGTTCCGTGAAAATATTTGCCGCGCGACGCAAAACATCCGCTACCGGAGCCGGTTCAAGTTGAACCTGACCGCGCTCGGTGTCAAATTCGATCTGGGACAGGCTCAGCAAATCTTTCACCAGTGCTTCCATACGGGTCACTTGTCGGGCCATCATGGCCAGAAACCGTGAGTTCTCCACGGGATCCATCGGCCTGGTATCCGACAGGGTTTCCACGCAGCCCTTGAGCGCGGTGATCGGCGTCTTGAGTTCATGCGATACGTTGGCGACAAAGTCGCGGCGGACCGTCTCCAAACGTTTCAATCGCGTGATATCGTTCAAAACAATCAACGCGCCGATATTGTGGTCTGTGATGTCCGTCAGGGCCGTGCCGTGCAATTGAAGGAAACGTTCATCGTTGCCGTAAATGACGATCTCGCCTTCCGCCGGACCAGTTCCCGCGAGTGTGGCGCCGATAAAGGACTGCAAGTCCCGATTACGCACGGCTTCCTGGATACTGCGGCCGCGCGCCTGTTCGGGCGCGAGATCAAGCAGGCGCGCAGCGGCATGATTGAGATGCAGGATGCGTTCGTCACGGTCCACCGCCAAAACGCCTTCCACCATGCTCGCCAACACCGCTTCCTGCTCGTTGCGTTGGCGCGTGATGGTGCTCAAGCGTTCGCCGAGCTGGGCCACCATCTGGTTGAGCGTCCGAGCCAGGTCACCGAGTTCTTCGCTGTCGGGCCGCGCGACCCGTGCTTCCAGGTCGCCGCACGCGATTCGCTCGGCCACCCGGCGCATGTCTTCCAGGGGACGGCTGATCCGCCACGAGATGAGCCACGTGACTACGGCGAACAGGATTGCGACTATCAGCCAGCCCAGGATAATGTTCCGGACAACCGCATGCAACGACCAGTCAATGACCGAGAGCGGGAGGGAAACGCGCGCCACCGCGAGCAGTGTGTTGCCATGCCGCACGGGTATGGCCAGATACATTAGACTTTGGCGCCGGGTGTCGCTGAAGCGCACAGCTTTGCCGGTTGCTCCTTTCAGCGCCACGGTGATTTCCGGCCGGTTCCGGTGGTTCTCCATGCCGGCGGGATTGTCTTCGGAATCGCCGATCACGCGGCCATCCGGCAGGATGAGCGTGATGCGGGTTGTCATCAGACGCCCCAATTCCTTGCACAGCCGGTCCGCGGTTCCGGACTCGGTTTCCGGCAGAATGGCGGCCGCTTCCCAGGTGACAATGCGGGCATGCATAAGAAGCTCAGCAGCCACCTGATCCTGATGAAACCATCGAAGCGACTGCGTGGCATACCACGCCATCGCCGCGAACGCCAGCATGGCGCTCACCAGGAAAGAGGCGTAAATCCGCCACATGATTTTTTTACGGCGCATTCTTATTCCTTGAAGCGGTATCCCACGCCCCGCACGGTCTCAATATATTCGGCCCGGGCACCGAGCTTTTTCCGCAATCCGACGATCTGCACGTCCACCGCCCGATCGGTGACGGCGTAATCTTCTCCCCGCACCGCATTGACGATTTGCTCCCGGGTCATGACCCAGCCTGGACGACGGGCAAGAAAATGAAGGATCCGGAGTTCCGAGAACGTCATCTCCACCGGTTTTCCCTTGATAAGGACTTCATGCCGCCCGGGATTGACGACCAAATCGTGAATCCGGATCACCTCATCCGTGGCCGCCACGGACTGCTTACGGCGGCGCAATACGGCGTGGACCCGGGCCACCAGCACCTTCATGCTGAACGGTTTCATGATATAGTCATCCGCCCCCAGTTCCAGGCCGATGACCACATCGCTTTCTTCATTCTTGGCCGTCACCATTATGATGGGGATAGTGGTTGTCTGGGGATCTTTCTTGAGAATGCGGCACAATTCCAGACCATTCAATCCCGGCAACATCAGATCCATCAGAACCAGGGCGGGCATTTGTTGTGAAATTGTTTTGAGCGCCTGCTCGCCGTTGGTCACCGTGGTGACGCTGTATCCCTCGCGCGTCAGGTGATAGCGAAGTAATTCGAGAATATCCTCTTCGTCTTCAACAATAACAATGTGTTCCTTTGCCATAAATCGTGTTGTCCTCTTGCCGCCGGCGCGAGTTTCACGCAGCAATTAGACCGCCAAAGGGGGCAACTGTTTCTTTCGGATAGGGCCGGCAGTCCCTTGCCGGCCGATCGGTCAAGCGTCCGGCGGTCAAGGGACCCGCCTTCGTCCAGAGACTACGGCGAGGCGCGCTGACCGCCCTCCCTTTTGAAATTCCTTAACATTTAACTTGCCGCTGAGTTTATCCCGTTTCGCGCGGGCCGTCAAAAAGGATTTCCAACATAAACGGCGGGATTGACAATCGGCGCGGTGATCATGTACTGTTTAATATTGTCGACCAAGGGTGAGGTCGGAATGGTTAAATTTTCCGGTCTCAGGCAGTTCAATTCTCATGGGGAGGGAAGGGTTGTGGAGACTCCATTGCTTAGCGAACGGGTACAGATCGAACGGAAGCAGTTTTTTTTCGACTTCAAGGAAAATGCCAGCGGGCGATTTCTCCGCATCACGGAAGACGTAGGCGGACACCGGGATACCATCATCATTCCCGCCACGGGATTGGAACTCATTCGCGAAGCGATTGACCACGCCATCAAGGCGGACAAGGATACGAAAATGTAATCAGAGGAATCCCACCTGTTCCTGGCGCAGGTGCTCCGGCGGGATCTCCACCAGGAAACGCGAGGGGGAAAGAAAATTCACGCCCCCATCGGGCATCCGTCGGACCTCGGGTACGCAAAGAATCAGTTCATCCTTGGCGCGGGTAACGGCCACGTAAAACAGGCGCCGCTCCTCATCCTCGCCGCCGGTTTCTTTCAGCGAGCGATTGGAGGGAAACATACCGTCGGCCGCCCAAAGGATGATGACGGCCTTCCACTCCAGTCCCTTCGCCTGGTGGACCGTGCTCAGGCGCAGGCTGTCGCCGGCGGGGTCGGCCCGGTAATCCGGTTCCGCGTCCACGTTGGTCACCAGCGCCACCTCGTTCAGAAACGCCTCCGTGGATTCGAAGCCGGACATAAAAGCGATCATTTCCTGCAAATCGTCCCGGCGACGCTCGTAGTCCTCGAAGGTGTCCAGTAGAAACCGGTCATAAAACGCCTTGAGGAACTGGAAGATGATCTCGCCGGGATCATCTTTCAGGTTGTCGGTCTGGTAAGCGTCCAGGATCGGCTCGATGGATTTCCAGATGCCGCCGGCCGCCGCGGGGAGCCGGCCGGCGAGCTCCCGCCGCTGCGCGGGGTCCTTCGTATCCACGCGCTTGCCCAGGGCGGACCACAACTTAGCCGCCGTCCGGGGTCCGACGCCCGGCAGGAGCCCCAGCAGGCGGCTAAAGGCCATTTCGTCGCCGGGGTTATGAAGCACCCGCAGGAGCGCGCAGGCATCCTTGATATGGGCCTGTTCGAAAAACCGGACGCCGGAGGTGACGATGTAGGGCAGGCGCTCCGTGGCCAGGGCCAATTGCAGTTCCATGGCATGATGATGAGCCCGATAGAGCACAACCAGGTCGCGCCAGGCATAACCTTCACGGTGAAGCCGGCGAACCTGCTCGACCACGTAGCGCGCCTGGTGGCCGCCGTCGCGCAGGAGCGCCAGGACCGGCTTCAAGTGCGACGAACGCGTGGCGCGCAGTTCTTTCTGAAATTGCCGGGGATTATTGGCGATGCAGATATTGGCCACATCCAGGATTTCCGGGGTGCTCCGGTAATTAGTGACCAGCTTGAAATGGCGCGCATCCGGGTAACGCTCCGGGAAAGTCATGATGTTACGGTAGTCCGCGCCGCGCCAGGAATAGATGCACTGGAAATCGTCGCCCACCACAAGCAGGTTGCGGCGCCGGGCGGCGATCAGGTCCACCCAGTCGGCCTGGATCGGGTTGGTGTCCTGGTATTCGTCCACCAGCACGTACTGGAATTGCTCCTGATACGGAGCCAGCGCGTCGGGGTGCTCTTGAAACAGCTTCAGGCCATTGATCAACAGATCGTCGAAATCCATGGCGTTCTGCTCGCGCTTTTTTTTCTCATAGGCCTGGTGCACGCGGATCACGTCTTCAACATCCACCAGATGACCCGTCTTCGCAGACTCCTCGGCGCGGTCGGCAAACCGGGCTTCCACGACTTCGCGAACGGGCCGGCGCCGGTTCAAGGCGCCGCTGAAGAGCGCGTTCAGCACGTCTGCCTTGGGAAATTCTTTTCCTTTCAGCTTCAACGACTCCAGGCAGGCGCGGATCAGTGTGCAGGAATCATCCTGGTCCAGGATGGTAAAATCCAGTCCATAGCCCAACCGGTGAGCCTGGCGGCGCAGGATCCGGTTGGCCATGTGATGAAACGTGCCGCCCCACAGCCCGCCGACGCTCAGGCCGACCAGGCCCTGCGCCCGCTCCAACATCTCACGGGCCGCGCGATTGGTGAACGTCAGCAAGAGAATTTGCCGGGGATCAGTCCCCTTTTCCACCAGATACGCCACCCGATACACCAGCGTCCGCGTCTTGCCGGTGCCGGCGGCGGCCAGAACGAACAGCGGGCCGTCCGGCGCCAGAACGGCGGCCTGCTGTTCCGGATTCAGCGCTTTTTCGTAATCAATGCGGTTTATTTCGTTCATTGACTGACCATAACCACTTAGGTGTTCAGGGCGGCGAAAAAAAGTTACCCCCTGAAGGAGCGCCACGCGTGCTTAAGCAACAATAAGAAAATTCGATAAAATGTTAAAGCGGGTAAGATTAACGGAACAACGCCGGAAGGCAAAGGAAGAAAACCGGAGTCCACCGGCTTTACGCCGGCGGCGGACTGGCAGTCGGCGCCGACAATCGGGAATGGAGACGGAGCAGGTCCGTGACGCTGAAATCTTTCAAGGCCTCGGCCGAGCCCGTTTCTTCTTTACCGAGCACCTGGCGGATCGCCGGATTCAAATGATCCAAGCCCAGGCTTTGAGGTGAGGCGCCGGACTGGAGAACCACGTTAATGACATCCTTGATCCGGATTGAATCGGGCACCTTCAGCAGAACGTACGAACCGTCGCCGGCGGCCACTTCAGCCAGCAGATTGGCCTCCACCAACTCCTCGACAACCTCATTGATCAGTCGAACGGGCACCCGATGGGTCCGCGCGTAGGGGGACACCCGGAAATGCGGCACGTTGATCATCATGGACTGCGCCGCATGCGACATGATGGAAAGCGCCAGCATGATTTTGGACCGGGCGCTGGCCCTATGCGCCCGCTGTTCCATCTTGTAGGTGGAGTAATTCTGGAGAGCAAATCCGATTTCGGCTCCCAGGAGCACAATCTGCCAGGAGACATAAAGCCAGAAAAGGAAGATCGGGATCGATGCCAAGGTCGCGTAGATGGCGTTGTAGGAACTGATGCCGATCTGCAGGGTGATGTAAATCCACTGCCAGCCGATCCAGAGGGATCCGCCCGCCAACCCGCTGATGACGGCCGGCAGCGTGTTGACCCGGGTATTCGGCATGTACTTGTAAAGGAAGATAAACGCCACCCAGGTCACCAGGAGCGGCATCATGGAAAGCAGGCGCGAATACAGGATGTGCGCGGACCCCATCCATTCCCGGACCCAGTGGATAATAACCGGGCTGGTCAGCGTGGCGTTAATCGTTGTTGCCGCGACGATCAGCACCGGCACCACCATCAGGATGCTCAAATAATCGGAAACCTTCCGCAACAGCGAGCGCGGCACCGCCACGCCCCATACCCGGTTGAACGACATTTCCACCCGGCCCAGGACGTCAATGACGATCCAGATCAACAGCGCCAGGCCTACCCCACCCAAGGTGGCAAAATTAGTGTTCTGCACATACCCCAGGATATTATTGACAAACTCCTGGAACTGGACCGGCATGGCAACGATGGAGCCAAGGATTTTCGCTTCCAGGGCATCGGCGGCGCCAAGGCCGCGCATCAGCGCCAACGCCAGCGCCAGAATGGGCACAATGGCCATGAGCGAACTGTAGGTCAGAGCCGAGGCGTGCAAGGGGCATTCGTTCTCTAGAAAGCCTTTGAACACCAGGTGGATGACCCGGATCGCGTTCACCCCGAACCGGCGCGCGCGGGACAGCGAGCTGAGCTCCACATCCCAGATATCTTCACTTGCAAACCGCCACGCGCGATGGATGACCCTAGATTTTTTTTCTTCATTCATGGCGAGATTTAATAAATTACCAATTGACTGCCCACAGAATACACATAAAAGTACGGAAGGATGAGCTGAAAATCATTAAATGTTTTTTGTGACTTTCTGCTCATTATCCTATCTTCCTTTTTCTGTGTCCTTCGGTGTATTCCGTGGGCTCAACTCTTTGGATAGACTTAAAGCCCCCGCGCCAGCACCAGGGCCCAGGCCGCCAGTGTTTTGGCATCGTGGATATCTCCCCGGACCACCCGGGCCTCCCATTCTTCCCGATTCAGCCGCACCACGTCCAATGCTTCGTCGGGATCCGGACTGGGCAAATTGCCGCCGGCCGCCAGCTCGGCAAAGAACAGCTCCAGACGCTCCCCGCAGAATCCCGGCGCCGTGTGGATGAAGCCCAGCGGTTTCAGGGTTGTCACGTCGTAGCCTGTCTCTTCCCTGACTTCCCGGAGCGCGCATGTATCAGGAGGTTCCCCGGTGTTCCGCGTGCCGGCAACAATTTCCAGCAGATCGCTCTCAATCGCCTTGCGAAACTGGCGGACAAAGACAAACCGCCCGTCCGGCATCCGGGCCCATACCGCCACCGCGCCGGGATGACGGACCACTTCGCGCCAGGATCGCCGCCCATTGTCAAGCTCCACTTCCAGCACGTCGAGCTTGAGCAAACGCCCATCGAAGGCCCGCTGGGAACTGATAGTCTTTTCGTTCACTGGATACCGATCTCTTATCGCCCTTCGGGCGGATTTATTGGCAGGGCGACCAGTCCCTTGGCCGCCGTTCTTGGCGCGGCGCGTCCGGCCTTCACAGTTAGAAACCTTGCTTCAGCAGAGTAGGCTACCCCGCCCTGGGGCGCAGCCACGCGAAACGCGTGGCAAGCAAGTTCACCACGCCCCAGGCGTGGCAGCGCCCCTACATTTTCATGATTTCAGGTATCGCGTATTACGACATGACGAACTGTCAAAAAATCCTATTCGGAGTTGCGGTGAGGTTTTACCGCTGGCCGCCTTTGCCGCCATATTTTGCTCTGGTCTCGGCGACAAACCTCAACGGCGAAGAAGGAACCTTCGGTTGGTGCTCCTGCCAGCGCAAGGGAAAAGTAATTTTGCCGCCGTTGGCCTCCAGTTGGTCCACAAACGATTTGATCAGGATGCGAATGAGGCCGGATTTGGTCAGTCCCAATCGCTCAGCCGCCCGATTAAGCCGCTGGCTGAGTTCCGTATCCAGTCTGATTGGTAATGACGCTTCTTTTCTCATGTCCGGTTCCAAAACAACCTGTTTTCCACATCATGTTTGTGCGTTCAGGATAGTGGAAAACTCTATGCCAAGGAAAGAAAATTGTTTATTAATATTACATATTGACAAAAACAAATACAATGCTCTACAATGTATTACGATATGGTAAGAAAGTGTCTTAAAATCATTTGGCTTCCCTGCGATTTAAAGGCCAGGGTCAAACGGCTGGCCCGGGTGAACGGCATGACAGCGTCCGAATTAATCCGTCTATCCATCGAGGCCAGGCTTCCCGATTACGAAGCCGGCATATCCCCCTCGCTCAAGGGCGTTGATGTTAATTCCCCCGGCGGGGGAAAACGATAACCGGCGTTCCACCAACGCCCCTTCTGAAAATCACGGGGCTATGACGCTGATGATTAAACTCGGAAACCAGCAGGTGATTATGAAATTCAATGACATTCGAATTCTGTTGATCGAAGATAATCCCGGGGACAGCCGGCTGATTCAAGAAATTCTTCATGAAGAAAACACCGGTCATTGGCTGTTGATTACAGCTGATCAGCTATCCCATGGATTGGACAAACTGGCAACCGACAACATTGATGTCGTGCTTCTGGATCTGGCCCTGCCGGACAGCACCGGTATGGATACACTAAGCCGGGTTCAACGCCAAGCCCGACAGGTCGCCGTTATTGTGCTGACCGGGCTGAATGATAACGCAATGGCTATCCAGTCCATTCATCAGGGCGCCCAGGACTATCTGGTCAAAGGAGCATTCGACCGGCGCATGCTGGTGAATTCCATTCAGTATTCAATTGTCCGCAAGGCGGCACTAATGGAAAAAGACCTTCTCATCGCAAAACAGCAGCAGGCAATCAATAAAACAAGCGCGCTGAACGGGCTCCTGCCGATCTGCGCTCATTGTAAAAAAATTCGCGACGGGCAGAATTCCTGGTATGAGATGGAAACGTTCTTTCAAGCCCGGACAAATATCCGGTTTTCGCACGGTATTTGCCCGGCATGCGCATCCGCGTATTATTCGGAACTGCTGTCGGAACCGAAGATAAGTCGTTGACGGCACTAATACGCCCCGCTTACGAAATCAGGAAGGCGCTTTTCCTTACCGGTTGCCGTACATGGCAGCGTAATATTTCCGGTATTCGCCGCTGCGGATGCGCTCCCACCAGGTCCGATGCTCCAGATACCACGCGACCGTCTTCCGCAGGGCGGTGTCGAAATCTAAGCGCGGCTGCCAGCCGAGCTCCCGCTCGATCTTCGAGGCGTCTATGGCGTAGCGCCGGTCGTGACCAGGACGGTCCTTGACATACTTGATAAGTGATTCAGGTTTCTGCAGGATTGCGAGAATCCGGCGCACGACGTCCAGGTTGGGCACATCGTGACTGCCGCCGATATTGTAGATCTCCCCGGTTTTCCCTTTGCGCAGGACCGCGTCAACGCCGCGGCAATGATCCTCAACATATATCCAATCGCGCACCTGGCATCCGTCGCCATACACGGGAAGCGGTTTGTCTTCCAGGGCGTTGGCGATCATCAGGGGAATCAGCTTCTCGGGAAACTGGTAGGGGCCGAAATTGTTGGAGCACCGCGTGATGACCGCATCCAGGCCGTGGGAATGGCAGGCCGCCCGGACCATGAAATCGGAGGCCGCCTTGGTGGCCGCGTAGGGATTATTGGGCTGGATCGGCGACGCTTCCGTGAACCGGCCCTCGGGGCCCAGGCTCCCGTAGACTTCGTCCGTCGAGACGTGCACGAAACGAGCGACCTTATGGGCGCGGCATGCGTCCAGCAGGTTCTGGGTTCCCAGCACATTCGTAAGGATGAAGGTTCGGGTTCCCACGTGCAGACTGCGATCCACGTGGCTTTCGGCCGCAAAATGAACCACCGCATCAACCTGGTGGGCTTCCAACGCGGCGGCCACCGCGTTGGGCTTCGTGATATCCCCTTTGATAAAAGTGTAACGCGGGTCTTTGTCGATGCCCGCCAGGTTTTCCAGGTTCCCGGCATACGTCAGCGCGTCGAAATTCACCACCTGCGCCTCCGGGTCTTCGGCAAGAATATAATGGATGTAATTACTGCCTATAAACCCGGCACCGCCCGTCACCAGGAGCTTCATAACCAATCCTCCATGATGAATTTGCTCCGGCAAATTCATAGTCATTGCCAAAAAACACGATTATGGTATGATAATTCTAATAAATTTCCAAGCCCTTTAACGTAGGCGGAATAGATATAATATTCGCTGTGGAAATATGATCATGAGCCTTCAGCCTTCAGCCAATGCGGCTTTCCTGAGTTGCTTCTTGGCCTGTTTGTCAAGCCGTTTCCCTCATCGTTCTGCCGTCAGTTCCCCTGTGGTTTTTCTGTTCCTTCTACTTGGCGGGTTTGGCGCTGGCGTGGTCGCGTTCGGCCGGGAGGTGAAGTCATGAGGACAATAACCGCGCGGCTCTTGACGATGTTGTTTATAATGTCAACAATGATCGGTAATTTATATGGGAATCAGCCGGCGACGAATCCCGCGAATACAGCAACAACCGGCGCGCCCCCGCGCTCTATTCTGCTGCCGGAGGATTTGTTGTGGAGTTCGGCTCAGGAGTGTTTGAAAAAGGCACAGTATCGGGAGGCCGGTGAAAAGTTTGTCCAGTTTGCCCATCAGTGCCGCAATGACCAGCGATACAGGGAAGCGTTGTTTTACCAGGGATTGTGCGAGTTGAATCTGGGGCAGGAATTGCAGGCGCTGAACACCTGGAAGCGAGTAGCGCAATTGGAATTGCCGGAGAAGAACAAGAGCCAGGCGCTGTTGCTGACCTTGGAGCAGATGGCGGGATATTACGCGCGCAAAGGTCAGGATGCCGAGCAGGAGAAGACCCTGCGACAGTTGCAGGCCGAATTTCCGGACGCGGAAGCGACGGTCACCCTGCACGCACAGGCGGCGGAAGATAAGCTGAAGAAGTCGGATTATGCCGGCGCATTGGGCTTTTATCAGGCGGTGGCAGTCAAGCTGACGGAGAAGGATCGAAAAAACTTGGAACTGGCTGTGACGATGACAACGAAAGGGGCCGGCAATCCCAGGGAGTTGCTGACAGCGGCTAACGGAAGTTTTGAGAACAACAACGTGGAACAGGCGATCAAACTGTATCAGGCGTTCTTGAAAGAAAATTCCGCCTCGCCGTTGGCGGCGGAAGCCAGGACGGAATTGGGATGGAGTTTATACGTTCAAGGCAAATGGCAGGAGTCTGAGGCGCTGTGGCAGGATGTCATCCGAAAAGGCTCGCTGAAGGATAAATGGGTGGGGCAAAGCCGCTGGCACATGATCCAACTGCTGATGGGTCCGGCGGGGAAACCAGATAAGGCGATCGAGTTGTGCGAAACGCAGGCCAAGGCGTTTCCGAACGATCCGCGTGGGGAGCGGGCGTTATTCATACGGGCCTGGCTGTATTGGACGCAGAAGCAATGGGTGAAAGCGGGGGGGGCGTTTAATGACCTATTGGCGGCTTACCCGGCCAATGCCGTCGATCCACCGGTGCAGGGATATATCCGAGATTGCGAGCAGGGTATTCGGGACGTCAGCGGGGGAGGAAAATAGACATGGCTGACGTCTATTTTAAATGCGCGTGCGGCAAAAGCCTGGCGATTGATGTGAAGGGCGTTGGGCTGACCGTCTTATGTGTTGATTGTGGACAGCCGGTCAAAGTGCCCGAGTTTGATATTGAGTTTGCCTGTGAGC
>Ga0180015_1000149_pt1 | contig 20627 bp, 15 predicted proteins | sample KR13_S2_MetaG_FD_116508 | JGI IMG/M metagenome (GOLD analysis project Ga0180015, IMG submission 116508) | Groundwater microbial communities from the Olkiluoto Island deep subsurface site, Finland - KR13_S2_MetaG | ecosystem: Environmental > Aquatic > Deep subsurface > Groundwater | place...
CAAAAAGTAGATTACCTCCAGCCAAGCATCCGTAATTCCGATTCTGGTGGTGCTGAATGACGTCCTGATAGTGATCCCGCCCGCTCTTCATTCTCCGTTCCCCGTTCCGCATTCGGAACTCCCTGCTCCCCGTTCCGCGTTCAATACTCCGCATTCCGAGTTCTCATGTGGAACGGGACTGAAGAATATCGCGAGAGAAATTATGTATAAGTTATTATTGACGTATGGATACGAAATGTGTATCCATATGCAAACAGAAACTTAGACAGGTGATTGAATGAAAGTGCCCGGAAGCAAGCAATATGGCGCTCTTGAGGCTTGGGTTGAGGCGTTGCCCTCCCAAGGACGGTACTCGTTTACTCGGAACGAGGCCATGAACGTTTTCGGCCTAAACCGAAAGGCCTTCAATCGGTCAGCCGGTCGTCTGTCAGCCAGAAAGAAAATTGCCCGAATCCACGGCAAGTTCTATGTCGTCGTGCCGTTGGAGCATGCCGCCGTGGGAGTGGTGCCCGCCGACTGGTTCATCGTGAAGCTAATGGAGCACTTAGGGCGACCTTTCTACGTTGGCGCACTCAGCGCGGCAGAATATCACGGCGCCGCCCATCAACGTCCGCAGCGATATCAAGTGGTTACCGACCGTCCCCTGCGTGACATCGCATGTCGGGGTGTCGGCGTACGTTTTTTCGTTAAGAAAAATCTCAGGGGAACTCCGGTTCAGCGGTTCAAAGGCGTGACCGGCTACATCCCCGTTTCGACCCCGGAGGCAACCGCGATTGACCTGATTCGATACAGCCGTAGGGTTGGCGGGTTGGATCAGGTGCTGACCGTGTTACAGGAACTCGGCGAAGTTCTGAACCCGGTGAAGCTGGTGGCGGCGGCGAAGCTCGACGGCAACGTTGCCTACGCTCAGCGGCTGGGTTGGCTGTTGGAGAAGAGCGCCTTCGCCGCAAAAGTCGTCCGGCTGGCTCATTGGGTTTCCGGACGGAAGCCCTTGCCGGCGAAATTGGAGCCGTCTGTTCCGTTACGGGGGTCGGTACGCGATAAACGATGGAACCTCTGGATTAACTCGGAGGTCGAAGGGGATTTGTCATGATTCCGCAGGCCTACATCGATGCGTGGCGGGCGCAGGCTCCCTGGCGTTCGGATGCGAAGGTCGAGCAGGATTTGATTATCTGCCGGGCGATAGTCGGGGTTTTCAGCAATCCTGTTTTGGCGAAGCATCTTGTGTTCCGCGGTGGCACGGCGATGCACAAGATGTTCTTCAGTCCGCCGCGCCGCTATTCGGAAGATATTGATCTCGTGCAGATCGAAGGAGGTCCCATCGGGCCGATCTTTGATGCTCTGAGGGAGACGCTGACGCCCATCTTCGGGACGCCACAGAGGAAGCAAGGTCCAGGTGTGGTCACTCTGACGTACCGCATGGTGTCCGAAAGTCCTCCGGTCATTCCACTGAAGTTAAAAGTGGAGATCAACTCCAGGGAACATTTTACGGTGCTTGGCGCGCAGAAGAGGCCGTTCGCCATCACGTCGCCGTGGTTTACGGGGCATTGCGACATTTCCACGTTCAGCCTTAATGAGCTTCTGGCGACCAAGCTTCGCGCTCTGTATCAGCGCCGGAAAGGCCGGGACCTGTTCGATCTGTGGCTTGGCCTGACCGAAGGGAAGGCCGATGCTCAACAGATGATCAGCACATTTCGAAAGTATATGGAATTCGCTGGCCTCAAGGTTAGTCGCGCGGAGTTTGTCGCAAACCTGGCGGCGAAGCGTCAGCATCCGGGATTCACGTCCGATCTTGGGGATTTGTTGCCCGTCGGAGCAGAATATGATTTCGAAGCGGGCTTTGCGGTTGTCGAACGCGAAATCGTGCCACGGCTTTGAGTTCCGAATTCCCCGTTCTCGGAGCGAAGCGTAGATCCCGAGCTTGTCGAGGGGCGCCTTCCCTTTCCTCGCTCACCACCTCATTCCGCGTTCATCGTTCCGCGCTCCTCATTCAATACTCCGCAATCCAAAATCCAAAATCCAAAATCATTCCGCAATCCCCATTCCGCCCTCCTTCGTTCGCCTGCGGCCTGCCCGCCGAAGCCTTGGCGCAGGCAGGCGCAACTTCCGCCGTCGCCCTTTGGGCTATGGTGGACAAGTCGAAGGGTTCCGCGGGAGCTTCACATTCCCAAATCCACAATCCGAAATCCACATTCCGCAATCTCATATACGACCAAGGTCCAATATCCAAGATTTCGGCGTTCTGATAATTTGATGTTGTTTAGTGAAAAAAGAATCTCGGGAGGTGTGTGATGGCGGATGCAAAGCGGGTTGTGTGCATCATTGATGATGATCCTTCGATCCGTTGCGGATTCAAGAGATTGATGGATGCCTACGGTTACGACACGCAGGTCTTCGCCTCGGGGCGTGAGTTTCTTGCCGGCGGCCTGCCCGCAGTGCTTTCGGCACAGTCGATGCAGGCGGGCATTCCCGGCCCCGATGCCTGCCTCATTATCGATGTGGCCATGGCCGACGACTCCTGCGTGCCGCCCGATTCCCTGCTCCGGGAATTCATCGGCGGCAGTCGCTCCACCTATTGAGCGTCTGGCAAAACTCCTACGGACGCGATCCCGATTCTTCAGAGATCGGTACGTCCCTCCACTCGTGGCGCGTTGGCGGGAAATGAATTATTAAGCGATCGGCTGCGCCCCTTGCGTATTCCGGCGGATATTCTGGTCACCAGTCGCGCAATCTACAAGGAGTGGTCGCGAATTCCCGGAACGGTGATATACACGGCAGCATGGGTCGGCATCTTTGAAGGCTGTACTGCCGGCCTGGACTGGGGAGAGCTACGGGAACTGGGAAGATATCAGTCATCGCGGCAATCTCACCAAGCATGGCCTCATCAACTGTTTTCAGCCCCGTTTCGGCACGATCCTTCAGGATGTCGAGGATCTCCTGGGCGGAATAGCTGTCGAAATGAATATATTCGGGTTGCAGGGACGAACGTGTGGATTCGTCAAGGTTCCGGAGATAGCGCGGATTATTACTCAGCAGGACGACGGAATACTGCCGCTTGCTTCGCGATAGGAAATAAAGAACATCTTTACGCACATCTTTTTCGCAGAGCATATCGCTCTCGTCCAGGACGATCACGGCTGGGCCGGGAATCGTCTGTTCGAATCGCTCACATAGCTCAGAGTAAGCATAGCCCCTCGGGTGCATTTTTAGAATATTGGCCAGGACCTTGAATGACGTGTTATGAACGCGGCAATTCACACCGTGGAAGGGCAGCCCCAATTTCTCTTTCAGCGCCTTTGCCAGATAGCGGAAAGTCAGGGTTTTCCCACAACCACGGGGGCCGACAATGACCAGGTGGCGGGGAATGCCGCTCTGCTGGTAACGCACAAGGCAGTCAATAATGCGTTTTGTTTCCGGCCGGATCAGCGGCTTATCCGGAATGAACGAGAAGTCAAATACTCGGAAGTCCTTTACACTCGACCCGACGCGTTCAGCCTCCTCACGCGATTTCTCAATGTATTCCAGCAAGCTTTCCATCCTCTCTTCACGCATTCACCTCATAAAGAAGCAAGGGCATGGGAGTATAAAAAGGTTGTGGTATCTGCACGTATCGACCCCGAGAGCCAGATTCATCTTATATCCTACGAACCATCATGATGGGCACAGACGAATCTGGAATTCTTTGCCATATTTATCCGGAAGAGAAATGCCATCAACCCGATCTTCCACGTCAGTGTCCCATTCTGGACGATGGCCCAGGATGAATTTGAACCAACGCTCACGGTCCCGGACAACATTGAACATTCGTTCATCGATCGTTCCAGGGATGTAGTGTCTGTGGATGTTGAGCTTGGCCAGATGCTTGGTTTTCTTGGATTGAAGTCGCCGTTCCACAAGACTTCCCAGCCTGTCAATCCGGCCCACACGTTGCTCAAGGCGCGCCGGGTTCCAGGCCAGATCATAGTGGACTATCCGCGAACATTCACGGTGAAGATCGAGCCCCTCTTGCATAACCTCCGAAGCAATAAGCACATAGGGTCGAAACGGGGTGTTGAACCCGTATCTGTGTCTAAGCCGATCTGCAGAGCTTTCATTGCCGCTTGCTCTAGCTACAAGACTTTCGGTTGCTAATCCCTTTGTGTAAGCCTGGACCTCGGCAGATGGCAGCGTTCGCATTTCCCAAAGAAATCGGCGCATGAGGCCCTTTACCGAATCCGAGTTGAAAACGCGCAGAATCGCAGTCTCAGCTTGTCCTCTATGCAAATCCGTCAATTTGCCGATGGCTTTGCCGAGCAATTCCGGGACGGCTAGAACACCTGCTACAGCCTCCAGGAGATTCTCCCTGGCATCTAAGTCCGTTAGGGCAGCAAGGTCCTTGGAGTGTTCATCCCATACGCTTCGATGGCGGATGATCCTGCGCAGCCAATTTTTAAGTTGAGCACGGGAAGCACCATGTCTTCTCAAAATCCACTCCTCATCATCCGGCGTGACATTTCGCAGTGGTCGAATGCGACGATCCACCGCGTAAGGGACCTTATTTCCTTTCCAGTACCTTGTTTGAGGGGAATCCTCATGCTTCATCGGAAATTTATCTGGGTTCCCAAAAACCATCCACTCACAGACATAAGTCAGTAATTGCCAATTCGGACTCTTTGCCTTCCCAATAAGCCCCACGCGATACTGTCCCGATAATCTATAAAGACCACGTAGTACGTCGTCGTACAGCACATCAACCGCCGGCAACCGTCGTAAACATGATCGAAAGTAGTTTTCTTGGAACAAAAGCCATAACGTATCGCGAGAAGCAGTCATCCTTTTACGCAACTGGCGCAGTCTCTTATCCACCTCTCCCCTCGGCATCCCGATCTGCCCGTATACCTCTTCTTCGAGGACGGCATTCAGACGTGTCTGGAGCGATCGTACCGTTTCGATTCTCGATGTAAACACTAGGACCTTTTCATTGGCTGCGAAAGCGGCCTTGACTACGTTGAGAAGCTTTAGGAACTTCGGATGCGCCGCGTCATCATCATCAACAAGAAACCGCATCGCTTTTCGGTAGAAGGTTACCGGCCGTGATCCACAGATGCGTCCGTTCATGACGGCGCTGGCACGGAAAGCCGCCCATGAGCTTGTTAGGGAGACGTTTTGAGTGGCACTGAAAGTTCTCCTCTGTCGCTGATACTCGTAGAGAAGACGATGCAGAATGGCAAACGGCAGTTGATCCATGCGCCCAAGGGATATGGGACCTTCGTTGGAAATTCGATATGGTCTTTCTTTCACATTTCGGATTACCCACTTTGATAGCGTTTGCTCCATTACCTCATGCATCTGTTGCAGAAGCTTGTACGCTTCACAAAAACTCTTGATTCCCGGCGATGCGAACTTTGCCTTGTCATATATAGCCTGTTTCTCAGTATCTGAAAGCTGTTGCCATGCTCGCTCAAAACTTCTTACCCGATCTTGATATTCTCTTGCACAAGTGGTGACACTTTTCGCTTCCTGCGCCATGTCCCTTGCTGCCCGTTCGGTCGAAAGCCGAAATAGAACCATGATGTTCTCCAATTCATCAGGACCGAGCTGAAATGGTGTCGCCGTCAGGAACAGCATGTCGCGAAACGCCTGGTCAAACACGCCTTCCAACGAGCGATAGCGCTTTGTGTCCGGGTTCCTTAAATGGTGTGCTTCATCCACCACGATCAAACTAAAGTGCCGCAAACGGATCTTGATCAGACGCCAGCGGATGTCATCTTGCAGCCACCGCAGCTTCCAATCCGGTACAGATTCCGGGTCGAATGGGTGGCATCCACGCTCTTCCAGCAAGGAGTGGATGACGTTTCTCAACGATGGAATGCGCCACCCATTCCAGTATACGTTCTTCCGTGGCCGGGGCGCTGTCCTCGCGCGACCTCCAAGTCGCCGCCAGAGTGCCTTCCTCTCTTCTCGACAAAGATTCGCACCGCGCGATATGAGTTGATAAATAGTGTCTCGAAAACTGCGCCGTTCGATATGCCTGTGTGAGTGGAAGAAGACGGAAACCGGCAGTATCCACACCCGACTTTTGTTCTTTGTCCCGAGCAAATCATCAAGATTTCTGGTGTTATCCGGCTGAGGTCGCATGACTCTGCCGACATGATCATGCACATTCTCTCGTCGGAAACGTTCTAAGTCCTGTGTCCATTTCTCGGCCAGATCCGTTGATGGAGTGAGAACAAGCACACGGCTTCTCGGATAGCTGACGAGGTACTGAGCAATGACACCCAGGGCCACGTAGGTCTTCCCCATGCCAACTTCATCGCAAAGAATAACACCCGGTTGTGTTCTTAACTTATCGAGGATTAGGCGCATCGTGCTTGCCTGGCGGTCGGCGTCATCGTCCGATACCCTTTTCTGGGTCCCTTTGAAATTGACAGTTATACTGCTCATTTCCTGTGCCAGCCTTCCGCGCCAACGCGAGTATAGAAATTACGGATTTTTGTGAGTTTTCTCTGAGTGTGATCGAATTTTCTTTCATTTACCACCACTTGTCGCTGAAGCTTCTGAAGCGAGCGTTTGGCGAATCTTGAGGCCAACGACCGGGGATCCTTCTCTCCCTTCCATTGGATCGAAGCAAGCATGCCTTGCATTTCCAGCAAGGCGAAGTGCCGGAACGCGATATCGAGATTCTGGTCGTTTGTGAGTCCGACAGCTATTCGGTTCAGTCCCAGATCCCCGTCAAACAACGCGCGGGCCTCTGCGCGAGTTGAGATGGATCCGGAGAGGCGCTTTTTCAAATTCTCCATGGCCTTAGTGAAGCGGGACAATAGATCCATATACGGGACATTAGGAGTTTCTTTCTCGACTGTAGCGTTCGCCGTTTGTCTTTCTCTTGCACGCGCCAGGAGATGTCTCAGGTTAACCACTCCATGCGCCAGCATCTCTAAAATAGTATCGTAGTCCAGGGCATCCATGCCTGGCAATTCAGGCAACATTTCTTTGTCGATAACACCAATCGGGAAACTTCCTTTGTGTTGCCCTTCCATCACCATGAGGCATGAGTCTTCATGTAGGGTGAAGTGCAATTCCTTTTTGCGTGGAAAACCGATCTTCTTCCCGGAAAGCATTTGGTTCGACTCGTACCACACAGACCAATTCCCAGCTGGTTTTCGCGACGAGAATACGAGGCGCAGCACCTTTCTCGTTGCGTCATACTCTGCAGATGTCAGAAATGGAAGCCATCCAGCTTGAGTGATATCTTCCTCTGATGGACGTGCAACAATATCTTGCCACGGGACCGTCATTGCCACGGGAGGAAGCATCCGCGCGATTTCGATCCACTTGCCAGTGAGCGCAATGGCCGCTTCGGCATTGCGCTGTCCACCCGCCGCAAGCAGCGCTCGGTTGGTAAAATTCGGCGACCCCAGCAAAGCCCAGCCGTACTTCCCTGATTTTGCAGCATAGATCTTCGCATGAAGTATGCGAGTCTTGATATCAGTCGCTTTTTTATTTGCACCGGAATTTTGCCCACAGCCAATCATCCATTGGTTACTAATCACGCAACATTCCGGTTGAATTCGAGCCAGAGTCTGTTTCGAGATGGGTAGCCGGTATTCTGGTTTGGCTTTGCCTGGTCGCTCTGTAAGGTATAGATGAATATTCGGCTTCCCGAACTCGCTCAAAGGTCCCATTCGACCACCCTGATCGAAGAATGGTGAGACGATATGAAGGTCCTCGATGTATTTGTGCTGGCCAATTTCATGTCTCCATTGTTTTACGAGCGGCAAGGCGCGCTCGCTGTGAAGAAGTCGCGCATGACCACGTCCCTTCGGAATCCTTTTCCTCAGCTTGCCGAGTATCTCCTTAAATACCTGAGAACTTGGCCACTCGCGTTGCGCCACGCAGGATAGAAAATCCAGAGCGTCTCTGCCTGCCTGTTCAAATTTGTCTCCGAACTCAGAGGAGGCCATCCAAAGCACCTCCAGATTGCTGTGGAAGCCTGACTCCGTGATATTTGCTGATGAAACCGCCATCCGGAAATCCCGGTCGAAGGCTAAAAGAAAGAGCTTCGGATGAAAAGCGGGGTAATTCTCGGCGAACAGCAGTTCATACGTTTCCAATCCTTTCTTGATGGAGAAATCGAATCGACCCTTGTCTGCCAGCACAAGTACGTCGCTGTTGCGCAGCCGACTTCGCAGTTCCAATAGGTAGTCCTTACACTTTTCAGTTTGTGACTCCAAATCTGCTCCCACGGTGTCAACACCGACCAGCGTAGGCAGGATAACCCCTTCCAGATATTTCAAGTCGAGGTCGTATGTTGTTAGAACAGCCACGCGGAGACGCTGCCCATCGGGAGGTCTCATTAAGTCCAGCAATGACATCTGTTCCGGCGTTTTGCTCATATACGGCAGCCTGTTTCACGGGCCATACTCAAAAGGTTATTGGTTCTGTAGCTGTAGGCCGCAAGGACATCATCGTTATCTGCCTGGCCCACTATGCTTGAATCAAGGGTCCACTTGCCACCGCCCGCCGGTATGAACCACCTTGGTGATCGTCTCTTCACCATTTCGTCTTTGTGGACTTCCAGTAAGTCTGTGATCCACGCAATGGCGTCTTGTCCATTCCGGCAGTCCGCCATGGGAAAATCTCTGAAAACCTGCTGGAACTCAGCAGATCTGACGAACCGTAGCAGGTTTCTATGGGTTATATTGACTCTTGCCGTTATTTTTCGTGGTCCTTCACCGAGAATGGCTTTTGGACTGTCACCACGGCCTTCCTTGTATAAATGGTCTCTGAATAAGTTCAACAAATCGAGTGTGGCGCGACGGAATTCTTCCAACGCTATGATCGCCGCCGCACATCGTTCGAGTAAATCTGTGTCCCGGACCAGAGAACGGCCCCGATGCCCCGCCCTGGTCAGAATCTCATACTCATCCAGTTCACCCCATCCATGATGGCGCACATATTCTAAAACTTTATAGCGCCGTGCGCCCTCGCCGTCGCACGGTAGAAGTTTGCTGCGAATGAGCATCTTCTCTTCCTTAAGTCTTTTGGCATTTGCATCGGATAGAGCATCTCGTCGCAGATCGAGACCGAACCTTGTCGCATATTCTGCCAGCCGGTATCTATAGCAGGGGAACGTGAACTTCCTGGTGTCCAAGACACGAATGCTCTGGTTCCATGCACGATTGTTTCCAGCCTGTGCCCAAAATAGTTCACCAAGTATCTTTCCCTCAAACGTCAGTTCAAGGCTATTGGCAAGTAGAAATCCCATTGCTTCTAGCGAGGTACGATATGATCCTAATGCACCGAGATCAGATTGACGCTGGATGAAAGGGTAGTCGATATTTCTGACAGTAAAATAATCATCATCAAAGAGGTTTGAGATCTTGTTTTTCCCTATCATCCCTGTCCCTGCGGCGTCCACGGCGCCATTCCATGCCGCCCATATCCGCTCCCATCGCATGAAGAACTTTGCCGTTTCTTCATCACGATTTGGTGAATTTCGAATCAGGTCCTTGAAACCTTCCTCTATGAGGTACAGGCCGCCACATATCATCGAGTAGTAGCGGGCACGACGGGTTCGCGTAGTGATACCTGGCAGCCATTCATCGGCCAAACGTGTGGCATACGTAAAAAAGCCGAGGGGATCTTCATTCGACGTTCCCCGCTCAAGCCGATCTAATAACGAATACGCAATAAGAGCCATGATCTATTTTAGTTTCTCCATCATTCGGGGTTGTGTTTCAGCACATCCCGGCAAACCTCGACAAACTCCTCGATTGTCAGGTCGTTCTTGCAATCGTTGATACGCCAGGAGCATATCTTGAAATCCGGATTGGACATTCCATCGCCAACATGATCCACGGTTGGCAGATCGGCAAACTGTTTCTTGTACTCCCGTTTCCCAACTTTCGACTTCTCATTATCGTATTTTCGAATCAAATCCCATCGAAGAGGCCGACCTGTATAGGCATCATTGTCACCGCCATGGCATACCGCGCGATGAATAGCATCACGATAGATAATTGCCGTCGCAATCCGGTTGCCGCGTTGAGTGTCCCGTCTTACATGGGCAGCGGCTTTGTTGTAAAGCCAGTGGGTATAGTCCTCTGGGGAACATTTCCCCTTGAGCACCTCTGGCAAAGGATACTTACGCATCAATGTCTCCTTTAGGTTTGTTCAAAACCTTATCAAAACGCGCCTGTTGATGCCAGACAAACCCGACAAAACCCAAAAATGACCGGCAAAGCTCTTTGACTTTAACCTCTGGACGTGATAAATATTATTGATTTGTGGTCATTCTCGACACCAAGGGAAAAAGGAGATGCGGGTGAGTGATCGGCGTGTCATGGCGAAGCAAGGGGTTATCATGGGCGTAGACAGATGGCTATCTGTTGAGGAAATAGCGGAGCATCTGGGCGTAAGCCGGGACACGGTTTACACCTGGGTCAGCGAGAAGGGCATGCCTGCCCACAAGGTCGGGAAACTCTGGAAATTCCAGATCAAGGAAGTGGACAAGTGGGTCCGCTCAGGCAAGGCGAGACAGAAGTAGGTTATGCAGATTACTGATTATCATGCTAAGTATTACGCGCACGAACTGACCAAGCGCTGTCCGTCCGACAGCGTCGAGAAGTTAACTGCTTCTCTGCTTGATGCTCAGGTTGATCTGAATCCACACCAGGTTGAAGCTGCCCTTTTCGCCTTCAAGTCCCCATTCTCTACCGGGGCGATTCTTGCCGATGAAGTCGGACTCGGGAAAACTATCGAGGCTGGCATAGTGCTTTCCCAGATGTGGGCCGAGCAGAAACGCAAAATACTCATAATTGTTCCATCAAGCCTGCGTAAGCAATGGAACCAGGAACTTTCCGAGAAATTCTTCCTTCCGTCGGAAATCTTGGAATCCAAGCCCTTCAACAACTACGTCAAAGAGGGGCGGGCCAATCCGTTTCAGCAGGACAGGATCGTCATCTGTTCGTATCACTTCGCCTGCAACAAAGCGGATTATGCGGGCAAGGTTCAATGGGATTTGGTGATATTCGATGAAGCCCATCGCCTCCGCAACGTGTACAAGCCGGAAAACAAGATAGCGAGAACCCTGAAGGATGCTCTCGGTCGCTACCCGAAATTGCTGTTGACCGCCACGCCTCTCCAGAATTCGCTGTTGGAACTCTATGGCTTGGTCAGTTTCATTGATGAATACACTTTTGGTGATCTCAAAAGTTTCAAGAATCAGTACGCCCGCATCACTACGCAGGATACATTTGCCGAACTGAAAGCCCGTCTTACACCGATCTGCAAGAGAACCCTTCGCCGGCAGGTGCTCGAATACGTGAAGTACACAAATCGGATACCCATAACCCAGGAATTCGTGCCCACGAAGGAAGAAGAAAGGCTCTATGATTTGGTCTCGGACTACTTGCGTAGACCGAATCTTCAGGCTCTTCCAGCCAGCCAGCGTTCACTCATGACGCTGGTCCTCCGCAAACTGCTTGCATCATCCACATTTGCCATTGCCGGCGCCCTGAACACCCTCATACGACGACTGGAAGCCCGCCTGAAGAATGCCAAGCTCGTGGACCCTGGCGCGGAATTGTCCATGGACTTTGAAGGCTTGGACGAAATCCGTGATGAATGGAATGATGAGGATGCGGACGGACCGGTCCAGGAACAAATGACGAAAGAAAATGCGGAAGCCATTGCACAGGAGATCAAAGATCTCAAGGAATTCCGCGTCCTGGCCGAATCCATCGTTCAGAACGCGAAAGGCAAGGCCCTCATAAAGGCTCTGAAAGCTGGTTTCGACAAGGCGGTGTCGCTTGGCGCCAGTAAGAAGGCGGTGATATTCACCGAATCCTGTCGCACCCAGGAGTATCTGATGCGTCTCCTGTCCAACACAGAATATGCAGACAAGTTCGTCCTCTTTAACGGACAGAACAGTCATCCCCAAGCCAAGCAGATATATGGCAAGTGGTTCAAGAAGCATGAAGGCACCGATCTGATATCGGGTTCAAGAACCGCCGATCTGCGCGCGTCTCTTGTGGATCATTTTCGCGATACCGCGCAGATCCTGATAGCCACGGAGGCCGCGGCGGAAGGCATCAACCTCCAGTTCTGCTCCCTTGTCGTGAACTATGACTTGCCGTGGAATCCCCAGCGTATTGAGCAGCGTATCGGCCGGTGCCATCGGTACGGCCAGAAACACGATGTTGTTGTCGTCAATTTCCTGAACAAGAAGAACGCTGCCGATCAACGCGTTTACCAGTTGCTTGCCGAGAAGTTTCAGCTCTTCAGCGGCGTTTTCGGAGCCAGTGACGAGGTCCTGGGCAGTATCGAGTCCGGGGTAGACTTCGAAAAACGCATTGTGGCGATCTACCAGACCTGCCGAACGCAGGCCGAAATCGAGGTCTCGTTTGACCAACTCCAGAAGGACCTGTCCGGAGAGATTGACGAGACTCTGAAAGTCACCAGACAGCAACTCCTGGAAAACTTCGATGAAGAAGTCCACGAGAAACTTCGCGTCAATCTCCAGGCCAGCAGGGATTATCTGAACCGGTACGAATCACTTCTCTGGCGTCTTACGGCTCATGCTTTGGCCAACCACGCAACAATAGACGATTCGGCCTTAACGTTTGATTTGACGGCCAATCCATTCTCAACAAACAGCATTCCCTTGGGCCGTTATCGCTTCGGGCGCGAGGTTGCCGACGGTCACCACTATCGCTTTGCGCACCCATTGGCACAACAGATTCTTCGCAACTACAAGGAACGGCAACTACCGGGGGCAGAGGTTTGCTTCGACTATTCGGCCTCCCCCACGCAGATCACCGTTCTTGAGCCCTTGGTGAAGAAATCCGGCTGGCTGAAACTCCATCAACTCACCATCGCTTCATTTGAAGCCGAAGACCATCTGCTATGGGCCGGCATCACGGATGACGGTCAAACGTTGTCCGCCGAACAATGTAGAAGACTTTTCGGTCTGGCCGCAATTTCCGGCAAGACCAGTTATACTACACTCTCGGATGAATCCGCATTGAAACGCATTCTTCAGGGCTGCGAGAAGAGCATTCTCCAGACCAATGCCGAACGGAATGCTGGATTCTTCGACGCGGAAATGGGCAAACTTGAACACTGGTCTGAAGACATGAAAACCAGCTTGGAGATCAAACTAAAACAGTTGGATATCGATGTCAAGATGCGCAAAGCGGAAGCGAGGAAGATCACCAACCTTGAAGAAAAGGTCAAAGCCCACCGCGAAATCAAAGACCTTGAGAAATCCCGTAACGACATGCGGTTGAACCTCTACCAAGCACAGGACGACGTTGAGCGTCAAAAAGAACGCTTGATTGAACAAATCGAAGCCAGGCTCAAACAGAACGTGAAGACCGCGGACATATTCACTATTCGATGGAGGGTGCTATGATTCCAGTTTGGGTTATGCGAGCAATGTCCGGATTGGAGAAACGTGAAAGAATGTGAAACCATAGAATTCAAGAAAAGTCTGTCCGAACTCAAGGAGGGCTTGGTCTCCATTGTTGCCATCCTGAACAAACATGGCTCCGGCGAACTGTGGTTTGGCGTTCGCAACGACGGTGCCACCGTTGGCCTGGATGCCACAACGAAGACTCTCCGTGATGTTTCGCAAGCGATCAGTGCACACATTGAACCGAAGATTTTCCCGCACGTCACCTTGGAGTCGCGCGATGACAAGGAATGCATCAAAGTGGGTTTTGCGGGAAAGGAATCCCCTTACTTTGCCTATGGTCGGGCTTATATGCGTGTCGCAGACGAAGACAGGCAACTCAGCGCCAGGGAGTTGGAGAATCTTTTCCTTTCAAAGAATAGCGAGCGTCTTCGCTGGGACAACAAAGTGTGCGCTGTTTCTGTTGGCGATCTTGACAAAGCCAAATTCAGACGATTTGTCAAACGCGCCGGACTCGCATGGGATACCCCGATAAATGCGCTGGATAAACTCGGCCTCCTACATGCCGGGAAACTGGTAAATGCGGCCCCGCTATTCTTTGCGCGAAAGCCTCCGATGCAACTGCGTTGCGCCGTGTTTCTGACGACCGAGAGTTCAACGATTATTGATCGGCATGATTGTGACGGCAACATCCTCGAACTGATTGAAGAGGCCCAACGCTACATTCTCAAAAACATCCATATTGGCATGCGCATCAAGGGCCTCTACCGCGAAGACGTGCCGGAAATCTCCGTCGAGGCCGTGCGTGAGGCCATTATCAACGCCTTCTGCCATCGTGACTACCGCGATCCTGACTATGTGCAGGTTGCGATTTTCAAGGACCGCGTCGAAATCCGAAGTCCAGGCGGTTTATTCGGGGGATTGACAATCGCCAAAATACGCAAAGGGAATGTGTCGAGACGTCGCAATCCGCTGATTGCCGATCTTTTCCGGCGCATCCAGATGGTTGAGGCGTGGGGACGCGGCATGCCGTTGATTCTCAAGAACGAACCCAATGCGAAATTCAGAGATGTAGCCGGCTTTTTCGTCGCCAGTTTTGGCAGGCCGTCTTTCCTGGCGAATGATGCCAAAGAAACTATCGATAAGACTATCGATAAGACTATCGATAAGCCATTATCTGTCGCAGAGAAGGCTATCATGGCAGCAGTGGCACAAAATCCGAGTGTGACCCAGAAAGAACTGGCGTCCAAATTGACCCTGAGTGAGATCGGCATTCGTTACCACACAGACAAGTTGAAAGCAAAGGGCATCTTGAAACGTATTGGAGGCAGGAAAACAGGCCGTTGGGAGGTGCTGAAATGACCTTCCCCTTTGACCCCGCCGCCACCGCCTTCTACGTCCACGCCTACCGCGACATGTGGGATAGCGAGAGGGACGTGGGCGAGGACGGGGAACCGGCAAAGGCCGTGAAAGCATGCGCAAGCATGCGGGAGGTATGCCGTGAGTGAACCGACTATCATTTGTCCAAAGTGTAAGACAGAAATAAAGCTTACAGAATCCCTGGCCGCCCCGTTGGTCGAGTCAATACGGCATGAATATGAGGAACGTCTGGCGAAGAAAGACACCGACATCGCAAAACGTCAATCAGCCCTCCTCGAAAAGGAAACCGCTCTCTCCAAGGCAAAAGAAGCCATTGATGAAGAGATCGCAAATAAACTTCGCCAGGAGCGTGGCAAGATTGCCGCTGATGAAGCCAAGAAAGCCAAACTCGCCTATGCAAACGACCTGGAACAGAAGGCAAAGGAACTGACCGACCTTCAAGAGATTATGAAGCAGCGTGACGTCAAGCTCGCTGAAGCTCAAAAAGCACAAGCGGAACTGATCAAGAAACAGCGCGAATTGGATGATGCAATGCGCGAAATTGATCTGACAGTCGAAAAGCGAGTGCAGGCAGGACTTTCTGCGACACGAGATCAAGCTCGCAAAGAGGCGGAAGAAGGACTGAAGCTCAAAGTGATGGAGAAAGAACAAACCATCACTTCGATGCAGAAACAGATCGAAGACCTCAAGCGCCGGGCCGAGCAGGGTTCGCAGCAACTTCAGGGCGAAGTTCAGGAACTGGAGATCGAAGCGATTCTGCGATCAAAGTTCCCTCTCGATACGATTGACCCAGTGCCGAAAGGTGAGTATGGCGGCGATGCTCTGCAAAGGGTTGTGGACTCAATGGGACGCGCTTGCGGCACTATTCTATGGGAATCAAAACGAACGAAGAACTGGGCCGACGGATGGCTGGGCAAGCTTCGTGACGATCAGCGTGCTGCCAAGGCGGAAATCTCGGTTCTCGTCAGCCAAGTCCTACCCAAGGATGTTGACCCGTTCGGCCTGGTGGACGGCGTGTGGGTGACGCACCCAAGATCGGCCGTTCCCGTTGCCATGGTGCTTCGGAACACACTGATTGAATTGGCCTCAGCACGCCAGGCCGTCCAAGGCCAACAGACCAAGACAGAAATGATATACCATTATCTGACCGGCCCGCGCTTCAAGCAACGTGTCGAAGCGATCGTTGAGGCATTCTCCTCCATGAAAGAAGACTTGGACAAGGAAAAGAAGGCCATTACGAAGCAATGGGCCAAGCGAGAAGAACAGATTGACCGCGTCATGCAGGGAACCGTCGGCATGTACGGCGATCTTCAAGGTATCGCCGGTAAGACGCTACAGGAGATTGAAGGGTTGGAAATGAAAGCGTTGGAGGGACACCCATGAGTTCATACTCGCCGCTTGGTTCTCTTTGGTCTCGATGGGATTTGCATTTCCATACGCCAAGTTCAGGTGACTACCGATACATGGCTGCCACTAACAAAGATCTCGTCGATTGTCTATTGAAGCAGGGCGTTCGCGTTGTCGCAGTCACTGACCATCACAAAATTGACGTTCCTCGGGTGCGCTCTCTGCAACTAGCGGGTGCCGATGCGATCACGGTTCTTCCTGGTATTGAATTGCGCAGCGAACTTGGTGGGAAAGAGCTAATTCATTACATCGCCGTCTTCCCTGAAGACTGCGATCTCAATGACGTCTGGACGAAATTGTCCGCCAAACTGGGAATCACAGAGGCTGATGTACAGGGTAAGGGAGAGGATGATATCTGCTGCGATCTTGCAGACAGCGCCAAGGTAATCCACGAACTCCACGGCATCGTAGTAATCCATGGACACGGCAAGGCGGGATCCATTGAGGGCATTGCGAATGCTCCTGCTTACAAAGCCATGCTCAAGGCGGATTTACTCAGGGATCATGTGGACATGCTGGAGATTGGAAACGAAGACAGGCAGAAGGACTATCGTGATATCGTCTTTCCAGCCATTAACCACGAATTGCCGCTTGTCGTGTGTTCCGATAATCATGACATCCGCAACTATACTCCACGGGCATCATGTTGGATCAGGGCTGACCCCACATTCCGCGGTCTGTTGATGACGCTGCGGGAACCTCGGGATCGCGTTTTTGTCGGGGATCAACCGCCCGACATGGCGAGAGTTGCACAAAACGGCACAAAGTACGTCCGGGGTATTTCCTTTCAACGTAGAGACGGTCTATCCCCGTCAGAAAAATGGTTCAGCGGCACAGTCTCTTTCAACCCCGGCCTTGTCGCCATTATTGGCAATAAGGGAAGCGGCAAGAGCGCGTTATCCGATATACTGGGACTCCTCGGGGCTACCAAGAATGCAGGGGCGTTCTCTTTTCTGGACAAGGACCGATTTCGACATAGTGGATGTGGCCGAGCGGGCTTTTTTGATGTCACAATGGAGTGGGCGTCGGGTGAGAAGGTTAAGCGGTGGTTGAACGAGGATCCCAAGCCAGAGGATGTCGAGCGTGTGCAGTATTTGCCCCAGGACCATGTTGAAAAGATCTGCAACGAGATCGTCGGCACTGGCGAAGAGGGTTTCGAGCAGGAACTCAAATCGGTAATCTTCTCCCATGTCCCAGAGACCAAGCGCCTTGGCAACGCGACACTTGACGAACTTGTGGGTTTTCAGGCCGGAGAGAAACAGAAGCGCATCGATTCCTTGCTTAAACAATTGAAGGATTCCAGTCGAAGACGGGCATCCCTGGAAGCACAAGCCGACCCAACTGCGAAGCGTGCGCTTGAGGAGAAGATCAAACGTCGGGAAATCGAACTTGAGGCACATGACAAGGGAAAACCTAAGGAGATTCCCAATCCGGCGACATCCCCGGAATCGGCAGTGCCAGACCGTGCTATCTTGACTGCTCTCAGTACTGCGGAAAGCACAAAGAAGACATTGTTAGAGAAAATCGTAACTACCACAAACATTCTTCGGTCCGCAGAGCGCCAGCAAGCTGTCGCAAAACGCCTCTTAGAGAAACTGGATAACTTCCAGAAGGATTTTGACGTCTTTCGAAAGACCCTGGAAGGCGACGCGAAAGAACTCGGACTTCAGGTCAGTGACTTGGTGGCGTTGTCCATCGAGAGAGGCGCGATTGAGTCTTCTCGGGACGCAGCGACCAAGGTACTTGAGACCGCGAAGACTCAGTTGGACGGCGACGATCCGCCCGGCCTTCGCACCCAACTCGCCACCATGGAGGCAGAAGTGACGAACTTGCAGTCGCGACTTGATGCGCGAAATCGAGAATATCAGACGTATCTGGCGTCGCTTAGGGAATGGCAAGAAAAGCGCACGACACTGGAGGGGAGCGAGAGCGACCCGGAATCCATCAAGGGACTTCAATGCATGCTGTCGCAGATGGCGGATCTGCCGCGCGAAATAGTTGCGACGAAGCGTGAACAGTCGAAACTGGCTCTGGATATCCACGCTGCGAAGATCGCCCAGTCAGCCGTCTATCGCGACCTTTACGGTGCGGTTCAGAACTACATCGATACGCACGTTATTGCGAAAGACAAATTGAAACTCGAATTCCGGGTGGAACTTGTATGTGAGAGGTTTGCGGATCGGTTGATGAGCGCTTTGGCCCTGAACAGGCGCGGCAGTTTTATGGGCGTCGATGAAGGCCGTTCACGAGCCGATGTCTTGGTTCAGTCAACAAACTGGAAAGATGAAGCCTCAGTACGCCGATTCCTTAGGCGGGTGGATTTGGCCCTGCATAAGGATCAACGCGAACGCCCTTCGTCCCGCACGCAACTCAAGGACCAACTCCCAAAGGGGAAAAAGCCGGAGGAAGTTTTCGATCTCTTGTACGGTCTGGAATACATTAGGCCCAAGTACATCCTTCGATGGGAGAACAAGGATATTTCAATGTTATCCGCCGGCGAGCGCGGGACCCTGCTCCTGGTCTTCTACCTATTGGTGGATCAAGGCGACGTGCCTCTGATTATCGACCAACCTGAAGGCAATCTGGACAACCATACAGTAGCCAGAGTTTTGGTGGACTGCATCAAAGAGGCGCGCAGGAAGAGACAAGTGTTCATCGTGACCCACAACCCAAATCTTGCCGTGGTCTGTGATGCGGATCAGGTGGTTCATGCCGCGATGGACAAGACTTCTGGCAATGCGATCACATACACGACCGGATCACTGGAGAATCCGGCCATGAGCAAATGTATTACTGACGTCCTTGAAGGTACGCGCTGGGCTTTTGACGTTAGAGACTCCAAGTATAAAGTAAGCGAGTGGTGACGACTTCATGTGTAATGGCCGTTGAATGGAGCAGAAGATGACTACAATGTCGAAGCCCAAGTTGGAATTGACGTGGATCGGGAAGGACAAGCAGCCACAGCTTGAACCGCGGATTCTGATTGAGGATGCGGGCAAGTCTTATGGCGACCGGAAGGCCGAAAACATGCTCATCCACGGCGACAACCTTCTCGGGCTCAAAGCACTGGAACAGGATTTCGCGGGGAAGATCAAATGCGAATTCATTGATCCCCCGTACAACACGGGATCTGCATTCGAGCATTATGATGACGGCGTGGAGCACTCGTTGTGGCTTTCTTTGATGCGTGATCGGCTCGTGCTACTGAGGAAGTTGCTTTCTAATGACGGTTCACTGTGGATTACCATTGACGACACCGAATGCCATTATCTGAAGGTTCTTTGCGATGAGGTGTTTGGCCGACAGAACTTCGTTGCGAACTGCGTGTGGCAAAAGAAGTCATCTCCGCAACCAAATGCGGTGTGGCTGTCCGATAGTCATGATCACATTCTTGTCTATGCGAAAAACAAGAGTATCTGGCGTCCGGGCCGGTTGGAGCGCACGGAAGAACACAACTCGATCTACAAACACTCAGATGAGTGGGATGGGCTTGATAAACATGGCAAGAACTACGGCCGCGGTCCTTGGTTTCCTGGAGACGCCACTGCTAGTCTTCGTGGCGGACAACGTGGGGCACAGTTTGCGCGAACGGGTCATTCGGCAAACCTCTACGAGATAACTACACCTTCAAACCGCAGGATATCACCACCGGCAGGAACGTGCTGGCGATTCAGTAGAGAACGCATGGAAGAAATGATTGCCGACCATCGTATTACGTTCGGTAAGGCAGGTAATAATCGCCCCTGCGTTAAACGATTCCTTTCTGAACTCGAAGGGAAGGGTGTAGTGGCAATGACGGTATGGCATTATGAAGACGTTGGGGAAAATCGAGTTGCCGCCCAAGAGGTAAAGGCATTCAACCCAGACAATCCCTTCGCAACGCCCAAGCCAGAAGGGTTGGTTCATCGAGCCGTCATGCTTGCCTCAAGCCCCGGCGATTGGGTTCTCGATTCATTCGGCGGTTCCGGCACGACGGGTGCGGTGGCGCACAAGATGGGGCGCCGGTGGATCATGGTGGAACTTGGCGACCACTGCGAAACGCATTGTCTGCCCCGGCTTAAGAAGGTTTGCGACGGCACGGATCAGGGCGGGATTTCCGAGGCGGTTGACTGGAAAGGCGGCGGCGGGTTCAAGTACTACGAACTGGCGCCGAGTCTGCTGAAGAAAGACAAGTACGGGAATTGGGTTATCAGCGAAGAGTACAACGCGAACATGCTGGCCGCGGCCATGGCAAAGCATGAGGGATTCAAGTATTCACCTGACGCAGAGGTTTACTGGAAACATGGCAAATCCTCTGAAAAGGACTACATCTTTACGACTACAGCTTTTGTTCAGGCGGCTTTCATTGACCGGATTCACGAGGAGATGGCGAAAGATGAACATTTGCTGATCTGCTGTAAGAAATTTTCCACAGCCTGCAAGGGACGCTATCCAAATATCGAGA
>Ga0180015_1000151_pt1 | contig 20611 bp, 17 predicted proteins | sample KR13_S2_MetaG_FD_116508 | JGI IMG/M metagenome (GOLD analysis project Ga0180015, IMG submission 116508) | Groundwater microbial communities from the Olkiluoto Island deep subsurface site, Finland - KR13_S2_MetaG | ecosystem: Environmental > Aquatic > Deep subsurface > Groundwater | place...
CATTTGTAGGAAAGCTGCCTTCTGAACTCCCGCATGGATGCGTCGGCCACGGCCCTGGCAAGTGAGTGGTTCTTCATCATGCCGGAGACGTTGAGGTCCTCGATGCCTATCACGTACGGCCTCTCGGACGGTGGCTTGGCTTTCGCCACTATCTGGGAGGTCGCTTTGTGTACGGCATCTTGTCGCACGCGGGATATGCGCATGTGCTGCCGGGCTATCCTCCTTTTGGTTTCTTCCCGTCTGTTTGATCCTTTCTCCTGGCGGGATAGCTTCTTCTGGAGAGTTCTAAGCTTGCGTGCGCCCGCATAGAGCGCCTTCGGGTTCTCGTAGTGCACGTGGTTGTCATCCCCGTACGAGCACGTGGCGAGTGTCTTGATGCCGAGGTCTACACCGACAGGCGGGCCGGTCGCTTCCTCTACCTCCATCTCCTGTTGGACCTGGAGGCTTACGAACCACCTGCCAGCCCTCTCCGATACCGTGGCGGAGAGAACGTGCACGCCTTCTGTCCCGTCTGTGGGGAGGTATCCTTTCTCCTTGAGGCGTATCCAGCCCAGGCAGGGAAGCTTCACCCGCCTGGCTTCCACGTGTATGGCCCCGGTGAGCCTGAACGAACCCAGGCCTCTCCTCCTGGTCTTGAACCGCGGGTAGCCTACCTTGCCTTTGAGTTTCCCTTCCTTCTTCGCTTTCGCCCTCCGGTAGAAGCTCCCGAACGCCCGGTCCAGGTCACGGAGCGCCTCCTGGGGGGCGCACTTGGAGACCTCGTACAGCCAGGGGAAATCCGTCTTCTTAAGGGCGTTGAGCTCCCGGTGGAGCTCTATCGCGTTTGGAGATTTCCCGGTGAGGCGGTAGGATTCGGTCTTTCGGGCAAGTCCCCAGTTGTAGGCGAAGCGGGCGGCCCCCGCGTGGTTGGAAAGGGTCCTACGCTGTCCCTTGTTAGGCTTAAGCTCCGTCTTGTAGGCCCGCTTGATCCTCAGAATCACTCACCGCCTCTACCGCCTTCTTCGCCCGGTTCCTCGCAGTGCGCTTCCCGTAGATCGAAGCGCACATGGAAGTCACCACGTCTATGAAGTCGGCCCATATGTCTTTAGTGTCCTCCGTCTCATCCGCAACAATGATACTCCTGCCCTGTGACATCATTGCGGCCTCAATGAACTCGAAGCCGAAACGGGTAAGGCGGTCCCGGTGTTCCACCAGGATGGTCCTCGCCTTGTCATCCGACAGCAGCCTGATTAGTTTCCTCCTCCCGCCGTTCAATCCGGAGCCTATCTCCTCCACCAAGCCTGTTAAAACCAGTCCCTTCGCGGAAGCGTAGCTTGCCAGCCTTTCCACCTGGCGGGCAAGGTCATCCCTCTGATCACGCGATGAGACACGGGCGTAGATGGTCACGACATCGCTGGTTACAGGTTCCCTTGGAGGGTGCACTATTATAGCGCCGGAGGGCATCTGTTCGGCTGGAACCGGTAGTTTGCCCGCCTTATACCACCGCCACGCCGTCTGATAGGATATCCCCTGTTCCTTTGCCCACACTGAGAGTTTCATATAGATATTATAGCATAGTAATGAATATATATGACTATGTTATTGTGAACTGCTGAATACCCCACGCTTCCATAATCCGCCGATGCGCTCCAGGTATCCCGAGAGGCTCCCGGTGAGGTCGCCCATTGAGTCCCCGCCGAACTTGTCTATCACCGCCGACGCGAGCTCCAGGGCTACGACCGCCTCTCCAACCACCGCTGCCGCCGGAACCGCGCAGACGTCCGCCCTCTCCTTGAAAGCCCGCGCCGGCTCCAGTGTCTCCAGGTCCACCGTGGCAAGCGGGCTTGCCAGGGTGGGTATCGGCTTCATGGCCGCCCGCAGGACCAGCGGCTCCCCGTTGGTCATCCCCGCCTCCAGGCCCCCGGCCCGGTTAGTCTCACGGTAGAGGCCTCTTGGAGCCTCGAAGAATATCTCGTCGTGGGCGCTCGACCCCCGCATACCGGCAAGCGAAAAACCGGCCCCCACCTCCACTCCCTTTATCCCGGGGATTGACGCCAGCGCGCCGCATAGCCTCGCGTCCAAGCGCCTGTCGTACTCCGACGGGGAGCCAATTCCGGGCATTACACCAAAGGCCGCCACCTCGAAAACGCCGCCAAGGGAGTCGCCTTCCTCCGACGCGAGGTCGATCTCCCCGGTCATCAACCTGGAGGCCTCTGGGTCCGCGCATCTTACCGGGTCCTCGTCAACACCAGTGAAAGCGTCCTTGCTGACCTCTCCGGCGTCGGAGCTTACACCACCTATTCGGATCACCCTGCTGGCAACGGTAATCCCCAACTCGTCCAGCAGAAGTTTCGCCACCGCCCCCGCCGCGGTCCTTGCCGCTGTCTCGCGGGCGCTGGCCCTCTCGAGCACGTCACGAGCGTCACTGGTTCCCGTCTTGAGCATGCCGGCAAGGTCCCCATGGCCCGGCCGGGGTTGAACCCTCCCCGGCGGCGGCCCTCCCTCCGGGACCTCTACCGCCATGACGTCGCTCCAGTTACCGTGGTCACGGTTCTCAATTAGAAGCGATACCGGTGAGCCCATCGTCCTGCCGAGCCGTATCCCCGAGAGCACCTGAACCCGGTCGGTCTCGATACGCATGCGGCCCCCCCGCCCGTAACCACGTTGCCTTCGGGCAAGCTCACCATCGATGCGCTCCACGGGAACCATAAGGCCCGCCGGTAACCCGTCCACGATTACCACCAGGGCCGGACCGTGTGACTCCCCTCCGGTCAAGAACCGCAACAACTCTGTTACCTTCCTTTCTCCTGAATATGAAAATCGATGAATTCGGAAATTAATTATAACATCCACCCGGGAAGATACCACATTAAGTGCTCCGTCCCACAGATATCTTGGCATTCGAACGCCGCTGCATCCACTCCGGCTGTGTTCCGCTCCCTCGGCGTACTGCAGGAGTACGCCTCAATCGCGCGCCTTGCCGGAGTGGCGCCCCGACGCTCTCGGTGCGTAAAGCTACCTATGGGACGGAACACTAGCGGCCAAGGTCCGCCGTTTGAAGGCGCCTCCCTCAAGCCTCCGAGGGTGAAAGATGCCGGCAGGTTGCCGGCGCTACAGGACTCGGGGAGATGCCGGCAGGTTGCCGGCGCTACAGGACTCGGGGAGATGCCGGCAGGTTGCCGGCGCTACAGGACTCGGGGAGATGCCGGCAGGTTGCCGGCGCTACGGGACTCGGGGAGATGCCGGCAGGTTGCCGGCGCTACAGGACTCGGGGAGATGCCGGCAGGTTGCCGGCGCTACGGGACTCGGGGAGATGCCGGCAGGTTGCCGGCGCTACGGGACTCGGGGAGATGCCGGCAGGTTGCCGGCGCTACGGGGCGTGTAATCACCAGTATATCGACTGGCCGACGTAGAACGAGAACCTCTCGTCACCGAAAAGAACAGTCGCCCCTGACGCCCTGTCGAGAACCAAGAGCTTGTAGTTCTCCGCGAACGTCTCTCCCTCGACCACCTTACTGAACAACTGGTCGGCGACCCTTATCGAGGCGTACAGCTTGCCGTCCTCCTCGTAGATATCCTCCAGGGTAATAATCGTTGAAACGACCTCGGGCTCGCCCGTTTCGGCGGGGTCTCCGGTTCTTCCCCTCTCCAGCTCCGGCGGGACGGTGACCAGGCCTCCCCCCAGCGGCTCGACCGGCGCCGCCTCCTCTATGTCGCAGGCCCACGTCTGTTTCCAGCATATCAATGGCCTGAAGGGATTCCTCCGCCTGTTGATGGAAAGCGGCGGGACCTCGACCTGCTCTATAGTCAGTCCTTCCGTCGTCGTGGTTTCGGTGCCTTCCTCGGCAGCGGGAGTTGCCTCCTCGGACTCCTGGGCAACAATCCCCCTGTTGCCATCGCCTCCGCCACCGGTGAATATAAGCACACCGAGAATGACAACCAGCAGTATCGCCAGGACCCCCGCGGTAATCGCTAACCACTTACCTCGGTTTTCCTCTATCGCCCTTGGCCTCATCTTCTTGACTTTACCCGTCATCTTTTCTCTCCACGTCTCGTTACTTCACCACGCCCCGCACCAACCACGACCGTTTCAGGCGGCACTCACTCCTCCGGGGTTTCCTCCGGGGTTTCCTCCGGGGTTTCCTCCGGGCTTTCCTCCGGGCTTTCCTCCTCGCCACCACTTTCAGGTTTCGGCTGGGGCTCAGTTGCCTCCGCCTCTCCCGCGGGCTTGCTCAATGTGTAAGTGGTGGCATCTATCGTGGCTTCTACAAGCCCCAGGTTGGGACTGTATTTCATCTCCAGTATACTCTCGGTCGTCGTCATCGATATCGAGTTGACGGCAACCGCCCTCTGCATGCTCTCAATACGGTAGATGAGGTCCACTATCTCGTCGTAGAAACCACCAACCATCATGGTGAAGGTGTAGGAGGATACCTGCGCACCACCTCCGGAGGCCAGCGCGCCCGGCGTGAACGACAGCCACGGAAGGCCCGCCCCGGTTCCCACGTCGGCCGCTGCCTGAAGGTTCCTGATGAGCGTGGGCAACTCCGGTTCCTCCGGTATCTTGGCCTGTAGCGAGGCCAGCTTCGCCTCGTACTCGGCGGAGCGGTTCTTGATATCAACCAGTTCCTTGTAGGTGTTCTTCTCGCTTTGTATCTTGTTCTCGGTCGACTCGATCTCCTTCTGCTTTTTATCCAGCTCGCCTTTCTTGGGTCCCACCAGCAGGAAGTAAGCCAGAGCTCCTATTACCACGGCGAGAAATACCGCGATAAGCATGGCGACAACCGGTTTCTTCATCATTGCTCGCCACCTCCATCCGCGGGAGTAGTTTCGCTCTCTCCATCGGTGGGAGTGGTTTCAGTTTCTCCGGTGCCCTCCCCGTAAGACACTACCGCGGTTTGCATATCAAGCACGGCATCTGAAGTGAACTCTATAAGCCAGTACCCCACGAAGCAGGTGTACTCGGGCGCCGGGTTGGTTATCGTCCCGGTACAGGGTCCGACGCAGTACGGGTCCTCGTACCACATGTTCCCGGTTGTCACGGTCTCGGTCTCCACCCCGGCCGGCGCGGTGCACACCGCCCCGTGGTGAATCGGTGTGGCGCTCGAAAGCCAGACCGTCTTGAACTCCCCTATCTGCGCCATTCGGTCAAGCCATCCGGCGATCGGCCTGTAGTCGGGATAGTGAGGGTAGATACCGTATCCGCAGTAATCCCTGTTGGGGCACTGCATGGCGTACCCCGCAAACGTCACACCGCTTTCAGCGTTCGCGGTTATCGACGTCAGCCAGATGTCGGTGGGGCACATGATGGCGATGTTGTTCATGATGCGTGCCCAGTAAACCCTGTCCTTGAGAGTGGTTACCGCCATATTCTCGATGCTGGCTATCTGCTCCTGGCGCTCCTTGTACTGCTGCAGTTGCTGGTTCTTGGCCTGGATGTCGGCCAGCTCCACCTTGGCGGCCTCCAGGGCCTTGTTCTTCTCGGTCATCTGCGAGTTCAACGAAAAGTACCAGAGGCCCATGACCACCAACAGTATCACCGGCAACGCGATGACCAGCCACAGGTAGGACCGTTCTCCCATCCCCCTTTTCGTCTTTATCTTCTCTGGCGGAAGAAGGTTAATCCTTGTCAACTTACTCCTCCGTGTCCCTTATGGCCAGCCCAACGCAAACCGCGATGGACGCCTCGAGTTCCGCGAGTTCCTCGGGGCTGTAGGGAAGCTTGCCCAACTGAACGTTCTGCAGCGGGTGCCCTATCTCTATGGGAAGCCTGAGCCCGCCGTTGAGTTCCAGGGGCAGGTTTATCATCTTGGAGCCGCTGCCGGACAGTATCACCTTGTTCAGGTCCCGCTCCTGGGTCTGTGAGATGTAATACTCGAGCGATCGCCTTATTTCCCCAACGAAAGTTTTTATCTCCCTCTGGAGGAGCGCGTTCGCCTCGGCGTCGGAACTCCTTCCCCTTTTTATCTCCTCGGCTTCCGCCGGTGACATGCTCAGTTTCTCGCAGATAAGCCTGGTGAAGAAATCACCGCCGCGCATAAGCATTCTCACAAACCGCGGCGTCCCTTCCTTGACCACGCAGATGTTGCAGATACCCGCGCCGATATTTATGATACATATGCTTCCCGGGGCCTCCCCCTCCTCCTCCAGGAACTGGTACTCCTTCTTAATCAGGGAGCGCGCGATGGCGAACGCCTTCAGTTCGACCGCCACCGGATGAAGCCCCGCGCCTCCCACCGCGTCCATGAAACTCTGTATCATCTCGCGGTGCGCGGCCGCCAGTAGCACGGTCTGCATCCGCTCCTCCTCGCCGGTCATGTACTCATCGACCACCTCGTAACCCACGATAGCGTCGTCGATGGGGATCGGGATGAACTCCTGGACCTGGTACTTGACCGCGCTCTCCAACTCATCCTCGGGCATGTATGGAAGATCCATCGGCCTTACTATGACCTTCTGATTCGCCACACCCACGATTACCTTCTTCCGGCCTATCTTGTTCTGCTTCCAGAGTTCCCTCAGGTAGCCCGCCACCGCTTCCGGATCGTCTATCTCCCCCTCCCGGACCACTCCTTCCGGGAGCATTATTATCGCGATGTTCGTGAGCACCGGCTCCTGCCTGGTCAAGTTGACCTCGGCCACCTTGATGGACCCGGTGCTTATGTCAAGCCCTAACGCTACTCCGCCTCGAGCCAATCTCTTCACCCCTGCCTGTTGTGCGCCGCCGTCAAACCCGCGCGCCTTACAACCGGACCATCTCCTACGTGGAACCCCTGTCCAGGTACTTCTCCACGTCGGTTTCCTTTATCCTGTAGTTCTTTCCAACCCTTATAGCTGGAATCTGCTTGCTCTTTACCAGCCGGTAAACGGTCATGTTAGACACCCTTAGTATCTTTGCTACTTCGTTTACCGTTAGTAACTTGTTGCTCACTTCATCTCACTTCCCTACTCGAGTTAAAAACTCTCAATCTTCTTCACCGGTTAAGACAACTCACTTTTATCTTAACCTGAGAATCACATTATGAACCATAGTGAATCTAGTTGTCAATACTCTCTTTCGTCAACACCTTCAACAATCTTTAGCAATATGGCTCAATATTCTATATATTTCTCATATTCATCAGGCCTGAAACGGTCTCTCTGGTACTCCCCGGACCTTGAACTCTGTTGTTCAGGATTGTACTCAATCCCTTATTCTCACCTTCAGAGTTTCAAATACCAATCCATTATCGTCTGTCCCCATATCAAGGTGACAATCGCGCCCGCTGCCAGAAATGGTACGAACGGCAGTTTGTCCTTTCGACCAAGCCCCATGAATATCATCAACACCAACGCCACCACGCCTCCCGCCAGGTAACCCAGGAATAGCTGGATTACTACCAGGTACCAGTTGAAGTATCCCAGCGCCAGCCCTATGAGTATCATCAGCTTGACGTCGCCCATGCCAATGCCGGTAAGGAACTCTTCCTCATCGTCATCGCCCTCTCCCTGACCATGACCGTTGGCATCACGCGTTTTCTCCGGTTCGTCATCCTCCTCACCCTCCCCCGGCTTCATGAAGAGCATGCCGTAGAGTGTACCGGCGAAGAACAGGAAGCCCGCCCCTATCGCGGCTGAGGCCACGGCGGTGCCGATGCGCCACGGCTCCCCCCTGTAGGCGGACAACCCCACCACCGCCGCCAGCATCAGGACCATCCCGGGAAACGTCGCCTTGTTAGGAACGATACCGTGGCTTACGTCGGCCCCCACCGAGATGATAAGCACCGAGACCATAAGAAGCCCTATTATGAGTTCCGGGACAAAGGCGGCGCCCCCGCTGACCCCGATCTCACCCGGCACGATAGAAACACTCCACCAGTAGATGAGCGCGAAGAGCAACGCGGTAGAGAGCTCCACAATCGGGTATCTCCACGATATCGGAGAGCCGCAGCCGCGGCATCTCCCCTTCAGCGCCATGAAGCTGACCAGCGGTATATTGTCATACCAGTGGATCATCATCCCGCAGAAAGGGCACTCCGACCTTTTGTCCAGTTTTCTTCCGAGCGGCATTCGGTATATGCAGACGTTGAAGAAGCTCCCGAATATAAGGCCGAAGCCCGCCGTCACCACGTAGTAGAACCAGGTCATGTCGAGTCTCCAATCAGTCGGCGGTTAACGCTTAATGCTTCCCTATGGCTTCAACGAGCTTTCGCCCCTTGAATATGCAGGTCCCATCAATCCTCACCGGCTCGATATACAGGCCGGCTTCCCTCGCCAGGCGTGAGTCGCGGTTGAGCAGCAAGAGGTCCGGCTCCGCGGCCTCCAGGTACTCGTATGCCTTCTCCAGGTCCATCTCGTGTGTCTTCTCCGGGTCCTTCCAGTTATCGAGGAGCAGGAACGAGAATCCCGCCAGGTCATCATCGGCACTTCTCTCGAGCGGTAGCAGGGTCATGCAGCCGGGGCGGTAGTTGTCCAGGTAGAACGCGAGAGTCGGGCTCAGGTCCGCGTCCCTCAGCATTATCTTTCCTTCAGCGCCGACCTCCCGGTTAATCCGCTCCGCTATCGCCTTGTCCCTCAGTGCATCCGGGAACATCACGTCCCCGGACGACATGTACTCTCCAAAGCTTACCGGAACACTCATTGCTACCGCTACCGCGACCACCAGGGCCGTCAGGGCCGCGGCCATCCCCCTCCGCTTCGATGCGGCCTTGAACGCCTCCGAAAGACCCCAGCCACCCAGGAGGGCAAGTCCGGGGAAAGCGGAGTACGCCATCCAGGGGGGCTTTCCGCTGGATAGCGACAGCGTCAGGTAGATGACTGACAGCCATATCACGATGAAAAGCGCCATCTCCGGCGGCGTGTATCGGTCCCGCCCCCGGTCGCCGTGCCTGGCAATCACAAGCCGACAGGCCATGAAGGCAACGCCAAGCAGGGCCGCCAGGAACCCCACCCAGCCGACGTCACCGGGAATACGCTTCAGGTAGAAGAACCAGGGCCCGGCCCAGGTCAGGGCCGACTCGTGTTTCCCCAGGAAGAAGTCGACGAAATGGCCCGAGGTCCTGGAGAATAACAGGTACCACCACGCCGACAGGAAAACCGCCACCACAAGGCTGACGGCCAGTCTCCTGTACTCCCCAAAGCGACGGGTCACCGCCAGGAACAGTACCAGGGCAAACGGGATGAACACGACTATCTCTTTGGTAAGTAGCGCCATCCCCAGAAAGATACCCGCGGCGACGTGCTTTTCGCGAAAGAACAGCAGCAGGAACAGCAGCCCGAACAGCAAGGTCAGGGACTCCTGCTTCACCCAGGTATCGTACACTCTCGCGGCGGGCATCACCGCGAACAGGAACGAGGCGAACAGGCCGGCTCTGTAATCGAACCAGTCGCGGCCGCATAGGAATATGACCACGATAAGTAACAGCGCGAAGATGATGGACAACAACTCGAGCGCGATTGATACGCCTGCCCGCCCACTTCCGGTAACCCATGCGTACAGGATGCCCAGCCCGGTATACGAAGGTGGGTGCCTCCAGAAATTAGGGAAGAACGTCGATGCGTCATCGGTATGTCCCGTGGCCGCGTCCACCACCGAGTTCACGTTCCAGGCCTCGTCCCAGGAGAGCACGTGCCCGACGTTGAACACCCTGAGGAGCAGTGCCAGGACAAGTATCGCCAGTAGAATGATTATTACGGCTTTTCGGTTTGCTCCGGATCTCATGGATCACCCGCCCGGCAAGATAGCCCTGGTGCCGGATCCTTACGACAGTAGGATTCTCCCCCATTAGCACGACCTGTGCAATCGAGTTGGTTTCACATACACCAAATGCCGGCAGGTTGCCGGCGCTACGGGACTCGGGGAGATGCCGGCAGGTTGCCGGCGCTACGGGACTCGGGGAGATGCCGGCAGGTTGCCGGCGCTACGGGACTCGGGGAGATGCCGGCAGGTTGCCGGCGCTACAGGGAATGGGGAGCTGAATGCCGGCAGGTTGCCGGCGCTACGGGACTCGGGGAGATGCCGGCAGGTTGCCGGCGCTACAGGGAGAGGGGAGCTGAATGCCGGCAGGTTGCCGGCGCTACGGGACTCGGGGAGATGCCGGCAGGTTGCCGGCGCTACAGGGAATGGAGATGCCGGCAGGTTGCCGGCGCTACGAGGAGTGGTGATCCATCCGCGTCAAGGTTTCCCGGGTACTCGTAAGCCGAACGCAAGAAAGCCGGCCTAAGAAAACCGGCTTTCTTGTTCTTCACATCCCGCCACTAGCCCTCTGGCTAGATGGCGTGTCCCGCCACGAGGTCGGGGCAAGCTACCGTCGGTGGGTCGCCAACTACGAGAGTGTACAGAGTACCGTTTGTCGGGCATTCCGGAGGATTCTTCAACACCCTGTAGCTCCCTGTCACCATTGCATGGGCAGCGTTGATAGCGCCCGCAAGAGGATACAGTTCAGCATCCGCGTAGTAGGTGTTGATAGCACCCTCAATCGTCCTCAGGTTCGCCTGGCAGGTCCTCTTCTGAGCGTTTCTCCTGGCTTGGAGATACACCGGGATCGCTATTCCTACAAGAATTGCAATGATTAGAATAACGATCATCAGCTCGATCAGCGTGAAACCCTTTGATTTGTGCATCAATTTCCTCATAATTTTCACCTCCTCCCATTTATCCTCTGTTTATGTACTCCATCATAAGTACCTTCGGCACTATTCTACCTTAACTTTAGATGAATTGATATTATTTTCGCCCATCGGGTTTCCTTACTTGAGCATCGTGATGACCCGGAAAATCGGCAGGTAAAGCGCGATGACAATCGTCCCCACGGCGAGGCCGAGGAACATTATCAGCAATGGCTCAATCGTCGACGTCAGCCCGTCAACCGCCGCGTTCACTTCCGAGTCGTAGAACTCACTGACCTTGGCGAGCATCACGTCCAGGGCGCCGGTCTCCTCGCCGATGGCTATCATCTGGGTGACCATGGGCGGGAACACCTTGGCCTGGGCCAGCGGGGCGGCGATCGTCTCGCCCTCCTTCACGCCGTCCTTTACCTTATCGAGCGCCTTGGTGACCACCATGTTACCGGTGGTCTCACCGGTTATCTCCAGCGCCCCCAGGATGGGAACACCGGACGACAGCAGGGTTCCCAGCGTCCGGGAGAACTTCGACATCGCCGTCTTGTGGAACAGCGGGCCCACCATTGGCAGGTGAAGCTTCAGCCTGTCTACCGCCATGCGACCGGTGGCGGTGGCCTTGAACCGCCTGAACCCTATGACCAGGCCGATGATGACCGCTATCATAATCAAACCGCCAAAGCCACCGACGAAGTGGCTGAGAGAAACCAGCATCTTGGTGAAAGTTGGAAGCTCTCCTCCCATGTCCTCGAACATGCCGGCGAAGTTCGGCACCACGAAGACAATCATCGCGGTCAACAGGAGCAGCGTGATGGCCAGTACCGCTATCGGGTAGGTCATGGCCGACTTGATCTTTCGCCGTATCTCCTGCTCCCTCTCCATCTGGTTGGCCACGCGCAGGAGCACGTCATCCAGCATGCCGCCCAGCTCACCGGCCCTGACCATGCTCACATAGAGGTTGCTGAACGCCTCAGGATGCTTGGAGAGCGCCTCGGAGAGCGAGCGACCGGCCTCGACATCCTTCTGGCAGTCGACAATAACATCCGCCAGGGTCTTGGAATCCGTCTGCTGAGCCAGGACGCTCAAGCACTTTATCAAGGGAAGCCCCGCGTTGATCATGGTAGCGAACTGGCGCGTGAATATGGTTACATCTTCGCCCTTGACCTTGGCGCCGAAGATATGAAGCTCCTTCTTGGCCATGGAGATCTTTGCCTCTTCAATGGAGACAACGAAGTAACCCATCTGCCTGAGTTTGCCGGAAAGCACGTCAACGTTCTCCGCCTCGAGAGACCCGGTTATCTCCCGCCCGGTCCGGTCCCTGACTGTATACGTGTACGCGTTGGCCACGGTATCCCTCCCGAAGTGACCCTACTCTCCCTATATCTTCTTAACCTAATAATAGCACCATCTATTGACTTTACACAACATTAGTTAACAGAAAACTAATTGTACCGCCCGGATTTCGCGTTTAGCGACCGACCAGCCTCCTGTAATCCTCCTTGTTGTGGGAGCGCGCGAGACCGGTTTCGTAAGTTATCTGTCCGGCCCTGTATAGCGCCGCGAGAGAAGCGTCCATTGTCTGCATCCTGAGCTGCCCTCCCGACTGCATGGCGGAGTATATCTGATGTACCCTGGCGTCCCGTATCATGTTTCGGATAGCCGATGTCGCTATCATTACCTCCACCGCCGCCACCCTGGCCCTGCGGTCCTTGGTGGGCACCAGTTGCTGGGTAACGATCGTTTGTATGGTTGACGCCAACTGCAACCGCACCTGTTGCTGCTGGTAGGTGGGGAAGACGTCGATTATCCTGTCGATGCTCTGGGGGGCATCCTGCGTGTGCAACGTGGCGAACACCAGGTGACCGGTCTCCGCCGCGGTCAGCGCCGTCGATATCGTCTCCAGGTCCCGCATCTCGCCGACCATTATCACGTCCGGGTCCTGCCTGAGAGCGTACTTCAGCGCGTTGGAGAAGGAGTGGGTATCGGAGCCGACCTCCCTCTGGTTGACGATGCACTTCTTATGGAGGTGCAGGAACTCGATCGGGTCCTCGATGGTGATGATGTGCTCCTCGCGTGACGAGTTGATGAGATCGACTATCGCCGCCAGGGTTGTGGATTTTCCCTGCCCGGTCGGACCGGTCACAAGTATGAATCCCCTGGGAAGCCGGGCGAACTCCTTGAGTATCATCGGAAGCTGCAACTCTTCAATCGTCTTGATTCGGTAAGGGATTATCCTGAACGCCGCACCAACGCTGTTTCGCTGAAAGTACGCGTTCACCCGGAACCGGGCGCTCCCCGGCACCGAGTAGGAAAGGTCGTACTCCAGGTTGGTCTCCAGCGTTTCCCGCTGCCTGGCGGTAAGGATGCTGTAGACCATCTCGCGGGTATCGTTGCTGGTCAGCCTCAGATGGTCCATCCTCTGGAGAACTCCGTTGACACGCAAAACGGGCGGTACGCCCACGGTGATGTGGAGATCGGAGGCCCCTCTCTTTATCACTTCCTCAAGCATCTCGTTTATGTCCAGTCTTACACTCTTTTCCGCCACTGCTCCACCTCCATTTGACTGCCGCCGCTCGCGGTCGACACGGCTACATCACCACCCTCAGGACTTCCTCGATAGAAGTAATCCCTTCTCTTACCTTACCAAAACCATCCTCGCGCAGGGTCTTCATGCCTTTCTCCCGGGCCAGTTCTCCTATGTCGCGCGAGGTTGCCATACTTACAACAAGCTTCTCGATGTCCTCGCTCACCACCAGGACCTCGTAGATGCCTACCCTCCCACGATACCCCGCATGGTTACAGAAAGCACAACCCCCTTTGCTGGCCCTGTAGATAACCAAGTCCTCCATACCTTCAAGTGGAAAACCTTTTTTCTCAAGGTACTCCTGATCGTATTCCGCTTCCTCCCTGCAGCGGGTACAAAGCCGCCGACCCAGCCTCTGGCTCACCACACAGTCAACCGCTGAAGCAATAAGAAACGGCTCAACCCCCATCTCTATCATACGGGTTACCGCGCTTGGAGCGTCGTTGGTATGCAGTGTGCACAGAACCATGTGACCCGTAAGGGCCGATTCTATCGCCATCTTGGCGCTTTCCCCGTCGCGTATCTCCCCTATCATGACGATGTCGGGGTCACACCTCAGTATAGACCTGAGCGAGGCCGCGAACGTGAGCCCGACCTTGGTGTTGACCTGTACCTGGTTAAGCCCGTGCAGCTGGTACTCAACCGGGTCCTCAACGGTGATTACATTCACCTCGCGCCTGTTCAGCTTTCCCAGCGCCGCATACAACGTAGTCGTCTTCCCGGAACCGGTGGGGCCGGTCACGATACACGTCCCGTACGGCTTCTCGAACGAGGTGGTGAACAACTCCAGGGGACCTTCCTCCATGCCGAGATTGGAGAGTGAGATCATGATGGATGAACGATCCAGTATCCTGAGAACCACCTTTTCCCCGTACACGGTAGGCAAAGAGGCCACCCTTAAATCCACCGCCTTGTCACCGGCGATGGTGGAAAAACGGCCGTCCTGCGGTATGCGCCTTTCGGCTATGTTCATTTTCGCCATGATCTTGATCCGGGAAACCAACCCGGGGTGTATCTTCTTCGGCGACTTCCGTATCTCGTGAAGCACACCGTCCACACGATATCTTACGCGGACATCTTTCTCCGACGGCTCAATGTGCACGTCACTCGCGTTCTCGTTCACCGCCTCGGAGATGATAAGGTTCACGTACTTGACGATCGGCGCCTCTTCACCGGCCTCTATGAGATCCTCTTCATCTTCCTCCTCCTCGAACTCCTCGAGACTGACCTCATCGAACGCGTCGTCTATCTCGGCGGTGCTGTGCAAGTACCTTCCTATCACTCCCTCGATGTCATCCCTCGTGCTGACGACCGGAAGCACCTCCATGCCCGTCATGATGCGCAGATCGTCCAGGGCGAAAACGTTGGTGGGGTCCGCCATGGCAACCACAAGCTTGCCGTCCTTGTAATCGATTGGACAAACCATGTGCCTGCGGGCCAGGTTGGCGTCGATCAGGGTCGCCGCGGCAGGGTCTATCTTGTAACTGTTGAGGTCCGCGTAATCGATTCCTATCTGCTCGGCCAGCACGGATGTCAACTGCCCCTCGGTCAGCACCCTGTTATCGATTAGCACCCTGCCCAGTGATTTGCCGGTGCCTTCGTGCTCGATAGCGGCTTCTTTCAGTTGCTCCTCGGTAACCAGGTTGTTCTGGAGTAGCAGTCTCCCCAGGCGATCCTGTTTGGGCTTCTCCATCGGCCAGCGCTCCCTATCCGGATTGATATGTTTAATGTACCACAACACGCACAGGTGTCGCTTGCGCGTTATTGGTTCGTAAGGCCAAACACCTTGTCGCGGCCCTGGTGACAGGCCGGGCTGGTACTAGATATGAGCTTCCTCCAGCGCCTTCAATAACGCGACCCGCATAACCTCCACCGGCGCTTCCAGGCCTGTCCATATCTCGAACGCCGCCGCGGCCTGGTAGAGTAACATGCCCTTCCCGTCTATCACCCGCGCCCCGCGCGCCTCCGCCTCCTGGAGAAGCGGGGGTTGATACGACGAGTAGTTGAGGTCGCACACAACCTGGTTTCTGTTCAACATGGAAACCGGAATCCGCAGGACCGAGCCGTTAAACGACGTAAGGGGCGTGGCGTTTATTATTATGTCAGACTCGGCTACCAGAATATCGTAGTCGTCATCGGGTGAAAGCCAGTCTACGTCGATATCGGGGGTGCTTTGCCGAATAACTCCAGCGAGTTGCTCGCTGTGTCCAACGGTCCTGTTCACGATGACAATGGAAGCGCAACCGCCCAGCGCGAGTGACACGGTTACACTACGCGCGGCGCCACCGGCCCCCATGATCAGGACCCTGGCGCCCTTCACTTCGTATCCCACGTCCCTGGTCAGCGCGGTGTAGAAACCTCTGCCGTCAGTGTTGTAACCTATCAGTCTTCCCTTATCGACGAGAATGGTGTTGACCGCCCCTACCGTTTCCGCGAACATCGCCACATCGTCAAGCATGTCCAGCACATCGGTCTTGAACGGCATGGTTACATTCACGCCGGTAAACCTTAGCGCCTTAATGCCCTCGATCCCTTCCCGCAGATGTTCCGCCTGGACGGTCAGCGGCACGTAGCACCAGTTCAGGCCCATGTAATCGAAAGCGGCGTTGTGGATCGTCGGAGACAGTGTGTTATCCAGGGGGTTACCGATTATGCCTACCAGCCGTGTTTCCCCGTCGATTCTCATCGGTTACCTCATTCCCAGCCAATGCGGATTGAAGGGACGGTCTCAACCTCCCCCGAGGGCGACAGGAGTGTCGCCCCTCAACCGGCCTGCTCGACCGCCTCCGCGTTCTCGAGAACCCGCTCCAGTAATGTGATCAATACCGTCTTGACATCCTGAACATGCCGCGCGTCGCAGGGCACTATGTCTACATCGTCAAACGGGATGATCCCCTCCCGTACCTCTTCTTCGCTGAGGCGCTTCTTGCGGTCCGCCCGCGTCAGCCCCACCACATACGGGGCGTCGGACCACCCGGTGAATGACTCCAGTATCTTCTTTCCCTGAGCGAACGCGGCCTGCTTCGTGCCGTCCAGTAACACGACGTACCCGAGCATCCCCTCTGAGAGTATCTCCCACATGAAATCGAAACGGTCCTGCCCGGGCGTCCCGTATAGATGGAGGACATCACCATCGGAGAGCGTTATGCGCCCGAAGTCCATTGCGACCGTAGTGCTACCCTTCTTTTCCGTCTCACTTGCGTCCCTCTCGGTCGATACGACGTCTATCTCACTGATACTGCTGATGAACGTCGTTTTTCCCGAGTTGAAGGGTCCGGTTACCAGTATCTTGAAAACGCGCGACAATCAACCCCTCCTTCTTCTCATTTTTTATTCAGGTCGTCAATAATCTTCTTAACCGACCCCTTGTCCACCTCTTTCTCGCCGCGCGCGCCTCCACCTCCACCCTTGCCCTTCTTGCCCTTCTTGCCCTTCTTGTCCATTCGGGGCTTCTTGTCCCTCTCCTCCACCGGCCTGCGTTTCTTCTTTGTCATTGGGGTCCCGGCAAGTTCTATTAACTCCTGTTCAAGCTCGAATGACTCGAGATCAACCAGGCTGGTACCCGCACCGCGCTTACCCCTGACCGTCATGGGTTCCGCCAGTCCGAAGCTCTCCTCCTCCTCCTCCTCCTCCTCCTCCTCCTCAACGCCTACCACTTCGGCCTCGGCCTCGTCACTTATCTCCCCCAACTCGAAAACGGTTTCATCCACCGCTTCCTCTATGGCGGTATCCTGAAGGGCTTCAAACTCCTCGATGTTGTTATCCTCGACTGCCTCCCGGACGACCTCCTCCGGCAATCCCGCGATCTCCGCTTCCAGCATCTCCAGTTCAACCTCGAGCGCCTCGGCGGCCTCGGGTTCGGGCTCGGGTTCGGGCTCGGGCTCGACAAGTTCCATCACCGGTTCGGGCTCAAGCTCCTCCGACACGGTGAACTCCTCTATCGCCTCCACCGGCGTCTCATCTTCCACCGTCCCCTCACCGTGCTCCACCGGAGCTACGACGACCTCTTCGGCAACAACAATCTCGTCACGGGCGGTCTGGAGAGTAATCACTTCGGCGGTACCCTCATCCTCAAGGCCTACAATCTCCAGAACGGACTCGGTTTCCTCCTCCCCGATGGGACTTTCCGCTACCGGGATACCTTCCTCGGGCTCTTCTACTTCAAGCTCCTCTTCGCCCAGCACCAGGGGAATCTCTTCGATAACCGCGTCTTCTTCAACTTCAACCACGGTGCCCACTATGATGGATTCAGCATCGGGCTCCGCCTTCACATCCGCCTCCGCTGGTGAAACGGATATCGCCAGGTCTTCAGCCCTGGAGATGTCACCGGCTTCAACCCGCTGGACCAACGGCTCCGGTTCCTCCAGGACAACATCCGCTTCCTTTGGAGTCGCCGACTTACTGAACTTCAAGACCCTGCCGAGAACGCCTTTTCTCTTTACGGGCTCTCTCGACCCCTCCGGCTCTTCCTCCACCACCTTCTCAGCCTCTTGGGCGCCCGGCTGCTCCGCCTCGGGAACCGCGTCGGCCTCCTCCCACTCGACTGCGTCGTCCCGGGGTTCGACTATCGGGTATGTCGGCTGATCGAACGCCAGCAGTTCCTCCGTGCTCAGTTCATCACGCGACCGGGGAGTAACTCCCAGCATCTTTTCAATTTCGTCCTCGGAGAGCAGAGAAGCGTCATCCACCGCGGCGGCCTCGTCCACCAGGGGGACCTCCAGGACCTCGGCCGGCAGTTCCTCGACGTCAGTGGTTCCGAGTTCCTCCTCGGCGATGAACTCGAGATCCTCCAGCCTTTCCCCTGCCTCCTCCGGCTCGACGGCGGCGGTAACCACCTCCTCGTACGCCTGGGCCTCCACTTCCTGTTCGATTGTCACGTACTTTTCCGCGGCGCTGGGTACTACGTCCAGCGATTCTTCAACCGCAGCTTCTTCCTCGGCCACCTCCGCCTCGACGCCTTGTTGACCGTCCGCGACTGTCGCCGGTTCCTGCTCCACCTCTGAAACCTCAACCGCCTCGTCTTCACCGGTGGTTTCCTCGTCGAGATGCCCGGTTTGCTTTTTCTGAGTGTAGACCTTCTTTCCACCGCGAAGTCGCGTCAGGTGGCCTGCCCACTCCAACGGAATATCTTCCGGTTCTTCAAACTCGGAAAGCTCTTCCTCCTCCTCGGCCTGATAATGAACCTCTTCCGGCTCAGCCTCTTGCTTTTCTTCCCTGGCGATCGCCTCGACCTTCTCTTCCGTTTCCCTGAAAGCCACCAGTCGGTCGCTGTCCGACGCTTCCTTTATCGCGAGCGACTTGTAGTAGTCAACAAGACTCTCCCCCGGCGCCGGCCCCTTCTTTTCAACGGACGGCGGCATCTCAATTTCTTCGTGTTCTATCAGCAGTTCTTTTTCCGCAGCTTCTTCAGCTTCCGCTTCTTCAACTTCCTCTACCGCTTCTTCAGCTTCGAGTTCAATTTCGGTAGTCGGCTCCTTTTTCTTTCGCTTGGGCCCGCGGCGCTTTCTCGTGTGCTCCCTGGGAACTTCCTTCCCCTCGGCTGAGAGGTCTTCGACCGTAACCCCTTCATCGATCACCTCTTCTACGGTGATGTCTTCATCTTCGGTCTTCTTCTTGACCGTGGTTCCCTTCCTGCGCGACTTTCGCTCGGAGCGCTTCGCCTTTTCTCCCTTCTTCCCGGCGGAACTCCTGTCGGCTTTCTCTTCTTCAGTTTTTTCTTCCGCCTCCGGTCCCGCTTTCTCTTCCTCGGCCTCTTGGGTCTCAACTTCCGGTTCTGCTTTTTTTTCCTCCCGGGACACCTCGGCCGACAGTTCTTCCTCCAGGTCCCCAACCTCGTCCTCGAGACCGCCAGGTGTCACCACGACCTCCGCGCTCTCCTCCTCTACCAGGGCAGCGAGACCGGCGGTGACAAGACCGTACAGCGCCTTGCAAGCAACCAGTGCGCTCTGGCCTGACTTCTCGATGATGTCCCTGACGGTACTCTCCCCGTCCACGTGGTAGAGAACCAGCCACTCCTCGCTGGTGAGGTCGACGTCCTTCGCCTCCTTACCGGGGACCTTTGTCATCATGAAGACCGTGTCCAGTGAAGGGACCTTCTTCTCTATCTGGTACCACTCATCGAGCCGACGGCTCCCTTCCATGATTAGGTCCTCGGTGCTCATGGAGAGCCCGATGTCCTCTTCGGGGAAAATATCGTTTGGGTCAAAGTCGAACTCACCCTCGGTCCACCTGAGCAGGTGAAACACCGCGTCCCTGATCTGCTCCTGGACGAAAACCTCGAGGGACTCCCTGCTCAAGTATCCACGTTCAACCAGTATGTGACCCAGGCGTTGCCCTTTACGTGTCGTCTTCTGGAGATCGAGCGCTTCTTCGATCTGCTCTTCGGAAACCATTCCCGCTTCGGCGAGGCGCTGGCCCAGCGGCGCTCGTTTCCAGTTGTGAGTTGCGAAGAACACGTTCCCGTTACGAAAACAGACATATCCCTTCGCATCATCATTGACGATGTTGAGAGTGCCGTTCTTCTTCCCGAAATGTAGTAACTGGAACAGATCGGGTAGGCTGAAATCCCGGAGGCTGCCTTTCAGTGGCATACTGTCCCTGCCCGTTTATTCGTACTCCACCTGCAAATGCGATTCAATTATCTGAGCGATGTCCTTAGCCGCGTTTCTTATGTCGTAGAGAACCAGCCCTAACTTGCTCCCGCGCCGGACGATCGCGTTGAGCACCGCCTCCTCACCCGCGGCAATCAAGAAGACGTAGCCCTGTGCTCCCTCCACAAACACCTGGGCAAGCTCACCTCTGCCAAACTCAAACGCCGTCCTCTCACCGAGGCTCAGCAGGGCAGCGGACATCGCCCCGAGCCTGTCCTTCTCGTATCCGGCGGGGAGCACCGAGGCCATTACAAAACCATCCATGCTCACCACCGCGGCGGCATCAACATCCTGCCCCTTCTCCAGGAGTCGCTTCAGTGCGTCCTGAAGTTCGTTTTCTCTACTCGTTTCCAACTCCGAAAACCCCCGTCCCCTTATCTATACAGGCAAGGACGAATGAGAATCTCTCGCGCTAACAAACCCCCCGTTACCGTATTCTTTCGGGGGGAAAGGGTTCCTTCCTCCTCACTGCCAATTCTACCATAGGACAACGTCTGCTTGTGGCGGCAACCTGGTGCCCCGTCTCATAGATACACTGGCATTCGAACGCCGCTCCCGTCCACACCGGCTGCGTTCCGCTCCCTCGACGTACTACAGGAGTACGCATAAGTGCCTCGCTCCATGAATACGCTGGCATTCGAACGCCGATGCATCCACACCGGCCGCGTTCCGCTCCCTCGACGTACTACAGGAGTACGTCTAGGTCGCGCGCCTTGCCGGAGCGGCGCTTCGACGCTCTCGGTGCTTAACCGTATCCATGGAACGAGGCACTGAGTCGCGCGCCTTGCCGGAGCGGCGC